>Ga0210388_10000868_pt1 | contig 23996 bp, 11 predicted proteins | sample IncBWC19OmetaG_FD_155485 | JGI IMG/M metagenome (GOLD analysis project Ga0210388, IMG submission 155485) | Forest soil microbial communities from Barre Woods Harvard Forest LTER site, Petersham, Massachusetts, United States - Inc-BW-C-19-O ...
GATGGGCGCGACGAACCGCCCGGACATTCTCGACCCGGCGCTTTTGCGTCCGGGGCGTTTTGACCGTCAGGTCGTGGTGGACGTGCCAGACGTGCACGGTCGCCTGGAGATCCTGCGGCTGCACGGCAACAAGCGGCCGCTGGCACCCGACGCGTCGCTTGAGGAGGTCGCGCGTCAGACCCCGGGTTTCAGTGGCGCGGAGCTCGCGAACGTGATCAACGAGGCGGCGCTGTTGAGTGTGCGTGACGGTCGTGGCCAGATCGATCAGGCGACGCTGGATGAGGCGATCGACCGGGTCGTCGCGGGCCCCGCGAAGCGGCACATCCTGAGCGAGCACGAGCGGTGGCTGATCGCGGTCCATGAGTCCTCGCACGCGGTCGTGACCGAGGCGCTTGGGCACACCACCTCTACCCGGAAGCTGTCGATCGTCGCGAGGGGCCGTCAGCTCGGGACGGCTGCGCACATGCTGTCTGATCGTGACCAGACGATCATGACGAAGCCCGATCTGGAGAGCCAGCTGATCGTGATCACCTCGGGGTTGGCGGGGGAGCGGATCGCGTTCGGGCACTCCTCGACGAGTGTCCATGACGATCTGCACGCCGCGACCGCGCTCGCGCGGAGCATGGTCACGTCGTTCGGCATGTCTGAGGCGCTGGGGCTGGTGACGATTGGTGAGAAGAGCGGCGAGGTGTTCCTCGGCGCTTCGCTTCAGGATCTCGGGTCGGTCGGCCCGGAGACGTTGAACGTGATCGATAACGAGGTCGAGCGGCTCGTCGGTGACGCCGAGGCCCGTGCGGCCGTGGTCTTGGACCGTAACTGGGGGACGGTCGAGGAGACGGCCGCGGCGCTGCTCGAGCAGGAGACGCTCTCCGGGGTCGCGCTCGACGCGGTGCTCTCCACGGTTCAGGAGGTGACACTCGAGGAGCTCGCACAGGTGCGCCGTGCCGCGCCACCACGGTTCACCACCCGCGACCCCGACAAGACACCGTGAACCCCCAGCCACGCCGCCCACGCCGGCTGCGGCTGCCCTCCCCGGCGATGCTCGTCGCGCTCCTCGCGCTGGGGCTCTCAACAACCGGGGCCGCGGACGCCGCCCGCCAAGCCGTGACCAGCGCCATCAACGGCCACCCAATCAGCACCAAACCCCACGCCGGCGGGATCCTGCTCCTCGGCAAGAACAGAAAATTCCCCGCCACCGCGATCCCCACCGTCACCAACGCCACCCGCGTCGGCGGCAAGACGGCGACGGAACTGGCCGGGACGTGTCCGCCGGACACGGTCGATCTCGGCACCTGGTGCCTCGACACCGGGCCGTATCCACTGACCAAGGCCGACGCCGGCAAGAACAACTACATCTGGGCCGCCAAAGCCTGCCAGGCCGAAGGCGGCTGGCTGCCCACCGCCGCCGAACTGCTCGGCGCCGCCGCTCGCGTGAAGCTCGAGTCGACGATCCACGACAACCCCGACACCGCGACGATTGATCAGGACCCGACCCGTGGCCTGAAAGACGAACGCGAGATGACCTCGACGTTGGTGACCACGGAAGCAGGGTCGGCCGCGGCCGGTTCCGAGGGTGTCAGCGAAGGCGCCACCGGCGACCCGCGCCAGGGCCAGGCCAACCCGATCCGGCTCGAAGCCAACCCGCTGCCGGGCTCGCTGCAGTACGTCACCGTCTACGACAACGGCCAGCAGGGCGGCTTCGCCGGTTCGCAGCCGGTCATCGAAGCGCAGAACTTCCGCTGCGCCTTCGACAAGTCGCCGGGCGCCGTGAACAAGCTTGAAGAATGAGGCTCGCGTGTCAACCGGGGGATCGGTTGCGGCGGACGCTGTTGCTGAGCTTGCTGGTCACCGTCGCTTTCGCGATGCTCGCTCGAAGCGCGCAGGCGGTGATCCTTCCGGCCGTCACGATCGACGGCCCCAGCACGGAAATCGTCGGCTTCGGCGGCGTGGCGATGGCCGAAGACGGGACCGGCGGGCTCGTGTACCTGAAGCGCGTCGGCGGCGTCACGCACGTGTTCGTCTCGCGCTACCTCGGCGGGCACTGGCAGGCGCCGATCCGGGTCGATACCGAACAGCCCTTCGCGGCGAGCTGGCCGCGCATCGGGGCCGCCGACGGCGGTGAGCTGATGGTCGTGTGGGTCACGCCGTTTGCGACAGAGGACGAGCATCCCGTCGACGAGCTGTTGAGCGCCACGCTCGGACCGGGCGCGAGCGACTTCGGTGCGGCGACGATCGTCGACCCCGAAGTCGGTGAAGGCACCGGGACGAGTCCAGACCTGGCGATGAGCACGACCGGACAGGCAGACGTCGTCTACCGAGTGGTCGATCGCAACGGGGCGGCGACGTCCGTGCACGCGGGCGATGTCAGCGAGAGCGTGCGCGTCGCGCACTTCGAAGGGGAGCGCTGGGCCGACCTGGGCGCGATCAACCGCGACCCCGGCATCGCGATGCGTCCCCCCAACGAAGCCAACGCGCCCCAGATCGCGATCGGCCCCACCGGCAACGGCGTGGTCGCGTGGCAGGAGCCGGAAATCACGGGCGTCGCACGGATCTTCGCGAGACGGCTGTTCGGCGCGAGCCTCGACTACGTGATGCCGGTCAGCGCCACCAGCTTCAACGGCGCGCCGATCGAAGAAGACGCCGAAGCGCCGACCGTAGCGTTCTCGCGCCTGGGACAGGCCGAGGTTGCCTACCGCCAGCCAGCCGGCGAAGGCTCGCCGCTGCCGGGGCCGCGGATCTTCATGAACATCCTGCCCGACGGCGAATCGGCAAACGGCGGCGAATTCCAGGGCGCGGTCGTCGCCGACGCGAGCGTTCCCGGCGGCAAGGCAGCCAAAATCGGCCGCCCGAGCATCGACATCGACGAAGACCGCGACGTGCGACTGCTGTACGACGACGGCGGCGAGCCGCGGGTGGTCGAGGGAACGGACGTCGGCTTGACGGGGACGCTGACGCTCGGCTCGCCATCGCTCGGCTCGCCATTTGTGGCGCCGAAGCCCTATCAGCCGTGGGAACTGCCCTCCGCCAGCGTGATGAACCCGGAAGGCGGCGGCGTCTCGGCGTGGCCGAGCGAGGAGCCCAACGGTGCCCCGGCGGTCGGCGTGCGCGAGGACTTTCCCGGCGGCGGCGTCCAGACAGGACTGCTCAGCGGCGCCGGCGGCGGCCCGATCGTACAGCTGGGTGTCGGCCGCTCGGACCTCGGCGACGGGCTCGTGGGGTTCCAGCAGGGCGCGCTCGGAGGCGCGTCGATCGTGGGCGCGACGATCAGCGCACCGCCCGAGAAATTCATCGTCAACGTGCCGAAGGGCTGGCTGAAGCCCGCTCAGGCACAGATCTCATGGGATCCGGCCAGCAGCGGCGACGGACCACTGCGCTACACGGTCGTGCTCGATGGCCACGAGCTGCCGACCCCGGCCGGCGCGCTCGCCTACACGTTCAAGCGCGAAGAACTCGGCAGCGGCGTCCACGAGGTGCAGATGCTCGCCACCGACCAGGAGGGCGCGCAGACGCTGACGCCCGCGACGCAGATGCGAATCGACGCGCAGCCGCCGACCGTGAAGATCGCGCGCGCCGATGGCGGCCATGGCGTGGTCGTGCGCGTCAGCGACACGCTGTCGGGTCTCGACACGCACGCGGTCACGGTCACGTTCGGCGACGGCAAGCGCGGACACGGCAAGAAGACGTTCCGCCACCGCTACGCCCACCCTGGGATCTACACGATCGTCATCCACGTGCGCGACAACCTCGGCAACACGGGCGTCGTGCGGCGGCTGGTGAGCGTGCCATGAAGCGCCGCGTCCTGTTCGTCGCGTCGCTCGCATCGACGGCGACACTCCTCCTCGGCTGCGCCTCGGCCGGTGCCGATGTCTTCGGCACGACCTCGTTGGTGTCGGTGAGCCCGCTCGAACAGGCCGACTACGCCCACGACCCCGCGATCTCGGGCAACGGCCGCTACGTCGTCTTCGACGGCTCGATCGGAGGCGTGACCGGCGTCTGGCGGCGCGAACTGCGCCCCGATGAAGGGGTCCTCAGCCACGAAGGTAACGTCGAAGAGGTCGCCGGCGGCGACGCGGAGCTCCCGTCGATCAGCGAAAACGGGCAATACGTCAGCTTCACCACCAACGAAGGCAGGGAACTCCCGAACATCACCGACGGGCTGCCGGACCCGGTACATCGCATCGGCGAAGGTCCCACGGTCGAATCGCCCAACGTATACGTACGCGACATGGACGAGGCGCCGTCGGAACCGGGCGCCTTCGAACCGGTCTCCGCCGTCAGCGGCTCGGACGAAACCTTGACCTACGAATACGCCGCCGAAGGCGAAGGCGAAAACGAAAAAAGCCAGCGAGATACGGAAACTGAAGATTGGGGTGCGGAGGCAGCTGGTCGCTCCGCGATCAGCGACGACGGGCGAGAGGTCGCGTTCGTCACGACCGCCGTGTCCAACCTCGACGGTGCCGGGACGCCCGCGCTCGAGGTCGCTGTCAGATACCTCGAAACGAAGACGACAGAGCTCGTGAGCGTTGAGTACAACCCAGCAACCGGCCAACCGGCGATCGACGAAGAAACAGGACTTCCCGAGCCCGTGCCCGCCGAGACGCAGTCGCAGGAGACCTACGGTGCCGCCTACAGCGAAAAAGGCGCGCCGCCGAGGTTTGCGCCCGTCAAGCCCTACGAAGTGATGCCGACCATCGGAGCGTCGATCAGCGGTGACGGCACGACCGTGGCGTGGCTCGGTCAGGAGGTCGGCGAGCAGACAGCCACACTGCCCGCGGAAACACTCGCGCCCAGGTACGGCGAGCCGCTGTGGCGGCGCATCGCAGACGGGGTGCTCGAACCCACCCGGCGCGTGACCGGGGGCTCGGACCCGACCAACCCTGCTTGTGTCGCGAGCGGCGAGGCGGCGCTGCCGTCGAACGACCCGCTGTCCGACCCGTGTCAGGGGCCGTTCCGGACCGAATCCGAATTCGGCGTCTGGACCGGCGAACTCATCACAGGGGGAGCCGACGCACTGCCTCGTCTGAGCAACGACGGCTACAAAGTCGCGTTCGTCGCGAGCGCACCGCTGGTCTCGCAGGGCAGCGATTTCGGCAACGGCAGCCCCGGCGAGCACAGAGGCGACGACCTGTACGTCGCAGACATGCATGCGGGGCTCACCCGCCAGCAGGCACTGCGACAGCTGACCGAGCTCGCGAGCGGGAACGAAAACATCGTTGGTCAGACCGGGGCGGTCGTCGAATTCGGTATCTCCCCTGACGGCCGCCAGGTTGCGTTCGCGACCAAGCGCATTGTGTTCCCGCTCAGCTCCCCTGCGTACGTGACCGCGCCGCTGACCGTGCCGGGGATGCTCGAACTCTACGACGTCGATCTCGAAGACGAAACGCTTACACGGGTGACTCACAGCTACGAAGGTGGCCCGAGCGAACACCCCCACAGATCGGTCACGTCCGTCGAAGAAGATCCATACGGTCAGGGGGGCGACGGCGCGCAGTCACCGTCGTTTTCGAACATCGGGAACCTGCTCGCGTTCTCCTCGACCGCGTCGAACCTGGTATTCGGGGACGGCAACACACCTCCGCTCGGGGACGAACGGCTTGACGGAAGCGACGCGTTCGTGATCCCACGGATCGTGTTCGAACCGGTCGCAACCCCCCAGATCGTCTCTACTGCGCCGCCCAACCCGCTGCCGAGCGGGGCCTGGACGCTGGGGGTGACGGCGAGCTCGCTCGCGAACGGCGAGGTGCGCCTGTATCTCGAGGTGCCGGGGGCCGGCACCGTGGGCGCCGGCGCGAGCGCGGCGGTGAAGGTCGTGACGAGCAGTCGCTCGCACTCCAAGAAGGCCCACGGTGCCCACTCGAAGATCGTCACACGTACGGTGGCAAGCGCGAAACGGGCCGTTGGCATGAGCACGGGTGGGTTGACGACGGTCGTCCTCGCGCCCGCGTCCAAATACACCGCGCTGACGAAGCGTCCCGACGGGTTGTCAGCGATGGTCGAAGTCAGCTTCTCCGCGCAGGGGCACGCAACGCTGCACAGGCGCATCGAAGTGAGATTCGTGCGTCGGACGACGCATCACAGCAAGAAGAAGGCGAAGAAGTGAGCCGCCGCGTGCGCATGCCGTTGCTGCTCGTCTTGCTGCTCCTCGCCGGTGCCGCGAGCGCGCCTGTGCCGATTGCCGGCGCTGAAACCTTGCCCGGTGGCTCAGAATGGCGACTCGAACAGCCCGCGCCGCCGGCGCCAGGCGCTGGTGTCGAAGAAAACGTCGGCGTCCCCGTCGGCCTGGGGACGATCGGTGCCGTCGAGTTCTGGTCGCCGAACCGGGGCGCGCTCATAACCTCCGGCAACGGCAGCACGGTCAAGCCCGGTGTATGGGTGTACAACGGCGAAGCCTGGCATGCTCTGACGGCGCAGACGCCAGAAGAAGGGATCTGTGGCGCTGGTGACGGACGCATCGCGTGGGCCGGTCCAGACGAATTCTGGACAGTCTCGAACGGCCGACCGGGACAGGCTCCCGGGCCCCAGAACACCCTGCCGCCGTTGGAAGACAACACCCTATGTCACTTCGCGGTGAACGGCGCGGGCCAGTTCGAAATCGTCAAGTCCTACGCCTCGCTCGCGTTCGAATCGACGTCCTACCAGAAGATCAACGCCGCCGCGTGCGTCACCCCGAGCGACTGCTGGTTCGGCGGTGAAGCGCTGCCGAAACCGGCCATCGGCTCGTTCCAACTGCACTGGGACGGCAGCTCCGTAAGCGAGGAACCGTATCTGCCCGAAGGCCACATCGTTGGAGACATGCAGTCCTTCGAAGGAGAGATATTCGAGAGCCTGCGCCTGTCGGAAAAAGACCTGAAGATCAGACATACGCTGGAAGTCCCCGCCCTGCACGTGCTCGCTGCCGGCGGAGCAGGCGAACCGGTTCCCGAACTGGCGGAATGCCTGTACGGGCCGAACGAGAATCTGTTTGCGCTGGACTACCTGCGCCTCAGCGCCGACGAAAACGCGCTCTGGGCCGCGGCCGGCATCAAGCCCGAACCGCCGTCCTCGAAAGAAACAGCGGGCGTGACGATCCTGCATTACGGGTCAACACAGCTCACGCCGACGATCGGGCAATGTGAAGATGAAGGAGCGCTGAGCTGGAGGCAGGTGGTCGGACCCAGGACCACGCCGAGCGGCAGCGAACTGTTCCCCGAAGACGTCGTGAGCTCGATCGCGGCGGAACCGGGAACCGAAGACGCCTGGGTCGCTGTCGAGAGCCAGGCTGAAGCCCATGAAGCCGAATCGGGACATCCCAGCCCGATCGCGATCGGGCAGCTCGCCCTGGTCTCCGCTGCCGGCGAAGTGCTCGACACCGTGCAACTGCCCGTAGCGAAGGGCGCCGCGACGCACATCTCCTGTCCGGCTGCTCACGACTGCTGGGTGACAACGAGCGCTGGCTGGCTGTTCCACCTCGCGACGGACGCAGAACGGGCGGCCCCTCAGCCGAACGGCGATCCCGCCTTCTCCGGAGCCTATGTCGTCAGCCACCGACCGCCCGACGAAGGGGTGCCGCCGCAGACCCCGACGACACTGCCCGTGGACGACTCCGGTCTGAACGAATCGAGATCGGGACTCGAAGGCGTGCGCGTCGAGCCGGTCGCCGAAGAACCGTTCGCCCGCGTAGCGGTGTCGCTGCTCTCCCACGAGCGCACGCGCCTGCGTCATCGGACCGAGCTCGAATTCAGCTTCCACCTCGCCACCGAGGCCCGCATCCGCCTGATCGCCAAGCGTCACGGGAAGATCGTCGCGAGCACGCCCACTCGTACGCTGCAGGCGGGCAACCGCAGCATGCTGCTGCGCCTGAACCTCAAGCGCTGGCCGACCAAGCTGGAACTCAAGACCCACGCGCTCGGACCTCTACCAACCGCTTCGACCCGTGAAAACTCCGCTGACACCAACACCGTCACGTACTCGCTGAGCTTCCCGCACGCGGGCGCTCTGCTCGCGGCTGGGCCCCTGGGATTCGGACTGCGGCGTTGAGCTCGCACAGAATGCGAGGGGGTCGCATGTACGGGCCGCTGATCTGCGTGCTCGCGTTGCTCGGCGCCTTGACACTGACGGTCCTTGTCCTCACGGGCTCACCCGCGAGCTCGCGGGCCGCCTCGCCGGCTGCCAGCGGCGAACCGACACCTCAGACCGATGACTCGCTGCCGGTCAACAAAGTCACGATGCTCGGATCGTCGCCAGGCGAGTCGAGCGATGAGACGTGGGGGCTCAGTTTCGAGAACGGAGTGTCGGCGCTCGTGCGCTACACGCCAGCGACGGGTTGGACGCTCGGGCGGGCGCTCCTGAGCTCGGCCGGCGAACCCCTTTCGGGCTTCAGGCTCGATCAGCCCGAAGGCGGCATCTACGGCTACCCCAGCCCGCTCGCTGGCGCGATCGCGTCCAACGGCGACGGCGCGCTGCTGGGGAGCGTGGGCTCGTCGAAGCAGGCACTGCTCGTGCGCAATCCCGGCGCTGCATTTCAGGAAACGCCCCTCCCAGAAGGGACCGAAGCCCTTGCAGAAGGGGAAACGTTGTTCGGTACCGACCGCGCGCCGATGCTTGCGGTGCTCGAAGAACCCGCTGGATCCGGTGGCGCGCAGGGCCACGCGGGCGCGCTGGTGGCGCCGGTCGACGAAGCGAAAGGCGGCGAAGCTCGGGTGCTGCACTGGAACGGCGCGAGCTGGAGCGGCGAGCCGATCGAAATACCTTCGGGGGCCGAAGAATTTCAGACGCTTGCGATCAGCGCGAGCTCCCCCACCAACGCCTGGCTGCTCGCGCGGATCTCATCTCAGGGAGCGATCGGACTGTTCCACCGCGAACTCGCCAAAGGCGGGGAAAGCGCAAAGTGGCAGCCCGTCGCGACCAAGCCGGGCGGCGAACCAGGAGAAGCGCTGAGCGTGCCCACGGCGGAAGGCGAACCGAAGGACTTCACGGTGGCCGCACGTACGCAGTCGCAGCTGCTGACAGCCGTCGGGGAAGGCGTCTGGATCGACGGCCTGCGCGCCGACGTCGAAGCGTCGACGACGATGTACTACAAGCCCGAAGGCTCGAACTACCTGACCTCCTGGTGCCGGGTGCCCGTGGGCTCGCCCGCCGCCACTCCAGCTTGTGAGAACGAACTGCCCGAAGACCTTCCAATCGAAGGCGTCCGCAGCTTCGCGTGGCCGGGCGCTGGCAAGTTCGGCGAGCGCGTGATCACCGGCTTTCGCGACGGCGTCAGCCTGCGCCTGGAAGGCGCGACCTTCAAACGCGTGCTCGCGCTGGGCGCCTCGGCGGGCCACAAGGGCCAGGAAGACGTCGGCGGCGCGTTCGGGTCAGCCTTCTCCGAACCGAAGGAGGGCTGGCTCGGCCAGGAACAGCTGCCGGTGCATCTGACGCTCGATCCGATTCCGAGCAGGCTTGCCCCGTGGCCCGTGTCGTTCAGGCGCGCGCTGCTTGCATTGGCGCCCGCGCCCGACGCGCCCGCCGGTGAATTGTCCAGCGAAGCAGTCGCGGTGGGCGACCGCGGTGAGGTTGCGCGCTACAAGGCCGGCGAGGGGTGGCTGCCGGAAAGCCTGCTGAGTCCCGGTGGCGCGCGCGAGAAGCCCCGCCTGCGCGCCGTCGCATGGCCAACGCCCCAGCGTGTCTACGCCGTCGGCGACCTCGGGGAAATGTGGCTGTGGCGCAAGGAAACCGAACTCTGGGAAAAAGACCCAGCGACGCCGCTGAACTTCCGCGGCAACCTGCTGGGGATCGCGTTCGACCCCGAAGAAGCCTCGCGTGGGTACGCGGTCGGTCAGTCCGGCGTGCTGTTGCGCTACGGCAAGACCTGGACGCAGGAACCGACCTGCGGCCCCGAAGTCCCGCAGCCGTGCATCCCCGCCGCGGCGGCGCAGGCGAGCTTCTCCTCGATCGCCTTCTCCGGCTCTGAGGCGATCGTCGCCTACCGCAAACTCCGCGCCTCCGGCCGTGAGGAATACGAAGGCGGGCTGCTCGTCAACGACGGCTCCGGCTGGAGCATCGATGCCGGCGCGGCTGCCGCGCTCGGGGAAGGCGGGGCGTGGGCGGTCGCTGGCCTACCCGACGGTGGCGCGGCGTTCACGAGCGAAGCAGGCGAGATATTCGAGCGGGAATCCACCGGCGGCCCTTGGCAGGCGACGCCGACCCCCTACCCGGGCGGTAGCTCCCCGGGCTCGATCGCGCTGTTCCGCGAAGGCGGGGCTCTGCGCGTGATCGCGTCAGGCGTGATGCCGGACACGTTCGCCTCCGAAAGCGAACCGGCGCCACCGCCTGGATTCCCGCCGACGCTGTTCCCGCCGTTCCCGATCGCCGCGAGCCAGGAACACGGCGTCGTGCGACAGACCGCGAGCGGTTGGAGCGATGAGCAGCACGAACTCAACAACACAAAGGAACCGCCGGGTCTGTACGTGACCTATGACACCGTCTACCAGCCCGACCCGGTCCAGGCTCTGTTTGTCAACTCGAGCGGCACACAGGGCTGGGCGGTCGGAGGGATCGTCAACAACGCCAACGAACAGATGGACACATCGGACGTATGGCGCTACCCGGCCGAACCAGGGACGATCCCGCCTGGGGTGGGAGCGGCGCCAATCTCGAGCTCGGCGTCGGTGACGACGCTCGCGGTTGGGGGTGGCGCCGGCTGTGCCGCGCCCTGCGCCGACCTCGCCAACGCTGGTATCGGGCCCGACGTGTGGCTGCAGAACGCGCTGCACGAGGCGCACGAGGCCGGTGCCGGAGCCTTCCTCTACACCGGGCCTCGGGTGACGAGCGGAAAGACGAGCGGCCAGGCGACGCTCGAAGTCCCCTACGCGCGCGAGCTCGCCCGCTATCGCCAGCTGCTCTCCGAAGCCGAACTCCCGGGATTCTTCGCCGCGTCGCCGACCGACCTCAACGGAGCTAGAAACGAGGCGACGCTCGCGTCGGTCTTCTCCGGCTTCCCGGGCATGTTCGAAGCCAATCCGGAATGCAGCACGAGCTCGCCCGGATGTCAGGCCGCCTATTACGCTCAAACTGTCAAGGGTGGCGGACCTCCCGTGCGCGTGATCGTGCTCGACGACACGAGCGCTGTCGGGGCGACGCAACTGCGATGGCTCGCGGCAGAACTGACCGCCGCTGGCGGCAAGGAAGCCGCGGTCGTCGTCGGCAACGCCAACCTGGCCGCAGCGATGGCGGCGCACGAAGCGTGGGCCGTCGAAGTCGTGAACACGATGATCGCGGACCGTGCCTCCGCCTACTTCTACGACTCGCCCGAACAGAACGTGCGCCTGGCGCTGACGACCGAACAGGGCTCCGTTGAGAGCTTCGGGTCCGGCACGCTCGGTTACGTCCAGTCCGCCAACCAGGCGCAGCCCGACTTCATCGGCGCGAGTGGCTTTCTGCTCGCGGAAGTCGGGCCGATGAACGCCAAGACCGGCGTCTTCGCGGTCAACGCAAAGCTGATCCCGAACGTCGGCCTGCTCGCGCTCGAAGCCGTCGAGGGCACGCTGCTGCGCAGGAGCCAGGCGGCGCTCTTCCAGGGACTCGCCCGGCGCCCGCTGTCGGGCAACCTCGCCGAGAGCGGCACCACTTCGCCACAGACCGACCCGTACACGCCGATCCCAGACGAATGCGTCGGCGTCGCATGCTCAAACGGGCTGCTGCCCGAATACAAATTCACCTCCTCCAACACGGAAGTGGGTCAGTTCGTCAAGCGCAACACCCACTCCCTCGATCCCGAAGCGGTGCTTCCCGGGCCCAAAGGCGAACCGATTCCCGACGAAGAAGCGTCGGGTCCGGGCCTGTTCTGCGCTTACAACCCGGGGCCGACCACGGTCAAGATCGAAGCCGGCGGCGAGTCGGCGTCGCTGCCGGTCACGGTGCAACCGGGGAGTGTCCGTCAACCATGCGGCACCGTCCACGTGAAAGCGACTCCCGCCGCGGCCAACCAGACCGTGGCACCCCCGGCGCCCGCACCGGCACAGCAGCCGCCGCCGGGGGCCGCGCCCGCCACCGCGCCCCCGCCGGTGCCGCCGCCGGCCGCCGTCGTGCCGACGCCGACGGTGCGTCCTCCGAACCCGCGGCCGTTCACGCCGAACTTCTTCGTCCAGCCGACGCCGGCCGTCTTCCTGCCGGCGTTCGTGCCCGTGCCGGTCCCGACACCCGCGCGGCCGACGCCCCCGTCGGGCACCTCGGCGGTGACGTCTCCGGTTGAGGCACCGCAGCGCGAAGAAGAAGATGAGGTTGCCCCTGAGTCGGTGAGCAACGAGGCGGTCGCATACAGCGCTCACGAACACGAGCCGTCCCCGGCATACCTGCTCGGCGTGATCGTGCTCGCGGCGTTCGCGGGAGCCTCGATCCGCAGGCGCCCCCGCCGCCGGCGGCGGGGGGCGCAGATCGCGCCGGCGACGCTGTCGAGCATGCGCTCTCAGCACCAGAACGGCCCGCGTCGCGGGCCCCGGCTGTGACGCGGCCGTCACGTGCTCTTCACAGATTTAACACGACGGGAAGGTCTCGGGCTGAGATCCTGCGACCGTCCAACGGTGCCCGCGGGGGCGCCCGGGTCGGGGCTGCTGCGCGCGAATCCGACCAGCCGCGACCGAGCTGCCAACCCCAAGCGACACGATCGGAGCCTGATGCCTGAACTCGCGAGTTTCCGTAGACGCCTGTGCGCTGCGCTCGCGCTGGCGGCGCTCGCGGCAGCCGGGCTGGCGGCGACGGCTCACGCGGAATACGGCGAAATCACCCACTTCGGTGCCTTCGGCAAGGGCGAAGCGCAGTTCGACACCGAAGAAGAAGAGGCTGGATTCGGGGTCAACGCGGAAAACAACGACGTCTACGTCGCGGACCTGCCGGACGCAAAGGACGAATTCCGCATTCAGCGCTTCGACCCCAACGAAAAAGGCGAATATGGCAAACCGGTGGCGACGGTGAGATTCAAACCGGTGGACGACGAGGGGAAGGAAGAAGACGACGAAATCACCAACATCGCCGTCGACCCTAAAAACAAGCGGATTTACGTCCTAGCGTCGGAGCAACGCCCGGAAGGCACCGTCATCGACAAACACGACTTCGCTGCCGTCGAACTCTGGGCATTCAACATCGAAGGCGAAACACTGACCTCGCTCGGCGCGATCGCGAAGGAAGCGGTCTTCAAGCCGCTCAGCGAAACCGTGGGGGAACCATTGCTCTTCCCGAACGGTATCGCCGTCGATCCCGCGACCGGCGACGTGATCATCGGGTTTGAACAGGAAACGGCAACCGGAAAACCACTCGACGCCCTCGAGCGCATCACGCCGGCCGGAGCACTCGCGGAAAAACGCTGGTCGGACCCCACGAGCACCGAACTGCCCGAAGGCTTCCTCGAAGACGAAGCGACCTCGCCGGTTGTCAACAAGACCGGGGAAGTCTTCATGACGCGCGAAGAAGACGGAGGTGAGCTCGACAAGATCCCTTCCGCGTTCGCCTCCGAGGGGAAACCCAAAGCTATCTATGACGTCAATCCGGAAATCGAAGAAGAAGAACCGCTCGTCAAGAACGCGCTGGTCGCCTTCCCAGGCTCGTCCGATTCGGAAACACCGGGAGTGCTCTCGCTCGGCGAAGAAGGAACCCTCTACACGCGGGCCAGCATCACCGAACAGAAGAACGGGAAACTCACCGGCCCCAAGTTCCCGGGTGTCCTCGAGTTCGCACCCAAGGCATCGGAAAGCGAATGGGCCGAGGAAGGCTGGACCGGCGGGCAGAGCATCCAAAGCGTCGGCGCGAACGGGCCTTGCAAAATCACCGCGAGCGTTGAGTCGCAGGTCGCAGCCGGAAAAGAACACCATGTCTTCGTCTTCGAGATGAGCACTGTCCAGCCGTCCGTGATCGAGTTCGGTCCCGGGGGCAGCGGCTGCCACAAGGGCTCTGTGGTCTCTACATCCGCGTCGACCGTCTCCTCAGGAGGCGAACCGATCCCGGAAACCGAACCGATTCCCATCAAGCAGACGGTGACGCTCTCGTCGGTGCTGACCGGAGCCAACGCGCTCGGCGTCGAATGGGAATTCGGCGACGGCACGAAGCAGCCCGTCAGCGAAGGCCAGCTTGAGAAGACCTCTGTTGAACACGTGTTCAAACGGGCCGGCAAACTTGAAATCACCGAGAAGATCCACACGGACGACCTCGCGGAACCCGAACTGGTCGCCCACGCGAAAATCGACATCCTCGGCCCGGTCGAGGTGACTCAGCCGCCGACCAGCGTGACCGAAACGGGCGCGACTCTGAACGGCACGGTCAACCCCGAAGGCGCCAGCGTGACCAAATGCACGTTTGAATACGGGACCAGCCTCCCGTCCGGGAAAACGGCATCATGCGCGACGCTGCCCGCCGGATCCGGGAAAACGCCTGTCCCTGTGTCCGCCGCTGTCACTGGGCTCAGCGGCGGAACGAAATACACCTTGAAGTTGCTCGCGACGAATACCAACGGCACGAGCGAATCGCCGACGGCCACGTTCGAAACGACCGCCAGCGGCGCCGCGAAGCCGAAACCCGTCGTCGAAGTGCCTGAAAACGTGACGGAAACGGGCGCTAAGTTGAAGGGGACGGTCAACCCGGAAGGTTCGGAAGTGAAATCGTGCTCGTTTGAATATGGGACGAGCTTGCCGTCGGGTAAAACCGCTCCGTGCAGCCCGGCGACGATCCCGGCGGGCACAACTCCGGTACCGGTTTCTACGACGGTCACGGGGCTGGCCGCAGGAACGAAATACAGCGTCAAGCTCACCGCGACCAACACGGGCGGCAGCGAATCCGCCACGGGCACGTTCGAAACCACGAGTTCCGGCCCGGCGACGCCGAAGGTGGTCGTGGAAGCGCCCGAAAGCGTGACGGAAACGGGCGCTAAGTTGAAGGGGACGGTCAACCCGGAAGGCTCGGAAGTGAAATCGTGTTCGTTTGAATACGGGACGAGCTTGCCTTCGGGTAAAATCGCTCCGTGCAGCCCGGCGACGATTCCGTCGGGTACCACCCCGGTTCCGGTTTCTGCGGCGGTAACGGGACTGACCGCGGGAACGAAGTACAGCTTCAAGCTGACTGCGACGAACTCGGGCGGCACCGAATCCACCACTGGCACTTTTGAAACCACAGGCTCTGGCCCGGCCAAGCCGAAGGTCGTCGCGGAAGCGCCTGAAAACGTGACAGCAACGGGCGCTAAGTTGAAGGGGACGGTCAACCCGGAAGGCTCGGAAGTGAAATCGTGCTCATTTGAATACGGGACGAGCTTGCCGTCGACCAAAACGGTGGCGTGTACGCCGGCGACGATCCCGCCAGGCACAACCGCGGTCGGGGTCTCCGCGACGGTCACGGGGCTGACCGCGGGAACGAAATACAGCTTCAAGCTTTCCGCCGCCAACACGGGCGGCAGCGAATCCGCCACGGGCACGTTTGAAACGACCGCGGCCCCCCCGAAGCCGAAGGTCGTCGCGGAACCGGCGGGCAGCATCACGGAAACGACCGCGACGCTGAAGGGCGCCGTCAACCCGGAAGGCTCGGAAGTGAAATCGTGCTCGTTTGAATACGGGACGAGCTTGCCGTCGACCAAAACGGTGGCGTGCACGCCGGCGACGATCCCGTCGGGCACCACCCCGGTTTCGGTTTCTGCGACGGTCACGGGACTGTCGCCGGGCACGATCTACTTCTTCAAGCTCACGGCGGTGAACGGGAATGGCACGGCCGTCTCGACGACGATCGCCTTCACAACCGCCGGAACAGCGGCGGTTCCGGCGCCGGCCCCGCCCGGCGGCGGCGAAACGTCGATCATCACGCCGCCTCCGGGAGGCGGCGGTGTGCTCGGCAACAAAGCGATCAGCCCGGTGGTGACTCTCTCCGGAAGTCCCACCACGGTCAGCAAGATCGGTGCGTTTGCGCTGAAGCTCCACTGCGCCACCGGCGCGACGAGCTGCACCGGCACGATCACGCTGAAGACGAGCAAGGCGATAGCGGCGGCGAAGAAGAAGAAGCCGGCGATCCTCACGCTCGCGACCGCTTCGTTCTCGCTGTCCGGCGGGGAGCTCAAGTCGCTGACGCTGCACCTCTCCTCGACCGCGCGCGCGGTGCTGGCCCGCACCCACGTTCTCAGCGCCGTCGCGACGATCGCCGCCCGCAACGCGGCGGCTGAAGCGGCGACGTCGAAGGCGAGCTTCTCGCTGCACCCGGCGAAGGTCGTCAAGAAGCACTAGCGGGGCCGCGAAGCGTGATCCTTGAGGGGCTGTTGGGCCGGCCGGTCGCGCCGCCGCAGATAGCCGCATGAGCCCTGCGCTCAGGGGCTGACAGGGCGCACGGGGATGGGCACTTGTGAACAGCGTGTGAAGATCCGGTGGGCGTCACCGCTTCGCAACCTTGTCAACGCCTCGACCGGCGAGTCTGCTGCCTGGAAGCAAGAGGCTTCCGTGTGTCTCGGCTCGGGGGGAGGGAGCGTTTCCCCCGGCCGGTTACCAACCTGAATAACCAGGAGGTAGTGACGTAATGCATTCTCTCTCCGCGCGCCGTGTGCTTTCGGCGTGCGCAATCTCGGCGGCGTCGGTTGCCGCACTGCTCGCGCCAAGTGCCGCGAGCGCCAAGGGCGTGCCGCCGGCGTGCACCAACGGCGCGAACATCACAGGACAGGGCTCGTCCCTGCAGGCTCCAGAGCAGATCAACGTCTGGACGAAAGAGTTCAACATCGTCTCGTCGAAGGACTTCGGTTGTCCGGGCACGCCTGGCACGCCGGGTGCGCCGGAAGTCAAATACACGTCAAGCGGTAGTGGTACGGGCCTGAAGTCGTGGGGCGCAGAAGCGCCGACGGAAACCGAACCGTTTGTCGGCTTCGCTCCGACCAACGCCTTCATCGCGACCGACGAACCGCCGAACGAAACACAGTTGGCGAACCTGGACACTGAGGAGACGGTGGAATCCGAAGGCGCCGAAAGCGTCGAGACGATTCCGGTCGCACAGGCCGCGGCCGCGCTCGTCATCCACCTTCCCACTGGCTGCTCGGCGAACAGCACAGCCGCAGCGGGTCGACTCAGCCTCGACGACGAAGATCTGAAGAAGATCTACGAGGGCACGGACACGACATGGGGCCAGCTGACCGACGGTGGTGACACCATCTCGGGCACCGACACGGCGACCAGCCAGCCGTGCGGCGAGGTGCCGATCTCCGTTGTAGTGCGGCTCGACGGTTCCGGCACGACGCACATCGTGAAGCGTTTCCTGGGTCAGCTCGACCCCTCGACCAAACTCACCATCCCGTCGACTGAAGGTAAAACCGAAGCGACGTGGGGCGAACTCTCCGAGGGTGGTCTCAACAAGACGTGGCCGACGGCCACCAAAGTTGTCGTCTCGAAAGTCAAAGGCGGCGGCGGTCTGGCTGAAGAAGTCAACAAAGTCGAAGGCTCGATCGGTTACCTGAACCTGTTCGAAGCTCGCGCGAAAGGCTTCGCGCCGGCATCGGCCACGAAATTCTGGGCCGTGGTTCAGAACACCGAAAAGAAGGGCAAAGCTACGTACTCAGACCCGTCGACCGGTGAAGCTGACAAAACGACGACGCAGCAGAGCTCCAACTGTTCCAAGGAGGACTATGTGGTAGCCGGAACCGACACCACGTTCCCGCCCGAAGACACGTTGGTTCCGTGGGACAAGGTGACCACCAACATCAGCGAGAAGAAGTCGTACGCGCTGTGCGGTCTCACCTACGTCGTCGCGTTCAGGAACTACCACGCGGTGCCTGGTACGACCAAAGCCGAGGAGGAAACGGTCAAGCAGTACGAGCAGTTCATCACCAGCAAGAAGGGCGGCCAGACGGAGCTTTCAGGAAAGGACTTCCTGGCGCTTCCGTCCAACGTCCTCGGTGAGGCCGACGCAGGCACCGCCGAACTCGAATACAGCTAGTACCTGACACACACCTTCCGGCGTTGCGCGGTAGCGGCAGCCCCTGAGGATCGAAGGACACCACCGGCCGGGCCGTCGCAAGGATGCGGCGGCCCGGTTGTCTTTCGCCGTGGCGGGTCGGAGCCGGCGGCCCGGCAAGCCGATTCGCGAGCCAACGCCGCCCTTGAGGCCCGTCAGAGCGAGGCCCACCGGGCTCCGCAGCCAATCTACGCTCGCGGTCACGAAATTTCGACATCCGCCGCGAGCTGAAGCGCGACAATACGGCGTCATGGCCGCTAGCAAGGAGGCGATCGACACGCTCGACGGTCAGCCGCGGCTGGTGTTGGACGCAGACTTCGTGGCTCGCGCTGGTTCGTCGGGTCCGTTGTCGGTGTCGCGTGGGTTTTTGGGGTTGGGTGGGCGTCGGCGGGTGTTGGTGGGGGGGATTGCTGAGGTTCGGGGGCCGGCTGCGTGTTTGCGTCGGGATGCGTTGTTCAGGCGGTTGTTGTTGGTTGCTGATGTGGTGGCGATTGTGGGGGCGTTTGTGTTGACGGTGGCGTTGGCGCAGCGGTCGTTGGAGTTGACGTGGGCTGCTGCTGCTGGGGTGCCGATTTTGGTTGTGTGCGCGAAGTTGACCGGGTTGTATGACCGGGATGAGACGTTGTTGCGTAAGACGACGTTGGATGAGGCGCCGAAGTTGTTTCAGTTGGCGACGTTGTGTGCTTTGGTGGCGTGGTTGACGGGTGGTTTGTTCACGCATCGTGTGCTCGATCGTCATGAGGCGTTGTTCTTGTGGTTGGCGTTGGCGGGGGGGTTGTTGTTGGCGCGTGCTGTGTCGCGGGCGTTGGCGTTGCGGTTGGCGCCGGCGGAGCGGTGTTTGTTTATCGGGGATGAGCTGTCGGCTGAGACGATCCGTTCGAAGCTGGGGCATGGTGGGGTGAAGGCGGAGGTTGTCGCGCATCTGGATTTGGACAAGGTCGCTTCGTGGTCGACGGACAGTTTTTCTGAGACGCGTTTGGCGGAGATCAGGGATTTGGCGCAGACGTTGGATGTGCACCGGGCGATCATCGCGCCGCGGAGTGTCGATGGGGGGGAGATGTTGAACCTGGTGCGCACGTTGAAGGCGGTCGGGGTGCGGGTGAGTGTGTTGCCGCGGCTGTTGGAGGTCGTGGGCTCCTCGGTCGAGTTCGATGATCTGCATGGGGTGACGGTGATGGGGGTCAGGCGGTTCGATTTGACGCGGTCCTCGGCGGCGTTCAAGCGTGCGTTTGATCTGTTTGGCGCGTCGCTTGGGTTGTTGGCGGTCTCGCCGTTGTTGGTCGTGATCGCGGCTGCGATCAAGCTCGATGGACGGGGGCCGGTGTTCTTTCGCCAGCAGCGGGTGGGGCGTCATGGCAAGCGTTTTGAGATGTTGAAGTTCCGCACGATGGTGCCGGGGGCGGACGCGTTGAAGGCGGGGTTGCGGGATCGCAACGAGGCGCAGGAGGGTTTGTTCAAGATCGCTGAGGATCCGCGTGTGACGCGGGTCGGGCGGTTGTTGCGTCGCAGCGCGCTGGACGAGCTGCCGCAGCTGTGGAACATCGTGCGCGGCGAGATGAGCCTCGTCGGGCCGCGGCCGTTGGTGCTCGATGAGGATCAGCGGATCGAGGGCTGGCACCGGCGCAGGCTGGAGCTGACACCGGGGATGACCGGGCCGTGGCAGATCCTCGGGCCCGCGCGGGTGCCGCTACGCGAGATGGTCGCGATCGACTATCTCTACGTCGCCAACTGGTCGCTGTGGACCGACATCAAGATCCTGCTGCGCACCATCCCCCACGTCCTCCAACGCCGCGGACTCTAAACAACCGACACCACGCCTGCCGCGGGCGCTTACTCGTTGCCCCTGCGGACCAGCAGGTCGCGCTCCCGGGCCGGGCGACGTCGTGGGCCGGTGCCGGTGCGGGCCGCAGCGCGGACGGCCGGACGCCGCCAGGTCGTGTGGGTCCGCCCAGAGAAGCGTCCGATGCCGTCAGCCGTGCCGGCCGACGCGCGGCCGGCGTTTGCCAGCAGTGCCGCGTCGCCGTCGGCGGCCGCACGGCACAGGAGCACGACAAACGTTGCGACTGCGAGCCAGATGAGAGGAACTGCGAAAAGGAGCATTTGATCCCGGTCGGTTCGAGGTGGTCACGTCAGTCGAAGGGCGACGCGATCTTAGGGCTCTTATCGGGTTCGGCTGGCTCACACTTTAATGTCCCGACCTGTTGTCGGCCAAACGTCCAGCAACTTCTCGACGGCGTCGTGTGTACGTTTAGATGCGTCAGTTTCAGGGCAGATACGCGTCCGTGGAGAGAGGCATCCGGGGAGCGGGCGCTGTGTGGTCGGCCGGATCGGGACGCGGGCGGCTGGTGGCACTGATCGTGACGCTGGCGCTGGCGGCGCTCCTACCGGCGGGCGCGGGTGCGATGACGCAGGCGCGTCGGCTCGCCGACAGCCAACCCGGTTTTCCCGGCCTGCCGACCGGTGTGCCGGCTGCCGCGACCGCGCCCGAACCGTCGCTGCCCGCGCCTTCGAGCAGCGAATGGCCGTTTCCGAGCGATTTCTCTCACACGTCCGGTACCGGGCTTTTGTCGGGCGGCGCGAGCCTGTGGACGGATTTCGTCTATGACGACCACGGCCCGCTTGGGAGCCCGGTCGGGATCGCCGACAGCGCGAAAGTCTCGTCGCTCGCGGAGGTCCACGGCGGTTTCTCCTACCCGGAAGGGCCGGCCGACAAAGACGGTGCGGACATCTTCGCCGCCGCGGTGGGCTTCACGCCGCAGGCCACCTACTGGCGCGTCGACTGGAACACGCTGGCGAACGCGGACGTGCCGATCGCCGAGTGGACGTTTGCGACCGGGTCCGCGACACCCGCGGCCGGGGAAGAATGGCCGGCCAACGCGAAGATACGCTCGGCGGGCGTCCAGTACGCGCTGGTCGTCTCTGCGCAGCACGCGCAGCTCGTCGAAGTCGCGTCAGGCAAGCCCGTGTCCGGCGCCGCACTGCAGACAGAAGTGAACATGCAGGCGCACTCGTTCATCGTGCGTGTCCCGACGAGCGTGCTGCCGGTCAGCGGCAGCTGGCAGGTGCGACTCGCAGCAGGGCTCGCGAACCCGGCCGGCACCGAATTCGCGACGGTCCCGCCGCAGGACGGCGGCATACCTGGTGCCACGAACGTGTACAACGTCACGTTCCGCAGCTACAAGCAGGAGTCGCCGCTGGTGTGTCCCAGCGAAGCGCTGGCCGACTCCTCGATCGCCCCGGCGCTGGAAGGCGAACTCGGTGGTGGCGGCGGCGAAGCCAACCACACCCCGGTCGTCGAGTGCGGCAACTTCTGGATGGAGAACGACCAGGCGAACACACTCGCCGCCGGCGACGTCTCCAAGTACTCGCTCGCCGTCAACTGGGCGCAGCTGGCCGCCGGTGCGCAGACGCCGGAACCCCAGCCGACCGGCTACTCCAACCGCTGGTACGCGACGCCGCTGGCGCTCGGCGAAGGCGTGGTCGAAGCGCAGGGCACGAACACGTACACCGGGCCGACATACCTGGGGCGGGTGCAGCCCTACGCTGTTTACGTTCCCACCTCCTACAACGCCCCCAAGTCGAAGCCGACGCCGCTGACGTGGATCCTGCACTCGCTCGGCGCCAACCTCAACCAGTACGGCGGCCTCGCTCCGACTCAACTGGAAGCGGAGTGCCAGGACCGTGCCAGCATCTGCGCGACCACCGAGGGCTTCAGCGACGGCCAATGGTATTTCGAAGACGCGCAAGTCGACTTCTGGGACGTGTGGCATCAGCTCGCCGCGGACTACGACCTCAACCCAGACGCGACCGTCATCTCCGGGTACTCGATGGGTGGCTTCGCGTCCTACAAGCTCGCGCTGGAATACCCAGACCTGTTCGCCCAGGCGATGCCGCTCGAGGGGCCCGTGGTATGCGGCGAGAAGATCGTCGAAGGCGTTGAAACGGCCGCCGGCAGCGGCGGTGAGTGTGAAAAGGACGGCAACACGACCCCGCTGATCGCCAACGGCAAGTGGATCCCCTACGTGATGACCTACGGCGCCCTCGACGAGCTGGTCCCGTTCACCGGCGGCTTGGAGCAGGTGGAAGCCTTCGAGAAGCTCGGCTACCGCTACTACGCGGTGCTGTACCCGGCGGAGGACCACCTCGTGTTCGCCACGCAGAACGACTTCGCCCCGGCCACGTCGCAGCTCGGGCAGCTCGAACGCGTCCAGGATCCCGCGTCGTTCACGTTCAACTGGTACCCGGACCTCGATTCCGGCGCGCTCGGCATTGGTCCGACGAGCGACTACTGGATCAGCGGCCTGCGCGCCCGCAGCAGCACGCCCGGCCAGCTCGCCGCGGTCAGCGCCTCCTCGGCGGCGATCCGCGAACCGCAAGAGGCGGGCGAACAGCACACCGGCACGGCCGACGGCCCGACGCCGGCGGTCACCGACTCGCTCACGTGGACGCCCGGCGCTCGCCCCAAGGCCCGCAAGGCGGTCGCCCTCGAGCTGACGAACGTCGCCGCGTTGACGCTCGAAACGCTCGCCACCAAACTCAAGTGCGGCACCGTCACCGTCACCACCGATGGCGCCAGCGCCCTGACGCTCGAGCAGCTGCAGCCCGAAAGCGCCGTCACGGAGAACGGGGCCGTGGTCGCGACGGCCTCGAGCGCAGGCGAGGCCACCGTCAGCCTCGCGCCGGGTGCCAGCGCGCTGCAGCTCTGCACGTAGGTCACAGCGTCCGGCGAGCGGGCGCAGGGCGGCGGCGAGCGCTAGCGACGGTACTCGAGGTCGGCGAGCTCGGGCTGTGGTCCGAGATCAGGCGCCGCCGTGGCGTCGGCGTCGGCGTCCGCGACCTCGATCGCGGTCGGGGTCTGCCACGGGCGCTTGTAGAGGACCCACGCCAGCGCCGCCGCAAACAGCGTCGCGCACAGGATCCAGCCGAGGGCTTCCGTGGACACGCCCACGTACTTGAGGCCCGACGCGAAGATCACGAACGTGATTGCCGGGCGGATGTAGCGGTCGGGCGCGCTCGAGGAGAGCAGCGAGCCGACCAGCACGGCCGGCACGCTGCCGATGATCAGCGAGGCCGTGACACCGAAGTCGACGTGTCCGAACGCGAGCGCGCCGAGCGCCGCCGCGAGCGTCAGTGGCACCGCCTGACTGAGGTCGGTCCCGACGAGCTGGTTGGCGCCCAGCATCGGGTAGAGGAACAGCAGCAGGACGATCATCAGCGAGCCCGAGCCGACCGACGTGAGCCCGACGATCAGCCCGCCGATCATCCCGATCGCGACGGTGCGCGCCGGCTTGACGTCGACCTCGTGGACGAGGGCCGTCCGCGCCTGTCCGCCACGTCGGTCGAGCGCGTAGCGCAGCACCATCGCGGCTGCGCCCACGAGCAGCGCGGCGCCGAGGATCATCTCGATTTTTTCCTGGTCGGTTTTGCTGTTGCCCATCAGATGCAGCAGGTATGAGCCGAGGAACGCCATCGGCACGGAGCCGAGGACCATCCAGCCGACGATGCGGCGGTTGACCGTGCCTTTGCGCAGGTGCACAGCGGCCCCGAACGGCCTCATCACAACCGCCGCGACGAGGTCGCTCGAGATCGCCTTCGACGGCGTCACGCCGAACAGCAGGATCAGCATCGGCGTCATCAACGCGCCCCCGCCGGCGCCCGTGAGGCCGACGAGGAAACCGACGACAGCGCTTCCGAGGACGATGTAGGGATCGATGTGCATTGCCTCACCCGAGCGACGGCGGCGCGTCGACCTGCATGCTGCGCTGGTGCGCTCCTCCGCCCTCGGCCGACCATCATAGGGCGTTGCTCACGTTGTGGGTGGGGTTGACCCGAATTGTGGGGGCGGAGTTTGCTAAGGGGTCTTGCTTTAGCGACCGATGCTGTTTATGATGCGGCACCTGAGTAGGGGTCACGGAATCTCGACATCTGTTGAGGTTGGTGGACTCCCCGTGCGGGGTCCGGTCGTGGCGAGCAAGGAGGCGGGAGACGCTATGAGTGTGGATACGGGGAGTGGGGCTGAGGCTGGGGTGGCCTGGGGTCCTTCTGCGCTGGGTGACCCGGCGAGCACATTGACCGGGGCG
>Ga0210388_10000869_pt1 | contig 23980 bp, 25 predicted proteins | sample IncBWC19OmetaG_FD_155485 | JGI IMG/M metagenome (GOLD analysis project Ga0210388, IMG submission 155485) | Forest soil microbial communities from Barre Woods Harvard Forest LTER site, Petersham, Massachusetts, United States - Inc-BW-C-19-O ...
GCTCAGTCAGATTTACGCGTTCGGCTACTCCGCGACCACCGTCCTGTGGCTGATCTCGGTGTTCGTGCCGAGCCCGGCCCGGGAGGTGCTGTGGGGCGTAGCGATGGCCATCGATCTGGTCTTTCCGACGCGGGCCTGGGCGACGCTCAAGGGACACGCCGTCGACATCTCACACCTGACGGAGCGTTTTGGCACGTTCTTCATCATCGTCCTCGGACAGACGATCGTCGGCGTCGTGTCGGGGGTTGCCGGACTCGAGTTCACGCCCGCGTCGTGGTTCCTGGCAGGCACCTGTTTCCTGGTCGCGCTCTGCCTATGGTGGATCTACTTCGATCTCGCCGATACCTCGGTGGTGGGACGAGGCGCGCTCGGACTGGTCTACGTGTACGCCCACTTCCCGCTGCTGGCCGGCGTTTCCGCGTTCGGCGTCGGGACGAAACTCGCGATCTCCGAAGCGATGCGTCCGGATCTGCCGCCGGCGACGCGCTGGGCGCTGGCGGGCGGGATCGGCGCCTTCGCGCTGGCCTTGGCGGCGGTGCACATCGGAGCCGAGTGGACGAGCATGCGTGACCCCACCTTCGTCAGCCGCAACCTGCTCGTGGTGCTCGCACTCGGCCTGGCGGCGGCCGGCGGCGGGCTGCCGCCACTCCTGTTCGTCGGCGTCCTCGCCCTGGCGGTGCTGGGGCAACTGCTGTTCGAGGCGTTCACGCCCCGCGCGGGCGCCGCCTCGGTCGTTGAACCCGTCGGCCAGCCGTTTGCAATCGGCCCAGGCCGGTCGGCTATCGACTAGCCTTCCCAGACCCGCACGTGGAAGGGTGGCAGAGCGGTTGAATGCACCGGTCTTGAAATCCAGACGGACAGATGTGGGCACCTTCCGCGGGACGTCTGTTTTTTGGCCTTATTGAGCGGTTTTCCGCATGGTTGAGCGGGATTCGCTGCCCGGCGGGTGCGGTGCCGTGTGCGTCCGTTTGCCGCTGGAAACCGCTAGAAACCGCACGATCCGCGGTCGGGCTGGCGCGCGTTTGGCGCGAGCATGGCCCCTGTTGCTTAACGGTTCGAGCTGTCGATAAACGGCGCATCGCGCTCGGCCGCCGAGGGCGCGACAGCGCGGAAGCGAGTGTCTTGCGGTTCCCCGGATGCGCACGTGCACGCCTCTACGGCATCGGCGGCGGCTCCCTTTGTCCCACACCACGCGGGCGTGACGCTAAGACTTCCAGACAGCCGTGGCCTCGGCCGGTGCGCGACCCTGGCAGGCTGTCGCCGGTGCATCTGAGCGCTGCCGCAGAACAGGCCTGGCCTCCGTTCGTACTCGTCAGCGGGCTGCTGCTGATCGGCTTGGTCGCCAATCGGGACGGCCTCTTCGAGCAGGTCGGGCGTTTCCTGCAGGGTCTCGCGGGGCCGCCGGTCGTGCTGCTCGCCGCCTGCCTGCTGCTCGTCGCGGTCGTTACTGCTGTGCTCAACCTCGACACCGCTGTGGTGTTCCTGACGCCTGTATTGGTTCATGCGGCTCGCGGTCGCGGTGTTGATGAGGAGGGATTTCTCTATGGCGCGGTCTATATGGCCAACGCATCCTCGCTCTACCTGCTGGGGTCCAATCTCACAAACCTGCTGGTCCTGAGACATCAGCCGATCTCTGGCGCCACGTTTGCCGCGCGGATGCTTGTGATGTCGCTCGCCGCGACACTCGCCACTGCGCTAGGGCTGTTCGTGCTCTTTCACCGTCGGCTGGGGGTAGCGACAAGTCGACACCCGCAGCGTGTGGCCTGGGACGCGCTTGGCTTGGGGCTGCCCGGCGCGCTGGCCGCGGCCGTCCTCACGATCGCGCTTCGCAATCCCGCGATCCCTGTCTTCCTGGTCGGAGTGGCCCTGGCCGCAATCGAGGTGGTGCGCGGTCGACTGCAGTGGCGAGAGGTCCTGCGCGCGGTTGGCCCGGTTGTGCTTATCAGCTTGTTCTTGGTGTGCGTCGCGTTGGGAGTTCTCGCACGATCGTGGGATGGACCGGCACAGCTGCTCGATGGCGCCGGGCGCTGGGAGACGACGGGAATCGGGGCGCTCGCGTCGGTGATGATCAACAACCTCCCTGCCGCTGTCCTTCTCTCGGCGCACCCAGTCGCGCACCCGAGCGCGCTGCTCCTAGGGTTGAACGTTGGTCCCAACGTTGCCGCTACTGGGTCACTCTCCGCGTTCCTGTGGTGGCGTGCCGCACAACAAGTGCGCGCACAGCCATCACTTGTCGCGTTCTCGCGCCGAGGAGCACCCCTCGCAGTATTCGCGACCGTTGTCGCCCTGGCCGCAACGGCTGCGCTGCCGGCTGTTTCGTGACCGTTGATGACGAGCGGGCGGTGAAAGTGATGGGCGAGATGTCGCTTCAGGCAGCGCATTGCCTCCATGCCGGTCTTGGCGAGCAGCGCCGGCCGGTAGACGCGCGCGGATTCTTGGCTTTCCTGAGCCGTTTTCCGCACCGTTGAGCTGAATTCAGCAGCGTGAGCGCTGCGGGTGCTCGTCGACGCGAGCGTCGCGACTAGCTCCTCACCGTAGTTTTCCACGTGAAGCTGACGGCCAACCGCTGATGCGCGCAGCTGCTGCACGCTTCAAGGTGGGCGTCGTGGAATGTGCATCTCCAATTCCTCGCGGCGCAACCGCCCTGGTCTCAGCCGACGGGTGTCCGGCGGTTCTCCCCGAGCAGCGCGGGATCACGATTCGAGGCGGCTGCTCGTGAGCCCGACGGGCGTGCTTGGCGCGATCGTCAACCTGAATCACCCGGCCCACACAGTGGATTGGAGTTTCGTTCATCTGTCGGTGGCGAATGTGGTCGTGATCGTCCTGATGTTGCTCGTGTTCGTCTTGGCGATCGTGCTTCCTTTCCCTGGGGCGGCGCGCAGGCGCGGCGGGGCATCGTGAGCGTCGCGCCCCCTCCCTCCGGCAAGGGTGCGCCGGCGCACCCCAATACCTGGACGGTGCGCGTCAGGGAGGCGGCCGTCGCGGCGCTGCCGCCCGAGAAGCTGCTCCCTGACGGCCAGCCGACGTATGTCGCCTCGTGGATCTACGTGTTCGGGGTCGCCTCGATCGCGTCGCTGATCGTGATCATCGCCTCTGGCTGCATCCTTGCGTTGAAGGGTCCCGCGTGGTGGCACGAGACAGGCGTCGGGCACTTCTTCAACAGCATCCATATGTGGAGCGTCGAGCTGTTCTTCTTCGTGATGGTCGTCCATTTGTGGGGCAAGTTCTGGATGGCTGCGTGGCGCGGAGGCCGTGCGCGCGTGTGGATGACCGGTGCGGTCACGTTCCTGGTAGCGGTGCCCTGCGCCTTGACCGGATACGTCTCCCAGCAGAACTTCGACGCGCAGTGGATCGCCACGCAGGCCAAGGACGGGCTGAACTCCGTCGGCGTCGGCGCGTTCTTCAACGTCACGAACTTCGGGCAGATGTACAGCTATCACGTGCTGCTGCTGCCCGTGGCGGTGGTCGCGCTCGTCAGCGCTCACGTGCTGCTCGTGCGCCGTCACGGCGTCGTGCCGCCGTTCGAGCTGGACAAGCGGCGGGTGGCGCTCCCCACGAACACGAGCGACGATGCCGAGGGGACCGTCGATTCTTCGAACGGGGTACAGACGTGAGCCTCCTGCGTCCGACGGACGACACCCGGCCGTGGACGGGTGGATATGCGCCATATGACCTGATCAAGGAGCTTTGCATCGCGGTCGGCGTGATCGGACTGCTGGCGGTGGCGCTTACCGTGCTGTTTTCCTCACCGGATGACAAGCCGAGCACGATCGCGCAGTGGTCGCGCGAGCAGCCCGTGAACTTCATCACGACTGCGGCGAAGGAGCTCAACGGCACAAGCGACACCGCGGAATACGGCCCGCCGTATAACCACAACAGCGGGAGCGTGCAGCACTTCCTGTTCCTGCATCCACAGCGCTGGCTCGGCGTCAGCCATCCGATCAATACCGCTGACGATTACGTGATTGGTCCTCTGAGGACGATCCCGGGTGACCCGACGCTTGCTGGTGCCGTCTCGGAATATCAGGCCGCGCCCGAAAAGATCAAAAAGGCATGGGGCGAAGCCTACGCCAAGCCATTGGAAGCATACGAAACGGCCGTTGAAGAAAAGCAGGCGCTGCCAAAGACGGTGGCTCTCGATGCGAGCAGCGGTGCGGTGACAGTGAACGCGCGCGGCGCGGGTCCCGTGCCAGTGATGATGGCCGGACTGCTCGGCCTCGCAAAGAGCGGCGGGCTCGACGGGAGTCTCTTGACGAGCAACCAGTTCTTCCAGACCGACTACACCAAGCCGCTGCTGTTCATGGCCGACGGTGGCCTGCTCGGCGAACGCGCGGAAGCTCAGCACCTGCTCGGTGAGCAGTGGGGCATGATGAACGAGACCGACAGCTACCCCGGCCAGGCATGGCTGTGGCTGTATGCGCTGTGGTACCAGGTGGAACCGATCAAGTCCTCATCCAACGCAGACATCCAGGTGATGCTCATCATGGGCCTGCTGAGCCTCGCGTTCGTCTGCATTCCGTTTCTGCCTGGCATCCGTAGCCTCCCCCGCAAGATCCCGATCTACAAGCTGATCTGGAAAGAGCACTACGACGCGCAGCAAAGCGCGTAGGTCAGGACGTGCGCTCGCGGTCGGCGCTGACCCGGCCAGAGCAGTCCGCCTCTCGCGAGCTTCGCGTCCTCGAGCAGTAGGCTGGAACGATGGGAAGGCAGGCAGGCGTCGTGCTGTACGTGCTCGCGCTGGTAACCGTCGTGGTCGTCGTGGACGTCTTGTTCTTCAGGCATCGGTTCTGGGAGCGCCTGATGGTGAACGTCGGGATTGTTCTGGTGTTCGCGGCGTTCTATTTGAGGTTCGTGAAGCGAGCATGAGCGGGACGCCCCCGATGAACGCAGCCAGCGACAACGCCGCTCGGAAAGGTCCCCGCGGGCCTGTGAGCGGCCAGAGAGTGCCCGGCGGGGTGGTCCATGAACTGCCCGCGGACCTGCGTAGCGCGCTGCTCGCCAGCGACACGGCACTCGATGTCTGGAAGGACATAACGCCCCTGGCGCGCAACGAGTTCATCTGCTGGGTCGAGGATGCCAAGCAGGAGACCACCCGAGAGCGCCGCGTTCGGCGGACCCAGGAAGAGCTGGAAGAAGGACAACGCCGGCCCTGTTGCTGGCCGGGGTGCAAGCACCGGGACCGCAGCGGCCGATGAGCGGCTCGCCTTCAACACTCCTCGAGACGAGTGGAGCCGTCGGTCCTCGCGCGGCTTCGCGGCCTGAGCTTGTCCGTTTGCGCGACGGCTCGCTGGTGACGATACGCGCGACGCGTGAGGACGACGAGGTGTCGCTGCGTCTCTTCCTGAGCGATCTCTGCCCGGAAGCGCGGCGGCTGCGGTTCTTCACCGGAGCGGTCGACACGGCGAGCGCCGCTCATCTGGCCGCGGATACCACGGCGGGTCACCACGGTCTGGTGGCGCGCGACGAGGCCGGAGTGATCGTGGGACACGCGATCTGCGTGCAGCTGGGCCCAGAACGCGCCGAAGTCGCGGTCGAGGTCGCCGACCAACTCCACGGTCGCGGTCTCGGGACGATCCTGATCGGACGACTGGCAGCGCTCGCCGAGCGCCGCGGGATCGCCTATTTCGTGGCCGAGGTGCTGTGTGAAAACCGCGCGATGCTCGATGTCTTCCGAGAAGGCTTCGACGCACGGGTGGTTGGCCGCGACGGACCCGAGGAGAGGGTCGAGTTCCTCACGTCCAGCTGGCGTGTCGCGCAGGCACGGCTCGAGAGTCTCGCAACGGGATGAGTGCTCAGCCCTGATCGCTGCCGGCGCCGATCAGGCCCCGCTCGAGTGCATAGCCGACCAGCTCGGCACGGGTCGAGAGCCGCAGCTTCTGCTGGATGTGGGAGCGGTGCGTCTCGACGGTCCGTACAGAGAGATAGAGCTGCTCGGCGATCTCGGCGTTGGTGTTTCCCAGCGCTATCAGCCGCAACACCTCGACCTCGCGCTGTGAGAGATCGTCCGGCGGCCCCGGCGGCGGCTCGGACGCGATGCGCGCACCGAGGCGTGGGTTCAGATAGCTCTCGCCGGCGGCGGCACGCCGCACCGCTTCCACGAGCTCGTCGTCGGCGGCCTCCTTCAGCACGTAGCCAAGCGCGCCGGCACTGAGGGCCTCGCGGGCGAATGCGGGCTCTTGCTGCATCGTTAGTACGACGATCTGCGTGTCCGGCGATTCCTCGCGGATCACCGGGATCGCCTCGAGGCTTGAGCCGCCGGGCATGTTGAGATCGAGCACGAGTACGCGGGGGTGGTGGCCGCGGACGTAACGCTTGGCGCTGTCGACGTCGCTTGCCTCGGCCACGACCTCGAAGCCGTGCTCGCTGTCGAGCAGCATCCGCAGGCCGCTGCGGACGACCTGATGATCGTCGGCCAGCACAATACGAATCGCCTCTGCCGAGGCCCCGCCATCGGGCGAGCTATCCGTCTCGGCTTCGTCTGGCTCGGTCATCGACGTGACCGTATCGCCTTTGATCTGCTTGGGGTCGGGGGTCGGATCAACGCCATCGAGAATCCGACGGCGTCAGACGACGGCGACTGCCGAAGCACCGACGTCATCGGCCCGACTCCCCGCCGGAGCTATTGAGCGGGGTAGTACGAGGAGCGAGCAGCGCGCGTGACGCTGGAGGTAGTCCGAGGTGCTGCCGAGCACCAGGCGCTTCACCAGCCCGTAACCGTGCGATCCGACGATCAGCAGATCGAGTGCGTCGCTGAAGCTCGCGAGCTCCTCGCCGGCGAGCCCATACACGGCGCGAGCATAGACATCGGGGATCGCTCTCATGCGGCTCCTGGCTTCTTGGAGCATCGCGTCGATCGTCTCACCAATTGCGGAGGCGACGAGCCCCGTGTAGGCGACCGACGGTATCGAGACGACTTCCAGGGCGTGAATGGTTGCGCCTGTAGCTGCTGCGATGTCCCGCGCTTGCGCGAGCGCGGCGGCGCTCTCCGGTGATCCGTTGTAGGCCACGCCGACGTTCGCGATCTGCGTCGGATGCTCGGCAAAGCCGTGCGGAGCGATCGCCACGGCGCAGGGGGCGCCGTTGAGCGCGGCGCGGGTGTCATCGCCGAGCATCACACGGCCGAGGGAGCCATGGCTGCAGGAGCCGACGACGAGAAGGTCTGCGCCTTGGTCCTCGCCTTGCTGGTGTAGGCCGCCGCCGGGACTCATCGCTTCTACGGAGACGATCTCCGCGCTCGCCTCGCCGCTGGTCCGTTCCTGCTCGAGCAGCGCAACAGATGCTTGACGCTCGGCTCTAACGAGCGCAGGGCTGATGGCGTGCGAGAGACGAAGCGCCCCACTGTGGACGTGCGCGAGCGTGAGCTTGCCGGCTGGGTCGGTGAGGCGCGACGCGAGCGCGATTGCGTCGCGGCCGCCCGGCCTGCCGTCCACTCCTATGAGCACGTTCTTGAACATCGTCGTCCCCTTTTGATCGTCGTGGGAACGATGCTAAGCGGCAAGGTGCACCGCTTCCTCCGGGGTGCGCACCCCTGCTGCTGCGGGCTTCTACTTAGACGGCCTTCGAGCTAGCCCGGAGGGCGGGAGCGTTTGCGTGGGCGAGGATGCTCGTGTAGAGCTTGCCCCCTCCTACCGCTGGAGTCTGCCCATGCCCGACAGCGCCGTCACGGTCTCACCCGGCCCTCTATCCGTGGCGGAGCAGCACAACCTCGACGCCTACTGGCGTGCGGCGAACTACCTGTCGGTCGGCCAGATATACCTGCTCGGCAATCCGCTGCTGCGCGAGCCACTGCGGATCGAGCACACCAAGCCGCGACTACTCGGCCACTGGGGCACGACGCCCGGCCTGAACTTCATCTACGCCCACATGAACCGGGTGATCCGCGCGGGCGACCTGAACGCGATCTACATCGCGGGCCCTGGCCACGGCGGGCCCGGTCTCGTCGCGAACGTCTACCTGGAGGGCACCTACAGCGAGGTGTACCCGCACATAGGCCGTGACGAAGAGGGCATCAGCCGGCTTTTTCACCAGTTCTCGTTTCCCGGCGGGATCCCGAGCCATGTGGCGCCCGAGACCCCCGGCTCGATCCATGAGGGTGGGGAGCTCGGGTACTCCCTTGCCCACGCCTACGGCGCGGCATTCGACAACCCCGACCTGCTGGTGTGCTGTGTCGTCGGCGACGGCGAGGCGGAGACCGGGGCGCTGGCGACAAGCTGGCACTCGAACAAGTTCCTGAACCCGGCGAGCGACGGCGCGGTCCTACCGATCCTCCACCTCAACGGCTACAAGATCGCCAACCCAACCGTGCTGGCGCGAATCCCTGAGACGGAGTTGCGCGCGCTGCTGGAAGGTTATGGCTACGCGCCCAGGTTCGTGGAGGGTGACGAGCCCGCGGCGATGCACCAGCTGATGGCCGCGACACTCGATGAGATCACGGCGGAGATCGCGGAGATCCAGCGTCGCGCTCGCGAGGATGGTGAGTCCGAGCGTCCCCGTTGGCCGATGATCGTGCTGCGCACACCCAAGGGGTGGACCGGACCGAAGTTCGTCGACGGGCTGCCCGTGGAGGGGACCTTTCGAGCGCACCAGGTCCCGATCGCGAACCTCGCGGAGAATCCCGAGCACCTGTCACAGCTTGAGCAGTGGATGCGCTCCTACCGTCCCGAGGAGCTGTTCGACGAGGACGGGGCGCTACGCGCGGGGCTCGCAGCGCTGGCACCCCAGGGTGAGCGGCGGATGGGCGCCAACCCCCACGCCAACGGCGGAGCGCTCCTGGTGGACCTGGAGCTTCCGGACTTCCGCGAGTACGCCGTCGAGGTGCCATCCCCGACTGAGAGCGTCAGCGAGCCGACACGGGTGCTCGGCGGGTTCCTGCGCGATGTGATCCGGCTGAACCCCGATCGCTTCCGGATCATGGGGCCAGACGAGACGGCTTCCAACCGGCTCGGTGCGGTGTTCGAGGTCACAAACCGCGCTTGGGATGCCGAGACGCTCCCCACCGACGATCACCTCGCACCCGATGGGCGAGTCATGGAGGTGCTCTCTGAGCACCAGTGCGAGGGCTGGCTCGAGGGCTATCTGCTGACGGGCCGTCACGGCCTGTTCAACAGCTACGAGGCGTTTATTCACATCGTCGACTCGATGTTCAACCAGCACGCCAAATGGCTCAAGGTGACCCGCGGGATCCCGTGGCGCAGGCCGATCGCCTCCCTCAACTACCTGCTCTCCTCGCACGTGTGGCGCCAGGACCACAACGGGTTCACCCACCAGGACCCGGGCTTCATCGACCACGTCGTCAACAAGAAGGCCGAGATCGTGCGCGTGTACCTGCCGCCGGACGCCAACTGCCTGCTGTCGGTCGCCGATCACTGTCTGCGGAGCCGTAACTACGTCAACGTGATCGTCGCGGGCAAGCAGCCATCGCTGAACTACCTGACGATGCAGGAGGCGGTCGCGCATTGCACCCGCGGGATCGGGATCTGGGACTCCTTCTCGAGCGCCGGCGATGAGGAGCCCGACGTGGTGCTCGGCTGCGCAGGGGACGTGCCGACACTCGAGAGCGTCGCGGCGGCTGCGATCCTGCGCGAGCGCCTACCCGAGTTGAAGGTCCGGCTCGTGAACGTCGTTGACCTGATGCGCTTGGAGCCCGAGAGCGAGCACCCGCACGGGCTTTCTGAGCCGGAGTTCGACGCGCTGTTTACGACCGATCGGCCCGTGATCTTCGCCTACCACGGCTACCCGTCGCTGATTCACCGTCTTACATACAGCCGTACCAACCACGACAACATCCATGTTCGGGGTTATAAGGAGGAGGGCACCACCACGACTCCGTTTGACATGGTGATGCTCAATGACCTCGACCGCTTCCATCTCGTGATGGATGTCATCGACCGCGTTCCCGGCCTGGCCGAGCGCGCCGGCCACGTGCGTCAGGAGATGGAGGACGAGCGGCTGCGCCACCGCGCCTACACCCGCGAGCACGGTGAGGACCCGCCCGATGTCAGCGACTGGTGCTGGCCGGGTGCCCGTCCAACGCCCGGCGCGCCGGGATAGGCGAGAGCTTGCGGGTGCTCGTCGTCAATGCCGGCTCGAGCAGCCTCAAGCTGGTGCTGCTGGACGGCCACGACAACACGATTGACTCGCGGGAGCTTCAGGCTCCGCGCGCGCGGGTGGACCCGGTCGAGCTGCGCGCCGCGCTGGACTCGCCGCTGGGGAAAGCGGACGCGGTCGGCCATCGCATCGTGCATGGCGGCGAGCGCTACCGGACCGCGGTGAGAATCGACGCTTCCGTCGAGGCGGACTTGCGTGCGCTTGCGGATCTCGCGCCGCTTCACCAGCCCAAGTCGCTCGCGGCGCTCGACGCCGTCAGCGAGCTGCTGCCCGAGTTGCCCGCTGTCGCGTGCTTCGACACGGCCTTTCACGCGAGCATGCCGGCCGCGGCCTTCACCTATGCGCTGCCGGCGCGCTGGCGCGAGCGTTGGGGACTGCGCCGCTATGGCTTTCACGGCCTCTCGCACTCGTGGGTCGCGCGGCGCACGCCCGTGCTGTTGCAGCGCGACCCAGCGGACTTGCGGATCGTGAGCTGCCATCTGGGGGCCGGCGCGTCCCTGTGTGCGATCAACGAGGGCCGCTCGCTCGACACGACGATGGGCTTCACACCGCTCGAGGGTCTGGTGATGGCCACCCGCTCCGGCAGCGTGGACCCCGGCATGCTGCTGTGGCTGGCGGAACGCGAAGAGCTGTCGGTGGCGGAGATCGCCGACTCACTCGAGCACGACTCCGGGATGCTCGGCCTCGCAGGCAGCGCCGACATGCGCGAGGTCGTCGATCGCGACGCGGCCGGCGAGCCCTCCGCCCAGCTGGCGCTCGCGGTCTATGTACACCGGCTGCGCGCGGGGATCGCGGCGATGACCGCCAGCCTCGGCGGCCTCGACGCGCTCGTGTTCACCGGCGGTGTCGGCGAGCATTCACCCGAGGTTCGGGCGCGCACGACTTCCGGACTCGGCTTCCTGGGTGTAAGTCTCGACGAGGAGCGCAACAACCGACCCGACAGCGACATGCTGGTCGGAGCAGAGCAGGCGCCGGTGCGGACGCTGGTGCTGGCCGCGCGCGAGGATCTGGAGATCGCGCGTCAGGCAAGGGCCGTGCTGGAGGCCGCCTGAGTCACGGCGCAAACGTGGCCCCATAGCGGATGCCGGCGCACCGAATCCTGACACTTTGATGAGTAGTTAGCCGCACTGGTAGGGCGGCTGGATGCGGATGACCGGATCGTCGGTGTGAGCGAGCATCGTGGTGCCGGTTTCCAAACAAACGAGGAGGGACGGAATGTCTGCCACCACCATCCAAGCTCAGCCGCGGACGAGCACTCGCCCGGCGTTCGCCGAGATCGCGAAGATCGCGACCTACGCGACGACGTTGGCAGGCATCTACCTGTCCGTCGGTTTTCTTTTCTATTACGCGGCGCACGAGAAGCTGTTCACCGACAGCGGCACGATGCCCGCCCCGCTGCAGAAGTTGTTCGCTGGCTCGTTCTTCGCGAGCGTGCCCGGGGATAACGCGGCGTGGGTGCTGCTCGGGCTGCTCGAGGCGTCGATCGTGGTGCTGCTGGCGATCAGCCTCCTTCGCGGCGAGTTCCTGCCACGGCGGCGCAAGCCGATCCTGCTGGCTGGCCTCGGAGTCGCTCTGCTCGCCTTCGGCGTGATGGGCCTCGCGAATGACATGGTCGGCAACAACGCGACCGTGATCGAGCTGTTCACCTACTTTGGCGTCACGGCCGTCGTGATGTTCCTCGTCAGGCAGATGTCGCCCTATCGCCCGATGAGCTGGCTGGCCGGCACCGACGACGAGTAGGACGCTACCCGAGGAGTCACCATGAAGGCAGCAGTTGTTCATAGCTTTGACGAGCCTCTGTCGCTCGAGGACGTCCCCCCTCCCGTCGCAGGTCCCGAGCAGGTGCTCGTGCGGATCGAGGCGTGCGGCTTGTGTCACACCGACATCCATGCTGCCCGCGGCGAGTGGCCGGTGAAGCCGAGCCCCCCGTTCATTCCCGGCCACGAGGGCGTCGGCGTCATCGAGCGGGTCGGTCCCGGCAACGCGCATGGGCTACAAGAGGGCATGCGCGTCGCGCTGCCGTGGCTCGGCTACGCATGCGGCGACTGCCGCTACTGCAACTCCGGCGCAGAGACGCTGTGCGAGTCGCAGATCAACACCGGGTATGGCATGAACGGCGGGTTCGCCGAGTACGCCGTGGGGTATGCGCGCCACGTCGTGCGCGTCCCCGACGACGTCGACCCCCTGGACGCCGCGCCCTTGACATGCGCGGGCGTAACCACATACAAGGCGGTGAAGGTCTCGGGCGCGAGCTCGGCCGGCCTCGTCGCCGTTTTCGGAGCCGGCGGTCTCGGCCACCTCGCGATCCAGTACGCCCGCATCACAGGCGCCGCTGTCGTCGCCGTCGACATCAACGAGGAGCGCCTGAACACGGCGCGTGAGCTCGGCGCCGAGCACGTCGTGCACGTCGGCGAACAAGACCCGATCGCCGCCATTCAAGCGCTCGGCGGCGCCGACCAGGCAATCTCGACCGCCGTCTCGCCTTCAGCATTCGAGCAGGCGCTGGGATCGCTGGCGCGCGGTGGGACGCTCGTTTGCGTCGGGCTGCCGGCACAGAACGAGATGCGCCTGCCGATCTTCCAGACGGTGCTCGGCGGCCTGACGGTGAAGGGCTCGATCGTCGGCACCCACCACGACCTCGAGGAGGTCTTCGAGCTGCACCGCCGCGGACGCACACACGTCGAGCGGGTCGAGCGCGAGCTCGAGGACGTAAACGACGCGATCGCACAGGTCCTCGACGGCAGCGCACCAGCCCCACGCATGGTCTTCCGCTTCGCGGCGGTGCCGAGCACGAGCGCCACCCAGCAGAGCGTGCCCGCCATCGTCTGAACACGCCACCGCCCGCCCCAACTAACAACCTTTCCCACCAACCCAAGGAGAATCTGATGGCTGTTGCAGTCAACATCCCAACCGTCTACGCCGCCCCCGGCGAGCCCGCAAGCCTCGTCGAGCTAAAGGATCGCTATGAGAACTTCATCGGCGGCGAGTGGCGGCCGCCGAGCGCCGGCAAGTACCGCGAGAACCTCTCGCCTGTGACGGGCGAGGCTTTCTGTGAGGTGGCTGACTCTTCCCCGGCCGATGTCGAGCTCGCGCTCGACGCCGCGCACGCCGCCAAGGCCGGCTGGGGTCGGACCTCGCCCGCCGAACGCGCCGAGGTGCTCGACGCGATCGCCGACGCGATACAGGACAACCTCGGAATGCTGGCGGTCGCGGAGAGTTGGGAGAACGGCAAGCCCATACGCGAGACGCTCGCTGCCGATCTGCCGCTCGCGATCGATCACTTCCGCTACTTCGCCGCCGCGGTGCGCGCCGAGGAGGGCTCGATCTCCGAGATCGACGAGAAGACCTACGCCTACCACTTCCGCGAGCCGCTCGGCGTCGTCGGGCAGATCATCCCGTTCAACTTCCCGCTGCTGATGGCAGCGTGGAAGATCGCACCGGCACTCGCGGGCGGCAACTGTACGGTGATCAAGCCGGCGAGCCCCACACCCTGGTCCCTGTTGAAGCTCGCCGAGGCAATCGAAGACGTCGTCCCGGCGGGCGTTATCAACATCGTCAACGGCTCGGGTGCGGAGGTCGGGCGTGCGCTCGGCTCCAGCAAGCGGATCGCGAAGATCGCGTTCACCGGCGAGACCGTCACCGGACGGCTGATCATGGGCTACGCCGCGCAGAACCTGATCCCCTCGACGACCGAGCTGGGCGGCAAGTCGCCGAACATCTTCTTCGCGGACATCCTCGACGCCGACGACGCGCTTTTGGACAAGGCAATCGAGGGGCTGGTGCTCTACGCGTTCAACAAGGGCGAGGTCTGCACGTGCCCGTCACGCGCGCTGATCCAGGAGTCGATCTACGAGGAGTTCATGGGGCGGGCACTGGAGCGCATCCGCGCGATCCGTCAGGGCAACCCGCTGGACCCCGAGACACAGATCGGACCGCAGGTGTCTGCGGCGCAACTGGAGAAGATCGAAAGCTACGTGCAGATCGGTCTGGACGAGGGCGCACAGCTGCTGATCGGCGGCCACGCACCCGAGATGGATGGCGAGCTCGAGGGCGGCTACTACTTCGAGCCGACCGTGCTGAAGGGCGAGAACTCGATGCGGATCTTCCAGGAGGAGATCTTCGGTCCCGTGCTCGCCGTGACCACCTTCAAGGACGAGGCCGAGGCGTTGGCGATCGCCAACGACACGATGTATGGCCTCGGCGCCGGTGTCTGGACGCGCGATGGCAGCCGCGCCTTCCGCATGGGTCGTGCGATCAAGGCCGGGCGGGTGTGGACCAACTGCTACCACCTCTACCCTGCGGGCGCCGCGTTCGGCGGCTACAAGTCCTCAGGGGTCGGGCGCGAGAACCACCGCATGATGCTCGACCACTACACGCAGACGAAGTGCCTGCTCGTCAGCTACGACCCCGAGCCGCTCGGCTTCTTCTGAGACGACCGCGGCGTAAGCGAGGATTGGGTTTCCGGTCCGCACGGCGCTGTTGCCGAGCGTCGTGCGGACTCCGAGTCCGCGTGAGCGGGTCGCGGAAGGCGCTCCGTATGCTCGCGTGGAATGAGCACGGTGGGCCACAGCACAGAGCACCTCGAGGCCGGCCAGCTCGGCACGGCCGATGTGACCGCCTCGACCGTCGCCAACATCGGGCCGGGCATCGACTTCTACTTCGCCTTCGGGGGTGATCGCGGTCACTGCTGGTATCGCAGCCCCGTTGACGATCCTCGCCGCCGGGATCGCCGTTGTCATGCTGGGCTTCACGGTCGCCGAGTTCAGCAAGGTGGAGCCTTCCGCGGGTAGCTTCATCACCTACATCGAGACGTCGCTGGGCGCGAGGACCGGCGTCGCTGCCGCGGTGCTCGTCGCGGTCGGGTTCACGGTGGCGATCGCAGGCGTGTTCACGATGGCGGGTGGCATGGTGACCCTGACCCTCGCGCATTACACCTCGTGGCATCTCGCGTGGGAGCCGCTGAGTCTCGTCCTGACCGTCGCAGCGATCTGGCTGACAGCGCGCGGCGTCCGACTCTCGACAAGGACGGTCGGCTTGGCCGTCGTCGTGCAGGTGGCGATCATGCTGTTGGTCTGCGTCGTCGTCCTCATCGACGAGCGCTCACACCTCTCGGGCGCGCCGTTCTCCTGGTCGCACCTCAGCGGCGGACTGACCGGCCTGTCAGCTGGGTTTCCGCTTCGGTTCCGTTCTTGTCTGTGGCTGACCGCTATCTCGGCGGCGTGGCCGTGTTGGCGTGGCTTGCTGGGATCGTCTCTGTGCTCGCCACGCTCGTGTCGGCCGCGAACTCCCAGACACGCATGCTGTTCGACGGCGGGCGCTCTGGTCTCCTGCCGGCATGGCTCGCTCACCTGCGCGCCGAACACGACACGCCGGTGAATGCGCTGCTCGTCATGGCCGTCGGTGGACTGGGGATCATCGCCGTGTGGTGGGTACTTCATGTGACAGGCGTTGCCAGAGGATCCAGGAACCCCGTCGGCCTCTACGCGGAGTGCTCGACAATGGGAACGATCGTGATCCTGTTCGTCTACTTGCTGACGACGCTCTCGCTTCCGGTCTTCATGTGGCGCCGCCATCGACGATCGTTCTCGGCGCTGCGCCATGTCGCGATCCCGTTTCTGGCGGCTCTGACGCTCGTCGTCCCGTTCGTCGAGCTGTGCAAACCGGGACAGCCGTCGCCGTATAGCGAGTTCCCATACATCGCGCTGGCGATCGTGGCCGCGTCAAGCGTGATCGGCTGGCTCGTCGTTCACCGCGACCCGTCGGCAGGCTCCGGCGAGGGTGCGGCGTTCTCCGAGTCGTGAGCGCTCGCGCCCCCTATAAGAGCCCGCTCTCTTACTGTCCCGCGAGATCGCGTCGGCTGAACAGAAAGATCGCGGCGAGTCCTGTTGCCACGGCGATCGCGAGCATCACGGCGGCTCCGCCTGCTTGGAAGCGCTGGGCTGGCACAAGCCCGATGTGCGCGAACGGCGTCAGGTGAACGAGCCATTTCGGCGCCCCGAGCAATGCGCCCACGAGATCCCACAGAAACGCGACCGTGACGAGCCCGTAGGCGATCCCGGCGCTCGCGCGGGGCACGATCGCGTATGCGAGCGCCGCGACCCCGAGAAACAGCAGCGCGGCGGGCAGACAGTTTGCGCCGGCCTCCAGCAGTTTCGCGAGCGAGATGTCCACGCCGCCCGAAGCGGCGCCCACCCAGCCAAGGAGCCCTGCCGCGAGCGACAGCGCGGCTGCGGCCACAGTTGCCAGCACGAGTCGGCCGGCGAGCCAGCCGCGGCGGCCAACCGGGAGCGCGAGCAGCGTCTCAAGGTGCTCGTCGGCTTCCTCGCGCCTGGCGGCGCCGATCTGCGCGCACGCGAACAGGCTGATGGCCAGGACGAAGAAGATGAACGTGAAGCCGAGATAGCCGGTGGGCGTCGCGATGGAGCCCGTGCCGAGCTTCCCGAGCTCCCGGTTGACGCTCTTTGAGATGCCGGCTGACGAGCTGCTCTTCGCGACCTCGCCGAGGATGTACGCGAACACGCCGACGCCGCCCAACCACGCGAGCAGGCTCGTGCGCTCTGAGCGCAGCGCCTGCGCAGTCGGTGAGGAGAGCAGCGCGAGACGCGGCGGAGCGCTGTCGCGCGCCCGCAGCAACCCCGTGCCGATGTCACGGCGCACGGCGAGCTTCGCGGCCAGGACGAGCAACAGCGCGCTCGCGGCGATCGGCAGGACCAGCACGAGGGGCTGCGCGCCGGCGAACGGACGCAGCTGCTCCGCCCACCCCAACGGCGTCGCCCAGCGCAACCAGCCGAGACCCGTCGCGGTATCGGCAATCACGCGCAGCACGAAGAACACGCTCACGACCGCGCCGCCCAGCTCGAGCGCAGCCCTGCGAGTCGACGCGAGCTGGCTCACAAGCGCGCCGACACCCACGCACACAGGCACGACCGAGGTCGTTGCGAGGGCGAGGTAGGCCGATCCGCCTGCCGAGAGCCCGCCCGCGATGAAGCCGACGGTCTCAGCGAGCCACAGGACGAGCACCCCTACCGCGATCGCCGCGAGGGACGCCAGGTACGCCGAGCGCCGCCCGACGGCCCCGGCCAGCACCAGCTCGACTCGCCCTGCGTCCTCCTCGGTCCGCATCGCTCGCACAGCCGCGAGCAGGCCAAAGATCGCGGCGAAGATCGCGAGCGTCCCGCCGACACGCCAGGCGGCGTAGCCACTGACCGTCAAGAGGCTGTGCGGCTCCCCGTAGAACAGACGAACTGCCTTGTTGTCCGCGAACGCGCGCGCGAACGCGACCCTGCTCGCGAGCGTCTTGTAGCCGTCGCGGTAGGCGACCGGCTGCAGATAGGCGTAGAACGCGAACAGGTAGCCAAAGCAGATCGTGCGGACCCGCGCGTCCCGCAACGCCCGTCGCGCCAGCGCGCGCGTCGGGCCGAGCCCGACACCGGACCAGAGCCTGGACCCAGGCGCCGCTGCGATCGGTGCGCTAGTCGCGGCCACGACCCTCGGAGCCGTCGTAGTGGTGCAGGAATATCTCCTCGAGCGAAGGCTCACGACTCGTGAGCGACTCAATTGAAGTCCCGCCCGACTGAGCAAGCGCGGCGATCAGCGGGCCGACGCTCCCCGAGACCTCGAAGCGAAGCGCGTTTGGGCCCGCGCTTTGCACTTGTATGCCCGGCAGGGTCGGGAGGGTCGGCGCGATGCCTGTGAATGTGACTTCGACTGTTTGTGCGGCGAGGTGGCGGAGGTCTGCAAGCGTGCCCTCATCAACGAGCTTTCCGTCTCTGAGTATCCCGACGCGGTCGCACAGCGCCTCGACCTCGCTGAGGATGTGTGAGGAGAGAAAGACCGTTTGGCCGCGCTCCTTTGCTTCCTCGATGCACTTGCGGAAGGTGACCTCCATCAGCGGGTCAAGGCCGCTTGTCGGCTCGTCGAGCAGCAGCAGCTCAGCGCGGGTGGCGAGCGCCGCGATCAGCTGCACCTTCTGGCGGTTGCCCTTCGACAGCGCCCGGATCTTCTTGTTCGGGTCGAGCTGGAAGCGCTCCACGAGAGCGTCCCGGTAGGCTAGGTCGGTGCCGCCGTGCAGCCGTGCGAGGAACTCCAGCGTCTCGACGCCAGTCATCGCGGGCCACAGGAACGGCTCGCCGGCGACATACGCGACGCGGCGATGGGCGCTCACCGGATCGCTCCAGGCGTCGAGGCCGAACAGCTCCGCCCGCCCGCTGCTCGGGCGGTGCAGCCCCAGCAGCAGCCGGATCGTCGTGGTCTTGCCGGACCCGTTGGGCCCCAGATAGCCGTAGACCTCACCCTCGTTGACGGTGAGGTCCAGCCCGTCGAGCGCCACGGTGTCGCCGTAGCGCTTGCATAGCGCAGTGGTGTGGATGGCCGCAGGGCCGGTCGCCTGCGCTAGCAACGGGGCGCTTGGGACTGCTCGTAGCTGTGTCTCGGCCATACCAACAAGGATCTGAGCACCATGAGTCTGAGGCATCCGTATTTTTCCCGCAGGCCTGCGTGGAATGCCCGTCAGCCGCGCACCTGCGAAGAATCAGTGCCAATAAAGATCCGTGCTTTGCCGCGGCCGATAGGAGTGTTTCCCCGGTGGTTGGGGAGCGTGGTGTGCGACTAGCGTCCTCCCATGGCCGCACATCTGCATCTCGCCGAGCGGGCGGACAACCCCGACCCCCCCGTGCCCGATGAGCCCATACGGGTCCTCCTGGCAGACGACCATGCGCTGATGCGCCGCAGCCTGCGGATGCTGCTCGACGGCGAGGACGGCGTAGAAGTGATCGCCGAAGCAGCCGACATCGCGAGCGTGACCCGCGACGTCCTGCGCCGTGGGCCGCATGTGCTCGTGCTCGATCTGAACATGCCCGGAGGGTCGAGCATCGAGGCGATCAGCCGGCTGCGCGAGCGAGCACCCGACACGAAGATCGTGCTGATGACGATGGAAGAAAATCCGGTGTTCGCGCAGCGCGCCTTCGCCGCGGGCGCGCTCGGGTTCGTCGCGAAGGACTTGGCCGACGGCGAGCTGGCGCAGGCGGTTCGCGCCGCAGCGCGGGACGAGGAGTTCATCAGCCCACGGATCGCCACACGGCTGGATGCCTTGCACCGCTCGCTCACCGATGACGCCCTCTCCCCGCGAGAGGTTGAAGTCCTGCGACTGATCGCGCTCGGGCACACGAGCGTCGAGATCGCACGCAAGCTACATCTCTCACCCAGGACAGTCGAGACGCACCGCGCGAACATCCACCGCAAGCTCGGGCTCGCAACGCGAGCCGAACTGGTTCGCTACGCGCTACGACGCGGCCTGCTCGGCGCCTGATCGCGCGACCTGGGCGCCCTCGAGCGTCGGCAGGCAAGCTCTGACGATCGTGCCCTGCTCACCCGAGTCGACACCCAGCGTGCCACCGGCCAGAGCGACCCGCTCGCGCATCCCGGCGAGCCCAAAGCCATCGCTTGAGAGCTCGGGGTCAAAACCTGTCCCGTCGTCCTGAACCTCGACCCGCAGCTCCCCGTCGGACTCGGCGACCGCCACTCGCACTCGGCTCGCGCGAGCGTGCTTGGCGACGTTCGTCAGCGCCTCCTGCACGAGCCGATAGACGGTGGTCTCAAGCTCCTCGCTAAAGCGCGCTTCCCCCGTCGAGGGACCTGGCAGCTCAAGCTCACCATCGACCTCGAACCCACTCTGCTCGCGGTGGCGGGCCAGCAGCGCCTCGATCGCGGTGCGCAGACCGAGCTCATCCAGGGCGGCCGGACGCAGCTCGGTGATGATCGAGCGCAAGTTCGCGATCTCCCGCTCGATGTGCTCGATGGCCTCTCCCATCGCCTCCTGTGCAAGCGCCAGATCCTCGCGACGCCGAGCCGAGGAGAGCAGCACGCGCAGTCCGCCGAGACCCTGCAGCGTCTCGTCGTGGAGCTCGCGCGCCCAGCGACGCCGCTCCGCGTCCGCGGCCGCCAGAGAGCTGCGCAGCCGATCACTCTGCACACTCTGAGCCAGTGCCACGGCCGTCGCGGCGCTCGCCGCGAACGTCCGCATCAGCTGCTCGTCATCCTCGCTGAAGGCGCTGCCTTCCTCGCCACGGTCAAAGGCCGCGAGGACGCCCACCCCGTCGCCGCGGTAGAGCATCGGAACCAACAGCGCGGTCTGCGAATCAGCCACGCCAAACTCGCTCGGCGCGATCCGCAAGCGAGCGGTGACATCGGTGATCCGCTCTGGACGCCCGCGCTCGAGCACCTGCCCAGAGGTGGAGTCGGCGATCGGCAAGCGCGTGCCCTGCATCGTCTCGACGTGACCGGCGCTGGCCCGTACGACCAGCTCGTGACCATCGCGCAGCATGATCACGAGACTACGAGCGCCCACGAGAGCGCGTCCGCGCTTGACAATCAACTCCAGCACGTGCTCAAGCGCGATCTCTCCACCGATCGCGACCGCGACATCGCGGGTCGCCTCGAGCCCGCGGATCGCTCGCTCAGCCTCTTGGCGGCGCCGCTCACTTCGCTCATAAAGGCGCGCGTTGTCGATCGCCACAGCGGCCCAATCGGCGAGGATCACCGCCGCCTCCTCATCGCGCTCGGAGAACTCTCCGCCCTCCTTCTCTGTCAGATACAGGTTCCCCCACACCTCCCCGCGAATCTGGATCGGCACGCCGAGGAAACTGCGCATCACCGGATGCCCCGCCGGGAACCCGTAGCTGGAGGGGTGCTGTCCGACATCAGCGAGGCGCAACGGCTGCGGGTTCTCGATCAGCGCGCCGAGCACCCCGCGCCCGCGTGGCAGATCGCCGATCGACCGCTTTGTCTGCTCGTCCACGCCGGAGGTCAGGAACTGCTCGAGCTCGCTGCGCTGCTCGTTCAAGATGCCGAGCGCTGCATAGTGCGCGCCGGTGATCTCCCGTGCCGTCTGCAGCACTCGATCGAGGACGATGCCGAGGTCAAGCTCGGTGACGAGCTCCCGGCCGACGTCGAGCAGCCGGCGAATCCATAGCTCGTCGGTGGAAGCGCGCTCATGCACACCCGGAGCTTAGTCTCGACCAGGCGCGACATGCGCATGATCGCTAGGTAGAAATCCCCCAAAAGCTCGGCGGGATCGCCGTTTGGTCGAGCCGCCCGGCGATCCGTAGTTGGCCACATTGATCTAGCGGCCGATCCCCGAGTTCAGCGCGCCGGGAGCGACCTACGTTTGTCGCTGGCGCTCACATGGATACCTCGAACCCGAGTACGCAGGCCCTCCATCCATCCGCTCGCAAGCGGACGCGGATGAGCGACGTGCTGCGCTGCCAACGTTGTGGCGAGGTGATCGGCGTCTATGAGCCGCTGGTCCGGCTCCTCGACGGCTGTGCCCACGAGAGCTCCCGGGCACTCGAACCTGGCGCCTCGAAGAGAGACGGCGAGCACTACCACCGCGACTGCTATGTGCGTCTCGACGGCGATGAGCCCGTCGTGGTCTGAACGCGTGCCACGGCCGTACAAACGAGCCAACCTCTCCGTAGTTTTCCGTTCACGACGGCGGTTTTTTGCGGCTGGCGCTCCTGACGCGGAGGGTTAGCTTTGGGGCCATGACAACACATGACTCTCACCCCAAACTTCGCGTAGTGATCGTGGGCGGAGGAGTGGCCGCCCTGGAGACAGCGCTGGCGCTGCACCAGCTCGCGCCCGAACAGACCACCACAACGGTGATCGCACCCAACGACGAGTTCGTCTACCGCCCGATGACGGTACGCGAGCCGTTCGCATACGCAACCGCCCGCCGCTACCCGCTCACACAAATCGTCCACGACGCAGGCGCCGGTCTGCTCGCCGACGAGCTGGACTGGGTCGAGCCCAACAAGCACACTGTCCACACCAAGGCCGGTGAGGTGATCGAGTACGACGTACTCGTGCTGGCGCTCGGCGCCCGCGCAGTCCCGCGCTATGAGCACGCGATCACGATCGACGATCGACGCATGGACGAGACGCTGCACGGGCTGATCCAGGACATCGAGGGCGGCTACGTCGACAGCCTCGCGTTCGTAGCGCCCGGACGTATGGCCTGGCAGCTGCCGCTATATGAGCTCGCGCTCATGACCGCCGGGCGCGCCTATGACATGAACATCGACCTCTCGACAACGATCATCACCCCGGAGGACAGCCCGCTGGCGATCTTCGGCCCCGAGGCAAGTAGTGCGATCGCGCAACGGCTCGCGCAGGCCCATATTCAGACGATCAACTCCGCCTATGTCGAGGTCCCCACCGCAGACGACGTCGTGATCAACCCTGGCGACCGTCATTTGCACGTTACGCGGGTGATCGCTCTACCTGAGCTCTACGGCCCCGCGATCCGCGGCATCCCGCTCGGCGAGCACGGCTTCATCCGCGTCGACCCGCACGGTCGGGTCCGGGACGTGGAAGGTGTCTACGCGGCAGGCGACGCGATCGACTTCCCGATCAAGCACGGCGGCGTCGGCTCCCAGCAGGCCGACGTGGCGGCGCAATCGATCGCGGCGTTGGCGGGTGCACCGGTGACGCCCGAGCCGTTCAACCCCGTCATCCACGGCATGCTGCTCACCGACGACAAGCCGATGTACCTGACAGCGAAGCTCACCGGCGGTCACGGCTTCAGCTCCGAGGTCACTGACACACCGACGTGGTCGCCGCCGAGCAAGATCGCCGCGAAGTACCTCGCGCCATATCTGGAGGAACTCGACCGCCGGCGGGTTCCGGCATGAGCGCTCGCCCCCGGCAAGCGAGCTCGCCGATCCCCCACCGGGTTCACGAGAAGCGTGACGGGCCGTGCTTGGTGGTCGGTTATGACGGAAGCGAAAGCGCCCGCGCCGCCGCAAGCTGGGCAGCGGGCTCACTCCCCGGGGACGGGAGGCTCGTGCTGGTGTACGCCTGTCGGCCGCTGCACGCGCCGCCCTCGCCCCTCGCCTCCGCGGATGAGCGCTACGGGCTCGGCCGGGCGTTTCTCGACGAGCTGGCTCTGGATGGTGAGGATGCCTTGCTCGACGCGCGTACGGAGGTCTCGGATGAAGACCCGGTGAGCGCGTTGACCGAGGCCGCGCGGCGCCACCGCGCGAGCGGGATAGTCGTGGGCTGCGAGCAGCACTCCCGGATGCACAAAGCACTCGGGACCGTCACCAGCGAACTGCTGATGCGCTCGCCGGTTCCTGTCACAGCCGTGCCGCGAGCCACACCGCCGAAAAGGAGGTCAGTGACAGCTTTGCCGAGCCGCGTCGGTGAGCGGCGGCCGGTGTTGGTTGAGGGAGCATGGATACCTTCGGACTGAGGACTTGCGCGAGGCGGGCTTTGACCCTAAGCGCCTGGTGGACTATGAGCAGCGTGGCATGGCCGAACGCGTGTCATACGGCGTCTACCGGATGAACGCGATCCCTACGGATGAGCTCGACGGCTGCACGCGGACAAGATCAAGCTCGACCTCCGGGCTCCACGACTCCCGCCACACCGCCCTCTCGCACTGGCTCGACGCCGGCATCAGCATGGACGAGGTCAGCAAGTACATGGGCCACGCCTACATCACCATCACGATCGACCGCTACGGGCACCTGCTGCCCGGCGGCAAGGCCGAGGCCGCCGAACCTCCTCAACGAATACGACGCGCGCCGCCGCTAGGCTCTCCGCCGATGACCGACGAGGAACTAGACCAGCCGATCCTGAGCCGGCTTCGGAGTCGGCGTGAGCAGCACGACCAACACAGAGTCCAACGGACTTGGCGGCCTCGTTCAACGAGCCCGAGCCCCGCGTGGACGCCCGCGTGCTCGCGCTCGCCGGTGAGGGCAGAATCAAAGAGTCCGCCCGCCATGCCCGGCCGCTGGATGATCGCCTGAGCCCTCCCGCTCGGCTGCTGGCGGATCAACTAGCCTTCCCTTCGTCGCGCTCGGAAGGGTGGCAG
>Ga0210388_10000871_pt1 | contig 23950 bp, 18 predicted proteins | sample IncBWC19OmetaG_FD_155485 | JGI IMG/M metagenome (GOLD analysis project Ga0210388, IMG submission 155485) | Forest soil microbial communities from Barre Woods Harvard Forest LTER site, Petersham, Massachusetts, United States - Inc-BW-C-19-O ...
CCCGAATTGTGCTTGGGAAGTTAAACCGGGCGCAGAGACAGGAATTGGACGAGCTGCTGGATTATGCATCGCAGGCAGTGGAATCCATAATTGCTGAAGGCGTCGAAAAGTCCATGGCGAAATTTAATCGTCGCGCCCCAGGCTTAAACGAGGAAGAATGAGGATCTACGAAGAGTTGTTTATCGTCCGGCCCGATTTGCCGGAAGAAGAGACTGATCAATTGATTGAGAAGCTGACCACGTTGGTTGCCGGACAAGGCGGCAACGTGGACAAAGTGGACAAGTGGGGCGTCCGCAAACTTGCTTATCGGGTGCAGAAGCGCAGCGAGGGTTTTTACGTATTGCTGCAATTCACGGCCAAGCCGGAAACGGTGAAGGAGCTGGAGCGCCAGCTTCGGGTGCAGGATCAGGTAATGAAGTTTCTGACCGTGCGCATCGATGAAAAGCTGAAGAAGATCGCCAAGCGGAAGAAATCGCGCGATAAGCGCGCGGCCCGCAAGCCGGCCACTCCGGTAGCCTCGCCGAGCGCGCCATCCATGGAACACGCCATGGCAGGCGCGGTCGAGCCGGCGCCGCGTCCTGGAGCGCCGATGCCTGGAGCTCCCGCTCCGGCTGCGGTGGAGAAAGAATAGGAGACGATTATGGCTGAATCACGAGGCGGACGTCCCATGAGCGCGTCGCAGCGCCCCACCGGCGGCGACAAGGCGCTAGCTACCAAGAAGCAATATTTCCGGCGCAAGAAAGTGTGCCGTTTCTGCGTGGAGAAGATCGACGATATCAATTACAAAGATGTGAGGATGCTGATGTCGTTCATATCCGAGCGCGGAAAGATTGTTCCGCGGCGAATATCGGGTGTATGCACTCCTCACCAGCGCCGTTTGGCGGAGGCGATCAAGCAGGCGCGCAACATCGCGCTGATTCCGTTCGCCGCGCCCATTTAGTAAAGCGCGCAAGACGGAGTGCGGCGCGAAGCTTCGGCTCAGTATGGCGGTGCGCGCCGCACCCTTTGCGCTTAAAAAAGGACCAACATCATGGAAGTGATTCTGAGAGAAGACGTCGAAAAACTGGGCACGCGCGGCCAGTTGGTGAAAGTGACGCCGGGCTACGCGCGCAATTTTCTTTTGCCCAAACGGCTGGCGGTGGCGGCGACTGACTCCAACAAGAAGATTGTGGAGCAGGAGCGGCAGGCGCATCTGCGTAAAGAGGCGAAGCTGGTAGCCGATGACGGCGAGCTGGCCAAGTTGATGGGGAATGTCAGCGTAACAATTACCCAGAAGGCGGGCGAGAACGATCAACTCTTCGGATCGGTGACATCGAAAGATATCGCCGAGGCGCTGGAGAAGCAGGGTTACACGATTGATCGCCGCAAGATCGCGCTGGATGAGCCGATCAAGACACTGGGCGAGTTCAAGGTGACGCTGCGGCTGCACCGGGAAGTCCCGGCGGAGATAACGGTGCACGTAGTTAAAGACGCGGAGTAGAGTTTGGCAGGCGGAAGCGCCTGCGCCACAGAGCAGCCTAGCGGCAACCAAAGCTGGGCCGACGAGGGCGTCGGCCGCGGACCAGGGGGTCCGCCCCACAAATCGCCGCGGGCTGCGAAGATTTTCAGGTCTCGTAGTACATTGCTCATAATGGGGCTCATGAAAGAGCTGATTCTTGATCCGGCGCATCTCGATGATGTTCCGGCATATAAACTGCTGGAAGCTGCGGCGGCCGGATACATTGGGGTCGACCATCGCTTCCTGCACGCGATTGTGGATCGTCCCGAGAGCAGCATTCCAGACCTGGTGCGCTTTGCGGGGGAAGATCACCAAGACGATACGGTAGATCTCGACGAGCAGTTGGTCGACATTTTCCGTCATCTCCGTACACCCGCGGCCGTTCCATTTCTGGTTGAGCTGGCACGGCGGGATCCGCTCAACATCGATGACGAGGTGGTGGAAGCTCTGGTGCAGTTCACCGCCGAAGCGGTGGATCCGGTTTTGAAGCTACTGGAGGAGTTGGATAACGCGGGAGAGGATGCGGGCGACGTACCGTTTCTACTTTCGCAATTGCGCGTGCGGGATCCACGCATTCTGGGCGTGCTGACCGCCCGTCTCGAAAGAGGCGATCCGGAGGCGGCGTTGCTTCTGGATATGTATGGCGATCCAGCCGGCGCTCCGGCACTGCAGACCCTGCTGGCGCATCTGCCTGAGGAGAGTATCGAAGCCGTCAGAATCAAAGCGTACATGGAGGAGCTTTCGTCGCCGGGCGCGGCGATTGAAGTGGAGGAGCCGTTTGACATCTGGGCGCTTTATCCGAAGACGGATTGGCCTCCGCTGGATATGCTGGACGATAAAGCACGGCTGGAGATGCTGGAGAGTGGTTCGAGCGAGTTGAGGGCGGACGTGGCTGCGTTCTATCGTAGCGGACCGTTTGCGGAGAAGGTCAGTGCGCGACTGCTGGAAATGGCCAAGAGCGATCCGGACTTGCATGTTCGCGGGGAATGCTGGGAGACGCTGGGAGAAATCAGCAATGAGCCGGAAATCCGGCGCGCGCTGCTGCGCGTACTAGCTGATGCGGGCGCATCGATTGAAGAAAAGGGCGGTGCGGCAGTGGCGCTGGCGCAGCAGACGGACAACGCCGCGGTTTTTGAAGCTATCGAGAATTTGTATAGCGATACGCGCGGCCGTTGCAAGGCGCTCAAGGCCATGGGGCGATCGTTCGATAAACGCTTTGGAGCGTTTCCTCCGCGGCACCTGGATGATCCGGATATCGAGATAAAACGCCAGGCCATCTGGGCGGTGGGCTATTTGAACCTGCAGGCGGATGCGCCGCGGCTCGAGGCTTTCTTTAACGACGATCAATTTCGGAGCGACGCATTGTTCGCTTACGCGTTGTCGGTCCCGGGCGAAACTTCGCCGGGACGCATCCGGGGGCTGCTGAATAAGATCGATGAAGCGGCTGGAGGATTCAAACCGGACGAGGAAGAACTGGTGGAGATTGCGCTGGACCAGCGTCTGGTGCTGCATGGCAAGAAGCCGGTGTTCTCAGTGGAAGAGGATGAGGGTGCGGAGCCGGAGGAAGAACCGGTGGTGCAGGCGAAAGTTGGGCGCAACGATCCGTGTCCGTGCGGGAGTGGCAAGAAGTATAAGAAATGTTGTGGGGCGTAAAAAAGGCACCGACTCCGTTGAAGACGCCTCGGGGCGATGTCCGGCCCGACACCGAGATGAGTCTCGGCGCAGCAGACTGAGAGTCCGCGCCACGGAGGCGTCTTCATTACCTTTGGTGGGCCAGCAGGCCCATGGTCGGTGATTTTACGCGGCGGTGGCGGCGCGTTTTACGATTTCTTCGGCAAGGCGCCAATCATCGTCGGCGGTGCCTTCGGGCCGTCCGGCGCTTTCCCACAGCAATTCCGCGATGCTTTTCACGCGTTCCTTAACGGCTTGGGGAGCATCCGTGCCCGGAAAATTCCGGGATTGGGGAAGAAGCTCATGAGCCAGCGCGTCGCGGCATTCGTCATAGATCACGCGAGCTTTCTCCACGTCAACTAGAGCTGCTTCAATGGCAGCGCGGTTCGGGTGCGGATCGGTAGTTAGCAACTGGAGGTACCGCACACGCTCGGAAAACTGATGAAACGCCCTCTGATACGCGCGCCAAGCCTCCACTCTGGTAATGGATTGAACGCTAGCTCGACTCATGCCTCTTTAGACGAACCAAACCTCCAAAAGGTTCGAAATACTTTGGGCTATCGGGGCTCTTCGATGGTTAAGAATTGATTAACAGAAATGTTGTTAAGTTGCTGTTTTGTACCACTTGGCCACTCTATTTGAAGCTGGGAAACCTTTGTATCTTGGCCTAGGCCAAACGTCAGCGCCAGATCGCTTTGCGAGCAATAGCTGGACCCGCTGCGAACCATATTCCATTGTTTGCCGGAGGCGCTTTCGATGCGCACCACCGCACCGATGGCGCTGCGATTGGATTTGGTTCCGATGAGCCGCACATTCAGCCAGTGGTTGCGATTGCCGCCGTCGTTGCGGAACAAGTAGGCGGGTCCGTTGTTGGTGCTGATGATAACATCCAAATCGCCGTCGTGATCGTAGTCGGCGTAGGCAGCGCCGCGGGCGACGATGGGACGATTGAATTCGGCGCCCATGGCCGCGCTGACATTTTCAAAGCGCCGCTGGCCCAGGTTGCGGAAAAGCAGCGGCGGTTGCTGATAGCGCACCTTGGGCTGAACGCGATTGATCTCTTCGTCGATGTGGCCATTGGCTGCGAAAATATCGGGATAGCCGTCGAGATCGTAATCGAAAAAGAAAACGCCGAACGCGAGGGTGAGCAGGCTGGCGCGTCCCACGCTGGAGCTGGGCGCTTCGTCGACGAACAAGCCGGTGCCTTCGTTGTGATAGAGGCCGAGCATCTGATTCGAGAAGTTGCCGACCAGCAAATGCGGGCGGCCGGAGCGATCGTAGTCGGCCGAATCCGCGCCCATGGCTCCGCGCGCGACGCCATCTTCGCCGAAGGCTACGCCGGCCACCATGCCTTCTTCGGTGAAGGTTCCGTTGCGATTGTTCCGGTAGAGTTTGTTGGGCTGGGTATCGTTCGAGACGAAGATGTCCGGCCAGCCGTCGCCGTTGTAATCGAGGATGGTCACGCCCAGGGACTTGCTGGAGGAATCGCCCAGGCCGGCTTTGTCGGTAACGTCCTCAAATTTTCCGCCGCCGAGGTTGTGAAACAGGCGGGACTTGGTGCCTTTGTAGGATTCCGGAGTGCAGTACGATCGCACGGAACCGTCGAGCGAGCATTTTAAATCGCCCTTTTCGGTCCACTGGACGTAGTTGGCGACGAAGAGGTCCACTTTGCCGTCGCGGTCGTAATCGAACCAGGCGGCGCTGGTCCCGAAATTTGCGTTGTGAATGCCCGATCCAGATGTTACGTCGCGGAATTTTCCATGGCCTTCGTTGTGGAACAAATGGTCGCCGTCGATGGCCGTAATGTAGACATCCTCGCGGCCGTCGTTATCGTAGTCGGCAATGGCTACGCCCATTCCGTACATTTCGACATCCAGGCCGCTGCCGGCGGTAACGTCGGTGAACGTGCCGTCGTGATTGTTGTGATAGAGCGCGGGAAGGGATTTGCGGCCGCGCGGGGTCCAGTCTTTGCTGTTGATGAGCAGAATGTCGGGCCAGCCGTCGCCGTCGGCATCGAAGAAAGCTACGCCGGAGCCCATGGTCTCGGGTAGATATTTGTTGCCGGCTTTTCCGGCGTTGTGGCGGAATTTGATTCCGGCCGCGGTGGTGACGTCGGTCAAGTGGACTGAGGGTGCTGGTTGGGTGGCGGCGAGGAGTAGCGCGGCGGCGAGGGGGAGTGTAATGCAGATATTTTTCATTGGGTACCGGCTGCGGCGGACGCTCCCTTGCGGTCGCGGCTCGGTTGGGTGCGGACGGTAACGGGGCGCGCGGTTGGGGAACCGGCGGACGTTGGCGAGGACAATGCTACGCTTTCGTGGTCGTGGATCTGTTGGCGCTCATTGTTGTCTTCGGGGCTTTGGAGGCGGCGGGAAGCGGTGATGGACTGGGCGGATTCCTCGGCTTTGAAGCGCTGGAACAGCTTCTGCTCGCGGGCGGCGTTTTGTTGGTCGCCTAGGCCGCGGTAGCAGAGCATCATCGTATAGTGCATCTGCAGGTCTTCGGGATCGACGTCGCAGACTTTTTCCAGCACTTTAACGGCCTCGGCGTACTGGCGCTTCAAAAACAGGATGCGGGCGATTTGATTCTGCACCACGCGGTCGCGCGGATACATTTGGGCCGCGGTGCGAAGCGATTTGAGCGTCGAATCGTAATCGCCATCGGCCTTTTCGACTAGCGCTTTGAAATACCAGGTGCGGCCGAGAGTGGAATTCAGCGCCAGCGATTTCTGGATGAACGGTTTCGCGGCGTCCGTTTCGCCTTCCTGGATGAGAGCGCGGGCCACGTTCAGCCAGCCGTCGGCGTACTCGGGTTCCGCTTCTGTTACTTTGCGGAAGGCATATTCTGCGCCTTTGAGGTCACCTTGAAGAAGCAGGCCGATACCCCAATCGTTCCAGCGTTCGCGGTCTGCCTTGGAGACAACCGGCTTCCATACCGTGGGCGCGGACCCGAGCTGGAGTTGGGTCTGCGCGTGGGCGAGAGTCACGATGGGCAGGTTCGGAATCTCGCCTTTGATTTCGCTCGACACGTTGGCCGGAATGTTGCTCGCGGTGAAGAGATATTTCAGGCTGTTGTGATCGGGACTGAGCAGCGACGGATCCTGACCGGGAGCTGGTTGGCCGGCGAATGCGAATTGCGTGTAGTAGTGCGAGAACTTGCGATAGTTCAATTTAGCTTCCAGCGTGACGGGGCCTTTGGCGTCTTTCGGAATGCGGACAAGGTAATGCGCCACGTCGGCTGCGCCGGGGGGAATCAGGCGCACGTAAAGAACGCTACGTGCTTGCCAGGCGTTGCGCTTGTTGATTTGATTGCCGGCTCCATCGAGCTGGTAAGCCTTGTAAAAATGCGCGCCGGGCTCAACCGGGCCACGGCCTGAGTCTTCTACTTGTCCGCTCCAGAAGATTACGCGGCCATCTGAGTCGCGGCCTTGCAGTTCCAGCCAGACATCGAAAGCGTCTATGGTGCCGGCGGGAAAGAAATGACCGATCTTTCGGGTGCGCACCACTACGTCGACGCGTGCGGTTGAGCCCGGAACGATGGCTGCGCCGGCCTTGTCGATGGGAGCGGCAACCTGGCCCACTTCGCGAATCACTACTTCATGTTGTTGATCGGCCTCTTCGCCAACCGCGAATCCGGACATGGTTTGCGGCCCTTCGCCGGAGCGCCGAACCATGGCGGTTTCTCCCTGGTGCGCATCGACGGGTGACGCGGAGAAAATGTCGACGGTGATAAAGCCCGACTTCAGGAAATCTTCTTCGGCTTTTAGTTGATCGGTATCCTTATTCACATAAGCGATCGCGGTGTTGGCGGCGGGGAAACGATGCGAATGGATTTTGCCGTCGTGGTTGCCGGGATCATTTGACGCTACCAGCGGCATGTGGCAATCCGCGCACGTGGAAGTTTTCGGAGGGTAGTAAAACGATCGGGCGCCTTGCCCTGAGACTCCGCTGGCCTGCCAATTATCGTAGTCGTTGAAACCGCGGAACCAGCGGTAGTTGTTCACGGGAACATCCAAGTGGACCTTGTGGCAGGCGGAGCAGAATTCAGACGTGTCCTGGCGCATGAACGGTTTCATGAATGTTCGGCGGTGCGGTTCCGGATCGAGATAGGTCAGAAAATGATCGAACGCGCGGATGTAGGGATTCTTGCTGGTGGCGATTTCATGCAGCGGCGGATATTCGATGGTGAATCCGCCGTTGCCCATGGAGCTATCGACGTGAACGATGGCGTGGCAGGAGGTGCAAGCGAGGCCGGCATGGGCTTCCTCGGTGTCGATCTGCTCGCTGATAGGCCGATCGAAGCGGCCGTTGAAGAAGACGGCGTGATCGTGGCAGCCGGCGCACCATTTGCTGGGACGGGTGCCGACCGTCGACTGCATGTATTCGATGGCTTTTCGATAGAACTGATTGTTGAAAGACGCGAAATGATGCACCGAGCTTTTCCATTGCTCGTAAATATCCTTGTGGCATTCGCCGCAGGTCGCGGAGTCCATGAAAAAGTTGGAGGGGATGATGCCGCCGACGTTGGTCCTGGCGGACGATGGGAAAAAGGGCGATTTTGGTCCGCCGCCTTCGTCTTCCATGGAAAGGGGCACGGTGTGAGGATTGCGAATGCGGTCATTCGGATTGGGCGAGATTCTGCGATAGAGGTACGTGGAGAGTGGAAACAGGGCCAGCACGGCGAGCGCGGTTGTGAAGGCGGGCCGGAAGCGCGGTTGTTTCCAGGCGTAAGGAATGAGCGCGACTACACCGAAGACCGCGGTGGCGATGTGCGTCCACAAGACCCAGCGGTGTTCGCGAATGTTGCCGGCGGCGACCAGATAAATGGCGGTGAGGAGAGAGAGCAGGAAGAAAATGAGGGCGGTTTTGATACTGCGCTTGAGCTCGGTGTTCTTGGCGATTAGGAAGAGGGTGGCGATGGAGAGCGCGAGTCCTAGGGCCAAGTGCAACAGAACGTTGCCCATGTAAAAGACCGTGGCTGACGCGAAGGCCGCGATATAGGCGGTGTTCAGTAGCAGAACAAGGAACGCGATGGCGATCCACTTGGACAGCTTGGAATGCATTGAGCCGTTTCAATCCAGCGTAGCGCTTTCGGGGCAGGGCGGTCGCTAGTAGATTTGTATTAGCGCGCGGGGCTGGGGGCTTGGGGCGGGGGGCTGGTGGCCTGCCAGAGTGACCAGAAATTGTCAGCTGCGATGGGGCGCCAGGTTTGGTTATGGGGGCCGTGTTGGTCGAATAGCCAGATGGAATGGACGGCGGGCGCGCCTTCCGGAAGGGTCCAATTTACATATGAGAAATCGTAGGTCACGGTGCGGATGTTAGGGGCTTCCGGGACATCGCGGGCGCACATGAATGGTTGCGGGGCTCCCGATTGCAATACCTGGCGCAGTGTTTGGTCCAGGTTGCGCTGGCTGGCTTCGATATCTAGAGCGATGCGCGGGGTGCTGCGGTAGAAGACGTAGGAGATGGGAGCGAGCGTTGAGAACTGCAGGCGGCCATAAGGGAAATAGGAAATTGCTAGCGAGACTAGCACGGCGGCGATGGTGGCTCGGAAACGGATTCTACCCAGGCTGGCACAGAGTAGCAACACGGGTGGAAAGGCGATGAGCCAATAGCCGGCTCTGCCGCTGTGGATCCCGAGCAGCACGATGAGCGTGGGAATCAGCCAAAGCGCATAAAACCACCGGTCTTGGATGGTTTTTCGCTGCCAGATGAACGGCAATCCAAAAGCAAGAAGCCACGGAGCGAAATTCATCACGCAATAGATGATGTTGTTCAGGGTCATGCTCAGGTGGCTGCGCAGTGGAGCGCCATAGAAGACGGACGATTTGGAAGCCGCCTCGTGGAACTGGACGGACGTCAAGTTGGAGAGAACACTTGAACCGCCCACGCTATTGGCTAGCGGGACATACCAGGCGATGAAGCCAAGCGTTCCAAGAATCAAGCCCACGCAAACCGGACGCCAGGTGTGACGCCAGTGATTGATAGCCGCGGCTGCGATCAACGGAGCTAACAATGCCAGGTTGCTTTGGTGAAAGCCGGCCAAGAGTCCGAGCGCGGCCAGACAGAGGGGGATTCTCCAGGCTTTGCTTCGAGGATCAAGGAACGCGAGATATCCGGCCACCAGTGACGAGAGCAGGTCCGTGATGCTGGGCGAAGGAATGGAACTGTTCAGAGCTACCGCCGGTGAATACGCGAGAAGCGCCGTACAGGTGAGAGCCGAAACCTGGCTCTCAAGGACGCGACGGACCAAAAGATAGAAAATCGGGAGAGCGAGCAGCGTCATCAAAAAAGCGACCATGACTTGCGCTTGCATTGGTCCGGCCAGCGGTTCGAGAATCCGAGCGCTGAGCACCCATAGGAGATAGCCGGGCGGGTGGGGCTGGTGTTTGAAGAGATTGAACTCGGCGATGCCGCGAGCGTATTGCGAGGAATCCCAGTCGAAGGAGAATCGCGAGCTGAAATGAGGGATGCGGAGGGCCAGCCATACCAGCGCCAGGGTGAGGAAGAGAAAGCGTTGGCGGGCAGGCAAGTTTTATTATGCATCCGCTGTTTGCGCCGATTGGCGATCGGCGCGTAGGTTGGCAACAGTTAGCAACTTGGCCCACATCGATGGTTGATAATGTAATTGGCAAAAAGGAGGAACCGTGGCGGACCGCTCCCCGATGACGACAACAATTCTGCTGCTGGTATCCGATCCGCTGGTGCGTGCCGTTTTCAAAGAGACATTGGAAGGGAAAGGCTATACGGTGCTGGACGTCGGCGGGCTGGGGCATGCGGTAGAGCGGTTGAGGAACTGTTTGCCTGATCTGTTGATCACGCGCACCTATATCGAGAGCCTGACGGGACACGATGCGGCCGTTTATCTGCGGAACAAATGCCCGAAGATGAGGGTTCTCATAGTCGGCGGGCTTCTGGATGACGACCGGCTTCGAAATCGAGAATTGTTGCAGGGATTCGAAGTGTTCCCGAAGCCGTATACGCCGGCGGAGTTACTTAAGAAGGTGCAGGATGTGCTGAGTAAGTAACTTTGCGCCGATTGGAAATCGGCGCGCAGGTTAGCAACCTGCCCCACAGACCAGCATAGCCGCAACCAAAGCTGGGCCGACGAGGGCGTCGGCTGCGGACCAGGGGGTCCGCCCCACAAATCGTTGCAGGCTGCGAAGATTTAGTAGTACAGGGGGAGCTAGCGGAGCCAGTCGTCGCGCCATTCGTCACGGGCGGCGCGATGAACGGCGTTAATGGCTTGGTCGAGGTGGTGAATGGCACGATCCCGCCATCCTCTGGCGGCTGGGTTGTCTTCCTCGCGTTCGATGTCGTGTTTGGCGCTACTCAAAAATCGCGCGATGGCGTGGAAGCGGCCAGCGCGATCCGGGTAGGTATCGACTGGCGGGTTGTCGATGAGATCTTTGCGGTCCCACGCGGCCGCCTTATCGATTTCGCCGATGGCCTCGCGGACATGGTGTACGGCGTCGTCCAGATCGTGCTTCACGTTGCGGAACTCGGCCCAATCCATCAAGTGTTCGGCGCGCCGCAGGTCGGTGCGGGCGTGCAGGTAGGCGGGATGCCGTCCGGGTACATCGGCGAAAGTAGCGGGAGTTGCGGCCAGGAATGTAACTGCCAAGAATCCTATTGTTGTTCGCGTCATTGATAGTCCTCTTAACTGGAAACGCATCTTGTGCGGGGAAGTCTCGCGGGGAATCGATTAATTCTATTACAGGAATCGGTAAGTTGTGGGGCAGGATTTGCGCCGATTCACTCGGCGCGCAGGTTGGCAACCTGCCCCACAACCCGTCAGAACATGAAGTTAAAGTTGAGGCCAGGAAGAACCTGGGTGTGTTCTTTCTGAACGGCTTGGAGCTGGTTCGGATCGAGGCCGAGGGCTTCCAAAATGGTTGGAGCAATCTGCAGCGTTTCCACCGCGGTGGTGACGGTGATGGGCTGAAAACTCGGATTCGACAGGATCATGATTACGTTGGTGTCGTCATGGGAGAAGCCGCCGTGCTCGGCCAGTTTTTTGGTGCTGCCGGAATAAGTAACTCCGACATTTGGTGTGACCAGGATGTCGGGCGTACGTGAATCGCCGGCGTTGAAAAGCTGCGCGATTCCCGGGCCGTAGAAAATCTGGCCGATGCCGGCGACGTTGCCGGTTATGGGTGAAGTAGTTTCGAGCATGCTGACCGCGCTCGAAGTCTGGCTGGAGTTGGATAGCCACAGCAGAGAAACGTCGTCCTCGGTGGGTCCGATTCCGTTGGCATTGTTGGGCGATTCGGAGAACGGCAGCAGGTTGGCGAGGATGGTAGCGGGCGAGGTGGTGATGGGTCCGGCTGCTGGATCGCCAATGCCGTTATAGCGGGAAGAGTCGACGGGGCTCTGACCGTGCTTGGCCGAAATCACGATCATGGTTGAATTGAGAAGGCCGCGGTTCCGAAGAGCCTCCACCATTCTGCCGATGGAAGCGTCGGTGAATTGGATTTCGCCCAACAAAGAAGCGGTTGGGGTGCCTTGGGCGTCCAGATAGCCGCCGGTCAGGCCCACCGCGCTCTCAACGAGCTTCTGGCCGACGCTCACCGTCTGGAAGTTCATCCCGAACAGGGCGGGCGTAGGAGCTGGAGCAGAGCCGTTGTGCGTCCGGCCATTGATTTCGTTGACAATGGCGTTGACCTTGAGCGTATCGTAGCACTCGATATTCTGAAAACTGTCGGTCCAGGCGGCGGTGGCGCCTTTTGAGGTGTCCGGAATAGGTGAGCACGACATTCCGCCAGGAGTGGTCACTCCGGGTAGGGCGACAACGGTGGAGTTGATCTCGGGAGAATAGTAATCGTCGACATTGGTACCGTTGCCGGGGCCGGAAACGGCGGAGTACGACGGATGCTTGTCGGACCATGCGGTGTAGAGGCCAGCCGCGTGCGCAACTCCGAAAATTGTATTGGTGCGGACAAAATTCCACGGATAGACAGGCGCGCAACCGTTGGACGGATCGCGAATCAGCCTGGCCGGATCTATGGAAAGGATTCCGCCGTCTCCGGAGGGCGCGCCGCCGTTGAGCGCAGCTTGATTGATGTCGATCCCTTCGTCAAATTCGGTGGTGGTGCCGTTCAACACGCCGCGCGTGCAAGAACCGCCGGCCAATCCATTGCCTGTCGTTGTGAGCGGCGGAGCGAGGGAACGGTCATAGGCGACATCATAGAACGCGCCGACGGTGCGTGGAGAACCGCCGGTCATAAGAGCCATCAACCCCGGAAAGGAATCCGACGGTTTCGAAGTTGAGGTGTTCAGGTAATTGACGCCCGTTCCGGCCAGTGCGGTGAGAGTGGGGCAATAGGGTTGGCCGTTATTTGCGCCGCTGATTCCCTTGGAACAATTCAGGAAGTCGAGCGCATGCATACCATCAATGCTGATAAGTAGAACGTGACGAATTGGCTGACCGCCGAATTGAGCTTGCGCCATGGCCGCTGGAACCGTGAGCGCCGTTATCATAATCCCCGCGGCGGCTGCGATCGACCGCCTGTTTTTAACTGTCATTGAAAGAAGTCCTCCTTGGTGGTGGTTCGAGCTAGTAATTCAGCTCAGGGGAACTATAACGAGGGTTCATCACTGTACGATGAACGCTGGATGACGATCCGGCAAGAATCGAGTTTCTGTCAGCACAGGTGCGATCCGCCAAATATTAATCGACAATTCATGAACACGTAACACATACGCGAACCTTGGTGAGCTAGTATTCTCGCTGAGGTTTTGAATGATTGCAAAAAATCTAGTATTGGCGACGGCGACGATTACGCTGGTTGCACTTGCGCAAACAGGAACGACAGGCCTAACCACTGTGGGTTCCGGAACAATCAAGCACGTGCTGATGTTGAGCATCGACGGTATGCATGCCGTGGATTTCTACAACTGCGCGAATGGCATTGCGGGCGTCAACAGCGGGAACCCCTATTGCCCGAATATGGCAGCGCTGAGCCAGACGGGGATCAACTATGTGGGCACCATATCTTCCATGCCGTCGGATTCTTTTCCGGGACTTGCGGCTCTAGTTACCGGTGGCTCGCCGAAAACGACCGGCCTTTATTACGACGTGGCGTATGACCGGTCGCTCGATCCGCCAGCCAGCACAACCGGAACGGGCTTGGCCGGGGGCACCTGCACGCCTTACGCGGCACCCACGGGAACCACTACCGACTTCGATCAGGGCATTGCGCTTGACGACACCAAGCTAAACGGTGGAGCGCCGGGCGCGGCTCTCACTGAGGGCGGCATGGCTTCCATCGATCCGAAGAAGCTGGTGCGGAATCCGGCCACGGGCTGCACGCCGGTTTATCCCTGGGACTTCGTCCGGACCAATACGATTTTCAGCGTGGTGCATGCGGCGGGCGGATATACGGCCTGGATCGACAAGCACGCGTCGTATTCCTTTGTGGCCGGCCCTGGGGGCAGCGGTCTGAATGATTATTTTTCGCCCGAGGTGGATTCGAACGTGGTGCCGTTGCCGGGCATAGCGACTCCGCAGGGTATGTCCTGCGTCACCATCCCCGATTCCACAGCCGATCTAGGGTCGTGGACCAACAGCTTCCAAAACATCCAGTGCTATGACGCGCTGAAAGTGCAGGCGCTGTTGTATCAAATTTCGGGCAAGACGCATAACGGTGCGGCGGCGCAGGTACCAGCGCTGTTCGGCATGAACTTCCAGGCGGTCTATATCGGGCAGAGCATCAACGAGCCCACGGTGGGCGCGGGTGGTTACCAGAACGCGGCAGCCTTGCCTACGAAGTATCTGCTGGGTCAAATCCAGTTTGTGGACAGCGAAATCGGGCTCATCGTCAACGCGCTGAAGACGGCCGGCCTCTATGACAATACGCTGCTGATCATCACGGCGAAACATGGTGAGTCGCCAATCGACCCGACTCAATATGTTGCGAACGGCAGTAATACGCCGGCGACGCTGCTGGGCACGGCCATCCCAACTTCGGAGTCGCCGCTAACCCAAGGCGGTATTGGGGCCACCGAAGACGATGTGTCGGTGCTTTGGCTGAACGCGGGTTCCAGCGTGACTTCAGCCGTGCAGTTGCTCAAGACGAACGCGACGGCGATCGGATTAGGGGAGGTTTTCTACGGGCCGTCGTTGGCATTGAACTTCAATGTAGGCGGGCTTGGCGCGGGGCAGGACCCGCGATCACCTGACATTCTGGTAATCCCGAACGTCGGCATGACGTACTCAGGGAGCACCACGATGATCGGAGATCACGGCGGCTTCGGGCATGACGATACCAACGTCATCATGCTGGTAGCTAATCCGAATTTCAGCCCGCAGACAGTGGCGGCCACGGTTCGAACGGCGCAGGTAGCGCCGACTATCCTGCAGGCGCTGGGGATGGATGCGGCGGCGCTGGATGCGGTAAGAGCGGAAGGGACCGAGCCGCTGCCGGGGGTCCAGGGACAGTTGACGCTGATGTCTCGTGCTGGGACGGGCAGACAATAGCTGGGCGGCGGGGCTTTGCTAAGTTTCGTTTGTAAGACCGCGCCGATTGAAGCTAAGGCACGGACTCCCTTACGGTCGCGGTTCGGTGGCGCTCTGTCAACATGCGGAAAGCGACCGCTGGTTGGACAGTCAGTTTCGGCGCTATAATCGCGTTGACAATGCGGAGTGCGACCGGATTCTTGGCGGCTATCGCGCTGGCGGCCTTTCCAGCGGGTACGGTTGCGGAAGAGCGCTTCGACGGAAAGTGGCTGACCACGGTCTCGTGCGAGGGGGCGAGGGACGCGCTGGGCTACTCATTCAGGTTCGTAAGCGAAGTGAAGAACGGCCATTTCCGGGGCTTACACGGTACTGAAGGCAAGCCCAGCTCACTGCTGATTGACGGGACGGTAAGTGCGGACGGCAGCGCCAAACTTTACGCGACGGGGCGCACCGGCTCAAAAGAATACGTGCCAGGACGAGATACGCCAAGGGGCACGGAGTATAGTTACAGCATCGAAGCGCACTTCAAAGACGCAACGGGAAGCGGCACTCGTGTGGAGGGACGCGCTTGTTCGTTCCAGTTTGAGAAACAGTAGCGAGCGATGGTCTCACGCGTGCAATGGGGGTGCTGCAAGAGTATTGGCAGGCGAAAGCGCCTGCCCCACAGTAGTACTTTGGAGAAGTGTCGAAACAAATGGCGGTATTTCGACACCACGCCGTACTGGGGGTTCCACATTTGCTAGGGTTGATTTGGAACGCTGAATGCACTGGAGGGTGTGATGAAAGCAACGCAACTTCTGCACGATTTGGGACAGAGCCTTTGGCTCGACAATATTACGCGCGATCTGCTGAACAGCGGAACGCTAAAAAGTTACATCGACGATCTCTCGGTTACAGGGTTGACCTCAAATCCGACGATCTTCGATCTGGCTATTAAGAACAGCAGCGCTTATGACGCCGCTATTCTCGACAAGCTGCGAAAGAGCGAATCCACGGAAGACCTATTCTTCGATCTGGCGCTGGAAGATCTTACCCGCGCCGCTGATTTGTTCCGGCCGATTCACGACCGGACCAAGGGCGTGGATGGATTTGTCTCGCTGGAAGTTTCGCCGCTCCTCGCTTACGACACCCAGAAAACGGTGGCCGCGGCGAAGACTTTATTTGCTCGAGCGAACAGGCCGAATCTGTTTATCAAGATTCCCGGGACCAAAGAAGGGCTTCCCGCCATTGAGGAAGCGATTTTCGCCGGGGTGCCTATAAACGTGACGCTGCTATTTTCGCGTGAGCACTATCTGGCGGCCGCCGAGGCGTGGCTTCGCGGTATCGAAAGGCGAATCGATGCCGGGCTCAAACCCAACATCGGCTCAGTGGCATCCGTGTTTGTCAGCCGGTGGGATGTCGCGGTGAAGGACAAGGTTCCCGAGGCGCTGAAAGACAAACTCGGCATAGCGATGGGGAAGCGCATTTACAAGGCATCGCGCGATCTGATGGGCACGCCGCGGTGGCAACGCGTGATCAAGCTCGGAATCGCGCCGCAGCGCTTGTTATGGGCCAGCACCGGGACCAAGGATCCAAAGTCGTCCGACGTTCTGTATGTAAATGCGCTGGCGGCGCCCGACACGGTAGACACTATGCCGGAGGGCACCTTAAAAGCTCTTGCCCGTTACACCGAGATAGGTTCGCCGATGCCGGTTGATGGCGGTGATGGCGAACAGGTGTTGGCGGAGTTCGGCAAGGCGGGCGTCGACGTGGACGCGGTAGCTGCCCAGCTGCAGACGGAAGGCGCGAAATCGTTCGTGAAATCCTGGGAAGATCTGATGTCGGTTTTGACCTCCAAGAGGGACCAGCTGAAGAAGGCGGGCTGAGGGGGGACAAGATGAACGCACAAATGAATCCCACTATCGCGCCTTTGGTCGAGCGGCCGGCGTGGAAAGCTTTGGAGGCGCACTATCGTGAAATTCAGCCGGTGCACCTCCGCAAACTGTTTGATGAGGATCCCGAGCGCGGCGAGAAGTTGAAGCTGGAGGCCGTTGGGCTGTATCTGGATTACTCAAAGAACCGGGTTACGGATCAGACGCTGAAGTTGCTTATTCAACTGGCGGAAGAATCGGGTCTCAGGGAGCGTAGGGACGCGATGTTTCGCGGTGAGAAGATCAACATTACGGAGAAACGCGCGGTGCTGCACGTGGCGCTACGCGCGCCGAAGGGTGAGTCGATCGTTGTCGACGGCGAAAATGTGGTGCCGCAGGTTCACGCGGTGCTGGACAAGATGGCGGCTTTTTCGAACCAGGTCCGGAGCGGACAGTGGAAAGGGCACACCGGCAAACGCATTCGCAACGTGATCAATATCGGCATCGGCGGCTCCGATCTCGGTCCGGTGATGGCTTACGAGGCGCTGAAGCATTACAGCGAACGTTCGATGACGTTCCGCTTCGTTTCGAATGTCGACGGGACCGACTTCGCCGAAGCGGTGCGCGACCTGGACGCAGCGGAGACTTTGTTCATTGTTTCATCGAAGACGTTCACTACGCTCGAGACCATGACCAATGCGCATGCCGCGCGCGATTGGTCGCTGAAGGGTCTGGGCGGCGACGAAAAAGCGGTTGCCAAACACTTTGTCGCGGTCTCGACGAATGATAAGGAAGTGGCGAAGTTCGGAATCGACACTGCTCAGATGTTCGGTTTTTGGGACTGGGTTGGCGGCCGTTATTCCATGGACTCGGCGATTGGCCTTTCGACCATGATTGCCATCGGCGACGAAAACTTCCGCGCCATGCTGGATGGTTTTCACCAGATGGATGAGCACTTCCGCAGCAGCCCGTTGGAGCGCAATCTTCCGGTGCTGATGGGTCTTCTGGCCGTTTGGTACAACGACTTTTTCGGCGCGCAAACGGTGGCCGTGCTGCCCTACGAACAATACCTGAAGCGATTCCCGGCTTATCTGCAGCAATTGACGATGGAGAGCAACGGCAAACACGTCACGCTGGATGGGAGCGCGGTGAGCTACCAGACCGGGCCGATTTATTGGGGCGAGCCGGGAACCAACGGCCAACATTCTTTCTATCAGTTGATCCACCAGGGAACCAGGCTGATCCCTTGCGACTTCATCGCGTTCGGCGAGTCGTTAAATCCGCTGGGCCAGCAACACGACATGCTGGTGGCGAATGTCTGCGCGCAGACGGAAGCGCTGGCGTTCGGCAAGACGCTGGAGCAGGTGAAGGCCGAGGGCACGCCGGACTGGCTGGCGCCTCATCGCGTATTCGAAGGCAATCGTCCTTCTAATACGATTCTGGCGCAGCGGCTGACGCCGGAGGCACTTGGAAAACTGGTGGCGCTCTACGAGCATTCCGTTTTCACGCAGGGCGCGATCTGGAATATCGATTCCTTTGACCAATGGGGCGTGGAACTGGGCAAAGTGCTGGCGCAGCGGATCATTCCGGAATTAGAGAGCAAGACGGAGCCCCGGCTGGCGCACGATAGTTCGACCAACGCCGTGATTCGCCGGTATCGTAAATTCAAAGAGACACAAAACTAAGCCCCGCGGGGTCAAAAGAAGGGAATCACATGCAACTGGGAATGGTTGGGCTGGGACGAATGGGTGCGAACATGGTGCGGCGGCTTATTCGAGGCGGCCATGAGTGCGTGGCATTCGACAGGTCGCCGAAGGCAGTGGACGAGTTGACGAAAGACAAAGCGAAGGGCGCATCTTCGCTGGCGGATCTGGTGAAGCAGCTGGCGAAGCCACGGGCTCTCTGGTTGATGGTGCCGGCCGCGGCTGTGGATGAAACGATCGCGGACCTGCTTCCGGCGCTGGAGGCCGGCGATATTCTGATTGACGGCGGAAACTCCTACTACATCGATGACATTCGGCGCGCGAAGGAACTGGCCCCAAAGAAGATCCACTATGTGGACGTGGGCACGAGCGGAGGGGTGTGGGGGTTAGAGCGCGGTTACTGCATGATGATCGGGGGTGAGCCGGAGATCGTGAAGCATCTGGACCCGATCTTCAAGACGCTGGCGCCAGGACGGGGCGATATCGCACCGACGCCCGGACGCGAGAAGATGGGCGGCACGGCCGAGAATGGCTATCTGCACTGCGGTCCGAATGGGGGCGGCCACTTTGTGAAGATGGTTCACAACGGCATCGAGTACGGCATTATGGCGGCCTACGCGGAAGGTCTCAGCGTGATTCGCGACGCCAATGTTGGGAAACAGACGCACACTGTGGACGCGGAGACGACACCGTTGAGAAATCCCGAGGAGTATCAGTACGATTTCAATCTCCGGGATATTTCGGAAGTATGGCGGCGTGGAAGTGTCATCGCGTCGTGGCTGCTGGATTTAACGGCGGCATCGCTGGTGAAAGACGAGGCTCTTTCCGAATACGGCGGCAGGGTTTCAGATTCCGGTGAAGGCCGGTGGACGATCAAGGCGGCGATTGATGAAGGCGTGCCGGTGCCGGTTCTCTCCGCCGCGCTTTATGCGCGATTCAGCTCGCGCGGGGCGGCGGATTATCAGGACAAGCTATTGTCGGCCATGCGTTTTCAGTTCGGTGGACACCTTGAAAAGCCTGTTGAAAAACCAGCAGGCGGGAAGGGTGCCTGAAGGGAGGCAAGGGATGAGCGAGCAACAGTCCGACGCTTTAGTTTTCTTTGGTGCGACCGGCGATCTGGCGTACAAGAAGATTTTCCCGGCGCTGCAGGCGATGGTGAAACATGGCCATCTCAACGTGCCGGTGATCGGCGTGGCCAACCAAGGCTGGGATGTTGAAAAGCTTCGCGCGCGGGCGAGGGAGAGTGTCGAAAAAAACGGCGGTATCGATCGGGCGGCTTTTGAAAAGCTGAGTGGTCTGCTGCGCTATGTGGATGGCGACTATAAGGATGCCGCAACCTTTCAGAACCTGCGAAAGCAGCTTGGTTCCGCGCAACGGCCGGCGCATTATCTGGCCATTCCGCCGGTGCTGTTCGGACTGGTGGTGGAGCAACTGGGAAAATCCGGCAGCGCGTCGGGCGGCCGCGTAATTATTGAAAAACCGTTCGGGAGAGACCTGGCGTCCGCGCAAGAGCTGAACCGGATTCTGTTAGCGACTTTTCCAGAGCGGGCTATTTTTCGCATCGATCATTATCTAGGAAAGCTGCCGGTCAAAAACCTGGTTTACTTCCGCTTCGCGAACTCGTTTGTGGAGCCGTTCTGGAATCGCAATACGGTAGAGAGTGTCCAGATCACCATGGCCGAGGATTTTGGAATCCAGGGGCGTGGTGCGTTCTACGACCAGACTGGCACGATACGGGACGTTATGCAGAATCACCTGTTCCAGGTCTTGGCCAACCTGGCCATGGAGCCTCCCGCAAGAGAGGACAGTGAATCGGTTCGCAACGAAAAGGTCAAGGTCTTGCAAGCGATTCCTCCGGTGGACGCGAATGACATCTGCCGCGGACAATTTCGCGGCTATCAGTCCGAGAAGGGCGTGGCGCAGGGTTCCAAGGTGGAGACATTCGCGGCTCTACGGGTGGCGATCAACTCATGGCGGTGGGAGGGAGTTCCGTTCTACCTCAGGGCGGGGAAGTGTCTACCGGTGACCTGCACGGAGGTTTTGGTCAAGTTCCGCCGTCCACCCGTGGGAGTTTTTTCGTCCGAGACTTCCTCGAATTACATGCGGATACGGATTAGCCCGGAAGTTGTCGGTGCGTTGGGCATGATGGTGCTCTCCGGCGACGAGACAGGCGGCCAATTGGTGGAATTGGTGGCAAGCCATCATCCGAGCGCGAACGAAATGGATGCGTATGAACGATTGCTGACCGATGCCATGGCCGGCGACGCGACTGAGTTTGCGCGCGAGGATTATGTGGAGGAAGCGTGGCGCATCGTCGATCCGGTGCTGAAGGCCGCGACTCCTATTTATGAATATGACCAGGGAACATGGGGGCCGGCCGAGGTGGACCGGAAGGTTCAGCCCGCCGGCGGTTGGCATAATCCTGTGATTACGCCGCAAGCGGCGCCGGAGCGAGTTCTGCAACACGTGGGTGCGTAGTAGAGCGTCGCCCGTAATGCTGGCCGGCGTTTTGGGGCATTTTTTCGCAGGCGAAAGCGCCTGCGCCACTTGGTGGTGAATCAATGTGGACGACCTTTCGTCTTACATGGTGCGCTCGGCCTGTGGTGCAACGGCTCTTCGGGTTTATCTATCGCACTAACAGGCTGACGTGGGCGTCGGCCGCGGACCAGGGGGTCCGCCCCACTTTGGGTTACTGGTTAGACGTGAACGGGCGAGGCGTTGAATAGGTGGAGGCGTGAGACTACAACTTGTTTGATAGCTTCTGCGACGTCGGGCAGCAGTTTGTAGGGAACTACTTCGTCCGGGTGTTTGGCCAACGTTGCCTCCATTCCACGGCGCCAGGCAACGCGTAGCTCGGTATTGATATGGACAATGGTGATACCGGCTTGAATGGCGTCCAGAAAGCCTTGATCGTCGGTACCGGAGCCGCCATGCAAGGTCAGCGGTTTTCCCGTGGCGCGTTTAATGGCGGCGATCCGCACTGGATCCACATGTTTGTGGGTTTGGCCTTCGACCATGCTCTTTAACATGCCATGCATGTTCCCGACTGCCGGCGCCAATACATCGATACCGGTTGTGCGGACGAATTCGGCAGCTTGGTCAGGGGTGGTCATGGGGCTCATATTGTCGGGAATCTTGTCGTGGATGGAGGAGGAACTTCCGATGAAGCCGACCTCGCCCTCCACTACGATGGAGGGATTGATCGCTTTCAGCTCGTTTACGGCCTGCTTGGTAGTCTTCAAATTCTCGTCCCACGGCAGCGCGGAGGCATCGAAAACCACCATATCAAAACCGGCTTCCGCCGCCTGGTGGGCCTTGTCGATGGAATGCGTGTGGTCCGCATTGAGATAGATGGGATATCCATCCGCTTCGCGGATACTTCGGACCAGGGCAGCTATCTGGGGGACGCCGATAAAATCCCGCTCTCCTTCCGAGACGCCAACCAGGACGGGAACATTAACTTCCCGAGCCGCGTCGTACACTGCTTTTAGCGTCACTGAGTCGGAAACGTTAAAGTGCCCAATGGCTACCTTCTGCCGATCGGCGTCGGCGATCACCTGTTGTAAAGTTTTCATCTGGTCTCCTCAGGAGGCAGCACTTGCATGGCGAATGCCATTTAGACCTGTCGCTGAGAAGCTGTGAAAAAATCAAAGGCACCGCTCGATTACGCTCGCGGTTCGGTAGCACAGCCGAGCCGCGACCGTGAGTTTTCACGGCTTCCGACGCTCGCGGTTCGGAAAGATGGCTCGATTGCGTGTCGACGGGCTGACTTTTGTCCGGCTCTTCGTCAGTGGACGCGTCGTTAAGTGTCTGTGGGGCTACTTGCGCGAAGTGGTCCCGGGATTGCAATCTAGGTAGTGAGTGGGAGGACTATGAGCATCAAGGCGAATCGAGAGTTGGAAGACCTGTGCATCAACACCATCCGAATATTTTCGGCCGATGCAGTTCAGAACGCGGATTCCGGACATCCCGGCTTGCCGATGGGTGCGGCCGCCATGGCGTACACGCTGTGGACCAGGTTTCTGAAACACAATCCGCAGAATCCGCAATGGTACGACCGCGACCGTTTCGTATTGTCGGCGGGGCATGGATCGATGCTGCTGTACAGCTTGCTGCACTTGACGGGTTACGATCTTCCGTTGGATCAGATCAAAAGATTCCGGCAATGGGGCAGCCGGACTCCAGGGCATCCCGAACGGGGATTAACGCCGGGTGTCGAAGTTACAACCGGTCCGCTGGGACAAGGTTTCGCTAACGGCGTAGGATTAGCGGTCGCCGAGGCGTGGCTGGGTGCGCGTTATAACCGTCCCGGACATAAAATTGTGGATCACTACACTTACGCGATCTGCGGGGATGGCGATTTGATGGAAGGGATTAGTCAAGAGGCTGCGTCGCTGGCCGGGCATCTGCGCCTGGGCAAGCTCATTTACCTCTACGATCAAAATCACATCTCATTGGCCGGGGCCACGGGGATTGATTTTACCGAAGACGTCGCGGAGCGGTTTGAAGGATCGGGCTGGCATACGCGGGTGGTTCCGGATGGAAACGATACTGAAGATGTCGCGCGCGCGATTCAGGAAGCCCAGGCGGAGACGCGGCGGCCGTCCTTGATCCTGTCGCATACTCACATTGGCTTCGGGAGCCCACACAAGCAGGACAATTTCACGTCGCACGGGGATCCGCTGGGCGAAGACGAATTGCAGGCGACAAAAAAAGCGCTGGGTTGGCCGACCATGGACAAGTTTTATTTGCCTCAGGATGCGGTGAACTATTACCGCCAGGCGATTCCCGAGGGTGCCCGGATTGAGGATGAGTGGAAGAAACGGTTCGACGCGTATAAGCAGGCGTTTCCAAAGGAGGCTGCCGAGTTCGAGCTTATTATGAGCGGCAAGCTGCCGGAAAACTGGAACGCTGGTCTTCCCAAATGGAAACCTACCGATAAACCTGCGGCCACGCGGGCGGCGGGCGGGGAAGTGATTAACGTGCTGGCCAAGAATATTCCTAACCTGAACGGCGGATCGGCGGACCTGAATCCGTCCACCAGGACTGCGTTGAAGGGGTTGGGCGATTTCCAGCCGCCGGACTTCTACGGGGCGGGAACTCTGGGCGCAGTCGGCGGCGAATGGAGTTATGCCGGCCGGAATATCGCGTTCGGCGTTCGGGAACACGCCATGGGAGCAATAGTGAATGGAATGGCCGCGCATGGTGGTGTGCTGCCGTTCAGCGCGACATTTTTTACGTTTTCCGACTACATGAAACCGGCCATACGGCTGGGGGCTTTGAGCGATCTCAAAGCGATTTATATCTTTACGCACGATAGCATCGGGCTGGGCCAGGACGGTCCCACTCACCAACCGGTGGAGCAACTGGCTGCCCTGCGTGCCGTGCCCAACCTTACGGTGATCCGTCCCGCCGACTCCAATGAAACCACGGAGGCGTGGGCATACGCGGTTCAACACAACGGCCCCACGGTGATGGTGCTGACCCGGCAGGCGCTTCCACAACTGGATCGCAGCAGCGCGAAAGATGCCGATGTCGCAAAAGGCGCTTATATACTGGCGGAAGCCGATGGTGGGACGCCGGACGTCATACTGATCGGCACCGGGTCTGAAGTGAGTGTTTGCGTAGCGGCGCGGGAGCGATTGAAGGGCCACGGAGTGAAGGCGCGCGTGGTCAGCATGCCGAGTTGGAATCTTTTCGAGAGCCAGCCTGAATCTTATCGGGAGAGCGTGCTTCCGCGAAGTATCAAGAAGCGCGTCACGATTGAGGCAGCG
>Ga0210388_10000872_pt1 | contig 23919 bp, 25 predicted proteins | sample IncBWC19OmetaG_FD_155485 | JGI IMG/M metagenome (GOLD analysis project Ga0210388, IMG submission 155485) | Forest soil microbial communities from Barre Woods Harvard Forest LTER site, Petersham, Massachusetts, United States - Inc-BW-C-19-O ...
CAGCCAACACCACCAGGACCGCCCACAGGGCCGCCGTTCTACCCGGTGCCGTGTTGTCTGATTGCGTTTGCACCACCACCTAGTGGCCCGCCTACGGCGACGCCAGAGCCTCCGATGTGGGCGATGCTCGTTGTGGGCTGGGGTAGCGTACTCGTTGCTTTCAGGATTTTCCGAGGACTGCGATGATGGGAGTTGCGAGGATGCAACATGCTCTGTACGCAACGGGATTGACGCGAGCGCGGATGATGGTAAACTTCGCGCATCGTGCCACGAAAGCCGCCCAGCTCTCCCAAAGTGAAGACAGCGTTGTACGTAGATGCCGATGTTTACGAAGCGCTAAAGCGGATCGCAGACCATCGCGACACACCCATTTCTCGCATCATTCGACGTGCGCTCTCAGAATTCGTGGAACGCAACCCTACCAAGAAGTAAATACTAAGAAAACTGTAGGCGATGTGCAGATTTCGCTTGACATGATTGGCGTACAGGTTTAATTTGCAGACATTGAAGACGTAGTAAGACGTAGCTAGAATTTGAAGACAGTAAGAGCGGGACGCGCCGGTGCTTCAACACCGACACGCCCCTGAGCATCACCGACCGTCAGAGGCGGCCAACAATGCCTAGAAGCACGTTATTCCGCGTATTTAGCTCCGTCAATTCAGTAGACCAAAAAAGTTTCCATGCTGTTCCAAGTTCCCGTCTCGCCTCTGACGATGCGGGTTTTGTGGCCCTCACGTCGCTCCCAAGTTGCGTGGCGGGCCACAATAATATTTTGCCTGGAGGTGTAAATGAAGAAGCCAAAGAAGAAATCTGCGCAGCCAGTAGTGGCTATCGAGAAGAAAGTAAGCAGCACCCCGATAACACCAGCGGTCGCGTAGAAGAGAAGTCCACAACCTGCGGAAAGGCGACTGGACAACGGGGCCGCTTACACAGCCTCGTTGTTCAGTTTTTTCTTAACTGGCATCGCGAAGCAGCACAGATAGATCCTGAAAGACGGCATTCATTCAGTTCACCCCGCAGTAGCAGCGCCCACCGGGCGCAGCCATGTGTTCAACAACCCCTTGCACACGTCTCTGCGCCCAGCTCCCCTACGCTCGATGAGATCCACGCAAAACTAATTTGCAATCTAGCTTGTGTTAGGTACGACGCGATTTGGAATATCTCCGGAAAATCCTTCGTCCTTTTCCAAGATGAAGTCACTGGCAGTTCGCTCGTACTTCCCACGGACAGTTTTGATGTTCGATCTGTGCAAGCCCACATTCGAACCTCCCGAGAGAAATTCGGAATTTGGGAGGAGTTGTGAGCGCACAAAGAAATTTTCGCGGTTCAATCAGCCGACTCCCGCGCACGGATGAAATGAAACTTCTCGGCGACGAATTACGATTGATTGCTTGTCGAGCGTTGGCGGATCAAAGCGGATTAAACGTTTCGGATCCTCGATATGCCGAAATAGTGAACGATTACTATCGGCGTTCTCTCCTTGTTGAATCTCAAAAGAGTTTGCATGTCCTTTCAGTGAAGAGTTTTCGCCGCGAATTAGACGAATTACGTCACGGTGTCGAGCAACTGACATTGAAAGCCCTTATCGCTGGCGCAACGAGTACACAAATCCTTGAATTTGTCGGCAGTGGGATCGATAGGGCAGCCGAAGCACTCCAAACAAAAATCCAGAGGCAAGCGTAATGGATTCCATTTTCATTCTCATATGGACGCTCTTGTTCCTGGCAATTGTCGCGGGTCCGGGTTTGAAAAAGTCACAGAAATAGCGGGAGAAATTATGTTGTGGGCTGTTTTTTACATGATGGTTTTGACCGATTTAGTGATTGCACACGATGCGGCTGTGCGACGGGGAAAACAACAGCAACAGGAAGAAATAAGGCGGTACGGACGCGATACGAAAAGTTAAGGAGGGCGAGAAATGTCCAAGTATTACGTGATTTTACTTGCTTCGGGATCCTTTCTGGCGCCGAACGGGGATGAAATCGACGTGGCGAGCGAAGGGCTCACCTTTGCATATTGCGAAGACGCTATGAAGCACAGTTTTAGATTCCTTGGGAGTCGCGTAGTTGAAATTCCCAACAGGTTCGCCGGCTATGAACCGCAATCACTTCGGGAACACCAAAATTTCGTAAGCCACTTGGCAGGGGCGAAGTAAATGGGGCGTCCTCGTCCATTCACCGAACCCGAGGTCAAAAATCTTGTCTGGAAAGCAGACGGCTTGATTTCCGCCGTGAGCAACCGCGGAGACAAGATCGTTTTCATTCTGGGCCGGCAGCACAGGGATTTATTCCTAGAAAAGATGCGCGGCCAACGGACCAAATCAACCAGCGTCAAACTTTCCCCGCGCGAACGTCGCGCACTAGCGGAGTTCTAGTGCACCCCTCCACACATACGTCTGTCGCGCAAATTGCAGCCGGATCCCTATTCGCCTTGGCGCTGTGTACTTTGCTAGCCATCGGCCTAGCTCTACTTTGCTTGATATTCGTGAATTTCCTTTTCAAAACGATCCAACGATTCAAACCAAATTTCGGTATGCCGAAATGTACAAACATTGAGGGCGAGACGCCGGCACAAAACAGAGAAGCAAATAAGAAAGTGGCTTTGGATTTTCTTCTGCAAAGACGGCGAGAAACAATCCAAAACGCAAAAGCACATTTGCGCCAGCTTCATTTAGAGGAAATGCCTGCCGTTGGGATCGGAATCGAAGTGGAGAAAAACGACTGGGATTTGGAAGCGCTTGCCGCCGCAACAATGGCAAAAGATCTAAAAAGGAAACCAGCCGCCGAAAGAAGCGATTTGTGGTCACTGGTAACCTTCCCGCACAGTCCGAATCGAGTTGCCTACTACCTCATAACTAAACTTTCGCAACGCGGACACGGAATCCGAACGGCTTGGGCACCACTGCCGCAACGGAAAATCACAATGGATCGCGACAGCGCTAGTCGCTGGGCCGCAACACTGGGTGATGGTGTCTTTGTAATTCCTTCGAACGCGAGTGCGCGAATTCTTCTTCGAGCGGAACAAAAGCGAGAAAAGGAGATTGAAAATGCGAATACGAACGCGGCAACAGCGTAACGAAAAAGGGATCGCAGAATTAGTTTCCATGCTCGTAGCTGCGGGAATTCTACTTGTCTTAGCGAGCGTAATGATTCCCAGCATCGTGGAAGCGAAACGGGTTTCCACGGAAATATCGGCTGCAGAATTTTTGAATCAGATTGGGGCCATCAACACCAGTTATGCACACAACTATGGCTCGTTTGTGGCTCCTCAATATCTAACCGGCACACTGCCTACAACTGCCGTCCCCGCTTCCTGTAGTAACAGTTTTCTCCTAAACGGGGCTCAAGTGCTAGCTCCGGAAGGTTACGCGATGACGTTTACCGGCACACCACAAGCCGGTTGGTCTTGCGCTGGCGTCCCGGCAGGCTATTCATCCTATTCGATTCTTTTGCAACCGACGAATTCACTTTTCGCCGCGCGTTCATTCGAAATGGCGCAGGACGGAATTATACATTTCAACGATTCAACTGCCGCTAGTCCCGCAGATCCGATTTATCGAATAACGGCAGCGAATGGCATTGTAGTTTTGGGCGGAAGCAGCGGAACTTCGAACAGTTCGGGGAACGGCACTGGCATTGTGCAAACCTGGAACCCGACTTCTTCCGTTCAAGTAGGCCAAGAATTCCTGGAATCCGCAACAGATCCTCTCGGCGGCCATTGTGCTCCAGCAAACAATGGTTTAGTCGGACCTTTTATCTCTACGAACGGTAATTCAACTGATCCGTGTCAGAACCCCAACGACTGGTTTTATGCGGGCTCGGGCTCCTTAACCTATAGCCTTCCATGTGGCGGCGTACAAACCGGCACTATGTCGTCTTTGCAAATTAATCCTACTCAAGCATACGTCCCGGCAACCGGCCTTTCTGCTCAACAGATTACAAGCAGTTCTACGATCTGCGGAACTTTTCATACGCTGACAATGACCGAGATTAGCGGAGTTCCGTTAGGCCCCAACGGAATTCAGATCGCCTCCAGCGGTCCCGTGACTATGGGCATCTACGACACGACAACGGGCGGCGGAATTTGGGGCTGCCAAGAAGGCAACGGGGCTCCTGTGACATACGGAACAAGCAATTTTACGGCGTGCCAAACCACCGGCAGTCCTTGGGGCGGCTCCATGACTGTCAATTTTGGGGACACGTTGATGCTCGTTGTGTCCACAGGCGCGTACAACGCGAGCAATCCATACCAAATGCAAAATGTGACTTTTATTTTGCAATAGAGATCCGAAGAAGTTGATTTCGGTAGAACCAAAAAATGAAACAAGGAGAAAAACAGCATGAGAAAGAACAGAAAGGAACGCGGATTTTCCCTGATCGAGCTTCTCGTGGTTGTCGGCATTATTTTAATTATTGCCGCAATCGCGATTCCAAATCTCTTGGCCGCAACGTGGTCAGCGAGACAGGCAAAGGCCGCAGGTTTCATAACTGCGATTTCCCAAGCCAACAGCCTGTACGAGCAGAAGTGGCAAAACGGCTACGCGCCCACCATTGGCGTATTGGCCGGTCCTACAACTGCGGCAGCAACTTGTGATCTGGCCGAAGTGCTGGATAACTCGTTGCCGGCTACGATGACGAATTCAGGCCAGTATTTGATTACCTACACCGCAACAGGTACGACGCTCACCGCAGCAGCCGCAGGATGCACCAATCCTGGGCAGGCCGGTTTCTTAGCTACCGCAAATCCGCTGACTGCGGGCGCAGCCAATGCGTACTGCATCGATGAAAAACAAACGCTACACGTGGATACGACGGGTCCCACTGCCGCAGTTACCACCGATGCCGCATGTGACGCCCTCCCTGTCCAATGAAAGTTTCAACCTGATCGCGCAACAGATCGCACGACAGGCGCAGTAGACGGAGGCACCAATGAACAACGAGCACGATTGCCGCTTGTATTCTTGTAAATTCGAAAATGACAACGGCGCGACGCAAATGATTCTCGTCGCCGCACACTCCAACACAAACGTCCGCACGAAGGCACCCGAGGTACTCGACGGGCTTATCGAACGTGGATTAGTTCCGGCAGAGGGCACTTGGAAGCTGGTGGATGCGGATCCGCTTTTCGCTTACGTTCCAACGATCAGTGCTGGATTCAGCGTTCACATCCCTGCCGTGGCTGCCACAACCGGTCGGTAATTAACAGAACTCGGTTCCCCTTTTTCTGAACAGAAATTCGGCCCGAGTGCCCAGCCCATCGGGTGCCGCGCCTTGGAGGTAGAAAAATGAATTGGATTCGAAAGAGCGTACCAGCAATTGCGATTCTTGCGTTGTTGGTTTTCGCAATGCCGGCGCATGGACAGACGTACAGCAACACTTCGCAAGTAACGGTCACTTTACCCATCTCTGAGTCATTAACTGTCTCAGCGACTCCCGCAAACGTGACTCTGGCAAACTACTCCTACGCGAACGGGACGGCTTCTGCCAGCTCGGTGATTAGCGTTTCCACCACGGGTAACTTAGCGCCGGGACACAATTGGGTTTTCACAGCCGCCTGGTTCTCCTCGGTGGGGGCGGCTTTGTCCGGCCCGTCAAACGTTCCATCATCCGATTTGTTTGCGGCAATCGACGGCGGCCCAGCAACAGCCTGCTCGGCACCCACGGATGGCAATGTGATTCCAGGGGAAGTCTCGGGTGCCATTTGCGCAGCAACGACAGGCTACAACCCCAACCTCGGGTCTATCAGCTTCCAACAGAACCCGGCCGGACCGTATTCCGTGAACGATACGATCCAGTTGACGTTGGCTGGGGCACCAGGCTTGGCCGCTGGCTCCTATGTGGGCACCCTCAACATAGCCGCCGGTGCGTTCTGAAAGCAGTAAACATGAAAGAAAGGGGGCGAGCCTTCGGGCTCGCCTCATTTCAAAGGAGGAAGACTTGAAACATTCTTTCGCAATCCTAATGTTAATTCTCTGTGCGTCCGGGTGCCGTGCGCAAACCGTCTCCCCGATCGTCGCGGAGTTCGGGAAGAAAGCCAACGGTGCATTTCAGATTACCAATAATACGGTTCAACCAATGGTAGTGTCCCTCGAAAGTTATTCCTTCTCCCTGGACTCCAAAGGCCAGCACTTCCGGAAGTTGGATGCTACCACGCATGTCACCCTCTCCGAATCAAGCGCCAGATTGTCGCCACGCGAAGTGCACGAATTCAACTATCGGATCACGTGCGACGTACTCCCCTGTTACACAACTATTCTCAGCGGCATGATCGTTGGGAAAACGCAGGATGGGATCCAGGTTCGGCTCATACTGCCGCACTCGGTCTACACATGCCAGAAGAAAGCCAGCAAATGTAGGGAACAAGCTCTTAAAGAAGCGGGCTTATTGGCTAAAAAATGAAACACCTGCTCATTGCCGCGCTTTTATTTTGTCCTGTGGCTCGGGGGCAAGTGCTTTTATTGAGCGGCGGAAGTAGCTCGCTCACCCCCGGATCCGGCGCGTCGGCAACGCTGTATCTCCCAGACGCCACAATCTACGGGGCCATAGGCTATGGCGCTGGGCGCTTTCAGTACGCTGCGTCGGATACTTTCCTGTGGCAGAAGTCGATCGTGACAGTGGGGTCAAAACAGATAGGTTTTGGATTCTCGGGAGTCGGCTTGGGTCTGAATGTCGATGGCATTTCCATTGAGCATAAGACGAAGGAGTTCGATGTTGTACTGTTTGCGGGTGCCGTAGGAGTCTCCGGCTATTCGACGCCGTTTATGATTTCGGCAAGCAATACACACGGCGGCGGTGGCGTTTTCATTTCCCGAAAATTCCATGATGGCGTGAAACTTTATAACTTGGAGGCTGTGAACGGTGGGCTTCAGACCGCCGCTATGGGGGCGCAGTACGATTACCGCAGAACATTTTCCGCTACGTTGTCCGCTGGAGTCGTCAACAACGCTAAACTTTTGGATGGGAGTCTGACATATCATCCGTGGCAGGGCCTGAATCTGTACATAGGCCGGCAGGACTACTTCTCGCCATTTCGAGCTACCGGAGACGACGCAGGCGTCAACTACACTTGGAATCAGTTCAGTGTCGGTGCCGCGCTGAACGAGAGTAATTCCAGAGCGGTGACAGTCAAGGGTGAATCACTCACTGGAAGTTTTCGGGAAGGAATCCTACAGGAGCAAGTCGGCTACTATCACACGAGCAGTCGGACGCTGCTCAACAGCAACAGCGTCGAAACAATTAATCATCGCTACATTTTCAGCGAATCGGTGTCCCGATCCAACGGAGTCACTTCATTCAGCGCAGGTGGGGGATACACGTCGAATCGTCTGTCCGTGACGCTTCAGCACTCGATTGTTTTCTTGCTGAATGGCGAGGGATATCAATCTGTAACGGGCGTGTCCCTCTCACTCAAACTGCCGCATGACTCTGCGGTGAACTTTCAAACTGTCACTGTTCCCACTGGGCAGACCTTGTATACCGCGTACGGCACAAACTATGCCCAGATAGGAGACGCAATTCCGGGACAAGTTGTCTCCCACCAGATCGCGGGGAATTTTGTGATCTCAGGAATCTGCCGCGACAAAGAAGGACCGGTTTCCGGATGCGCGGTTCAAGTCGGCAAAATCATCGCGTATAGCAACAGCCAGGGCGAATGGAGCATCCGCGCGAAGAAAAAAGACGCGCAGGCGGTGGCTGTTTTACCAGCGGTTTTTACTACTCCAGGCGATTGGGAAATCGTGTCATCGCCGGATTCGGCATTGCCGGGAAAGCCTCTGGAAATTGTGGTCAAACGCTCTCAGAACATCCCCGTGACCACGAAGCCCGCTACAGATACCACAGCGCCCGCAGAAACCCCGCCAGCGTCCCGCAAGAACTTTTGGAAGCGATTGTGGAACGCAGCACTGGGCCGTGGATGAAAACGAAATTGGCACATTGCCGATAAGGAGGACATCTTGATTCTGGACACAGAATTTGGAAAGTTCGCACTACACATCATGCATCAACGAGATCCCAACGGCCACGGACACTCAGAAGTTACCGTGCATCCCCTACCTTGTGCCAGGAGTGAGCGGCCGTGCTGTACGCCGAATCAACTCGTAGGCGTTGCCAAATGCCATGAGAGGGATCAGTTCTGCCGCGCTGTAGGCCGCAAGCTGGCATTTGAGCGCGCGGTAACTCTTCTGGACAATGAAACGCGGGCTGCGTTGTGGAAGGCATTCCTTCTGCGATTCCCGCCCAGGAAGTCGAATGGCACCAAATAGGTGCTGGCGACTGGCCGCCTTGCTCGCGTGGGCTACGTAAACAGGGCGGCCGAAATATTATTGCGGAATGGAAATGTCTGATAGCATTCCCGCATCAAGAAATAATCGAATCGGACGGGAGGTATGCGTGCGATTCATCCTCACAGCAACAATCTTTCTGATTCTCTCGGCACCATGCCTGCAAGCACAGACCGCGCCTCAGTCTTATCTGTTCGTGGCGGAGCCTCAAGCTATCGAAGGGTTCAACATCAATAACACAACGGGAGCGATTGTTGCCGTACCCGGCAGTCCCTTTGTCAATTCCAACGGTCCTGTGGCGATCGCGACAAATTCGTCCGCTATCTTGTTGTTTTCCGCAAACTCAAACGGGACCATTTCGGTCTTTCAGATTGCATCCACTGGCGCGCTCACCGAAATCGCAGGCTCACCATTCAATATTTCGGATGGATCTCAACCAGGCGCGATAGCAGTCAGTGTAGACGGCACCGTTTTGTATGTTGCGCTGGGTATCAGCAACGCGAATCGAGCGAGCGGGCAACTCGACAGTTTCACGATATCAAGCAGCGGCCAACTGACGGAAACAGGTAACGCACCTGCGCCATCTCTAGCAGGATTACCGGCTCTGCCCGCCAGTATCATCGCTACATCTACCACCATTTATCTGGCAGCTGGTAGTGTCGTTCAGAGCTATACGCTCAATCAAAACGTGCCGACTGCGGCCACGACAACAAATCTACCCAGCGGCACCGTGTCTCAAATGATTGGGAACGCAAATTTTCTATTCGTTGCTCGCACTCCTCAATTTAGCCAAAACGGATTTATTGATTCATTGGCGATCAGCAATTCAGACGGTAGCTTGTCTCTTGTCGCAACTTATGATGCGGGTTTGTTCAACCCGGAACTAAATCTTGCACTGTCCGAAGGCTATTTATTTTCCAATCAGAACACCTATGCTATCGCTGCAGACGGCAGTCTGACGCCCAACAGTCTTAATTGGGAGAACGCTCCATTCGTACCGCTGGCCGCAAGTCCGGCCGCGCCGTTCCTTTTCGAAGGCGACCAAGCTATAGGTCAAGGAAATGGTCCGTTGATTTTTCCCTTGGTGGTTGCGAGCAACGGCGAAGTATCGAACGCGGAACCGCCGCTGGATCTCAATGGCGTGCCGTCCCAGATTATAGTTGCCACGGGCACGACGCCTGCAACGTCCGCTCCAGCTGTTATTTTCGAGCCCGCCGTCGTCAATTTCTCACCTGTTACAGTGGGGCAGAATTCGGTGGTTCAGATTACGATTTATTCCACGGGATCCGTTCCCCTCACTATCAATAGTCTTGTTGTCTCCGGCGACAATTCTTTTACGGAACAAAGCAGCACTTGCTCCTCAAGTCTCGCACCAGGACAAACTTGTTTTGTGTATATTGAATTCGCTCCTGGGGGTGCGTCGAGTTTTACCGGCGCGCTTACTCTCAACGGCAATGTGAATGGAACCGTTGCGCTCACGGGAACAGGGACGGGCGCTCCGCCACCGCCTCCGAATCCTCCGCCGGCGAGTGTCAACATTACCCCCAGCGCGCAGAGCGGCACCCCCGGCAGCCAGTTTTCTTACGCTGTCTCCACCGCGGGATTCTCGGGTACGCCTCAGATCTCGGCGACCTGTGCTATTCCGATGGGCTCCTGTGCGATGAATGGCTCAACCTTGACTGTCACCACGACGGCGCCAAGTGCTTCGGAAGTGCCTAGCATTCGCTGGCTGCTTCCGCTGGGCCTCTGCGCAGCCGCGCTGTTCCGCGTCCCAAGGAGACGGCGAAGGACGGTCCTGTGCGTAGGCGCGCTGGCGGTTCTGGGGGCTTGTGGAGGTGCGGGATCTAAATTGGCTACCGCTACACCGCCACTTACGACTACGGCCGGCACACCTGCAGGGACGTATTCGGTCCAGCTTTCTGCCGCTTCGGGTACAACAAAAGCAACTGCCACAGCTCAGTTGGTGATCCAGTGAGATCCCGTCCGGAATTTCACCACGGCGGCCTGGGCTTCATTTCCGGATTCACGTAAATTCGCGGACAATTTTGGGTGTTGTCCCAACCTAGCTCAAGCCAATTATTTGGTTCCGATTCAAGTCGCTGGTGGGCTAGATTGAGATTCCTGAACGTGGAGAAATACCGATTCACTTCAACCAGCTCGCACGGAACCGCATCCCAGTTCGGTCCGACTATGCTAGGCGACCTTCTGGCCCACGAAACGATTACGGTCTTGCGCACCCATTGGGACAATTCTCGAACCTTGTCAGAACGAAGGTCAATTAGTTGCTGAAAGACTTCCTCCGTCGCCGGTTCGGTCACGGATCCCCGGCGAACCCACGCTTGGCCACCGAAGTGCGGAGCCAAATTATTATGTTGAATCAAAACGCGGACGCACTGCTTACCGTCACGTTCGTACACCTGAGTTTTGTAAAAAATCTCAGGATAGATTTTATCGGCCTCTTTCTTCACACTCTTCTGAATGTTGTCCGCGCTTTTGACCCCTTGCACTGTACCGTCGTCTCGTTCGCCAATTAAGATTCTCGCGGTATCACCAGGTGCCACAGAGTTGGCGAAAGCGACGAGCGTCTTCAGTAGGTCTTGAAGGTCGTTTTCAAGTTTCTTTTCAGTAAGGCTGTCTTCAGCTTGCCAAACGGGCGGCATAATTTCCTTTCTATGACAAAAACAAACGCGACGGATAAGCTACGCGGTGCCGCTTCGCCATTCAAAACTTGGCATTCATTCTCTCGCGTCGAATCGCGCGGATGCCGGAGAAAATCTCTCCGCGCTCTACTCCATTTGCCAGAGAATCTCTAACATACTGAAGCACGCGGATCTCATTTTGTAAATTCCCCAAAATCATATCGTACGTTCTGGTGATGCTGTCCTGGTTTAGTTTGCGATGGTAGGTCACGAAATTCGCATTCATATGCGTTGCCGTATTCAAAATGTTTAACGGGCTCGAATTCTTACGATGGTCGGTCGGAGTCGCTAACACAGGCCGTTGGTTAAGGATTTGTTCGCAGACGATCTTTTCTAGATTGGACAGGGTTTTTCGGGGTTGATCGGTAGATGCGTCATGCACAATTTCTTCGGGTGTTGCAATAAGACATGACCAGAGCGCGCGATAATAACACTCATTAACATCCCGAATTCGCGTAAAAAACGCAACCCTTCTATCCGCAACTGTGTCGGCAATCATGGACTGCTCAAGTTCAACCAACGTGACGAGGTAGTTCTGCGCCAGATCCAATGTGGGAGTAGTGAAGACTCCATCTAGGATCGGATCATTCTTGCGATGGTCTTTCTTGCAGCCGCGAACAGTGCATACAGTCATCGTGGATTCACCGGCATCAGGAGCCACGCTTGTATAACGTCACTTTTCCATCCGCTACAACCGCCACGTAGCGATGATCTTGCAAGAACTGCATCACTTTCTTGCCCGAACGAGCAATAGCCGCCCAGCGAGATTTGGTCTTTGGATTTTGCTCAATGGCGATAAACGATTCGCCGTCAAAATCGAATATAACCTGCCGAAGTTTTTTCGCCTTGCTCGTGGTGACTGGATAACGCTCGCCAGCGACGGTGACGACGGGCTCGTTCTCCACCAGTACCTGCCGCCAAATCGCAGTCGCGATTTCGTCAAACGAAGGTTTCATTAGCGGATTGTACCGCTGATTCTGGCGCTGATGTAGAATGCGACTCTATGCTAATGAAATCGAAGGCGACTCCACAGCCCGATGGAAACAATTAAAAGCAGAAATCAAAGAGTCGGAAAAAAGGAAAGCGGCGCGCTGTCCTTGGAACAGATTGACTTGGCGGTCAATTTTTATGATGTCGCCAACGATCATCCCGACGAGAATTTCTCCCAGATTGCCGTGCGGGTTGTGGGCATCCACGGCTTCGGAAAATCCAAGACAGCGGCAGCATTCGAGAGGGAAGCCCGGAAGATGTTTGATCTCGCCAGGGTCCAGGAAACGCAATGACCACCAGAGGCCCATCTTGCGACGAATGGATGCGGATGCCAATCTGCGAGGCGGTTGTTGAACACATACGATCGTGTGATTCCTGCCGCGCTCTGTTCAACGATCTTGCCGACGAGATAGATCGCCTGGCGTACGAGTTTGAGCACCGAAACTGATACATGAATAATCATTACACGGGATTTGCGCCGGCGACGGTTGAACAGTTTCAGAAATTATGGAAAACCGCGCAGTGAAAGCCTACACAGCAAAATTATTGGATGAGTGTGCCTCGCTTCCTTCTGATTGACATCGGCAATTAACAAGATGAATACTTGCCGCGGAGGTTCCTTGCCATGGTTTACTACGTCGAAGAACGAGATGACGGATACGCGGTTATCGGCCGCGGGAATGATAGAGCGGCTGACGTAGGCTTAAACGCGACTCAAGCCGATCGGAGAGCACATGAACTCGCAGGCAAAGACGGCTATGTAGAGTGGAAAGGGCTTAACGGAAGGTTTGAGCATTGCGTCTGTTCCCGCTGTAAGAAAAATCGCTAGGCGAAGAGAAAGCGAAAATGATATCGTGAGCGGGTGAGCGACGAAGCCCGGAAAAAACTGATCTACCTGGCGAGCGCGATGTTTCTCTGTCGGAAGCTGACGGCCTTGGATGGGCGCCCGAGTCCGGCTCGCGATATGGCTTTTCGAGAAGCGATTGACACAGCTACGGAACTCATGCGCCGAATCGAGGCTCGATTTCCCAATAAACCACGGTAGCGTTCTCCGAACCAATGGTACTGCATCCAATTGTTTTCAAAATTTCGCGATACTCCCTAGCCGCACTTGGGCTTGTGTGTATGTATTCCGCTGTGTTTTTGAAGGAGACCACAGAGAACAAGATCGAAAGCGCAGTGTTCGAGTGGTGGGTCAGGATTGACGACGTTCAGAAAGCAATGCGCGAACGGGTCGCTACATTCATGCGGGCCGTCGCAAGTCTGACCGCACGAGGGCTTGATTGGGTTTTCGGACCAAAGTTTTTTTCTATGCGTATGATTCCGCTGTCTGTGTATTTTTCTTTGGCCTCATTCTTTCTTCTGGCGGTATGCATCCTCCCGTTCTCCAAGCATGCGCCGAACGCTAAGGAAAGCACAGCATTTTTGTTTCTAATCTATTTTCTTTTTATGGGGTTGTTCCCGGCACTAGTCAGAAACAAATGGCTTGTCGCACTTTGGTGGGCTGTTTTCTTGTTCAAAGTTTTCAGCTTCACCGGGTTGATACTGTTCGTTGTCAAGACCCGAGGGCTGCACTACACCGCGAAAGGCCTCAGCCTTATCGTTCTGCTTTTTGCATGTAGTCTCGCTTGCGATCTAGGTTATATCGCGCTAACGAGGCTCGCGCTGAGGCACGCCAGGGAAATCGACAATCCCGCAAAGATTCTGTTTGTGTTGGTTGCAAATGCGTTGGCGCTTGCTATCCCGCTCGTGCTCCCGATTTGGGTTGGTGTGAAGCTGATTAACGTAGCCCACTATGCTGCTGCGATGATCGTTGCCTCAGTCTTGTTCAATGGCATCGACATCGTTGTAGGAACAGCTGCGTTCTTGCTGGCATTCTTACTTTTGATCCACCGTATCGCATGGCCTTTGGTTGAAAGGCCGTTGTACGCGTTTCAGCGATACTCCCCAATTAAAAACAAAAAGTGGCTTTTCGGAACGGGCGTGACTCTGATTACGTTCGCGTCGAGTTCGGGTAAACTGCTGGAGTTGTTGTCTAAGCTCTAGCGCTATGATTTCGCACGCCGTATGCCGACAGGAAGGTGACTATCGTGGATCAATCTAACAACCGTCAGTACGCCGTAACGCCCGAACCAGTGCCGCGACCGTGTAAACGGTTTGCAAAGCGCCCCTGCCTAAACGAACGATTCTTGAAGCATCTGCCAACGTGCGCTGCTTGCCGTGCGGTTGTGCTGTATCTGGATCATCAATCGGACATTGACATGCACGTGCATCGGAACCGCAACTAGAGAATGAAGGCGGGCCACAGCCGATGCTTCCGTCTGAAAAAATCGAAGTCGGGATTTTTAAGTTCATTACCGCTGTCGGTAGATCCCGCGGCGTAACCATAAGCGAGCTATCGGCGGCACTTAATCCGAACGCCGACTTTGAAATTCTAATCGAGAGACTTGAAGATTTATATGAGCTGAAGCGAATTCGTCTCTCAAAGATTGGAGGGGGTGGAATCTCAGTTTCGTACCCCGCGTATTTGGGTGTGGAAGGCAAAACGAAGTTCTTCTATGAGGGAAGTTTTGTAATAGAAATTGCGCCGCAGGGGCGAAAATATTTTGAGGATATTGAGAACAAAGAGAAATCCGAGCAGGTCGAGTCCGCAGAAAATCGCGACCACCGAGAACCCACACCCCAAGCACCGATCAGCCACACAACGTTAAACTGGTCCGGGGCTTCCACAGGCGAGGGTAGAAGAATGCTTGAAACTGCGTTTGGCATCAACAGAGACATACACGATTGGGAGCCTCTAGCGGAGATCGGCGAAGGCGGCCAAAGCAATGTGTATTTGGTTCGCAGCCCAGCTCGATGGGTCGAGAGGCAAGCCAGCTTGGTTCAAATGACAAGAGCCGTAGTTGCTTTTGACGAAAAACAAATATCCAAAGTAATTTGGAACGCTGTGCGACCGGACAGCCCTTCAGAACTTGGAGCCTTGAAAATTTTTAAATTCGGCGCCAAGAGCGCAGGTCTGCCGGCGCCTCCGCCCGGTTATGCTCCACTGGAACGCCTGCGGAATGAAATCGCGGCACTGAAGACCGGACTACCAGGTCTCCCAAAGTTACTGGATTCCGATGAAGACGAAAGATGGATTATCACCGAGTATTTCCCTGAAAAATCTCTGAAGCACAATCTGCAAATGTACCGTGGCCAAGTCATCCCAGCTTTGAAGGCTTTCCGTTCGCTAGCTCAAACGGTGGCATCACTACATGCGAAAGGATACGTGCATCGAGACATTAAGCCCCACAACGTGTACGTGCGGGGTAGCGACCTGGTCCTGGGTGACTTCGGAATCATATTCATGCCAGATGAACATGGGCGCGTAACGATGCCCTTGGAGCGGGTCGGCCCCCGAGACTATATGCCGCCGTGGACAAATCTCGGAGAAAGAATTGATGATGTTCGCCCAACCACTGACATCTACATGCTGGGAAAACTGCTCTGGTCGTTGGTGGACGGCCGAATTCGCCTCCCATACCAATATCAGAAGGACCCACAATTCGACTTAACAGTCACATTTCAGGGCGACCCTCACATGCATTTCATAAATCAGCTTCTTGACCGCAGTGTCGTGGAATACGAAAAAGATTGCACCTTGACTGCGGGGGAGATGCTTATGTTCGCGGACAAGATGATTCAGGTAGCCGAACGTGGCGGGCAAATTCTGCGGAAAGACGTGCCCCGCCCATGCCGAATTTGTGGAGACGGTTACTACATCCCCGGCACCACGGTTCCCGGCTACGATCCGATAGGCTTAACGACGTGGGTTGGAGGCCGACAGACCCCGCTGAGTGTTTATCCGTTCATTTGCAGTTATTGCGGACACCTTGAATTCTTTACCAAGACTCCGCCGGGGAACTGATAATAATTCAGAATCTGGTAGGATTTCATTCGGCGGGTCGAAACGAGATTCCCGACGTGACACGCACAGTGAAAGCGAGGCTGGCTGCAGAGGCTTAATCGTTGTACGCTGTTGTACGCTTTTTGGTCCGATTAGACCCCAAAAAGCCCTAATTCTATGGCTCTGAGATCGCAATTGAAAAAACACCCTCCGCAAGCCCCTGAAACTAAACACCCTGGAAAACGTCAAACTACGGGGACCTACGCAGGCCCAGACGAAGAAAATAGCATCTTATAACTGAATGACTTCTCCGCACCAATCCCACTCCGTCAGACGGAACCGCGCAAATGCCGGGCCGAGTTCGCCGGTTTTACCCTCGACGCTGGCGGCTGCGTTCTTTTTTTCGCTCTTCCTTGCGCTGGCCGTACCATCGCTGAACGCCGTTCCGCAGTCCGGCGCGAAGTCCTCCAGCACAACGCAACAGACTCAAACCCCGGCGGCGCCAAACAGCAATGCGGCGCTCGAACAGAAGCTTCCCTCACCTCCTCGCAAACAGGATGTAAAGAAAGGCAAGGAAGCCTACAAGCAAGGCATGAAACTTGAGCAGGCTGGCGATTGGCAAGCGGCCTACGACGCCTACTCCGACGCCGCCGAATGGGACCCCAGCAGCCGCGACTACCGGGTGCGCCAGGCCGTCGCCAGGGGCCAGGTCGTGCAGATGAAAGTTGACCTCGCTGAACGCGAAGCGGTCGCCGGCCATTTCGCAAACGCGCTGCATGCCCTGCGCGACGCGATGCAGCTGGATCCTTCGAACCGCACGATCCGCGAACGCCTCACCGAACTGGAAGCCCTGGACCCCAGCCGCGCGCGCCAAATCATTGCCGAGCCCGTGCTGGTGCCCGCCGTTCGGCTCGATCATCGTCCCGGCACGCAATCCTTCCAGCTGCGCGGACAAACGCAGTCGGCCTATCAGGAAATCGCGCAGCGCTTCGGCGTCGAAGTCGCCTTTGACGTGGACGTCCGCCAGGTGCCGGTGCACCTGGATCTGCAGGATGTGGATTTCGCGACCGCCACACGCGTTCTGGGAAGCGCCACGAATACATTCTGGAGGCCGCTGACCAAGCGCCTGTTTTTTGTGGCGCCGGATACCACGCAGAAGCGCAAGGACTACGAAGTTTCCATCGTACGCACCGTGCTGCTGGCTTCTTCGGAAACAAACGAGCAGATGACCGAGCTATCTCGTCTGGTGCGCGAAATCGCGGGCATCACGCGCACCGATCTGGACACCAAGAGCCGCACGCTGACCATGCGCGCTTCACCGCAGGCCATCGCCGTGGCCACGGGCATCATTGAAGATCTGCAACGCCCGCCCGACGAGCTAATCCTGGAAATCGAAGTCATGGAAGTGGATCGCAACCACAACGTGGACTTCGGAATCACCGGCCCGCAAACGGCAACAATTTATTCAATTCCCTCGAACGCGGCGCAACTGGTGCAACAGGGCGGCGCCGCGGCTCTGAATGCTTTGCTCACGCAGGTGTTCGGATCGGCGTCGTCGATTCCTCCGGTGTTCGCTTTCGGCGGAGGGAAGACCACGTTCCTCGGCACGCTGCCCGGCGCCACCGCCACGCTTTCGAATTTTCTTTCGAACGTGCATGCCGGCCGGCGCGTGCTACTCCGTGCCGAGGATGGCCAGCCGGCAACGTTTTTCGTCGGCGAACGCTTCCCCGTTTCGCTGGCGCAGTATTCTTCGAGCCTGGTTGGCAACGCCAATTCCGTGGCTACGCAGACGCCGACGGCTTCCGCCCCCAATTCAGCCTTGCCCGTCATCACCGTCACCACCGGAACGAATCCCGACTTCGTCGCGACTGCCGATTTTAATGACGACAATTTTCAGGATTTCGTCGTGGCGAATTTCACCGATGGAACGCTCTCACTCTACGACGGCAATCCTGCGTCTCCTGGCACGTTCTTGACTCCCACTACGATTCCCGTCGGCGCCGGTCCCACCTGGATCTCTACAGGGTTCTTCAACACCAAGACGGACACCACCAACACGATCGTCGATCTCGCGGTCACCAATCAGACCGCCGGCACCGTCTCCATCCTGCACGGAAATGGTGATGGAACATTCACGGTGGAACCGACTTTGACGCTGCCCAGCGGAGCCGGACCCACCGCCATCGCGGTGGCCGATTTCAATGGTGACGGGTTTGCGGATTTGGCCGTGGTCAACAAGGACGCCAATACCGTGAGTATTTTCCTGGGCAATGGCGATGAAACATTTCAGACTCCGACCACGCTGCTCACCGGCAAGGCGCCCACGTCGATTGTGGCCCAGGCTTTCAATCCGAACGCGCCGGCGATCATCGACCTGGCCGTCACCAATTCCAGCGACAACACGCTGCAAATTTTTCTGGGCAACGGCAAGGGCGCCTTTACCAACGGCGTCACCTACAACACCGGCGTGACTCCGGTTTACGTCGCGTCCGCCGACCTGGATCTTGATGGCAACCTGGATTTGGCGGTGGCCGATAGTGGCGCTGCCACCAGCGCGAACTCCGTTGGCAACAGTATTTCCGTTTTCTTGGGCAATGGCGACGGTACGTTCATCAAGCCGGGCGGCACGAGAATGGATTTCGCCGCTGGCACGACTCCCACGTCCTTCGTCATCGCCGATTTCAATGACGACGGTATTCCGGATCTCGGCGTCACGGCCAGCGGTGACAACGCCTTTGCGCTCATGCTTGGCGCCGGCGGCGGCTTTCTGAATGCGCCCATCGAAGTGCCGGTGGGCACCACGCCGGATTCCATTGCCACCGCCGACTTCAACGGCGCGGGGCTTCCGGACGTGGTCATGACGAACTTCGGGTCGAATACCGCGTCGATAATTCTGGATTCGTCCTCTCTCATCGGACTTCTATCCGGTAGCGCGACGGGTACGCAGTTCCCCAACGCGCAGTACATTGACATCGGCTTGAAGGTGAAAGCCACTCCGCGCGTGCACGAGAACGGCGACGTCTCCCTGCAATTTGAATTCACGCTCAGCAGCCTGGCGGGCAACAGCCTCAACAATATTCCGGTCGTGAATAATCAGGAAATTCATCAGAGCGTTCGCGTGCACGCCGACGAATCCGCATTGCTGGCGGGCTACCTGGCGCCGCAGTATACGACGACGCTGAATGGCACGCCGGGGATCGCAAATCTTCCGCTGAGCGCGCTGGTCGGAGGCACCACCTCAAACCAGTTTTCGAACACGGAGGTATTGGTTCTGGTGACGCCGCGGATTGTGGACTCTGCAACACGCAACAAAGAGCACTTGATCTATGCCGGACGCGGCCAACTCGGCGGTCCGGGCGCTCTAGGCCCGACGATTCAAGAACGCCGTGGTGGTGGATTCGTGAATCCTGCTGCGCAACCGCCGGAGCCAGCCGCCGCACCGCCGCAACCTGAACCAACGCCTCCGCCACAACCGCAGACGGCGCCCCCGCCGGGCCCAACGCCGACAGAACAACCGCAAACCGCTCCGCCGCAGCAGCAGCAGTCTGACAATCCGCCGCGGCAGTAGCTTCGCGACGATTGCTCGCTCAGCCTTCGCGCCGCCGCACAGCGGATTACAATTACGGAGCAGCTTCCAGCACTACCACCGGCTGATACGTGCGCGGCACCACCGGCTCGGCAATGGCGATCAATTGCCCTTGCTGGCTGAAAACGCGCAGCCGCGCGGGCTTCCAATCGCCGGCATCGAGCTGGGCCGGCGCGTTCTGCGCCACGTTGGTTTGCCCGGGCTGAATCTGCGCGAGCGTCAAATTGAATTTCGCGCCGTGGCGCACGCGCTTTTCGATCACCGGCAGAATCGTGGCGCGCGGCAAATCCGTCAGCAATTTTTCCAGCGGAATCACGCGCTCCAGCAACCGTCCGGCCCGCGCATGCAGCGCCAGATCGCCCAGCGAGACCGCCTGATCCAGCGTGAATTCGCCCACGGCCGTGCGTGTGATTTCCGCCAGGTGCGCGCCGCTTCCCTGCAACTTTCCCAACTCATGCGCGAGCGAACGAATGTACGTACCTGCGCCGCATTCCACCACAAACCGCGCCACAGATCCTTCCAGGCCGGTGAGGCGAAATTCGAAGACTTCTACTTCCACCGGCTCCAGCTTCACAGGCTTATTTTTCCGCGCGAGCTCGTGCGCCGGGCGGCCGCGAATTTTCTTTGCGGAATACGCGGGCGGAGTCTGCTGAATCTTTCCGACAAATCGCGCCACATATGCCGCGAGTTCGTCGGCGTTCAGCGCCGGAGCCGCATCCGGTCCGAGTGCTTCTCCGTCAGCATCGTACGTGTCAGTCTCAAATCCGAAGCGCACCGCGCAGGTATAACGTTTACGGCGTTCGGCGTAGAAACGCGCCAGACGCGTCGCGCGCCCCAGCGCGAGCACCAGCACTCCCGTCGCCTGCGGATCGAGCGTGCCCAAATGTCCGATGCCGCGAAATCCTGCGAGCTGGCGCACGGATTCCACCACGTCGTGCGAAGTTTTTCCCGACGGCTTGTCAATAACCAGAATTCCATCAAGCGGGGGCTGCTTGGGTATGCGAGACATGAGTGGTTTGGCCGCGCAGCCGCAACAACGTCCGTTTCCGTCCGCAAGCGCAGTATTTATTTCGCGCGCATCGCGAAAACAAAAGCGGAGGCCAGCTTGCGGCAAATGCTCGCTGCGTTAGGAACTGTGCTCCTCGGGATTCTTGGCCTTGCGCAGCAGGTTCTCGATGCGATTGTTGTATTCTTCGGTTTCGTCCAAAATGAACAGCACTTCGGGCGCGCGCCGCATGTGCAGGCGCTCCACCAACTCGTGCCGCACGTAACCTTTCGCGGCCTGCAACCCTTCCAGAGTCGTAGCGCGCTCCGTCTCATCGCCCTCCAGCCGGACAAAGACGCGCACCGTGCGCATTCCCGCGCCCAGGCGCACTTCGGTGACCATTACAGGAGCCGCCAGGCGCGGATCCTTCAGTTCTCCCGCGAGCATGAGGCTCACTTCGTTGCGAATTTCTTCGGCGATGCGCTCGGGGCGGTGCCCTTGCACGGTCATACTCTTTCCTCGTCCTGATCTTCGAAATAATCCACGTTCTGCGAAACCAAATCGCGGCCCAACAAGCGTTCCGATTCCGCTGCGATTTCCGCCAGCGTTTTTTCCAGGTATCCGGAGTCGCTGGAAATCGTCACCACGCCCACCCGCGAGCGCTGCCAGGTTTCCTGATGTTCCAGCTCCGCCACGGCCACATTGTAGTGAGCGCGCAGCCGGTCTTTCAAGCTGCGCAAGACTTGCCGCTTGTCCTTGAGGGACTGCGCATCCAGTATATGAATTTCCAGGGTAAGGAGGCCGATCGGCATTTCCGTGTGGCGCAACAACTCCCGTCGCGCTGGTGCAGCTTACACCATCAAGAAATATTGTGCGCCGGTGCCACTGCGCTACCGCGTACTACAGGTACTACGCGCTTTCCTGCCGTGGCGCGCGCGGACGCGGCGGAGGCGGCGGAGGCAGCGCAGCGATCTTCTCGACCGTGAAGCATTCCAGACTGTCGCCCACCTTCACGTCTGCAAAGTTCGCAATCCCGATGCCGCATTCAAATCCCTGGCGCACTTCCTTCGCGTCATCCTTGAAGCGCTTCAGCGAATTGATCCGGCCGGTGAACACCACCGCCGCCTCGCGAATCACGCGCACTTCCGCGTCGCGCCGGATAATACCTTCCACCACCGAACAGCCGGCAATCGTGCCCACGCCCTTCACGCGGAACGTGTCGCGCACTTCGGCGCGGCCCAGATGCTGTTCCTTGATGATCGGAGCCAGCAATCCAGCCACGGCCTTCTGCAATTCGTCCAGCAACTCGTAAATGATCGTGTAGCTGCGGATGTCCACGCTTTCGCGCTGCGCCAGTTCCGCCGCTTTGCGCTCGGGCTTCACGTTGAAGGCCACAATCACCGCACCGGAGGTGGATGCCAGTAGCACGTCGCTTTCGTTCACCGCACCCACGTTCGCCAGAATTACTTTCAGCTTCACCTGGTCATTCGAAAGCTTCGGCAGCATTTCGTTCAGCACTTCCACCGAGCCTTGCACGTCCGCCTTGACGACCACCGGCAATTCCTTCACCTCGCCGATTTTCAATTGCTCGTGCAACTGGTCGAGCGTCAAGCGGCCACTCGACGATTTTGCCAAAGTCGCTTCGCGCGCCTTGCCCTGGCGATACTCGACGATATGTCGTGCCTTGGCTTCATCCGCCACCTGAAATTGGTCGCCCGCTTCGGGCACGCCCTGCAAGCCCAGAACTTCGACGGGTGTCGAAGGACCAGCCTGCTTGATGGCGCCGCCACGATCGTCGAACATTGCGCGCACCTTGCCGTACACCGCGCCCACGATAAACACATCGCCCACATGCAAGGTGCCGTTCTGCACGATCATCGTGGCTACCGGTCCGCGACCTTTATCCACGCGCGATTCCAGCACGGTTCCCTTCGCCGGCACGTCGGGATCGGCCTTCAATTCGCGCATGTCACCGACCAGCAAAATCATTTCCAGCAGCTTGGGAATATTTTTCTTGGTTTTGGCGGAAACTTCCACCATCACCGTGTCGCCGCCCCAATCTTCCGGCATCAAACCCTTTTCAGACAGCTGCCGCTTCACGCGCTCTACCTGCGCGTCCGGCTTATCCACTTTGTTGATCGCGACGATGATCGGCACGCCGGCAGCCCGCGCGTGCGAAATTGCTTCTTCGGTCTGCGGCATCATGCCGTCATCGGCCGCTACGACCAGCACGACGATGTCCGTCACCTTGGCGCCGCGCGCACGCATGCGTGTGAACGCTTCGTGACCCGGCGTATCCACAAACACGATGCGCTTGCCCTGCACGTGCGCTTCGTAGGCGCCAATGTGCTGCGTGATTCCGCCGGCCTCGCCGCCCGCCACGTCCGCTTCACGAATGGCGTCCAGCAAACTGGTTTTGCCGTGATCCACGTGACCCATTACGGTCACGACAGGAGCGCGCGGCACTTCGTTGCCCGTGCGCTCTTCCTTCACTTTTTCTTCTTGCACCAGTTGTTCTTCGAACGTGACCACTTGCACCACGCCGTTGAACGCTTCGGCCAAATTCGTCGCAGTCGGCACATCCAGCGCCTGATTGATGCTGGCAAATACACCGCGGTCGAGCAACGTCTTGAGCAAATCCTTCGCGCGAATGTCCAGCTTCTCTGCGAGCTCGCGCACCGTGATTCCTTCGGTTACGGTCAGTGCGCGCGGCTCACGCTTCACCGGCGCAACGGGTTCCACGGCTGTGGCGCGTCCGCCCGGACCTACGCCCGCGCGTGGACGAACTGGATGTAGCTTGCGCTCGCCTTCTGCGTAGCGCTTTTCGATCAGCGGCCGTCCGCGTGCTGCTGGCTTGCGCGCATAGAGCGGCTTGCCTGGCTCCGCCTTGGGAACTCCCGCGCCCGGTCGCTGCGTGCCTACTGGTCCTTTATTGTCACGACCACCCGGTCCGCCGCCACTTCCAGGACGCTGCGGGAACCGCGAAGGCGGTCCACCCGGACGCTGCCCTGGCGCACCACCAGGACGACCCTGCGGCGCGCTGCTCGGACGATAGGTCTGCGGGGCGCCGGCCGGGCGCATGCCTTGCGGCGCACCGGGACGTGCTTGCCCAGGGCCTGACGGAGGCGCGCCGGGACGCGATGGATAACGTTGCAATGTTGCAGGTGCGGCAGCAGGGCGCGGAGAGCCGGGCGCTGCTGTTGCCGGACGCGCCCCGGTGGGAGCTCCCGGTGCTGCTGCAGGCCGCAGCGGCACGCCAGGTCTCGGTGCAGACGAGGCCGGCGCGACGCCGGGACGTACAGCTGTAGTGGAAGCAGGAGCCGCAGGTGCGGATGCCGCGGGCTTCGCAGCCGCAGGCGCCGCGCCCGTCGGGTGCGTTGCCGGATGAGTCGCCGTCGCGCCCGCAGGTGCGGCAGGTCGCGCAGCTCCAGGAGCGGCTGCAGGGCCGGTCGCGGGAGCGTGCGCCGCAACACCAGGCCTTGCCGCAACCGCCGG
>Ga0210388_10000873_pt1 | contig 23903 bp, 16 predicted proteins | sample IncBWC19OmetaG_FD_155485 | JGI IMG/M metagenome (GOLD analysis project Ga0210388, IMG submission 155485) | Forest soil microbial communities from Barre Woods Harvard Forest LTER site, Petersham, Massachusetts, United States - Inc-BW-C-19-O ...
GAATCATTCCACAAGCCCTGCAACGTTGCAGGTTGGCCGCCGTAGCGGGAACACGCGATGAGCAGGTAGCGCGCGAATTGAAAATAGACCGTGGCGAACTGCGGGTCGTTGCCATTCGCGAAATTTTTGATGCGTTCATCGGTCGGGATGTTCAACGGCTCATCGGTGTCGAGCGTGAGCGAAACGCGATGGAAAAATTTCTGGTAATCGGCGATGTGATTGTTGAGCAGCGTGTCTTCACCGAAAATGGTATTGGCGGAGTACCATTGGGAATAGGCGCCTTCGATCTGGCGGCGGGTGATGGTGTCGGGATTGCCGCTGACATCGCGGTAGTTCTTGTAACTGGTGGCGGCGGCAATGAGCAGGGTGACGGAGTCGGCATTCGCGACGGTAATTTTATTCCCGTTCATGGAGATTTTTCCATTCACCGGCAGCACGCGGAGACGGGCCTGAAATTTCAAGGCGCCCTTGATGCCGCGGAGGTCGCCGTTGACGCCGTTCATGACGATGGTCGCGTCGTTGGTCCGGTTAGGGAAGGGGATGGAGGTGTTCACCTCGATGCTGTTGGTCGCGGCCTGCGGGGTGTCCAGCCCGGCGGTGAAGGAGATTTTTCCGGATTGGTCGGCAGTGAGGCGGATGACGATGACCTGGTCGGGTGCGCTGGCGAAAATCTCGCGTTTGTAGCGGACACCGTTCTCGGTGAAATTGACGGTGGCGATGGCGGTGTCCAGATCGAGGTCGCGGCGGTAATCTTGCACGGGGCCGTTGGTCGGGAAATTGAGCCACAGGTCGCCGAGGGTTTGATAGGCCATTTCACGGATGGGTATGGCCATCATGTTGCTGCTGATGTAGGCGCTGGCCTCGTCGTATTTTCCGTCGAACACGAGCTGGCGCGCGACGGGCAGGGCGGCGAGGGCGTTGGTGTTATTGGGATTATAGGGGCCACCGGCCCAGAGCGTGCTTTCGTTCAGTTGCAGGTGTTCGCGACCCACGCCGCCAAAGATCATCGCGCCGAGCCGGCCGTTGCCGATGGGCAGGGCCTCGGTCCATTTTTCGGCGGGCTGTTTGTACCAGAGCGCGAGCGGCGAGGTGGTCAGATTGGTCAGGCTGGCGAGATTGGTCTGCGCGGGTGCGGATTGGGTAAGGCAGAGCGCGGCGAGCGCGGGAAAAAGTCGGAGAACGAATCTGGACATGAAAAAATTTTCAGGGAGGGGTGCGGCGGGCACAAGGATAAATTCGGGCGGGGCAGGTTGGCGGGCGGTTGAAGGTGGGCGTGGATTTAACCGGCCTTTGAGGGGCCTCTGCCTTCTCTTCTATCTGGTTAGCCACATGGTCATTTGGAAGGCATCATCTGAAACAAATAATAAAACGCACATATACCAACAAAATAAATCATCGTGACTAAGAGAGAACGCAAAAAAGATAGTCGAAACAATCCCATTACGATGAGGACATACACAGCAAAATAAATGAGCCAAGCCCAATTACCGACCAAGGGAGTTAAAAATTTAAGCGACGCATGACCGAGAAACGTCAACGCAAAGGCAACACCAAAACACCGTAGAACGGAAGGCTTACGCTCCTCGGGGGCGAGCAGTCGTATCGCAACCCAAAGCAGGCCGATAGCTACGGCATACATCGCGATTATGGTTATAAGCGGAGGAAAATTCATGCGGTGTGATCGCGTGGCCTAACAGTTATTGTGCTGAACTTTTGCGGCCTGTCACGGCCGGATTGTGGTGGAAGATTTAACGGGGTGAAGGTGGTTTGTCCAGCTTGGGAATGGCGTTTTGCGCCGCTGGTTCGTGGGGTAAAGCCGGTTTTACGGTATCAAAAGCCAGGGAAGAAAAACCGGGGACTGTGATTGGGGAACATAGACCGGAATTTTTAACCGCGAAATACACGAAACACACGAAAGGAAAATTATGGAAACTGGTTCGCGTGTTATGTGTGGTTCGCGGTTAACAACGTCGATGGCTTCACTTCCACAGAAAATATGTTGCGTCTGGATGGGGGTAAAACGAAGGTTGGTCTCTTTTGCCCGCCGCCCTCCGGCGGACGGCGGGCAAAAGAGAGAGATTTTTTTGGGCTTGAAACCCAGGGTAGCCCGCTGCGCGGTCAACCCTGGGCTGGATGACGGAATCCCGTTGGGATTCTCAGATGGCGCGGACTGACGTCCGCGGCTACGGGATCAAAAGCGTTATATTTGGGGGACACCTTGGCGCACTCAATATGGGCCGATGTGTTGGCAAAATTTTCAGGTGGGGTTGCGCGGCCGGGCCAAGCGTGAAACAGGAGGCGCTCTGGGACCGGTTTCCGGCCTGATTCGTTTTTTCACGTCGGGAAAATTGGAGACAGGCAGGATGCCTCTCCTACGGCTACTTGGTCAGTCGTCCCTTTGGGACTTTGACATTTTGGCGTGAATACCCGGCACTAAAGTGCCGGGCTATTGTCGTCCGCCCCGGTGGGGCTGGGTTTTAGATGGCGCGGACTGACGTCCGCAGTTACGGGACCAATCGACATCCCAAAATGGAGGAGACGGGGTGGGGTGAACACCCCATGGGAATTCAAAGTGGAAACACATAGGATGATGTGTTTTCTAACAATGAAATTATCTCTCAAACCACACCATCTCAAACGCTACAAGGATATTGCGGTGCTTTTCTGGAAATATGGCACTTCCGATCTGGCCAAAGAATTTGCCCATGACGCCGAGGGCGATGACAAGACCCCGGTGGCCCCGCGCGCCGGCCAGCCCACGCCGGAAGATCTGGCGGATGACCTGGAAAAAATGGGGCCGACCTTCATCAAATTCGGGCAGTTGCTTTCCAGCCGGCCCGACCTTTTGCCGGAACCGTATCTGAAGGCGCTCGCGCGTTTGCAGGACAAGGTTAAACCCTTTCCTTACGAACAAGTGGAGCAAATTGTGGCGAGCGAACTGGGCGTTCGTATCTCGAAGGCCTTTTCCTACTTTGATGAAAAACATCTCGCGGCGGCGTCGCTGGGACAGGTGCACCGCGCGGCCTTGCGCGACGGGCGTCCGGTGGTGGTGAAGGTGCAGCGTCCGGACATCCGCAAACAGATCGCGGAAGATTTTGAAGTGCTCGAGGAGATCGCGGATTTTTTCGACCAGCACACGGACATCGGCCGTCGCTATCGCTTTGGAAAAATCCTCGCGGAGTTCAAAAGTTCCATCCTGCAGGAACTGGATTATCAGCGCGAGGCGTCCAACCTGACGACGCTGGCCGCCAACCTGAAGGAATTTCCGCATCTGCTGGTGCCGCTGCCGGTGATGGATTTCAGTTCGCGCAGCGTGCTGACGATGGATTATGTCAGCGGCACCAAAATCACCACGCTCAGTCCGGTCGTAAAACTGGAACTCAACGGCGAGGTGCTGGCCGAGGAGCTTTTCAAGGCGTATCTGAAACAGGTCTTGATCGACGGCTTTTTCCATGCCGACCCGCATCCGGGCAATGTTTTCCTGACGGACGACGGGCGCGTGGCGTTGCTGGATCTGGGCATGACCGGGCGATTGACCTCAACCATGCAGGAAAATCTGTTGCGACTGCTGCTGGCCATCAGCGAAGGCAACGGCGATGAAACGGTGAAGATCGTCCTGCGGATCAGTGAAACGACGGAGGACTTTGACGAGGCGGAATTCACCAAAAAGGCGGCGGGATTCGTTTCCGACCAGCAGGACGCGACTTTGAACCATCAGGACGTCGGCAAGGCCTTGCTGGACGTCTCGCGCACGGCGGCGCAAACCGGATTGTATGTTCCGACTGAACTAACCCTGCTGGGGAAAACCCTGTTGCAACTGGAAGAGGTCGGAAAAACTCTCTGTCCGAAATTTAATCCGAATGCCTCCGTGCGCCGGAATGTGGCCGAAATCATGACGACGCGGATGCGCAAATCGGCCACGCCGGGGCATTTGTTCAGCTCGTTTCTGGAAATGAAGGATTTTGTGGGCGGCCTGCCGGGGCGGGTGAACAAGATTCTGGATGTGGTCGGCAATTCGGAACTGGAAGTGAACGTCAAAACTCCCGACGCGCGGCATCTGCTCAATGGTTTTGAAAAAATCGCCAACCGCGTCACCACGGGCATCATTCTCGCGGCGCTGATCGTGGGCGCGGCGCTGATGATGCGGATCAATTCCAGCTTCCAGATTTTTGGCTATCCCGGCATCGCCATGATCTGTTTTTTGATCGCGATCGGCGGGAGCGCGTGGCTGATCCTGGGGATTTTATGGAAAGATTATAAGGACAAGCATAAGCCGAAGGGGTGAGCGGGCGGGCGATTTAATTAAAAATTAAAAAGGTAAAATTAAAAAAGGGGAAGGCGCGGACTCATGTCCGAGGCTAAGGGGCCAACGGCGACGCCTGAATACATGATTCACTTATGTTCCGACACGTAACGCCACATCCGATGGTTGTATCGGGCCGCGTATTTTATAAGCTCGTCCGAGTGCGGATCTTGAATACAACCCTGCGGACCAACCTCAAGACGACCATACTGATTCAACACCTTGTATGTGGCATCCGTCAGTGGCAAACCCGCAGGATATGGAGCGACTCCGCCGACATAGGCGAATTGAAATCGGGACGCTGCGATATCGTGTTCGGCATCGGAAACCGCCGTAGCCGGATTCCAGCGACTCCCGCCAGTTGCACAACCGAACATCAAGGCAAGCATCAGGATGGCCACGGTGGCGCGCATAATCATCTAACGTAGAAAGCTGAGCCGTGCTGGAACTGTGGCGGGGCGAATCAAAACGCTCAAGCGCAAAATGGAAGGCGTCATCCGCGTTTGCTCCGGGGACTGGTTGTGCTGCTCCATGTCAATCTCCAGATGTGCCCATGAAAAAAAGTTCAGCGGGTTTGCCATCTCGATATAGGATAAAATAAACGCCCTGCCATCGCTCTGTAACCAGCGGGTTTTCAACCAAGTCATGAGCTTCCCGGCAATCTCCTAATTTACTTTCAACCATCTTCCGTGTCGGTTTGTCTGTGCCAAAAATCTCGCTGAGGCGCTCGGCTGGCATCGGGCTGACTGCACCGAACTCCGGCACTGGCGAAATGCGTTGAATGTCCAAAATGGAATGCGTGCCGCTCTCGCCTTGCTCCTCCAACAACTCATCAATCGTCTTGGGTGTCTTGGAATAATCCGGCTCGGCCTTTGGACTCTCGCCGCCAAATTGATCCAACAGTTTCTGGATGCGAACTCCCCATTGAAGGATGGACTCGCCTTCTTGCTTCTGCACCTGTTTCTCTAAAGGCGCAGTCTGGTCAACGATACCCGGCACCTCTTGGAATGGTTTCAACTCATCAGCGGAACAAGTAAAACGTTCATAGCGGCCCTCGCGGAAAACCAGCTCGCGCAACCGCTGTAAGGCACCGCCAACATCGTCATCGTAGGGAACAAAATAGTCCCATGTTGTAGCTCCCATAAATTGGTCGTTTTGAGTTACACGGTGCTCGCAGTGGCCCAACTGTTATTTTACTGAACTTTTGCGGCCGATCGCGGCCAGGTTTTTATTGAAGGTTTAACGGGGTGAAGGTGGTTTGTCCAGCTTATGAATGCAATTGCACTGTCCGAGGGCTGATGATGGTTCTATCAAAAAATATGTCACCCCTGGACTGAGGGAAACCGACCTTGGTCTCTTTTGCCCGCCGCCCTTCGGCGGACGGCGGGCAAAAGAGAGAGATTTTTTTGGGGCTCGATACCCAGGGTAGCGCCTGCGGCACAACCCTGGGCTGATTGACTGAATCCCGTTGGGATTCTCAGAGGGCGCGGACTTACGTCTGCGGCGGGATCAACGTCGGTACCCGCGAATTGTCAGGCGGCGTTAGTGTCTTGAAACAATGCCGCTAGATCCGCGATTTGTTTATCAATGGCAACATTCATAATCGCGCCTGTCGGCGGCTCCAATCTAAACGATTCGAACAGCGCACATTCTTCGGCGCGCATGTTCGCAGCGAGATCAAAATCCTGATGGCGTATCGCCTGGTTCTTCTGTTGGTTAACCTCACGCAACCGGGTTGCCCGCGCTACAATCTCCCCGGAGGAACATCGGCCGATGGTTTTCATCCAGCCGAGCGCCAGCTCGATTTGCGGCTTGAACATGGGAAGATCGGCGATGGTGCGCTCAATCGTCGCGCCGCTGGCGAGAAGTGTGAGCAGCTTGGCGGCGATCAGGGGTTTGTTCATGGCGTGTACTTATGGCCTGACAGATCGGGAATATGCCGCCCCTGGACGGGCTTAATTTATTTGGGTTTGGTTACCCAAATGCTTCCGCATTGCCGTCGCTGGACTTTTCATCTTCTTGTCATGCTCCAACTCGAGGATAAGCTTGAATCGTTTCGCGTGTGCCAAACTCAATGGTGAATGCTTTAGCAATCGAATCAACTTCGTGCGAATATACTGGGACCGATGGAAATATGGCTGAACCTCTAAATAAACCAAGCCAAACTCCACCGCAGAAATTTCACCGGCCTGAATCCCGTCAATGGTCTTTGCATATTCGCCAAGAAACATCTGTTCGACTAATTTGCCAAACTCGATGACGAACTCCGGGCCAGGCAATTGTTGGTGAGCCTCGCAAATCTTCTTCGCGATTCTCTTGATAGAATCTTGCAACTCGGACATTTAGTTCATTGGTGAGTTCAGGATGCCAACAGGCATTGTGCGAGACTTTTGCGGCTCATCACAGTTGAATTCTGGTTAAAGATTTAACGGGGTAAATGTGGTTTGTCCAGCTTATGAATACGTTTGCCGTCGGACCAACGGCATTATCAAAACATCTCGTCTTGAACGGGGGTTAAACCGAGTTTGGTTCTCTTTTGCCCGCTCCCTTCCTCCTTCGCCAAGGCTACGGAGGATAGGTCCACCTTCGTTACGAAAAGCTACGGTGGGACGAGCCGGCGGTCGGTGGGCAAAAGAGAGAGATTTTTTTGGGCTTGAAACCCAGGGTAGCGCCTGCGGCACAACCCTGGGCTGATTGACGGAATCCCGTTGGGATTCTCAGATGGCGCGGACTGACGTCCGCGGCTACTGGAACATCATTGGACAATTCTTTGCCATGTTGTCTCGACGGAATTGGGCCAGCGTCCGACGAACTTATTTGTGTCCGAGTAAATGATCCGTTCGGTGCCGGTATGGGGCGTCACTTCGGTGGGGTTGGAGCTGGTTTTTACCGTTTCGATCAAATTTCCATCGCTGACAAGCCAGGTGCCTGTTCTTTGGTTTCTTTGGTATCTATTTGTGCGGTCAGGATGGGTGAACGATGACAGTTCGACGAAGCTGCCTTCGGCGGCGACCGTATTCGTGCATCGCATACCGGCTTCCTGCCGCAACCACACTCCCGCTAGATGCTGGCGGAAGTCACGGTCAAATCCAGCGACCTGGACGTGCTGCCAATGCAGCAGAAGACACGTGACGAGAATAACAACCAACAGTCCGATTATGGCGAATTTTTTCAGGGTTGGTGTTTAGGTTTCATTAAATAGACACCGCAGGATTCAAATTTGTACAATTTTCCGGACGGTATCACGGTTGGATTGTGGTTGGAGATTTAACGGGGTGAACGTGATTTGTCCAGCTTGGGAATGGCGTGGCAGTGTCATAATTTCAAGAAAGCCGGCGGGAGCATCCCTGCGAGCCGGCGTGAGCTTTGGGTTTAAGCGGCTCGCGCGGACGCTCGCCCCACCAATTTAAGGGGCCACCAATGCCGTTGTTAAAAGGGCTGGTTTTTAGATGGCGCGGACTGACGTCCGCGGCTACGGGGCCAACCGCGGTGTCGGCTCCCCTGGTTCCAAATCAGGGTAGCGCCGGTTTGGGAATGGCGTTCTTGCTGTCCATCCAAGGGGTGATGATGGATTCATCAATAATATGTCGCCCCTGGACGGGGCTTAAATTTATTTGTGATTTGTTGCTACAAATATGTCGCGCCGCTGGCGCTGGGTTTTAGATGGCGCGGACTCACGTCCGCGGCTACGAGGTTATGAAAATTTGTCCGTTTTCGGCTCCATCCGCCGTCATTCAGGATGGATTCTCTTTTTGCGAAATCAGACACCGGGTGTCGGGCTGATTTTCGGTTGTGCTTTCGGCACAAGGGTTTGCGTTGGAAAAAATAATTCAAAATCGGATGCGCGGCGCAAGGGGTGGTTTGGCGGAGACATGCTATAATGGCGATTGCAGGTTGTTCTTTGACATAGCCGGCGAAGCCGGTTTGAACGGGAAAAGGGCCACGGCGCGAAGCGCGGGGCGCGGGGTGGAATGTCGCGAATCGGCAATCCATCCCGCCCGGTCCTTGCGGACGGCCACCATTTGCGGACTGCGCGCTACCTTGTCCGGATTTTATCCGAGTAAATCCGACCATAGAACCGGCGAAGCCGGTCTTTCCGGGTCAAGCCGGGTCAAGGTTGGTCAAATCCGCCGTCGTTGAAACTATGGCGGGACAAGCATAGTCAAAGTTCAATTTTCCGAGGAGGAGGACGAGAATGAGGACGAGGAGGATTGCCCTGAGACCCTAAAATTACGAAACGAACCCAATTTTTAAGCAAAAAAGCCAATGAAAGTGCATAAGTGTCCAAAAAAACGAACCCAAATAAAGCCAAAATAAACCCACCGGCGAGGCTGGCTTTGCCAAAAACTCAAGTGAATCCGACCCGCCTACGTAAAACTTCGGCGCGGCAAGCCGGATAAAAGGAGTTTTGAGGAGTTTGACAACTTTTGCCATGTCCAAAGCCGCAGGGGTCCGAGCCGGACGGGCTGAGGCTAATCAAGGTAAATCAAACCAAATCAAACCTGTTCGAAGGACGAGGGGATGAGGATGAGGATGAGGCAAGACCGGAGCGGCGGGGCTTGTGCGGCGGGGATTTCACGGCATAATTTTTTCATGCCCCGTTATGCCTTATTATTTGCGCTGGCGATATTGGTGGCGTTCTGTGCGTCACCGGTGCGGGCGAACATCCTATGGAGCGATCCGGGTTCGCGGGTGATCCATACGACGCCGATGGAGGTTTTGGGCGGCCGGCTCAAGCGCGATGACAAGGCGAACGATGCGCTGTATTTTAAATTCCGCGTGGACCCGCTTTCGGATCCGGCGGACGAACCGTATTTCGCTCTGTTCCAACTGGTGGAGACGAACCAGATGCACCTGGGCGTGGGCAACGCACTGGAGGCATGGGGTTTCTCGGCGGCTTACGCGTCCGAAACCGGGCCGTCGAACCGGACGGACGTGGCGGATTTTGGCGAATACAATCTGCATTCGGCGCATCCGGAGGCCGCGGGGCTGGGGCGTTCCCGGCCTTATGAATTACCGAGCCATGACCAGCCGCGGATGATCGTCTTCAAGGTGCAATACATTCCGGGGGGCGAGGATTTGGTCACGGTGTGGCTGGACCCGCAGTTGACCTATGGTGCGACGGCGGAAAACCAGCCGGAAAACATAACCACCAAATTCAAGGCCAATGCGCGCTTCGACCAAATCCAGCTCACGCACGGCGGCACGGGCGGGACGCATCACGACGGCGGCAACGGCTGGATTTTCAGCGACATGGCGGTGGCGACATCGTTTGACGATTTTGTCATCGTGCATTTCTGGCAGACGTGGTGGTTCGACGGGGTGGTGGCGCTGTCTTTTCTGGCGGTGGTGGTCTCGGCCGTGCGGGTGCGGGAAAAAAGGAAATTCCAGTTCCAGTTGCGCCAGATCGAACAGGAGCGGGCGCTGGAACAGGAGCGGACGCGGATCGCGCAGGACTTGCACGATGAACTGGGTTCGTCGCTGACGCGGTTGTCGCTGCTGGGCGGTTTGCTGAACGCGGACAAGGAAAATCCCGCGCTGGTCGGGACGCACGCGGAGAAGATCACGCAGGCCGCCGACCAGACGGTGCGCGCGCTGGAGGAAATCGTCTGGGCGGTGCGGCCCGGGAGCGACACGCTGCAAAGCCTGATCGAGTATCTCGCGCATTTCGCGAACGAGCTGTTTGCGGAGAGCGCGATGCGCTGCCGGCTGGATCTGCCGCAGGATCTGCCGGACCGGGCGCTGCCGCCGGATGTGCGCCACAACATTTTTTTGATCGCCAAGGAGGCGCTGACCAATGCGTTGCGGCATTCGGGCGGCACCACGGTTTTTCTCCAGGTGCAGACGGACGGAAACAATTTCAAGCTGGTCATCGCCGATGACGGAAAAGGTTTCGATGCGGAGGCGTCGACGGCTGGCAGCGAGCACAACGGCCTGGAAAACATGAAGCGCCGCGCGGAGGCGGTCCATGGCAAATTGATCGTGGCGAGCGAGCGGGGGAAGGGCGCCCGGGTGGTGTTGCAAACGACTTTTCCCGATTGACCAAATCTTATGGCGGTCTATTTTCAGGCCGCCCCCTGAATTTTATATGCCCATCAAAGTTGCAATCGTGGACGACGACGAAGGCATCCGTGCAAGCCTGTCGGCGTTGATCAAGCGCGCGAAGGAGTTCAAGCTCACGGGGGAATTCGCCAACGGCGAGAATGCGCTGAAGGAAATCCCAAAAAACCTGCCGGACGTGGTGTTGATGGACATCAACCTGCCGGGCATGAAAGGTTATGAGTGTGTGAGAGAGCTCAAGACGGCGCACCCGACGGTCCAGTTTTTGATGCTGACGGTTTATGAGGACAGCGATTCGCTGTTCAATTCGTTGCGCGCGGGGGCGAGCGGTTATCTTTTGAAACGCACGGCGAGCGCGCGGTTGCTGGAGGCGATCCAGGATGTGTTTGACGGCGGTTCGCCGATGTCGCCGCAACTGGCGCGGCGCGTGGTGCAATTCTTTTCCCAGCCGGCCACGGGAAATTCCTCGCTCACCAAACTCACGCCGTCGGAACGGGAATTTCTGGACCAGCTCTCCAAGGGTTATGCGTACAAGGAGATCGCCGACCGCATGGGCATCAGCATCGACACGGTGCGGAGTTATGTGCGGACGGTGTATGAAAAACTGCATGTGCATTCACGAACGGAGGCGGTGGTGAAGTATCTTCGCGGGTGATTTAAAATTGCTGAAAGCTTACTTTTTTTAGCGCAGGCCATAAAAAACGGGTCTCAACCAAATGCGGTGCCATGCCGCATATAGATGCGATAGACGAATTTCAGATGAAGTGTAAGTTAGGCGTGTAACCCATGAACCAACCGCAAACTAATGAGAGCAGTCATATTCTCTTTGGGTGGCGTACGGTAAAAAACATATGAGACATCTATCGCATCCCATCATCGCAGCTGGAATCCTACTCGGTTCAATGGCCTTGTTGCAGGCCCAGCCGTTCTGCGTAGCCGGGGACTACAACAGTTGGAACGCAAGTGCCAACCAAATGACGGCCGGTCCCGGTGCCAACGAATATAGCTACACCATCACGGGCCAGACGGCTGGCGGTTATGCCAGCATCAAAGTCACCGATGGCACCTTTAACAACACCTGGCCGAGCGGCAACATGACCATCAAGTATGATTCGACGGGCTCGCTCACCATCCACTTTTTTCCGGGAAATATTATCGATGGCTGGTTACCCTTGGCGAATCGTGTGGGTTACGACGATCCGGACACCGATGCCGGCTGGGCCATCGCGGGCGATTTTAACGGCTACGACGGAACGGCGGGGGTATTGAGCTCGGTTGGCAGCGGGGTTTACTCCAACACCTTTACGGTCGGCACGGCCAGCACCTTTGGATACCAGTTCCAATCGCCGGCGGGCAGCTGGAGCAATATTCATTTCGGCACCGATTTTGCCAACGGGAGCGGTAACGGCTCGTTCACCACCACAACCTCACCGCAACAAGTGCCGGTTTCGATGGATGTGGTCAATGGCCGGTTTCTGGTGGGTAATCTGGCGCCGCCGCCGGTGACCAACCAGGTGGTTTTTGCGGTGGACATGACCTATCAGATCCAGCTTGGATATTTTACTCCCGGTTCATTGGTTTATGCCGCGGGTGTTTTTAACGGATGGCCGGGTGCCAGCACCGGTAACGGGTTGCTGCTGGTCAATACGCCGACCTACAACGGCGGCAGCAATACGAACATTTATTACGCCACCAATACCTTTATCGGGTTGCCTGGATCATCGTCGGACTTCAAGTACAACCAGAACGATGCTGACGCTCAAAATGGGGGCTGGGAGACTTCCGACAACCGCACCGTTACCTTGCTGACCACCAACGGAACCGTGGTGCTGCCGGTGGGAGTGTTCAGCGACCTGTATTCCTCGGAAGTTTTGACGACCGACACATTGCTCACTTTCACCGTGGACATGACTGGTGCGGTGGATCTTTTTGGCAATCCGTTTGACCCGAACAACGACCTGGTCCTGGTCGATGGTGATTTTCTCAATCCGCAATGGGCTTGTTTGAACCATCCCACGGATCCGGAGATACAAAGCGACTACGGTCAAAATTTCCTGACCCGGGAAGGTGCGACGATGTTATACACCAATTCCTACGTGGTGCCGGCGGGTCATACACTGGAGGTCACCTACAAATACGGCATCTATCATGATTCCGGCGATCTCAACACGAACGTCGATAACGAAGCGGGTTTTGCCCAGAACCACTCGCGTTATATCCGCAACGACAGCGGTGTTTATAACTTCGCCACCGACATCTTCGGCCAGCAGCGCACCAATAACGCGGCGGCAAATGAAATTGCGTTCGGAAATCTGGCCATCAGTGCGCCATCCGGTTCGACCTTCCCCATCACGTGGCTCGGTCTGCCGGGGGTTCACCTGCAATACAGCACCGACCTCAATAGCTGGACGGATCTGGACGCGACGGATGGCACCATGTCAACCAACTGGCCGGCGTCAGGCAATTCCACATATTTCCGTCTCATCCGCCCGCTCCAATGACAGGCGGCAAATGAAATCATCATTCACACCAAAGAAATTCTCCGCCCGAGGTTTCACATTGATTGAGTTGCTGGTGGTCATTGCCATCATTGCGATCCTGGCGGCGATGCTGCTTCCGGCACTATCGGCCGCCAAGAAAAAGGCCCAAGGCATCAGTTGCTTGAGCAACTACAAGCAACTGACGCTGGCCTGGCATATGTATGCGAACGATAACAACGACGTTTTGGCCCTGAACGGTGACCGTTTTGCTTCAGGTGTGCAGTCGACACCCAGTTGGGTTTATAGTTCGCAGACCGCTTATATGACTTGGGCAACAGATCCGTACAATACTAACAGCCTTTTTTTTATCGATAACCGGCTTTCTTCAATGGGGGATTATGTCGCTAAAATGGTAAAAATTTTTCACTGTCCTTCGGACAATTATTTAAGCGCAGCCCAGAATAAAGTGGGCTGGAATTATCGCGACCGCAGTTGCGCGATGGACGCCGCCGTTGGGGGTGGAATCAAATATACAGGTTTCCCTTGGACGCCATATTACGCCAAGAAATTTTCGGATTTTCACTCGCCCAGTCCCACGGATGCATGGCTGTTTACAGATGAGCACCCCGCCAGCATGGACGATGGCGCCCTGTATGTGAATCAAACTTATACAGGGGGCGCCGGAACTTTTGTGGAACTGCCGGGCAGCAACCACGGCGGTTCGACCGCAGTGGCTTTTGCCGACGGGCATAGTGAAATGCACAAGATGCTGATGGGGGTGGTGGCTGTCGATACGACAAAACCATTGGCCACACAGAACTATGCTGTTGCTGCGAACTCTCCCGGCAGTGCAGACCTTTTATGGTTTGCACAACGCACACCGCAAAATTAAAGTCTCATTTCCGGAACGTTCGGATAAATGAAAAACAACCACCCCATAGCATTCCTTTCATCGTTGGTGCTGGCCGTAAATCTCTTTGCCGCCGCCGCGCTGGCGGATACGGATTTCTCCACCGCCCCGGCGCGCACTTCGCCCGAGTGGTTGCGGACCGGCACCATCTACGAAATCTTTCCGCGCGATTTTTCGCCCGCGGGCAACATCGCCGGCGTCACCGCCAAGCTTGACGAGCTGCGCGATCTGGGCGTCACGATTTTATGGACGATGCCGATCCATCCCATCGGCGAGAAATTCCGCAAGGGCGATTTTGGCAGTCCATATTCCATCCGGGATTACTACGCCGTGGACCCGAATTACGGCACGCTGGACGACTACAAAAAGTTTGTCGCCGCCGCCCATGCCCGCGGCATGAAGGTCATCATGGATCTCGTCGCCAACCACACCGCGTGGGACAGCGTAATGATGACGAACAAGGATTTCTACAAGCAGGACGCCCAGGGGAACGTCATCCCGCCCGTGCCGGCATGGACGGATGTCGCCGGGCTGAATTACAAAAGCACGGCGCTCCGCGAATACATGACCGCCATGCTCAAGTATTGGATCCAGACCTGCGACGTGGACGGTTTCCGCTGCGACGTCGCGTACATGGTGCCCACGGATTTTTGGGAGCAGGTGCGGGATGACCTTAACAAGGTCAAACCTGACATCATGATGCTCGCCGAGGCCAGCAAGCCGGAGTTGCTGACGAAGGCGTTCGACCTCGACTATTCCTGGCCGTTGCTCGCCTCGATGAACGACGTTCTTATCCACGGCCAGTCCGCAGCCAAAATCCGCCGGACATGGGAGGACAGCGAAAAACAATTTCCCAGGGATGCCCTGCACATGCGGATTTCCGATGATCACGACGAGGCCCGGGCCGTGGCGCGCTATGGACTCAACGGCGCGCTGGCCGCCTCCGCGCTGATGTTCACGCTTGACGGCGTGCCGCTCATCTACAACGGCATGGAAGCCGGCGATGCGACCGAATCCGGCGACCCAGCGTTGTTCGACAAGCTGACTATTTGCTGGCACGCGAAGGAACGTCCGCCGCTCCGTGCGATTTACCACGGGCTCATCCGATTGAGGAAAGATAACCCCGCTTTCCGTACCGCAGGGGTGAACTGGTTGAAGAACTCCGACGAATCTCAAATTATTTCCTTTACTCGCGCCGATGCCCATGATGAATTTCTAGTCATCATCAATTTCTCCAATCGTCCCATGAACGGAACGGTCGATATTTCAAATGCGGCAGAGTTTAAGCCCGTCACGATCTACGGCGTGGACAACCATACCGGAGCGGGAGACCTGCCGCGTTTCCAACTTGGCGGTTTTGGGTGGCAAATCTGGCAGCGCGCCCTGCCGGCCACCACGGCGCAGAAATGATCCGGTGAGACCGGTTCAATGCGCCGCGCCGGCGGCGACGGTTATTTTTGCTCCGGCGGATTTCTTGTAGCTTACCACGAACAGCGTCAGTAACGCCGCGAGGCCCATGCTCGCGCCGCCCAGCACCAGCGCATTCACCGGTTCGTCATGTAGAAAATGTTTCAATGCCCATCCCAACAGGCTCGACGCCGCGATTTGCGGCAGCACGATGAACAGGTTAAACATGCCCATCATCACCCCCACTTTGTCCTTCGGCAGGGCCGGTGCGAGCATCGCATAGGGCATCGAGAGGATGCTCGCCCATGCCACGCCCACCGCGGTCATCGTCAACAATAGTTGATGTTTCTCCGTCGCCAGCGGCACACAGGCAAGGCCGATGGCACCGACGGCGAGGCAAAATACGTGCATGATTTTCGGGCCGGTGAATTTCGTCGCCCACAACAGCACGAAGGAAAAAAAGAAACAAACCACGTTGTAAGCCCCAAAACAAATGCCCGCCCACGCGCCCGCCTCCTCCATCTCCGGCGTGCCTTTTACCGCGTGGAATATATTTTTTGCGACCGCCGGTGAAAAATAAACCCACAACGAGAACATTCCAATCCACGTGAAGAATTGCACGAGGCCGAGTTCCCACATCCGGCGCGGCAGGTTAAAAACGAGCGCGAAGACATCGCCCATGCCGAGCGTCCAGTCAAATTTGTGTGCGCGGATCACCGCCATTTCAGAATCGGTCGGGGGAATCTCATGCGTCGAGAAGACTGTCCATAGCACCGCGACGAGAAATGCCACTGCGCCGATGTAGAACGAAAGCCTTACCGATTCCGGAATGCCCGCGCCCTCCGACTTGATGCCGAACCAGTTCGTCATCATCCACGGCAACGCCGAGGCCACGGTGCCGCCGAGGCCGATGAACAGCGATTGGATGGCGAAACCCTGCGAGTTTTGTTCCTCCGGCAGGTTGTCCGCCACCAGTGCGCGGAACGGTTGCATGGAGGCATTGATCGTGCCATCGAGCACCCACAGGAGACCGGCGGCCATCCACACGGCGGAGCAGTTCGGCATGAGAATCAGCGCGATCGAGGCAAGGATTGCGCCCGCGAGGATAAACGGACGCCGGCGGCCGAGGCGCGTCCAGATGCGGTCACTGGCCTGGCCGACCAGTGGCTGGATGATGACGCCGCTGACCGGGGCGGCGAGCCAGAGCATCGCCAGTTTGTCCGGGTCGGCACCGAGATAACCGTAGATGGAACTCATATTGGCCATCTGCAGGCCCCAGCCGAACTGGATGCCGAGAAAGCCGAAGCTCATGTTCCAGATCTGCCAGAAGGAAAGGTGCGGTTTGTGCATGGGAAAAGCGAATGGTGGGCGCAGTTTCGTTCGAAAGCAACCGCACAACTATGCGGGAATGGAATAAATTTCGTTGAAATTCCCCGGGCGAGGCGTATGTTGGCCAGCAAATCAGACTTTTAGGGAATTGCATATGAAAAAACTAGGTTTCATCTTGCCGGTGGTTTTGGGCTTTTTACTTTTGAACAATCAACCTGCGATTGCTGACGTGCTGGATAACTGGACCACGACCATAATCACAAATCAGTTTATTGTTGGAGCTGATACCTTGGTTGAGCACATTGTCAATGGTAATGGAGTTTTTGTAGCCTATGAAGAGGAAGGGGATTCAGGGGTGTTTTACTCATCGCCGGATGGGATAAACTGGACACGACGCTACACAGACAACAATTCTTGGGGATTTAATCTGAGTTATTCCGGCGGGAAATTCGTTGGAGTTGGTGTTTTGGAATACGCGATTTCAGCAGATGGCACAAATTGGAATGTGCAGTTTGTGCCAAGTTTCGGTTCAGAAATAAATCCATATTATACTGGAACCGCATCGAGCGGCAGCCGTTATGTCATGGTAGGAGATACAAATAACGTTGGTGCCATTATCACTTCCTCGGATGGCACGAATTGGGTCTACCACCCGGCGACAACCAACATGAATAATGGCATAATGGGAAACATTCAAGTTGTGGTGACGGGCGGGCATATTTCCAGTGTGGCTTTTGGTGCCTCCAAATTTGTGGCGATAGGGCAAAATGACGGATATGAATACTTTGCCTCTGGAAACCTCTCTACTTGGACGCGAACCAATATTCTTGGCGGGAGTTCCATTTATTTTGCAAACGGGTTTTTTTTGTGCCGTTGAATAACATGACGAATTTAATTTCCACGGACGGTCTCACATGGAGTCCCAAACCGACGAGCGTAACGAACCAATTGGAGGCAATCACTTACGCCAACGGGATTTATTTGGCGCTGGCGGCAGGATCAAGTCAGAGTTGGCTGGCATCTTCAGTAGACGGCACCAATTGGTTCCAATATCCCCAGCCGTTACCTACGTCCTCATTTATGGGGAATTATAATAATATTTTTGCAACCGATGGATCGCGTTTGGTTCTTCTTGATAATCTTTACGGTGTTTTCCCTAATTCTACTAACTACGCTAGAATCTGTTATCCCTTGGTAGGAGTGAGATTGACCAATAGTCCGCCACGAAGCTTGGCGATTTCAGGCTTGGTCGGTCGCAACTACCAGATTCAATCCTCAGATTCGTTGGGCGTGACTGCCAGCTGGAGCACGAATGCAAATTTCCAACTGACCAATACGCCTTATGTTTGGTCGGATTCAACGGCGACAAATTCCGCGCGGTTTTATCGCGGCGTTTTGATGCCGTGAATCAAAGAATTGGCCCAATTTTTCCCGCTTCGTTGCGGGTTGGGTTGCACTCAGATGGTACAGTTCTGAGAGCAAACCGCATGAGCAATGCGGGAAAAAGTCAAAATAGTTGAAATTCAATCGGCGAAGCATATATTCAACTATCGATCAGACTTTTATGGGAATTGCATATGAATAAGAAAAACTTTTTTTTGCTGATGGTTTTTGGACTTTTACTTTTGGACATTCAGTCAGTAATTGCTGACGCCTTGGATAATTGGACGACTACTGTAGTAACCAATCAATACGGATTTTCAGCTTTCCCTCCAACTGAGCTGGAACATATTGTTTATGGCAATGGCTTTTTTGTGGCCTATGCGGAGGAGGGAGACGCGGGTGTGTTTTATTCATCGCCGGATGGGACAAATTGGACGCAACGCTACACTGATTTGAATTCATGGGGCATGAATCTTGTTTATTCGAGTGGACGTTATGTCGGAGTCGGTCCGGTGGAATATGCTATTTCAACCGATGGCACAAGCTGGACAGCTTCATTTACGCCAAGTGGGTACTGGTATGGCATAGCTTTCAGTGGGAGTCGATACGTCATGGTTGGAGGAGGAAGTGGGGTAGGTGCGATTGTCTCTTCGACTGATGGTGTGAGTTGGACATCGCGTACCGCAACTGCAATGGGTGGGACTATCAACAGCGTGGTTTGGGGCGGCTCTCGATTCGTTGCAATTGGGAACAACGATGGCTACGAATATACTGCTTCCGCGTTGGCTACCAGTTGGACACGTAGCAGCATTCCGGGAGGAAGTAAAATTAGTTACGTCAACGGGCTTTATTTTGTACCGTTGAACAATCAGACCAACTTGATTTCCACTGACGGCATCAACTGGAGTCCAAACCTGACCGGTTTGACGAACCAATTGGGAACAATCACCTACGCCAACGGGATTTATTTATCTTTGCTTTACTCGACCAACCAGATTCCCACAGGGCAAATTTTTCTAGCGACTTCAGTTGATACTACGAATTGGACACAGTATTCCCAACCATTACCCAATTCCTACTACAGCACGCGATATGATAATATGTTAGCCACGGACGGATCTCGTCTGGTGGTGCTTGATAATTTCACCACGGGCGCACCCCACTATTATTCAACCAACTACGCCAGAGTCTGTTATCCTTTGGTGGGAGTCAGATTAACCAACAATCCTGCGCGCAGTTTGGCTATCTCTGGCTTGGTTGGACGGAATTACCAAATTCAATCCTCAGATTCGTTGGGTGCGGCTGCAAACTGGCGCACGAATGCAATCCTGCAACTCGCCAATACGCCCTACGTCTGGTCGGATTCAACGGCGACGAATTCCGCGCGGTTTTATCGCGGTGTCTTGATGCCGTGAGTCAAAGCAGATGCCCTAGCTTTTCCCGCTTCGTTTTTAGATAGCGTTCGTTGTGCGGGTTGGGTTGCACGCGGATGGGCACTTGCTCGACGATCTCCAGGCCGTAGCCTTCGAGGCCGACGACTTTGCGCGGGTTGTTGGTGAGCAGGCGGATGGTTTTCAGGCCGAGGTCGCAGAGTATCTGCGCGCCGAGGCCGTATTCACGCAAATCCATGCCGTAGCCGAGTTTCAGGTTGGCTTCCACGGTGTCGAGGCCCTGTTCCTGCAATTTGTAGGCCTTGATCTTGGGCGCCAAGCCGATGCCGCGGCCTTCCTGGCGCATGTAAAGGATGACGCCACGTCCGGCTTCGGCCACCTGTTTCATGGCCTGATGCAGTTGCGGGCCACAGTCACAACGGCGCGAGCCGAAGACGTCACCGGTAAGGCATTCGCTGTGAACGCGCACGAGAACCTTGTCCTTGCCCGCAACATCGCCGCGAACCAGTGCGATATGATGCTCGCCGTCAACCTTGGAGCGATACAAATGCAGGTTGAAATCGCCGTAATCTGTCGGCATCTGGACGGTCTCAATCTGTTCGACGAGTTTTTCGCGGGTGCGGCGGAATTCGATGAGGTCGGCGATGGTGCACAGTTTAAGTTTGTGCTTCTTCGCGAACTTGATGAGCGCCGGCAGGCGGGCCATGGTGCCGTCGTCGTTCATGATTTCGCAGATGACGCCGATCGGGCGCGCGCCGGCGAGCACGGCGAGGTCGACTGCGGCCTCGGTATGGCCGGCACGTTGCAACACGCCGCCGGACTTGGCGCGTAATGGAAAAACGTGGCCGGGTTGGACGAGGTCTTCGGGCAGGGCGGTGGGGGACGCCATGATTTGAATGGTCCTGGCGCGGTCAGCGGCGCTGATGCCGCTGCCGATGCCTTTGGCGGCATCCACGCTGACTTGAAAATCGGTGCGAAAAACCTCCCGGTTCTGTTTGACCATCCGCTCGATGCCGAGCTGTTGCAGGCGTTCGCCGGTGGTCGGCACGCAGATCAGACCGCGTCCGTGCTTGGCCATGAAGTTGATGGCCGCGGGCGTGGCGAATTGCGCGGCCATAAGCAGGTCGCCTTCGTTCTCGCGGTCGGCGTCGTCCACGACGATGACCATATTACCGCGCTTGATGTCGGCGATGACGGATTCGATGCTGTCGAAAGTGGTTTTCATTCGGCGAAAATCATTTTAGCGGCGTCCGGGCAAAAGTCACATCATCGTTTTTTGTCACGTTGCTGTTTTTTGTTTGGACGTGAACCTAAATTGGTCTAGGCTTGCCGCGAAAGTTTCCAGATATATCGGCGAGGGTTCGTGGCGTCGTCCGAGTCGCTAATGACAAACGACACGCAAAACCAAAAAACCGGCAGCACGGCGGTGACTGAACCTGCCGTATCCACTGACCTGTCCGCGAATCTCCGCCGCCTTGACCGGCTGGCCAACATTGGCCTGGTTTCCGCAAGCGTGGCGCACGAGATCAAAAACGGCCTGGTAGCCATCGGTACTTTTGTAGAGTTGCTCGCGCAAAAAGGCGAGGACAAGGAGATGGCCGCCTTGGTCACCAAGGAATTGCACCGCATCAACGCGCTGGTGACCCAGATGCTGAAATTTGCCTCGCCCAAGCCGGCGGCCTTCGGGAAGGTGCGCATGCACGAATTGCTGGATCATTCCCTGCGGCTGCTGGAGCATCAGATGCAGGGCCGGCTGATTTCGCTCAGCCGCGATTACCGTGCGGAGCCGGATGCGATCCGCGCGGATGAATCACAGTTGCAGCAGGTCTTCATGAACCTGCTGCTCAACGCCGTCGATGCCGTGGGCAACAACGGCGACGTGATCGTCGGCACCGAAAACGCCGGCGAGCATCTGTTGATATTTATCCGCGACACCGGCGTGGGCATTCCTCAGGAAAATTTGTCGCGGATGTTCGAGCCGTTTTTCACCACCAAGAAGAATGGAACGGGCCTTGGCCTCGCCATCTGCCGCCGCGTCGTGGAGGAGCATCGCGGAAGGATTGAAGTCCACAGCCAGCCGAAACAGGGGTCGGCCTTCATCGTCACCTTGCCGCGGGCTTGATTCTTTATTCGCCGACCAGGTCGTAGGCATTAACCGCGTCGTACCCGAGATGGCGCGGCATGGCCTTGAAGGAAAGCTGGAAGGCGACGGTGTAGTCGGGACTGCTGGTCTGTTGATTATCCACGCGGAATGTGAGCGCACACGTCACGCTGCGCATATCACGGTAGAGCGAGTAATATTGCTGCTGGAGATAGCCGGTCTCGATGTTGAAATAATGCTGCGCACGGATGCCCCAGTTGTCGTTGAAGCGGTAAAATAACGTGCTGATGAGAAAATTATTTTTGCTCCACGTGCCGTTGCCCCACATGCCGTCGTGCAGGTACAGATGGCCGATGCTCCAGCTCCAGCGGTCGTTTGGCGTGAAGACCAGCTGGTGAAAGGCAAGGTTCAGATGATTATTGACCAGGTCGTAACGCACCTGGGAATCAAGGGAGATCCAATCGCGCGGATGGATGGAGAATTCAGAATAGAGGTCGTTGAGGCTGCTGGACCGGTTCGTGGAATTCACGAAGTTATCGCGGTCGATGTGCCAGTCGAGCATCAGGTTCCAGTTCACAAGATCGGAGACCTGACCGTCGCGTTTGGTCTGTAGCAAATTCCGCAGGCCGAAGCGGATGACGTTTTGTGCGTTGACGGCGTCGATGCTGTTGTTGTCCGGATAGGTGATGGGGGAAATGAGCAGTGCGGGCAATTGTCCGTCGAACTGCGGGATTTCCGACGGGCGCGTGCCAAAAGGTGTGATATAGGCGTAGTTGATGGACGGCTCGATGATGTGCCGGAGGCCGTCCACGTCGAGCAGCTTGCTTTGGGCATCGGGCCAGAGAGCGGAGGCTTTAAATGAGACTTCCATGCCGGTGTTCAACGCACCACGCGCCACATCGCCGGTTTCACTCTGATCCCAGGCATGTTCGCTGTAATAATCGAAACGTCCGCCGATGCGCGGGGCGACCTGCAGCCAGTTGAAAAATGTCCATGGCAGGGTGATCTGATGATACGTGTCCGCCCGCATGGCCTCGTTGTTGTTGGTGCCGTCCAGCGAACTATAGATGCCGGGGATGCCGGGAATGGGGTGGTTTGTGTTCGCCACGTAGGAACGATTCCAACTGATGGAACTTTCGCTGTCGTAATAGAGCGGGGTGTTGGAGATTTGCTGGCGGTAACCGGTGAGCTTCGCATCCGGCAGGCGTTCGATCTGGTCGAAGAAGCTGTTCACGCGCGGCGCGGCGAGCGCATCAAGACTCCAGTTGTCGGAATATTTTTGCGCCTCGACAAACGTGTTCGGCTGCGGGTTCACCGTGTAGTCCCCGGGGAAAAAGTCCCGCAACACGAGCGGATCGCTCTGGTAATTGACCTGCGCCTTGAGGTTCAGGTTCGTTGCCGGCGTGGCCTGCCAGGTGTAATTCAAACGCTGGCGGTTTTTCGGGGTGTTGCCGTAATAGCGGTAGAAATTGGTGTTGCCCTGATCGTCGTAACCGGAGTGGACATCGTAGGTGTAATAATACTTCATCGCCATTTCGCCCCATTGGCCGAGGTGCAGGTTCACATCCGGCCCGAGGCCCGGTCCGCGCAATGAGCGGTAGTCCAGATGGATCATGCCGTCCACGTTCGTGCCGGCGAACCACTGGTATTGGCCATACAAAAATCCCCCGTAGCTGCTGCGGAAGCCCGGCGTGATCATGAAATTGTTCGCGTTCTGCCCGAGGTAACGCTTGTAATACGGGAAATAGAAAAGCGGCACGCCCTTGGCCCAGAAGACGGCGTTCCACATCTCGACATATTGATCGGGCACGATGTTGATGCGGCTGGCGCGCACCTTGAAGTCGGGATCGGAAAAATCGTCCGTGGTCACCGCAACCCTGCCGGCGGTATAAGGCTGGTTCGTGCCGTCGCTGGTGAGGTTTACACCCTCGGCGAAGACGGGATATTTTCCCGTGCGATACTGCTCGGCACGCATCTGGTGCGTCTTGAAATTGTAATTGATGTGTTCACCCATCCATACGCGGTCGCCGGACGTGATTTTTACATGGCCATCGGCCGTCACTTCGCCCGTCTTCTGGTTGATGGTTGCCCAGTCCGCCGTCAACGTGGTGGTACCGTTGCTCGCATAGACGCCGTTGGTTCCGGTAGCGGTCCCCGTGCGCGGATCATAATCCATCGTGCCGACATCGGGCATGCCCGGCAGCACCCGGCTGAGGGACAGGACCGTGATGCCCGGCGTTTCCTGCGCGGCGGCGGAAAAAGAAAACAATACGACCACAGCCAAGAGCGCAAAAATGGAGGAGATTTTGGTCATCGAACGCAGGAATTAAACAGAACCGCACAGAGTTTGTCGAGAGTCGAGAGTCGAAAGCCGGGAACAAACGCCGCGTCAACCTCCACCCCCCGGCCCTTGTACCAGGCTCATTTGGCCGGCCAGAACGCAAACACCACCGCCGCGAGGATGCACCCGAAGGCCGCCACCTGGTTCCACGTCGGCCACGTCTTGAAATACACCAGCGCAAAGCCGACGAATACGATG
>Ga0210388_10000874_pt1 | contig 23887 bp, 21 predicted proteins | sample IncBWC19OmetaG_FD_155485 | JGI IMG/M metagenome (GOLD analysis project Ga0210388, IMG submission 155485) | Forest soil microbial communities from Barre Woods Harvard Forest LTER site, Petersham, Massachusetts, United States - Inc-BW-C-19-O ...
TGTAGCTTACGAGTCTAAAAGAGAATCAAGCTCCGTAGGAGCGGCATCGAATATGTCGCTCCTACGGAGCTTATGATTTTTGGCCGGACATTCTACAAATATGCCGCGCCTACGGCGCTAAACAACGCGTTACCGATGGCTGTAGGTTTGCTGTGCACCGCTTCACGCGCTTGATGAATTGAAACGGGAAAGCCGCCGCAGAAAACATCAAGGAGAAATAAGCGGGCTCGCAACCGATGCGGGTACGGGTTGATCTGGAATGGAATTGGTCTCGTCCTGTTCATATACGCGGTTGCCAGCGGGGTCAATAATGGTCGCAGTGATAAAAACGAGAATCATGGTTTTGAGAGCAACCGGATTATTGGTTGATTGCAGAAAGGCATCGCCCGGATCCTGCTTCCAAGTAGGTTGAAAGACCAGTGTTTGATTATCCCAGACATTCGCCTTGGTGGAGGTTTCCAGCGTTTGAAACCGGGGATCAAGTTGAGGCACATCGACTTCCTCGCCGGATTTTGTGTAGGCGGGCACCGTTTTATTGGTTGGGTCTGCATAACCGAGAAACTCTGTGTCCGATGCTGTGACCGGTAAGGAAACCGTATGTCCGTCAGATAAAACTTGGGGAAAAACATCAATTATAGGACCGGTTTCAACCTGGGCGGTTTGCGGAACCAGTGCGTTTACTCCGTTTATCTCGTTAGACTCCACAAACGCGTAATTCGTGATGACGGTGATGACGGACGTCGCCCGCATTTGGGTTTGTCTGCCGCTGGTGGTGGTGACTTCGGGTTCGCCCAAGTTTACCACGCCTTCCCGCTTTTCCAAAATTGCCCACTCGTTGGTAAATTCTTGATAGGTCAAAATGCCCGTCAACCCATTAGCCGCAGCCTCCGGTGTTGCAAATCCGTCTATGGGGACGTCTATGAATCTTGCTTTGATGTGAACCTGCGGCGGCACTGACGCCTGATTGGTTTCCGCTCCTGAAATATTCGCCAGCCGTTTCTTTAACGCCGCATTGTCCTGGTCCAGATCAGTTGTTTGGTTGCGCAACACGCCGGCCTCGCCGCGCAGCTTGAGCAGCTCCTTAAATTGTTCAACTGACAGCTTTTTCGAATCACCGGCTGACGCCAGCCGGTTGGACAAACTTTGATTGTCCGATTGGAGTTGCGCCAACTGCTCTTGCAATGCCGCATTGTCACCGCGCAGTTTTTCCTGTGCCTGATGCTGCATCACGATGGCGGCGACGACCCCGGCCGCCACGAGAGTTGCGAAGGCGATTTTAATTTTGGTCGCAGTCATAATTTTGAACAGGGTAATACCGGTTCCAACGGAAGAAATTGCCGTGGTGGTAAGTGATGCCGCCAGATTTGCCGGCGCAAGCTGGATGGCGTTCGCTGAAATCACCGGGGCTAACGACGTCGTGGTCGCCAGGCCGCGTTTGCCAAAAATGGCGCGTAATTTTTCCACCGCGCGGTCGACACGCATGCGCGCGGCATTTTCGTTCAGACCAAGTTTGGCCCCGACCTCGGCGAACGGCCGGTTTTCAAAATAGCGCAGCAAAATCGCATCGCGGTCGGTTTCCTTCAATTCGTGCATGGCGGCATCAAGCACGGCGGAAACCTGCTGCCACTCGTTTTCCAGCGCGGCGGTCGGGGGAGTACCTGCGCTATTTTGATGCTCAGATTCGCGCATAAACTTTTCCTCGCGGTCGCGGCGGCGGGTCTCGGTACGCACGATTTTGGCGGCGGCGAAATGCGCGCTGGTGTAAAGCCAGCCGGACAAATTTTCGCGCCGGGAAAGCGAAGCCGCCTTGCGTGCCAGGTCAGTGAAGACACTTTGGGCAACGTCCTTGGCCAGATGCACATCGCCGCCGGCCTGTCGCAGCGCGGCGGAATAGACGAGGTTCACATGGCGTTTCACGACCTCGGCGAAAGCGTCCTCGGAATTCGTCCGCGCAAAGGTGGCCAGCAGTTCGCAATCAGTCGTCATGTTTGGGCGTCATGTTTTTCAAGTTATAGCACCCGCGAACGGGGAAAGCGCACAAGATTTTCGCCGGCGGACCGCCAGATTTGTCACAAAATCCAAATTGACAGCACGGCGGGATTACGTCAAATTAGGCGGGTTGACTGCGAGATTCCCCTTGTCGGTTTAAGTGACTTAAACCGGTCGGCAAATCCAAATTGAACTTTTTCCTGACCAGCCCGTCCAATGCGGGACAATTTCCGCGCATTGCCCCGCTGGCGGCGGAATCCGGTCACCAACCATAAATTTTATGCCCCGTATTTCCAAAAAAAAGAAAGAAGCTGAACCGTCTGCACCGGAAACCGCAACGATGGAGGCCCCCGTTTCCGACGTGCAAACTGAACCCGCTCCGTCGGTAGAAAAGTCCGCCCCGCGCGGAAAACAGAAAAAAGCCGCTCCGCCCGCGCCCGCGCCCGCCCCGGTGCCGGTGCCGGTTGAACCACCTCCGCCGGCCGAACCTGCCCAGGAACGCACGGTCGAAAGTGTAAAGGCTTCCGCGCTGGCCGAGGCGGAAAAAGATGCCTCGGAGGCACCGCGCAGTTCAGCGGAACTGCGTCCGCCATCCGCGCCGTTTGAACATGCGAACGATGACTGGCGCCCCGGCGCCGGCGTCGAACGCCGCGGTTATCAGCGCGATAAAATCGCCTCCTCGCTCAACATCGCCAAGTTGCAAGGGATGCAGATGGGTGAGCTGAACATGATGGCCAAGGAATATGGCGTGGAAAATTTCGGCACGATGCGCAAGCACGAGGTCATTTTCCACATCCTCGAACGCAATGCGCAGCGCGCGGGTGTTTTGTTTTCGGAAGGCGTCATCGAGGTGTTGCCGGAGGGCTTCGGCTTTTTACGTTCGCAAAGCTTCAATTATCTGCCCTGCCCCGAGGATATCTACGTTTCGCCGTCACAGATCCGCCGTTTCGATCTGCAGACCGGAAATCTGGTTGCAGGCCAGATCCGGCCGCCCAAGGAAAAGGAGAAATTCTTTGCGCTGCTCAAGGTCGAGTCTGTCGACGGCGAAGAGCCGGACAAGGCGAAGGACAAAACTCATTTCGACAACCTCACTCCGCTGTTCCCCAACAGGCGTTTCATCCTCGAATCATCAGCGGAAGAATTGAACATGCGCGTGCTTGATCTCGTTTGCCCCATCGGCAAGGGCACGCGCGGCCTCATCGTTGCGCCGCCGCGCACGGGCAAGACGGTGTTGATGCAGAAAATCGCGAACTCGATCCTGAAAAACAACCCGGAATCGTATCTGTTCATCCTGCTCATCGACGAACGTCCCGAGGAAGTCACCGACATGGAGCGTACCTGCAAGGGCGCGGAGGTGATTTCGTCAACCTTCGACGAACCCCCGGAGCGCCACGTACAGGTGGCCGAAATGGTCATTGAAAAGGCGCGCCGCATGGTCGAACACAAAAAGGATGTTGTGATCCTGCTCGACTCCATCACGCGCCTCGCCCGCGCCTATAACACGGTCCAGCCGCACTCGGGCAAGATCCTTTCCGGCGGCGTGGATGCGAATGCGTTGCACAAGCCGAAACGCTTTTTCGGCGCGGCGCGCAACATCGAGGAGGGCGGCTCGCTCACCATCATGGCGACGGCGCTGGTGGATACCGGCAGCCGCATGGACGAAGTCATCTTTGAAGAGTTCAAAGGCACGGGCAACATGGAAGTCCATCTCGACCGCGCGCTGGTTGACCGCCGTATTTTCCCGAGCATCAACATCGAGCGCAGCGGCACCCGCAAGGAAGAACTGCTCTATCATCCGGACGAATACAACCGGGTCGTGGTGCTGCGCCGCGCCCTCACAGGTGTCCCGCCGGTCGAAGCGATGGAATTGATGTTGAACAAGCTCAAAAAGACCAGGACGAACATCGAATTCCTGCTGAACATGGGCGTAAGTTAAGTTTTCATCGCTCATTTTTTGCGGGCGGCGGAGCAATTTTTGGTGAGTGAAAGCCAATCAAGGTTTCGCCAGCGGGGCAGTTTCAGCTACATTGGAGCCACGAAAATGAAACGTATTTCAATCTCCACCCTGGGTGCCGTCGTGCTTGCGGTCACGCTAACTGGCTGCAGCCGTGACAATGTGCAGGTCTACCACGTCGCCACGAACGAAACCGTCCTCCCGCAGGCTCCTGCCGTGGCGTCCGCATCCCCTGCCGCCATGCCGACGTCGATGCCCGGTGATATGCCCGCACCGGACAACAGCGGTCAGCCGCAATTGAAATACACGCTGCCCGACGGCTGGAAGGAAAAGCCGCTCACCCAAATGCGCGTCGCGAGTTTCACCGCGTCCGAAAATGGAAAAGACGCGGACATCAGCGTCGTTCCCCTCGGCGGCATGTCCGGCGGCGATCTGGCGAACGTCAATCGCTGGCGAGGACAGGTCGCTCTGCCGCCGATTGACGAAGATGCTTCGACCAAATCCGCCGAATCCGTCGCCATCGCGGATAAAACCGGATCGCTTTACGATATCGCCGGCACGGAAACCGGCAGCGGCGACCAGGTGCGGATTCTGGGGGCGATTTTGCATGGTGACGATGCCGTCTGGTATTTCAAAATGACCGGTGACGCGGCGCTCGTGGAAAAACAAAAACCGAACTTCATCGCGTTCCTCAAGTCCGTGGACTTCGGCAAACTGCCGCCGCCATCGACCATGGATTTAAGCAAACTTCCCGCCTCCCATCCCGATATTTCCGCGATGGGCGCAACTGCCGCCCCTGCAACCGATGCCGGCGATCAACCGGCCTGGACCGTGCCGGCTGGCTGGCAGCCCGGACAGCTCGCACAATTCCTCGTGGCGCGGTTTGTGGTGAAGGGCAACGGCGACGCTGGAGCGACCGTCAATGTCAGCCAGCTTGTCGGTGATGGCGGAGGTCTCGTTCCGAACGTGAATCGCTGGCGCGCCCAACTTGGTCTCCCACCCGCAAGTGACGATGACATTGCCAAACTGGCAACGATTGACGCCTCGGGTTCAAAAGCGACTGTCGTGGAAATCAGCGGCATCGACCCGCGCTCAAATAAACCGGCCAGCCTCGTCGGCGTGGTGTTGCCGTTGACCAGCCAGACCTGGTTTTACAAATTGATGGGCGATGCCAGCGTGGTCGCCGCCCAAAAGGACGCGTTCATCAAATTCGTGCAGTCGGCAAAATATCCGTAACGGATTCGCTCCCCGATGTTCATCCAAAAAACAGTCAAGGTCTTCACCTCGCTCAAGCTGACGGTCACGCTGCTGGCGTTTTCCATCGTGCTCGTCTTTGTCGGCACGATTGCGCAGGCGGACGAGGGTCTTTATGGCGCGCAGGCGCACTACTTCAAACAATGGATCGTCGTTGGCGCAAATTTTTTCGGGCACAAGATCCCGATCCTGCTGCCCGGCGGCTATCTGCTCGGCGTTTTGCTGCTGGTGAACCTGGTATGCGGGCATATTTACCGTTTTGAATTAACCTGGAAAAAAATCGGCATCCAGCTCGCGCACGCCGGCGTGATCGTGCTGCTCGTCGGCCAGCTGGCGACGGACATGCTGGCGCGGGAATTACAGATGGAATTTTCGGAGGGGGAATCGCGCAACTACTCGCAAAGCTCGGCTGACTATGAACTCGCCGTGGTCAACGGCACGGAAGTGACTGCGGTCCCGGCCAGGCTGTTGAAGGTTGGCGATGAACTAAAGATTTCCAGCCTGCCGTTTGCGATCCGCGTGAAAGAGTTCTGGAAAAACTCCGAAATCAGCTTCCGCCCGCCGATGATGACAAACCTGCCGCCGCCATTGGTGAACAACGGCGTGGCGCGTGATTTCAATTTTGTTGACGCAGCGGAGGAAAAATCACCCGACAAACGCAATATCCCCACCGCCATCATCGAATTACTTGGCGATAAGAATTCCTACGGCGACTGGGTGGTGTCCGGCTGGTCCGGTGATGAAAGCATGATCGCCGACGTGCAGCAGCATTATGTGGAGGATTACGGCCCCATGCTTGGCCACAGCATCGCCACGCGGCTGACCACTCCGCAGAGCGTCACGATTGACGATCATACTTTCACGCTGCTGATGCAGCCGGTACGGGTGCGCCACCCGTTTTCGCTGACGTTGCTCAAGGCCACGCACACGGTCTATCCCGGCACGGACATCCCGAAGGATTTTCGCAGCCGCGTGCGGGTCGAAAATCCGCAGACCGGTGAAAACCGGGAAGTGGAAATTTCCATGAACCATCCGCTCCGTTACGGCGGCTATACCTTTTATCAATACCAGATGTCGGCGGGCCAATTGGTTGAGCAGGCCGGCCAGATCCCCTACTCCGTGCTGCAAGTCGTGCGCAACCCGAGCTGGTTGACACCCTATATCGGGTGCGGCATGGTGGGAGTGGGATTGATGATCCAGTTTTTGTTTCATCTCGTGAAATTCGTCTCGAAGCAAAAGCCAAAATGAAAAGAATTTTTCAAAAGTGGTTTCCGCCGCTGCTGATGTTGATCATGGCGCTGTGGTTCTTCGGCCAGATGCAGCCGCCCAAGGACAAGGATTTCGCATTTAATGAGTTTGGGCGGGTGCCGGTCGTTTTTGACGGCCGCGTGAAACCGTTTGATTCCGTCGCGCGCAATGCGCTGTTACAGATCCGCGAAAAACAGACCTTGAACTGCGAGCCGTGGAAGGAATGGAATCAAAATCCCAAGATGATCTCCGCGACCGAATGGCTCGCGAACCTGATGATGAACCCGTCCGTGGCCGACGCCTGGCCGGTGTTCCGCGTGGACAATCCCGACCTGATCTCGCTGCTCAAGCTCCCGGACAAAGGCCCGCTTTCAGACGGCAAACATTATTCGTGGAACCAGATTTTCACCAACCTTTCCGTGCTGGAACAGCAATACACCCGCATCGAGTCCGATACCAACACCCCCGAGTCTGAACGTTCTGCTTTCGAGCGCGCGGTCGTGAAAATGCACGAGCGCGCCGGCGTCTATGACCAGTTGAAAAATACGTTGCAGCCGGAAAATGCGGACGACTGGCCGGCGGAACTCGCCGCTTATGGGAAATTGATGCCCGATGGCGTCGCCGCCGCGAAGGCGCAACAGGCGGGGCAAAAATTTGACGAACAGGTTTTCAACCAGTTCGCCGGTTATATCAGCGTGTTCCAATTCATGAGCAGCCTGGAGCCGCCGCTGGTTTTGCCGCCCTCGGAAAATTCCAAGCAATGGCGGCGCATGGGCGACGCCCTGCTCGACGCGCCGCGCGGCGTGGCGATCGACGATTCCATCCGGGATTACGCCAAAATGTGCGGCGCGCTCGCGGCCAACAAGCCCGATGATTTCAACGCCGCCGTGCGCGACCTGCAATCCAGGCTCATCACCACCCAGCAACCGGCGCTGGCCAAGGCGCGCGCGGAACAATTCTTCAACCAGATGGAGCCGTTTTACGGCGCGATGGTCATCTATGTGCTGGCCGGGCTGCTCGCGATCTTTTCGTGGTTCAACCTGTCCGAAACCTTGCGCCGTTCCGCCGTGTGGCTGGTCGGCCTCGCGCTGGTCATTCACACGACGGGTCTGGTCTACCGCATGGTTTTGGAAGGACGTCCGCCGGTGACGAACCTGTATTCGTCCGCGATCTTCATCGGCTGGGGTGCGTGCGTGCTGGGTTTGATCCTGGAAAAATTCCACAAGAACGGCATTGGCGCGGTCGTATCGGCCGGCATCGGTTTCATCACGCTCATCATCGCGCATCACCTCGCGCTGGAAGGTGACACGATGGAAATGATGCGCGCGGTGCTGGACACGAATTTCTGGCTGGCCACCCACGTCGTCGCCGTGACCACCGGCTACGCAAGCACGTTCGTGGCGGGCTTCCTGGCGCTGATCTACATCCTGCGCGGCGTGTTCACCAAGACTTTGGATGCGGAGACCGGCAAATCCCTCGCGCGCATGATTTACGGCATCGTTTGTTTTGCCACGTTGTTCAGTTTCGTCGGCACTGTCCTCGGCGGCATCTGGGCCGACCAGTCCTGGGGACGTTTCTGGGGCTGGGATCCGAAGGAAAACGGCGCGCTTATCATTGTGCTGTGGAACGCCCTCATTTTGCATCTGCGCTGGGGCGGCATCGTGCGCGAGCGCGGTCTGGTGGTCTGCGCCATCGGCGGCAACATCGTGACAAGCTGGTCATGGTTCGGCGTGAACATGCTGGGCATCGGCCTGCACAGCTACGGCTTCACGGACGCGGCTTTCAAATGGCTCATTGCCTTTGTCCTCAGCCAGCTTGGCTTCATCGCCCTTGGCCTGCTGCCGGTAAAATTCTGGAAAAGCTTTTCGACACGTGCGGCGTAGACTGCGGTCTGGGACCTGTTGGTTCGGATATCGAATCCCACATGGTGGAACGAATACATCACCCCGGCATTATGGCAAATTGTGAGCGGTCAACGGCTCGGATGGTTCTCGCGTAAGCGAACATGTCCATCTGCTGTTCCTTCTCCCCGAGGGAGAAGGTCAGGATGAGGGGGAAGGCGACGCTCATTTCAAATTGTACGGTCCTAAAATTTGGATGACCACTTTCCCCTCACCCCGGCCCTCTCCCTCGGGGAGAGGGAGAAACGCTCGCAGCGTCTCGACGCTAGAATGCGGCGGATTGTTTAGATTCACACTAATCACGGAATCGCAAAACGATTTGTGTCGAACCCGGTTTGCTGAAGATAATTTTGCAGGCTCGCTGAAGTCGTCGATTGCACGCTACCGTCTGCGAAACCGAGGTTGCCGGATCTGATGTGGCGCGTTGGCTGCCAGGCCACATAATCATTTGTCCAAAATGAGTTTAATCCCGACTTCACCGGTTTGCCGCCTACTTCAAAATTGCAATCCCCACTTAAGATCATCTGGGGATTGTCGTCATTCGTTACATCTGCGCTAACGAAATAGCTGACATTGCTTGCGGAAAACCCGGTAAAGGTGTTGGTCCAAAATTTACCCGTATCCGCAGGGCATAATAAAAACTTCGTCGTGCCGCCCAACTCATTCGACATGGCGAGAAATGTCTGAACCACGTTGCCAGTTTGGACCATTTCCATTGAGCCACCATTCGTGATTGAAACACCCGTCGGAAAACGGACCATACTGTCGCCACTCCAGACTTTGCAGGCAAGGATGATACATTTCTGATTGTTGACGCATTGGTTTCTTAAAGAGCGTTGACGCGACCTACTCAGCATCGGCAAGAAAACGACCGCAAGAACCACGACAAGGGCAAAGACCATACCGATTTCAAGCAGTGTCATCGCTGCTTCGCGATTACCGGAAAGGCGCAATTTCATGGAATCGCGAAACGGTTCGTGGCAAAACTGGTCTGATGAAGATAAATCTGCAATCCCGCCGAAGTCGCGGATTGGACGCTGCCGTCGGCCAGACTAATGTTACCGGAATTTACATGGCGAGTCGCCTGCCAAGCAACCGGGTCATTAGTCCAAAACGCATTCAGCCCGGATTTCACTGGCACCCTTGCAAGTTCAAAATTGCAGTCACCGAAAGTCATCGTTTGTGGATTAATATCATTGGTGATGTCCAAACCGACAAAGTAGCTGATGTTGCTGGAGGTCAATCCTCCAAAGCTAGTTGCTGAACTTCGAGCAACATCACCAGGACAACAAAGAATGTATGGCGTGCTCAACTCATTCGACATAACCAGAAAAGTCCGGACCACATCGCCTGTCTGCACCATTTGCATCGAACCGCCGTTGGTTATGAAAACGCCCATCGGAAAATAGCCGTGGTGGTCATCTTCCCAAACCTTGGCGGCGGTGCTTATGTTCATCAGGTGGTTGATACAATGGATTTTAACCGCCCGGTTTTGCGCCTGATGTAGCATCGGCAAAAGCAACACTGCTAGAACCGCGACGATGGCGATGACCACCCCGACTTCAAACAGCGTCATCGCTGCTTCGCGGTTTCTGGAAAGTTGCACTTTCATGGGATCGCGAAACGGTTCGTGGCAAAACTGGTTTGCTGAAGATAATTTTGCAGGCTCGCTGAAGTCGTGGATTGCACGCTGCCGTCGGCCAGACCGATGTTGCCGGATTTGATGTGCCGGGTCGCCTGCCACGCTACGGGATCGTTGGTCCAAAACGAGCTCAGGCCGGGTTTCACCGGCACGCCGCCGGTTTCAAAATTGCAATCCCCGGAAAAAATCATTTGCGGGTCCGCATCATTAGTCACGTCCACTCCGACGAAGTAGCTGATATTTTTATTGGAAAGTCCGGCAAAGTCATTGGTCCAAAATTTTCCGGCATCATCGGGGCAAAACAAAATCTTAGGCGTACTCAGCTCATTTGACATCACGAGAAAAGTTTGAAGCACGTCGCCGGTCTGAACCATTTCCATCGAACCACCATTCGTGATGGAAACACCCATCGGAAAAATATCGCCGTTGTCACCTTCCCAAACTCTGCCGACAAGGTTGATTTGCTTCAGACGGTTAATACAGGAGACTTTTAAAGAACGGTGCTGCGTCCGGCTCAAGGTCGGCAAAAAAAATGCCGTCAGAACCACTACGATGGCGATGACTACTCCGACTTCAAACAGCGTCATCGCGGCGTTGCGTTTGGGGGAAAGGCGCGGTTGCATGACCGCGAAAGTTCAGGGCTGCCCGGTGCTCTTGACCGCGTTCAAGGCGACGATGATGAGGACAACGATGACGATGAGCAGGACGACACCGCCAATGATGAAATACATGTTGGCCTTGTTCTTCTTCTTGGAGAAGACCTTGTTGGTATCGAATCCGCCCTGGCGTGTGCCGCTCTCTTCGAGATCGCTCAGGCTGACGCCGCGGGTCATGACCATCGTGCCGCCCTCCGACCGTTTTGGAGCCGGCGCGGGAGCGGGGGCCGGGGATGCAGCCGCGACGGCCGGCGCCTGTTGCGTGTTGACGGGTTTGCCGTCGTCAATCCTCAGTTCGACCTGGCCGAAACGGAGCGTCTGGCCGAGCTTGAGCGGGGCCTCGGAAATTTTCTCGCCGTTGATGTAGGTCCCGTTCGTCGAGTTCAGATCCTTGATGACGATGTCGGTGCCATGCAGCAGGATTTCCGCATGCCGGCTGGAAACGGAGGCATCCGCGATCTGGAACGTGTTTTCCTCCACGCGGCCCACCGTAGTACGCTCGACATTTAGTTCGAGCGTACGGCCAGTCATGCCCTGGTTCAGGATAACAAGCTTCGCCATAGAGATTTCAGAATTATCGCGCTGCAGCTTTTCAAGTCAAACGGAAATCCGACCGCTGCCAATTTGGTTCACTACCACTCTACATTACCTTGATTAAGTTTGGATTAAGAAACCGGACCATATGCGACCGCTGTCCGGTTCTCAATCAACCATGCTGCTCGATCAATTTGCGGAACTCCGCAAACAGCGGCGTGGAATCGTGCGGTCCGGGCGAGGCCTCGGGATGATACTGAACACAATACACCGGCTTGGTCTTGTGCCGCATGCCTTCCACCGTGCCGTCGTTCAAATTCACGCGATGCACCGCGACATCGGACGGCAGCGATTTCGCATCCACGGCGAAACCATGGTTTTGTGAGGTGATCTCCACCCGCCCGGATTCCATGTCCTTGACCGGCTGATTGCCGCCGCGATGACCGAACTTCAATTTGAAAGTCTTGCCGCCAAACGCCTGGCCGAGGATCTGGTGCCCGAGGCAGATGCCGAAAATCGGGATGCCCGTGTCCAGCAACGTCTTCACTTCGCGCACGATATAGTCCAGCGCGGCGGGGTCGCCCGGGCCGTTGGAGAGAAAAATTCCGGCGGGCTTGTGCTTCAGGGCGTCCTGCGCCGTCGCCGTGGCGGGCAGAACCTGCGTCGCAAACCCATGTTGCCGCAACCGGCGCAAGATGTTGTATTTCATCCCGTAGTCAAACGCCACGATCGGGATGTCCGCCGGCGGCATCGGCTTGCGGACGTTCCGCGCATCGGCAACCTTGTTGCCGCGTACCACGTCAAACGCCGCGCTTTGTTCATCTTTTTCATCCCAGCGGAATGCCTGCTTGTGCGTGACTTCCTTGACGTAATCCACACCGACGAACACAAATTCCTTCGCGCGCTTGACTGCCTCAGCTTCGGAAATATCTTCGGTGGTGATGAAGCCATTCAAAGCACCGCGCACGCGGAGTTTTTTGGTCAGAGCCCGCGTATCAATCTCCTGGATTCCTGGGATGCCATTTTGCTCCAGATATTTTTCGAGGGATAAATCCGCACGCCAGTTGCTCACGACCGGCGACACCTCGCGCACCACGAAACCCGCCGCGTGCGGCCGCCATGATTCCACATCCACGAGATTCACGCCGTAATTGCCGATGAGCGGATAGGTCATCGTCACGATCTGGCCGCGATACGAAGGGTCGGTGAGGATTTCCTGATAACCGGTCATCGAGGTGTTGAAACAAACCTCGCCGCAGGCCGAGGCGCGCGCGCCAAAACCGGTGCCGTGAAAAACCGAACCGTCTTCGAGGGCTAGAATGGCTTTCATCAAATCGCCACAGAATAATTTTTTACACGCAACGGTTCAAGCGCGAACGCGAAAGCTCGTTTATTTTATTTTCGTCCGCAGCCGGCTCGGCTAGCTTGGAACCAAGGAGAAATCAGATGCGTCATATCCAACAGAAATTATCCGTCGCCCGCGGCGAACAGCGCGCCGAGCTGCTGTTCAAAAACGCGCGCGTGGTCAATGTGTTCAGCGGCGAAATCCACAAGACGAATGTCGCGGTGGAAGACGGCCGCATCATCGGCTTCGGCGATTATAAGGCAAAAAAGACGGTGGATCTCAAAGGCGCTTATCTCGCACCGAGCCTGATAGACGGACATTTTCATGTCGAGAGTTCGATGCTCACCGCCCCGGAATTTGCACGCGCCGTGGTTCCGCATGGCACGGGCGCCGTAGTGATCGACCCGCATGAATACGCGAATGTGCTCGGGCTGGACGGCATCCGTTACGTGCTGGAATCCACAAAAGATCTGGCCGTGGATTTCTTCATCATGCTCCCGAGCTGCGTGCCCGCGACGCATCTCGAAACCGCCGGCGCAAAGCTCACCGCCGACGACCTGAAATTGATGATGCACGATGAACGCATCGCGGGCGTGGCGGAACTGATGAATTTTCCCGGTGTGTTTCTCGGCTTTAAAAGCGAACTCGCCAAAATCGCCGCCGGCAAAGGCAAGGCGATCGATGGACATGCGCCGGGCTTGCGTGGAAAAAACCTGAACGCCTACGCGCTCGCCGGCGTGCGTTCGGACCATGAGTCGGTGGATGTCGCAGAAGCACGCGAAAAATTGCGGCTGGGCATGCACATCCTGTTGCGGGAAGGCAGCACCGAACGGAATCTCGAACACCTGTTGCCGCTCATCAACCAGAACAATTTTCAAAACTGTTCCTATGCCACCGACGACAAGCTGGCGGGCGACCTCGTCAACGAAGGGCACATCGATTTTTGTGTCCGCAAATCCATCCGGCTCGGGCTTTCGCCGATCACCGCCATCCAGATCGCCACCATCAACACAGCGCGACACTATCGCCTGCATAATCTCGGGGCCATTGCGCCGCGTTACTGGGCGGATTTCATCGTCTTCGATGATCTGAAAAATTTCCGCGTGCGCCAGACCTGGAAAAAAGGTGTGCTCGTGGCTGAAAATGGAAAATTCCTCGGCAAGTCACCCGCCAAAACCCCGCTGCCGCGCAGTACGATGAATCTGCGTTACTCGCCGAAGGATTTGACCGTGAAGGCGAACGGCAAAAAGAAAATCCGCATCATCGAAATCATTCCCGATCAGATCGTCACCAAGGAATTCATCGCCGCGCCAAAAGTTCTGGGCAAAGAAATCGTCGCCGATACCTCGCGCGATATCTTGAAAATGGCCGTGGTAGAACGCCATCGTGCGACGGGCAATGTCGGCGTGGGCTTCGTTCGGGGGTTCAAATTGAAAGGCGGCGCCATCGCTTCCACCGTGGCGCACGATGCGCACAATGTCGTCGCCGCCGGCACCAACGATGCGGACATTTTGTTCGCGATCAAGCAATTGGAACGCTTGCAAGGCGGGCAAGTCGCCGTCGCCAATGGCAAAGTGATGGCGGAGTTGCCGTTGCCAATTGCAGGTTTGGTGACCGACCAACCGTTGCCGATTGCGATGAAGCTGATCGATGATTTGAACGCCGCCGCCCATGCGTTGGGCTGCGACCTCGCCGCTCCGTTCATGACACTGTCGTTTCTCGCGTTGTCGCCCATTCCCGCCCTGAAACTGACGGACCAGGGATTGATTGATGCGACCAAGTTGCAAAAGACCAGCTTGTTCGTTTAAGCGGCAGACAGTTTCGCGAGCGTTTCCGCCAGCACGCGCACGCCTTTTTCGATCTGTGCCGGTGAGGAAAACTCGTCGGGCCGGTGGCTGTAGCCCTTGTAACAGGGAATGAAAATCATCGTCGTCGGGCACACCCGCGCCATGAATAACGAATCGTGATACGCGCGGCTGACAAGGCGTTTGACGGAAAATTTTAAATTTTTTGCGACGCTCTCGGTGGTTGCAACCAGCTTCGCATCGCAAATTGCCGGCGGGTCGAGGTTCAACCGTTCCATCACGAGTCCGATCTTGCGTCGTTTGCAGATCTGTTTCACTGCCGACTCAATTTTTTTCAAGGCCGCGTCGCGGGTTTTTACATTCGTATCACGCAAATCTATTTCAAGATGAGCCTTGCAGGGAACGCTATTCACCGCGCCGGGTTCGATCTGGAAAATACCCGTCGTACCGACGGTATCGGGGCTGCCGCTGTTTTTGGCGGCGTGCTCCACCGCCAGGGAAATTTCGGCCCCGGCCAGAAGCGCGTCCCGGCGCCCGGGCATGAGCGTCGCGCCGGCATGACCACCGACGCCGGTGAGTTGGATCCGCAACGTGCTCGGGGCGGCGATTTTTTCGACGACACCGATGGCGATTTTTTCACGCTCCAAAATCGGGCCTTGCTCGATATGCAGTTCAACAAACGCGGCGTAACGGTTTTTTGGCAGTTTCACGAATTCCAAACCGCCCCGGCAACCGCCGCGCTTGCGCCAAAACTCCAGATTTTTCCCATCGCGGTCACGCAATGCACCGGCCTTTTGCAATGCAAGCACACCACCAAGCAGACGGCTGCCAAGACAGCCGATGCCAAAGCGCGTCGGCTCCTCGGATGTGAAAATGATCAGTTCGATGCTGCGCTTGGGTTGAAAGCCGGCGGCTTGCAGGGCACGGATGGCTTCAAGCGCACCGAGCACGCCCACCACGCCGTCGTATTTGCCGGCATTAGGAATCGCATCGATATGCGAGCCGGTGGCGACGGCGGGCAGCTTTTTTTGCAAACCTTCCCAGCGCGCAAAAATGTTTCCCACGGCGTCCTCGCGAATTTTAAGCCCGGCTTGGCGGCAGAGATTTTTTACAAATTTGCGTCCACGCAGGTCGGCATCGGAAAAAAGCACACGCGTCACGACCGGCGGCGAGGCCTCGGTGATGAGCGCGAGATCATCAATTTCCTTTTGGAGACGGTTTTTATTTACGGAAATTTTCACAACGGCGCGCGGTTCACGTCTTTGTAATAAATATAGCTGGATTTCGTCCTGCCCTGCGCGATGAACCATTGCGGACAGTAGCTCGCCATCCAAATCACATCACCGGCGGTCACGCGATGGCGATCGGCGCCCAGGCGGTAAATTCCACGGCCCGAAAGCATCAAAAGACCGTGCTCCATGATGTGGGTCTCCACAAACGGCAGCGTCGCACCGGGGTCATAGGTGAAAATATTGACCGCCATGTCAAACGACGGGTGGTCGGGCAGCAGAACCTGCAGCCGCGCGTCTTCGTGGCCGAGGAACGGCTTACCGGTGATGGCGTCCGCATGACCGGCGATGACGTCCGGAATTTTTTCGCCGGCCAACGGTTCAAATTTCTTTTGGAACACGATCAACTTCGTGCCTTTGCCGGCGCCGGTAATTTTGAACTTTGATTTTGGCGGCAGAAAAAGATAACTACCCGCAGCCAACTGGTGATTCTTGTTGTTGACCCGCGCGGTGCAGCCGCCGGTTTGAATGTAATAAAAATGCTCCAGCGCGCCAGTATCGCCCGCGCCAGTGGAAGTTTCATCCAGCGTGATGGTGAGCTGGGTGAAGCGCGGCCCGCCCATCACGGGCGCGATGTGGATGATGACCACGGCATTGCGCCAGCCGGGCAGCACGCTCGGCACAAAGCCGTCAGGCGTGATGAGCGCGTAGTTGCGTTTGACGACAGTACGCGTAAAACCAGTGCGTTCGGGCATATTATTTTGATGGGGTGATGAGTTTGCCACCGCCGGTTGCGGTGATCTTGCCGTCCTTAAAAATCGTGCGGCCACGCAAAATAGTCTGGACAATGCGGCCGGTCAACGCGCGTCCGACGTAAGGACTCTGTTGATGGCGATACAACAAATCTTCCTTCGCAACGGCGAACGTCTGTTTCAAATCCACGAGTGCGAGGTCGGCATCAAAACCAACGGCAATTTTTCCTTTTTGCGGGATCTTGAAACGTTCTGCGACATTCACGGAAAGCAAATTCGCGATGACGGAGGTTGCGATACCGCGGTTCACGCGACCTTCGGTCAACATCAGCGGCAACGTATGCTGCACGCCGGAAATGCCGCCCCAGACCTTGAAGAAGTTGTAGTTGCTCTTCATGTCCGGCGGCGACGGCGAATGGTCAGAGCCGATGGTTTTGACAAAGCCATTTTCGAGATAACGCCACAGAACATCCTGCGCGGACTTCGGGCGCAACGGCGGCGCGCACTTGGCCAACGCGCCAATTTTTACCACGTCATCCTCCGTCATCGCGAGGTAGTGCGGACACGTTTCGGCCGTGACATCCACACCCTGCGATTGCGCGCTGGCAATGAGCGCCACGCCCGCGCCGCTGCTGACATGCACGATGTGCAGCGCGCATTTCGTTTCCCGCGACATCTCGATGGCACGGTGGATAGCCTCGAGTTCCGCGTGGATCGGACGCGAGTTGAGATAATCCCGGACGGAAAAATTATCTTTTGCCAGGGCCGCAGCCACCAGCCTTGAAGTGATGGCATCGCTTTCGGCGTGGACGGCGACGAGCTTGCCAAGTTGCGCACAAATCTTCATGCCCGCCTTCAAGGTCGCGTTATCCACGCACTCAAAATCATCGATGCCGCTATTGGACATGAATGCCTTGAAACCGATGACGCCGCGCCGCGCGAGTTGTTCGAGCTTGTCGAAGTTACCGGGTACCAGCCCGCCCCAAAGCGCAAAATCCGTGACGGACTTTTCTTCCGCCACGATCATTTTTTCATCGAAGCTGCGCGTATCACACGTCGGCGGATGTGCGTTGAGCGGCATGTCAAAAAAGGTCGTGCCACCGCCGGCTGCGAGTGCGCGCGAGCCGGAGTCAATCCCCTCCCAATCCGCCCGGCCGGGATCATTGAAATGGACGTGTGAATCAATCACCCCCGGAAAAATGTGCAGGCCACGGGCATCAATTTCTTCGCGCGCCGGGCCGGCATCGCCCACAGCGGCAATTGTTTCACCGGCGATGGCAAGGTCGGCCTGCACTTCGCCGTCGGGTGTGACGAGGGTCGCGCCACGAATGATCAAATCCAAATCAGGCATATTTCGAGGCGAGAGTTTGGACGAAATCTGCGAGTACGCCAATCGCGGAAGCGACGTCGGCAGTCTTTACCGATTCAGCCGGATTGTGGCTGATGCCGCCTTTGCATCGGACAAAGAGCATGCCGACCGGACAAATCGCCGAGAGCGCAACGGCGTCGTGCCCCGCTCCGCTCGCAAGCTTCAAAATCTTCATTCCGCGTCCGGCGATGCATTGTGAAAAAAGGTTAACGGCTTTGGCATCACAGCGAACGGCATTCGTCTGCTGCACCGGCGCCCAATTCAATTTCAGTCCGCGCGACCTGGCAATGGTCTTCGCCTTCAGATGCAAAATGTTTACCGCGGCCCTGCGATGCCGGTTGTCTTGATCCCGCACATCGAGCGTGAGTGAAACATGACCGGGAATCACGTTGCTGGCACCGGGTGCGGCCTCGATTTTTCCAACCGTGGCGACCAGGCCGGATTTTTTTCCCGCAAAACTTTCGACGGTCGTTATAAACTCCGCCGCGCCTGCCAATGCGTCGCGGCGCAACCCCATCGGCACGGTGCCGGCATGACCGGCGGTGCCGACAAATTCCACGCACAAGCGGCTTTGTCCGGCGATGGCGGTCACCACGCCGACCGGCAGGTCATATTTTTCCAGAACCGGTCCCTGTTCGATGTGTACCTCGGCGTAACCCAGAAATTCATTTTTATCGCGACGAGCCTTGACGATCTGCTTTTCCCGTATCCGTGCAAGATCGGCAGCGGGCAACGTGCCGGCAAACGCACGGCTGCCGAGATAGGTGGTCTGGTAACGCACACCTTCTTCATCGCTGAATCCAGCGATTTCGAGGTTGAAGGGCAGCTCAACTTTTTGTTCGCGCAAGGATTGTACGGCGGCAATCGCGGCGAGGACCCCGAGCGGGCCGTCGTATTTGCCCGCATCGCGCACGGTGTCCAGATGCGATCCAAGCAAAAGGGTTTTTGCGTGTTTATTTTTTGAAGGCAACACGCCCAGCAGATTGAACGCCGCGTCTTCGCGTACCCGCAAACCGGCCTCGCGCATCCACGCGCCGGTGAGGCGGTTCGCGCGTTTCATCGCGGGCGAGGCAAAGGTGCGCGTTAGACGGTGCGGCTCCTCGGAGATCCTTCCGAGTTCGTCGCAACGGCGCTTCAACTGCCGCGATAGGTTGAGTAGGCCCATGGTGAGCACAGCAAAGGAACGTGATAACTTGCGCCGGCATCGGCGATGGCAAAACGCACCGGGACCTTGTCCAGGAAGCGCATTTTCGGCATCGGCGTCTGCCGGGCCGCAAAATAATCGCCGACATAAAAAACAATCTCGTAATGGCCGATCTTCATCTCTTCGGCAGACAGCAACGGCATCTCGGTGCGGCCGTCGGTATTGGTTTTCGCCGTCGTGACGAGGATCGGCTCTGCGCCGTCGAGCGACCAAAGTTCAATTTTCATCCCCGCCGCCGGACAACCATGCGCGGTATCGAGAACGTGCGTGCTTATTTTGGCAGCCATAAATTCAATCGAAGATTAAATCGCGCAGACGCAGTTCGGCAATCTTGAAAATTTCCGAGAGCGCGGCCGGGATCTCCTGCTCCCGCGAATGTTTCAAGCGGGATTCAAAGCCTTGCAAGATCGCCTCCTTTTTATTTAAACGCGCGCAGATAATGAACGGAAACCCGAATTTATTTTTATAAGCAGCGTTTTGGTTCTCAAACAAGGAAATTTCCTCCGGTGAAAGTTTGTCGAGGCCGGCGCTGGCCTGTTCGTTCGTGGATTCCCGGGTCAATTTTCCGGCCAGCGCAAGTTTGCCGACCAGGTCAGGATGCGCGCGGATGAGCGCGAGCTGTTTTTCCTCGCCGGAGCCCTTCACGGTTTCACAAAGCGCGTGATGCAGGTTTCCCAGCCCGGCGAACGGCTGTTGCACGTATGTTTGTTCCGCGATCCACGGCGAGTGTTCAAACACGGGGCCGATGACACGGACAAATTCACTTTGCCCAAGGCCGTTGATCTTATTGATGGAAAATTTGACGGCCATTTGATTTTTGGCGTGTCATCCTTTATTGCTGAGTTAAGATAACCAAGCGAACAAGGAAAGCGACATGAAATTAATCCATCACCGTTATGGCAAGGCGCGAGTCCGCGTGCTGAAAGTTTTTCGTTCCGGCAAAACCCATACGCTCAAGGAACTTGAGGTTTCCATCGCGTTACAGGGTGACTTCGACGCATCCTACACCAAAGCCGACAACCGGCTCGTGGTCGCAACGGACTCAATGAAAAACACGGTGAACGTCCTCGCGAAAAAATTTCTGGGGGCGGAAACCGAGGAATTTGGCGTCACGCTCGGTGAACATTTTTTGAAGACCTATCCGCATGTCAGTTGCGCGGAGATCGCCCTGGCGGAACGCAGTTGGGCGCGTATCCCGGTCGCGGGCAAGCTGCACGCGCACGCATTCACGGAGAAAAGCGCGGCGAAGCCGTTCGCCAAAATCACGGCGACGCGCGATGGAAAAAGAATCAAAACGGAAATCGAATCCGGCATCGAGGATTTGCTCATCCTGAAATCCGCCGGTTCCGGCTTTGAAAATTTCCTGCGCGACGGATTTACGACGCTGCCGGACACGAACGACCGCATTTTCGCGACAAAACTGAAGGCCACCTGGACCTACGCCAGGAAACCGGTCAGCTACCTGGCGATAAACCAAAAGATACTCGACGCGATGCTCGCGGTATTCGCGAAGAATCACAGCCCGTCGGTGCAGGTGACGTTGTTCGAAATGGGCGAGGCGGCAATGAAAACCGCGAAAACGATTTCCAAAATACACATCGCCATGCCGAACAAGCATTGCCTGTTGGTCAACCTTGCACCGTTCGGACTCGAAAACAAAAACGAGCTGTTCGTGCCGACCGACGAGCCGCACGGCCAAATCGAAGGCACGATCGCACGTTGAATTTCAAAGCGCGGAGAACGACTCGTCCAGAACCGCGAGCAGGAAATCGGCATCGGCCTGGCCGATGCACATCGGCGGCGCGAAGCGGATGGTCTGACCCCATAAACCGCCCTTGCCGATGAGCAGGCCGAGTTCGCGCGCACTTTCCAGAACCTGCTGGCATTCGGGCGACGCCGGCTGTTTCGTGGTGCGATCCTTGACCATTTCAATGCCGAGCATCAAACCCTTGCCGCGCACGTCGCCGATGACCTTGTGTTTCTCCTTCAGCTTGTTCAGCCCGGCCAAAATGTAATTGCCCATCTTGTGTGAGTTGGCCTGTAAATTTTCCTTCTCGATGACTTCGAGAACGGCCTTGCCGATGGCGCTGACGACGGGGTTGCCGCCGAACGTGTTGAAATGCACCTTGCCGACGAGCGCCTGCGCAATTTTTGGCGTGGTGACGACCGCCGCGAGCGGGCAACCGTTGCCAATGCCCTTGGCCATCGTCACGATGTCGGGGATGACGTCCTGGGTCTCAAATCCCCAGAAATGCGTTCCGGTACGACCAAAGCCCGTCTGCACTTCGTCCGCGATGCACACGCCACCGGCGGCACGGACGTATTCGTAGGTCTGCTTCAAGTAACCTTGCGGAAATTCCACGAAGCCGCCGACACCCTGGATGGATTCGGCGATGTAGCCGGCAATTTTTCCCGACGTGCAGAAATCAATCACCTGCTTGACGTCGTCGGCATATTTTTTGCCGGCGTTCGCGTCGTCATAGCCATAAACACCGCGGTACGGATATGGTGCGAGCGCGTGGTGCACGCCGAAGCTGTGCGGCACGTTGTATTTCCAGGTGCTGTGCGCAGTGACGCCCATGCCGGACGCATTGCCGCCGTGATACGCATTGCGTAACGCGATGACGTCGTAATTTTGCGTGTAAGCACGCGCCATCAGCAATGCGAGGTCGTTTGCCTCGGAACCGGAATTGACGAAGTAACACATCTTAAGGTCACCAGGCATCTTGGAGGCGAGCTTTTCCGCGTATAGCGTGACGTTCGGCTGGAGATAGATCGTCGTCGAATGTTGCAGCGTTTCATTCTGCTTGTTCGCCGCCGCGACGACGTACGGATGGCAATGGCCGACGCTCACAGTCACGATGCCGCCCAGACCATCAAGATAACGTTTGCCGGTTTCGTCCCAGACGTATTGCATCGAGCCCTCGACGAGCATGATGGGGTTTTTGTAGTAAAGAAAAATGCCCGGATTCATGAATTGCTTGCGCAAAGCATGGATTTCGGCGGCGGTTGGTCCGGAGTACTTCGTCGGTTGATGACTGCACGGCGGCAGCGGGATGTTTTTCATAGATAAAAACGTGGATCGTTTGATTCCTTAATTTGGAATATTTTGGACGTTCCCTGCAAAATGTCCAACGCGAATCTTCGCCGCTCGACAATCACGAAAGACTCAAACAATATTTTGGGAAGTGCGGATCAAACTTGAAATCGCCAGGCCCAAGGACGCCGCTGAAATCTGCGCGTTGCGCATCGCAACGGCGAAGAGGCTGACCGAAGTCCACGGCGCCGGCCCGTGGTCGGCTGAGACTTCGGAAAAATGGATTTTGTTCGCCATGCGAAACTCCAGCGTCTTCGTCGCACGTCGCCGGAACAAAATCATCGCCACGCTCGCGCTCGGCACAAAGAAACCGTGGGCGATTGACCGGAAATATTTCAGCAAATGCCAGCGACCACTTTATCTGACTTCCATGGCTGTTGCGGCGGATATTCAGCGTCACGGCATCGGAAAATTGTGCGTCGAAGCCGCGGTGAAGATTGCCCGGGACTGGCCGGCAGACGCAATATTTCTGGATGCCTACGATGCGACGGCGGGTGCGGGAGAATTTTATCGCAAGTGCGGGTTCCGCGAAACCGGGCGGGCCATGTACCGGGATGTGCCGCTGATTTATTTTGAATTGCTGCTGTGAAACATTAACCGCGAGGGAAAATTCTTCTACCAATGAGATAGGCCACGAAGGCCACGCCAAAGCCGATGAACCACGCGTAGTTGTAAAGTTGTGCCAGCGAAGTGGGAACGCTCGCCGCGTTCAACAGGTTCACGTTCACCAAAAATCCCGGCAGGCTTGGCAATGCACCGAGAACCAAGGAAATCAGCGCCACGAAGCTGAAGCCGTTCTGGAAAGTGTATTCGCCGTAAGCCTGGTATAACGCGTTTACGTTAAGTTTTTTGTGGCGACACACAAAATAATCCGCGATCAAGATGCCGCCGATCGGCCCGAGCAGCGCGCTATAGGCGATAAGCCAGGTGAAAACGTAGCCCTTCGGGTCGGCGACGAGTTTCCATGGCATCATCAAGATGCCGACGATGCCGGTGATGAAACCGCCGATACGGAAGGAAATCCTTTTTGGCGCAAGATGCGCAAAATCGTTTGCCGGCGAAACGACGTTGGCGGCAATGTTCGTCGCCAGCGTGGCGATGCACAGGGCGAGCATGGCGATGACAAGCACGACGGGATTTTGAAATTTGGTCAGCACATCCACGGGATTCCAGATCGGCGCGCCGTAGATGATGGTCGTGGCCGACGTAACCGCGACGCCGATGAACGCATACAACGCCATCGTGAGCGGCAGGCCGAGCGACTGGCCGATGACCTGTGCGCGCTGTGATTTGGCGTAACGCGAAAAGTCAGGAATGTTCAGCGAAAGCGTCGCCCAGAAACCAACCATGCCCGTAAGCGCCGGGAAAAAATAACCCCAGAATTTCCCGGCCTGCGGCTGGCCGGGATCGAATTGCGACGGTTGGGCGAGGATCGGACCGAAGCCGCCGGCTTTTTGCCGCGCCCAGAACAGCAATATCAAACCGAGCGCGATGAGCATGGGCGCCTTGATGTTCAGCAGCCAGCGGATCGTTTCGATGCCGCGATAGATCACGAGCATATTGATGCCCCAGAACAGCAGGAAGCAAAAAAATTGTCCGCCGGTGATGCCGAGAAAGTTGTCCGCCGTCGCGGGATGGATCCCAAAAATGGTGATGATAATTTTATAGATCGCCTCGCCGCCAATCCACGTCTGGATGCCGAACCAGCCGCACGCGACGAGCGCGCGGAGGATGGCGGGCACGTTAGCGCCGCGCGTGCCGAACGCGGCGCGGCAGTACACGGGAAACGGGATTCCGTAGAGCGTTCCGGCGTGCGCGTTCAAGATCATCGGCACGAGCACAATGAGGTTGCCGAGAAAGATCGTGAGGATGGCCTGCCACCAATTCATGCCGCCGCCGATGAGTCCA
>Ga0210388_10000875_pt1 | contig 23883 bp, 22 predicted proteins | sample IncBWC19OmetaG_FD_155485 | JGI IMG/M metagenome (GOLD analysis project Ga0210388, IMG submission 155485) | Forest soil microbial communities from Barre Woods Harvard Forest LTER site, Petersham, Massachusetts, United States - Inc-BW-C-19-O ...
TCCGATCTGTGGCGATACTCAGATTGCCGACCTTGGCGCCCGCCGGCAGCGGTGCCAGGAGCCGGTTGTCGAGGGTCGGCGTGCTTTTGAGCGCAGCCGCCTGGTCGCGGCCCACGGTGAGATATACATCCTGTGCGATGCCGACCGCCGCGGTGCCCGAGGCCGACAGGAACACGCGCGGCGTGGCCACGACATCCCCACGGCCCTTCACCTTCACGGTCTGATAGAACGAGAAGCCATAGCCCAGCAGCGTCGCGCTGGCCTGTTCACGCTCCTTGATCGAGGCGGAACCCAGCACCACTGAAATCAGGCGCATGCCGTTGCGCTGGGAGGAGGTGACCAGACAGTACCCCGCACTGTCGGTATGGCCGGTCTTCAGGCCATCGACCGTGGGATCCGCGCTCAACAGGCCGTTGCGGTTCTGCTGCTTGATGTTGTTCCAGGAGAACTCATGCAGGCTGAACAGCGGATAGAAATCCGGAAAGTCCGCGATCAGGTGATGCGCCAGCAGGCCCAGGTCGCGCGCCGTGGTGTAGTGATCCGGGTTCGGCAGACCTGCGGCGTTCGTAAAATGGGTGTGCGCCATGCCCAGGCGCGTGGCGTAGGCATTCATGACCTGCACGAAGGCATCCTCGGTGCCGGCCACGCGCTCGGCGAGCGCGACGGTGGCATCGTTGCCCGACTGCACGATCATGCCCTTGATCAGGATATCCACCGGGATCTGCGTACCGACCTGGACAAAGGTGCGTGAGCCTTCCGAGCGCCACGCGTGCTCGCTGATGGTGACCGGGTCGGCGAGCTTCAGGCGGCCACCGTGCAGCTCGGTGAACACGATGTAAGCGGTCATCAGCTTGGTGAGACTGGCCGGCTCCATGCGATCGTCCGCGTGGTCCGACGCCAGCACGCGACTGGTCTGATAGTCCTCGAGCAGATAAGCACGTGCGGGCACGGCAGGCGGTGTGGGTATCGGCGTGGCGGCCGAGGCCGTGGCCAGGGCAATGAGGCCGCACAGGGCGACCAGGAAACGGGCGAGCAGGCTACGAATCATCCGCTGTGATCCTGATAAAAAGTGAGGAATGAGAACTCAAGTTTATCAGTCAAGCGCCAGGCGCGCGTCGGGAACTCCGAGCGTCGCAAGTCTTGCGGCCAGTGCATCAAAGTCCGCGACGCTGCCGACCGGGCCGAGCCGCACCCGGTACAGATGATGGCCGGGGAGCGGTGGCAGTACCAGGACGTTCGCCATGCCGGCCTGTTGCAGCCGCGCCCGCAAACCCTCGGCATTGGCCGGCACCGCAAAGGCGCCCGCCTGCACGTACAGGGTCGGTGGCGGGGCTTCGCTGGCGCGCGTGAGGGCCTGGGATTGTGGGTCATCGGGCGTGACCACGCGCACCTCGACCATCGCGGTGCCCCCGCGCAGCATGTCGAGCTTCGCCGCGGCGGTGTACGACAGGTCTATCAGGCGGTTGGCCACGAACGGGCCGCGATCATTGATGCGCACCACCACCGAGCGACCGTTGCTCAGATTGGTGACGCGCGCGTAGCAGGGAATCGGCAAGGTCTTATGCGCCGCGGTCATGCCGTACATGTCGTAGGGCTCGCCCATCGAGGTGGTGACACCATGGAAGCCGGGTCCGTACCAGGAGGCCACGCCGCGCTCCACATAACCGTTCGGGCTCGACAGCACCGCATAGCGTCGCCCCAGGACATTGTAGAAGGGCGGGTTGCCATTGCGACTGCGCGGCTCGAAGCGCGGTACGGCATCCGGAATGGCGGCGATGTCCGCCGGCGTCGGCACCGCCGTCGGTGCCGCGGGGGGCGCAACGGCAATCGGCGTCGGACGCGAATTGGCGGCGCCGGAATGGCGGCCGCCGACCACCGAGCAGCCGGCCATGACAGCGAAGCAGGTGCCGGCGAGCAGCAACAACGCGAGGCGCGGCGCCATGCGCAAGCTAGTCATGCACACGCTCGGCGATGGCACGCGCCAGATCCGCGACGGCCATCGAATAGCGCGCGCTGCGGTTGTAGCGGCTGAGCACGTAGAAGTTGTTGAAGCCCACGCGAAATGCCGGGCCGGTGGCCTCATCGGCGCCAATCAGCACCGCCGGCGTGTTGCCTGGCAGCGTGCTGTCGGTCGTGATGCCCGAGGCCTTGAGGCTATCGAGCGTCTCGGTCAGGTCCAGCATGCGCGGTGGCACCGGCACGGCGGCCCCGGCGGCCAGCTGCGCCTGCGCTAGCACCGGCGCATCCGGCTGCCAGCCGTTCCTATTGAGCAGATTCGCGATGCTGGCAAAAATGTCGCGCCAGTCGTTCCACAGATCAATGTGCTGATTGGCATCCGCATCGACACCGTAGTGCCGATAGCTCGAGGGCATGAATTGGGGCGCGCCCATGGCACCGCTGTAGGAGCCTTTGACGGTGAGCGGGTTCAGATGCGCTTCCCTGGACAGCAGCAGGAACTGCAGCAGTTCACCGCGGAAGAAGTCGCCGCGCGGCGGGTAGTCAAAGGCGAGCGTCGCCAGCGAATCGAGCACGCGGTCCTTGCCGGTGATGCGGCCATAGGAGGTCTCGCAACCCAGGATGGCGACGATGTACTCCGGCGCGACGCCTGAGGCGTTCGCGACGCTCTCCAGAATCGGCTGGTGCGCGAGCCAGAAGCGCGCGCCATCGGCGATGCGCTGCTCGGTCACGAAGTTCGCCCGGTACTGCCACCAGGGCAGCACGGTTTCGGCCGGACGCGAGATCTTGTCGATGACGCCGGGGTTGGGCCGCGCGCGGCGCAGGATGCGCGTGACGGCGGCGCGCGTCAGCGGCGACTGCTGGGTGGCGCTGGCAATGAAGCTTTGGATCTCCGGGCGCTGCAGATCAAACCTGGCGGTGGCGGCGCCGGCACCGGCGGCGTACAGCAGCCCGGTGCACAGCACCCCTGCGCAGCACAGCCAGGCTTGCGGGCGGGCGCGGATCACTATGAGCCGATGAGCTTCCGGTGCGAGTACATGGACATCAGGATACCGAAGCCGGCCAGCAGGGTCACCATGGAGGTGCCGCCATAGCTGATCAGCGGCAACGGCACACCCACGACGGGCAACAGGCCGCTGACCATGCCGGCGTTGATGAAGACGTAGACGAAGAAGGTGAGCGCGAGGCTGCCGGCCAGCAGGCGCGCGTAGGTGTCCTGGGTCTGTGTCGATAGGTAAATCGCGCGCCCCACGACGAAGGCATACAGGAACAGCAGGATGAACAGGCCCAGCATGCCGAACTCCTCGCCGATCACCGCAAAGATGAAATCGGTGGAGCTCTCCGGCAGATAGTCCAGCTGTGCCTGGCTGCCGTTCATCCAGCCCTTGCCGAAGACTCCGCCGGAGCCGATGGCGATCTGCGACTGGATGATGTGGTAGCCGGCGCCCTGCGGATCAATCTGCGGATTGATGAAAGTCAGAATGCGCTCGCGCTGGTAGTCGTGCATGTGGCGCCAGCCCACCCAACCGCCCACCGCAGCCAGCGCCATCGCGCCCAGCACCACGCTCGACTGCAGCCCTGCCATCATCACCACCAGCGCGCCGCCGATGGCGATCAGTGCACCGGTGCCCAGATCCGGCTGCATGACCACCAGGGCCGTCGGCAACAGGATCATGATTGCCAGCAGCACCAGTGACAGCGGGCTGGGCGGCAGCGGGCGCTCCTGCAGGTACCACGCGCACATCATCGGTACGGCCAGCTTCATGATTTCCGATGGCTGAAAGCGCACCACTCCCAGATCGAGCCAGCGCTGCGCGCCCTTGCCGATGACGCCCATGCCGGCCACGACGAACAGCAGCAGCACGCCGACCAGATACAGCCACGGCGACAGCCGCCGCAGGAAATTCGGATTCACCTGGGCCAGCAGCAACATGGCGACCGTGCCCATGCCGAGGTGGCCGACCTGGCGGATCACCGTGCCCAGGCTCTGACCCGAGGCGCTGTACAGTACGACCAGGCCGTAGGCGGCGATCAACCCCAGGCCCACCAGCAACGGGCCGTCGAGCTTCAGCGCCAGCAGCATGCGCGCGGCGCCCGTGACGGCACGGCGGGCGCTGGGGCCGTCGGTGACTTCCTCGCGGATCATGGCGTGGTGGCCGCCGTCGGGGTGTCGGGGATGCTCCCCGGGGTGCTTTCGAGCAGCGCTTTTGCGGGCGCGGAGGGCTCAAATTCCGGCTTGAGCCTGCCGTCCTCGCCCAGCAGGTAGGCATCCAGTACCTGGCGCGCGATGGGCGCCGCATTCTCGCCGCCGAAGCCGACATTCTCGACCAGTACCGCGATGGCGATGCGCGGCTGCTCGGCCGGTGCGAAGGCCACGAACCAGGCGTGATCGCGCAGGCTCTCGGCCACCGTCTTGGCGTTGTACTTCTCATTCTGTCCCACGCTGTACACCTGCGCCGTCCCGGTCTTGCCACCGGCGCTGTAGGCTACCTTCGCGAACGCGAAGCGCCCGGTACCGTAGGTCATCGTGCCCATCATCGCCTTGATGACCGTCGTCCAGTCGTTCGCGGAAATGCCCTCCACGGGCTTCTCCTCCACCGGCGGCACCGGGGTCATGCGGCCATCCGGTGCGCGCGTACCGACGACCAGACGCGGCCGGAAGCTGTGGCCGCGTTCACTGATGAGGCCGACAACATGGGCCAGCTGCAGTGGCGTCACCAGCAGGTAGCCCTGGCCGACGCCCAGGTTGACGGTCTCACCCGGGAACCAGACCTGGTCGGCGGGATGCTTGAAGGCGGTTTTCTTCCAGGCCGGCGAGGGCAGCAGGCCGGACTTCTCGCCGCTGATGTCGATGCCCGTGAGCTGTCCGTAGCCGAAAGGCGCGAGCCCCTCGTCGAGCTTGTCGATGCCCATCTCGTGGGCAAGCTTGTAAAAGTATACGTCCGAGGATTTGGCGATGGCCACGGTCAGATCGAGCAGGCCGCGCGGTTCAGTCTTGTCGGCGCGAAAGATGTGCGCGCTGTGCGGCAGCTGGAAGGTGCCGTTGCAGAGCACCTTCTGGTCGGCGGTGACGCTGTGGTCGGTCAAGGCCACCAGGCCGATCGCCGGCTTGATGGTCGAGCCGGACGGATAGGTGCCGCGCAGGGCACGGTTGAGCAGCGGCTTGTCGGGATCATTGGACAGTGCCGCATACTCTTCGCGCGTAATGCCGCGGGCAAACTCGGTGGGATCAAACCCCGGCTTGCTGACCAGGGCGATGACATCGCCATTGCGCGGGTCGAGTGCCACGACCGCGCCGCGATGGGTGCCGAGAGCGTCCTCGGCGACGCGCTGGACCTTCAGATCCAGGCCCAGGATCAGCGTGTCACCGGCAATCGGCGACTGCGTGCGCAGCTGTGGCGTCACGCTGCCGATCTTCTCCACCGAACGGCCTTCGGCATTGACGAGGATCTGGCGAAAGCCATTGGTGCCGTGCAGTTGCTTCTCGTAGGCACCTTCCACGCCCAGCTTGCCGATCACCGAGGTACCGGCGTAGGCCGTCGTGTCCACGCGCTGCAGGTCCGCTTCACTGAGCGCGCTGACATAGCCCAGTGCGTGGACCCCGAGTGAGCCATTCGGATACCAGCGGGTCTGGCGCGACTTGATGTCCACGCCCGGAAAGTCGAAGCGATGCACCGCGAACCGACCGACATCCTCGTCGGTCATGCGCAGGCGGATCGGCACGCTGTCGAAGGTGCGGCGCGAAAGTATGGTGCGGCGGATGTCCGGCAGCTCCTCCGGGGTCAGCAGCCCGATGCCGACCAGTCCCTTGAGGGTGGCGCCCAAGTCGGGGACTTCCTCGCGCACCAGTTCCAGCTGGTAGCCGGGCTGCCCGCCGGCCAGGGTCGCCCCATTGCGGTCGAGCAGCAGGCCGCGGGCTGCGGGAATCGGTTCAATCCGCACCCGGTTGTATTGGGATTGCTGCGAGTAGTAGTCGTAGCGCATCACCTGCAGCAGCACCAGGCGGCCGGCGAGGATGCACAGCAGGATGGCGCCGATGGCGCTCGCGACCAGGGCCCGCTGGTCAAACAGCCGCTGTTCCTTCCAGTGGTCCTTGATTCGTACGCCGCGCATAGTCTCGCAGGCTCCTTACGCTTTAGCGTACGCCGCGCACGCGATCGAGCACAGCGGTCGCGAACGGCCAGATGAGTGCGCCGGTCAGCGCATGCAGCCAGCGCTGCGGGTTGGTGATGGGATGGCCGGTCCAGCCGTCGATGGCGAACAGGATGAACTCATAGGCGATGAGCGCGCCGAGCATGATCAAGGCCTGCTGGAACGCCGGCTTGAGGCGGATTTTCTGGTGCTCGCGCACCGCCACGTAGGTGATGGCGGCCAGCGCCAGTGCGTTCTGGCCCAGCACGGCACCGCGGAACACATCCAGTGCCAGGCCGCAGAAGAAGCCCAGCCCGATGCCCCCGGCGCGGGGTGCTGCGATCGACCAGTACATGACGGTGAGCACCAGGAAGGCCGGCCGAACGGCGGCCAGCCAGGGCGGCAACGGCAACACCGACAGCACCAGTGCCACGACCACGGTCAGCAGCACGCGCCCGATGGAGTCCTGCGTACGTTCGATCATCTGGCGCCCGGTGCGGAAGCGGCGGCCGGCGCCGGGGTCAGGCGCGGGAATGCGGGCAGCGGCAGCAGGTCCAGCGGAGGCGCCGGCTGGCGTTGCAAGGCGGGATTGCCGCCCGTCGCCTCGGCATTCTTCAGCCGGGTGGGCGCTGCCGGATTCGTATCCTGGAACCACACCAGCGTGACCTCACGCAGCGCGGCGAGGTGTGCCAGGGGTGTGGCCCGGATCTGCGCCAGCGGCTGCACGGCGTCGTGGCGCACTTCGGCGATGCGCGCCACCGGGTAGCCTTGCGGGAAGACCCCGCCAAGGCCCGAGGTCAGCAGCAGGTCGCCGGGTTTCACATCCGCATTGCCGGGCAGGTACGGCAGTGCCAGGGAGTCCGGATCCCCCGTGCCCACCGCGATGGTGTGCACACCGGTGCGTTCGATTTCCACCGGGATGGCGTGTTCCGGGTCCGTCACCAGGATCACCTCGGAGCTCCACGGGCTGACACGGGTGGTCTGGCCCAGCACCCCATAGTTGTCCATGACGGCCTGGCCCCGGTAGACACCGTTGTGCGCGCCGCGATTGACCAACAGTCGTTGCCGCAGGCCATTGAGTTCCACGTCGACGACTTCGGCCGCCATCCAGTGATCGGCCACCGCCGGCAGCGCATCGCGCAGGCCGCGCAACTCGGCATTCTCGCGGGCCAGGGCCTCGAAGCGCATGACTTTGAGGGACAGCTCCCGATCACGCGCGCGCAGCACGGCGTTCTGGGCCTGCAGGGTCTCGCGGGCGGTCAGGCTTTCCTCGGTCCAGTGCCAGGCCTGAGCCGGTGAGCTGACGGCCAGCTGCAAGGGATAGGCGGCGCCGCTCAGGAAGTAGCGGGCCTGCACCAGCCAGCCACCACGACGGTCCAGCACCATGAGTACGATCGCCAGGATGGCGTACACGGTGAAACTGAAACCGGGGGCCGTTCCCCGTCCCTGCGATGCCCGGTAGTTTCCTGCGCCGTAGACAGCCACACTCGTTAATTGTGCGGGTGGCAGTGGTTACTCGAGACCGAAATGCCCCGGGCCCATCTCGTCCATGAGCTCGAGAATGCGTCCGCCGCCGCGGGCGACGCAGGTCAGCGGATCATCCGCAACCACGACGGGCAGGCCGGTTTCCTCGGTCAGGAGCTTGTCGATGTCACGCAGCAGGGCGCCACCTCCGGTGAGTACGATGCCGCGCTCGGCCACATCCGCGCCCAGCTCCGGCGGTGTCTGTTCCAAGGCCTGCTTGACGGCACTGACGATGCTCTGCAGGGGTTCCTGCAGGGCCTCAAGGATTTCATTGCTATTGAGGGTGAAGCTGCGCGGCACTCCCTCGGAGAGGTTGCGGCCCTTGACGGACAGTTCCCGCACCTGCTGGCCGGGGTAGGCCGAACCGATTTCGATCTTGATGCGCTCCGCGGTCGCCTCGCCGATGAGGATGCCGTAGTTGCGGCGCACGTAGTTCATGATGGCATCATCGAAGCGGTCGCCGCCGATGCGGGCCGAGTTGGCATAGACGATACCGTTCAGGGACAGCACGGCCACTTCCGAGGTGCCGCCGCCGATGTCCAGCACCATCGAGCCGCGCGCCTCGTGCACCGGCAGCCCCGCGCCGACCGCCGCGGCCATCGGCTCGCTGACGATGGCCACATTGCGCGCGCCGGCCCCTTCGGCCGATTCGCGGATGGCGCGGCGCTCCACCTGGGTGGAGCCGAACGGCACACACACCAGCACCCTGGGGGAGGGCTTGAGCATGCGATTGCCATGGACCTTGTTGATAAAGTACTGGAGCATCTTCTCCGTGTACGTGAAGTCGGCGATGACGCCATCCTTCATCGGACGCACGGCGTTGATGTGCCCTGGCGTGCGCCCGAGCATGCCCTTGGCTTCGGAGCCAACGGCCACAATGATTTTGCCCCCGCGCGTGGGTTCATCCTGGACGGCGACGACCGAGGGTTCGTTGAGCACGATTCCCTTGTCCCGCACGTAGATCAGAGTGTTGGCAGTGCCCAGGTCGATCGACAGATCACTGGAGAAGTATCCGCGAAGGCGTTTGAACATGAAAAAAAACCGACGTTTGAAGCAAGCGGGAGGAGCCTCCCGGAAGTGGCGCGTACCATAGCAACCGATGCGACATTGAGCAAGGCACGGTGTATCATTTCGCGCCCATTTTCCCGCAGTTTTTCAAGCTCGGCATGAGCACCGAACTTAAAGGCTAAGACATGAAGGCCGAACAGATTGCTTCAATTGCCCACCTGGCACGTCTGTCAATGGACGAGGCCGAGATTCCGCGCTATCAGGAGAGCCTGACGAGCATTCTGTCGTTTGTTGGCGACTTGGAGCGCGCACAGACTGAAGGCGTATCTCCCATGGCACATCCGTTACCGGGACTGGTACAGCGCCTGCGGCCCGATGTGGCCACGGAGAGCGACGCACACGAGCGCTACCAGGCCAACGCTCCGCAGGTCGCGGCGTCCTTGTACCTGGTGCCAAAGGTCATCGAGTGAGTCTGCATACCTTATCGCTGGCGCAGCTGGGCGCGGGCTTGAGAGCCGGCGAGTTCTCCAGTGTCGAACTGACACGCACGCTGCTGGCGCGCATCGAGGCGCACCAGCCACAGCTGAACGCCCTGATTTCGGTGACCGGCCCCACGGCCATGCAGGCGGCGGCCGTCGCCGATGGCGTGCTGGCCAATGGCGGTGGGGGTGCTCTGACCGGTATCCCCATGGATCACAAGGATATCTTCTGCACCGACGGGGTCCGCACCACCTGCGCCTCGCGCATGCTGGACAACTTTGTCGCCCCCTACGACGCGACTGTTGTGGCAAAGCTCAAGGCTGAGGGCATGGTCATGCTGGGCAAGGCCAACATGGACGAATTCGCCATGGGCTCCTCCAACGAGACCAGCTACTTCGGACCGGTGCGTAACCCCTGGAATCCGCAGCTGGTTCCGGGCGGCTCCTCGGGCGGCTCGGCCGCCGTGGTGGCCGCGCGACTGGTACCGTTCGCCACCGCCACGGACACCGGTGGCTCGATACGCCAGCCGGCGGCCTTGTGTGGCATCACCGGCTTCAAGCCCACCTATGGCCGCGTCTCCCGCTACGGCATGATTGCCTTCGCCTCCAGCCTGGATCAGGCCGGTACGCTCACCGCTTCGGCGGCGGATGCGGCGCTGGTGCTGCGGGCCATGGCCGGCTTCGATCCGCGCGATTCCACCAGCGTCGACAAGCCCGTCCCGGACTACGTGGCCGGACTCGAGCAACCCTTGGCGGGACTGAAGATCGGACTGCTCAAGGAGTTCTTCGAGAAGGGGCTGGACCCGGCGAATGAGCGCTGCGTGCGTGAGGCGCTCGCGGTGTACGAAAAGCTGGGCGCGCAGCTGGTGGAGGTCAGTGTGCCGAATCTGGCACTGTCCGTCCCCGCCTACTACGTGGTGGCGCCGGCCGAGTGTTCCTCGAACCTCGCGCGCTTCGATGGCGTGCGCTTCGGTCACCGCGCCAAGGAGCCGAAGGATCTGCTGGACCTGTACAAACGTTCGCGCGGCGAGGGCTTCGGGCCCGAGGTGAAGCGGCGCATCATGACCGGCACCTATGTGCTGTCCGCCGGTTACTACGATGCGTTCTATATCAAGGCGCAGAAGGTGCGGCGCCTGATTGCCAATGAATTCGACCAGGCGTTCGCGCAGGTCGACGTGGTGATGGGGCCGACCACACCCACCGTCGCCTTCGCCCTGGGCGCGAAGACCGCCGACCCCGTCACCATGTACCTGAACGACATCTACACCATTGGTGCGAACCTCGCAGGCCTGCCCGCGATGTCCCTGCCCTGCGGGTTCGTGCAGGACCTGCCGGTGGGACTGCAGATCATCGGGCCGCATTTCGCCGAAGAGCGCCTGCTCAGCGCCGCCCATGCCTATCAGCGCGAAACCGACTGGCACACCCGAGTTCCTCGTGGCTATGAATAACGAAAGCTGGGAAACCGTCATCGGGCTGGAAGTCCACGCCCAGCTGGCGACCAAATCAAAGATCTTCTCCGCATCGCCGACCGCCTATGGCGCGCCGCCGAATTCGCAGGCGAATCTCGTGGACTTAGGCTATCCGGGCGTGCTGCCGGTGCTGAACCAGGCCGCCGTGGGAATGGCGGTGAAGTTCGGCCTGGCGATCGCTGCCGGGATCACGCCCGTGTCGGTGTTCGCGCGCAAGAATTACTTCTATCCGGACTTACCGAAGGGCTACCAGATCAGCCAGTACGAGCTGCCCATCGTGGCGCAGGGTCACATGGACATCGTGCTGGAGGACGGCACCGTCAAGCGCATCGGGATCACGCGCGCGCACCTGGAAGAGGACGCGGGCAAGTCCATGCATGAGGGCCTGGGGGCATTTTCCGGCATCGACCTGAATCGTGCGGGCACGCCATTGATCGAAATCGTCTCCGAACCGGACATGCGCTCGGCCAAGGAAGCGGTCGCGTACCTGAAGAAGATCCACACGCTGGTGCGGTACCTGGAGATCTGCGACGGCAACATGCAGGAAGGATCATTCCGCTGCGATGCCAACGTCTCGGTGCGCCGCAAGGGGGCCGAGAAGTTCGGCACCCGCGCGGAAATCAAGAACCTGAACTCCTTCCGTTTTGTCGAAAAGGCCATCCTCTACGAGGTGGCGCGCCAGATCGACATCATCGAGTCCGGCGGCAAGGTGCTGCAGGAAACGCGCCTGTACGACCCCGACAAGGGTGAGACGCGCTCGATGCGCTCGAAGGAAGAAGCCAACGACTACCGGTACTTTCCGGATCCGGACCTGCTGCCGGTGGCGGTCGATGCGGCCTTCATCGCCGGGGTGCGCAAGTCGCTGCCCGAATTGCCCGATGAGAAGGCCACGCGCTTCACCGCCGCGTTCGGGCTGTCCGCCTATGACGCTGCCGTGCTCACCACCAGCCGCGAGCTGGGGGATTACTTCGAGGCCGTGGTCAAGGAGATCCCTCAGGATCCGAAGCTCGCGGCCAACTGGGTCATGGGGGAGCTGGCCGCCGCGTTGAATCGCGATGGCATCGATATCGCGGCGAGCAAGTTGAGTTCGACGCGCCTCGCGGGCCTGCTCAATCGCATTACCGATGGCACGATCTCCGGCAAGATCGCCAAGGAAGTATTCGAGGCCATGTGGGCGAGCGGCGCCGATGCGGATTCGGTGATTGCCGAAAAGGGTCTCAAGCAGATCTCCGATCCGGCCGCGATCGAACAGGCGATTGATGCCGTCATGGCCAAGAGCCCGGGCCAGCTGGCCGACTACCGCGCCGGCAAGGACAAGCTGTTTGGATACTTCGTCGGCCAGGTCATGAAGGCCACCGGCGGCAAGGCCAACCCGGCGCAGCTGAACGAGCTGCTCAAGAAGAAGCTTGCCGGGGGTTCTTGAGATTGCGCGGCGCTGCCCCCAAAGTGCGCATCCATGAGCACTGAATTTCGCGCACCGGAGCAGGTGCAACGCTTCGTTCTTGACGGCCGGCCCGTGCGCGGGCAGTGGGTCGGTATTGGCCAGGGTTGGCGCGATCTGCGCCAGTTCCGCGAATACTCACCGCCCGTGCAGGAGCTGCTGGGTCAGGCCGTGTGCGCCTCGTTGCTGCTCGCGTCCACGCTCAAATTCAAGGGCACGTTGACGTTGCAGCTGCAGGGCAATGGCGCCGTGGGCTTGCTGGTTGCACAGTGCACGCATGACTTTCGCTACCGGGCGCTGGCCCGGGCGCAGGGCGATGGCGCGGCGAACTCGCTGACGCCCGAGGTGTTCCGCTGGCTGGTCGGCGAGGAGGGTCGCCTGACGGTGACCATCGAGGCCGAGGAGCGTGAACTGCGTTACCAGGGCGTCGTGCCGCTGACGGGTCATTCGCTGGCCGCGTGCCTTGAGACCTACTTTGCGTCCTCCGAGCAGCTGCCCACGCGCGTGCGCCTCGCGGCCGATGCGAACTGTGCCGCGGGTTTGCTGGTTCAGCGTCTGCCGGGGGTGGGCGGAAACGCCGCCGAGTGCGCTGATGATGAGGCCGGCAGCGCCTGGGGTGACGCGCAGGCGAGCCTCGAGGCCGTGACCGCCGCGGACCTGCTGCACTTTACCGGCGAAGAACTGCTGATGCAGGACTTCCGTCAGCACGATGTGCGGATTTTTGCCGGGGTGCCGGCGAAGTTTGAATGTCGCTGCGACAGTGAGCGCGTTGATGGCATGCTGCGCGGCCTCGGACAGGAGGAGGTTCGTGAGGTGCTGAAGGAGCAGGGCGCGGTCACCGTGACCTGTGATTTCTGCAATCGCCCCTACGAGTACGACGCGGCGGCCGTGGATGCGCTGTTCGCGGAGAGCGAATCGGGCCGCGAGCCGGGCCGCGGCTCAGGCCACGCACTGCACTGAAGCGGCGCCGCGTGCCTCAGCGGCGGCCCAATACCTCGATGATGTGTGCGGCCGCGTTGGTCGCACCGTCCGTGGCGTTGAGCGTTGCCGCCACATCACGCGCGGCAGCAGCATACGTGGGGCTCGCCAGCAGCCGGCGCAACTGCTCACTTAAGCGCCTGGCCGTGACGCGCCGGAAGGGCAGCGTTCGCGCCACTCCCAGCTTGCAGGCGCGCGCGGCATTGTCCGGCTGATCAAACCACACCGGCGTGATCAGCTGCGGCCGCCCGGCGCGCAGCGCCTGGGACAGCGTCCCGATCCCGGCCTGGTGCACCACCGCGCAGGCGTGCGGAAATACCGCAGAATACGGCAGATAGTTGAACACGCGCACCGCTGCGGGCAGATCAGGCAGTGAGTCGGCGCCGGTGACCAGGATGGCCCGGCGTCCGAGCTGTCGCGCCGCCGCGATGGCGCACGGCCAGAAATCCGCACCCAGCCACACGGCCGATGAGCCCAGCGCGAACACGATGGGCGCATCCCCGGCGGTGAGAAATTCCTGCAGCGAAGCCTGCATTGCTGGATCGGCTGCGATCCCGTCGTACAACGGCGTGCCGCACAGATGCGTGTGCGGCGGCCAGTCCGGCTGCGGCTGCATCAGCGGGGCATCGAACAGCGCCAAAGTGCCCAGGGGTGAGAACTGGCCTTCGAACACCATGATCTTGTCGCTGGCGGGCATGCCCAGTTCGGCTCGCAACGCGTGCAGTGGTTGCTCCCAGCGGCGCACCTCGGCGCGGATGAAGCGCATGAGTGTGTCGTAGGCCCACGGACCCAGACGGCGCGCGATCTGCATGGAGTTGATCGGCGCCATGGCCGGCGGGTCGTGGCGCGAGAGAAAACTGGCCGGGGCCAATATGCTGGAAAGCCATGGTTTGCGCAGCTCGGCGGCGACAACCTGCACCATGAACGTGAGCGGATGGCCGATCAGCAGATCGGCATCGCGCGCCGCCGCGCGCAGCTGCTGATGGGATTCGCGCAGGTGCGGCATGATCAGATCCTGGACCAGGGTCTGGGTGCCGCGCATGCCGTCGGCGACGCGGCGCGCCAGCTCCTGCGGGGTGCCCAGCTCCGCCAGACTCGGCGCGACGGGCGCAAACTCCAATCCGGCCGCTTCCACATTCGCCCGGTAGTCACTGCTGGTCGCGATGCGCGCCTGGTGCCCACGCGCGCGCAGCGCCAGTCCCACGGCAATATACGGATGCAGATCCCCGAGTGAGCCGAACGTGGCCAGCAGTACGCGTGCCATCAGTGCAGATTGCGCAGATAGCCCGGGTCGCCGAGCCCGCGCATCTGTCCGAGTATCCACTCGCGCCGGCTCGCCACATAGGCCGAGGGCTTGCCTGCATGCAGGCGCACCGGATTGGGCAGCACCGCCGCGAGCTGCGCGGCCTCGCTGCGTGTCAGGGTCGAGGCATGCTTGTGAAAGAAGGTCTGCGCGGCCGCTTCGACGCCATAGACATCGGGCCCAAACTGCGCACTGTTCAGATAGACCTCCAGTATCCGGGTCTTCGGCCAGCACAGCTCCAGCAGGAAGGTGAACCACGCTTCCAGCCCCTTGCGCACATAGCTGTGTCCGCCCCACAGAAACAGGTTCTTGGCGGTTTGTTGGGAGATGGTGCTGGCGCCGCGCGCGCGCCCACCCTCTTCCTGTTCGCGCATGGCATCGTGGATGGAGTCGAGATCGAAGCCGTGATGGAACGGAAACTTCTGATCCTCCGAGGCGATCACCGCCAGCTGCACACTGGCCGCGATTCGGTCGCGATCAACCCAGGTGTGATGCAGGTGAAAGCCGGAGTCGCCGCTGGCCAGCGCCGCCAGGCGAGCTTCGAGCATGAAGGCGCTGGTGACCGGGGGCCACCAGCGCATCAGCAGTACCGCGGCACTGCTCACGGCGATGCCGGTCAGGAGCAGACCCAGGATCCAGCGCAGCAGCTTGCGAAACGGGCGGCGGATGGGTGTGATCCTGTGCCGGCCCGAGCCGTCAATTGGCGGCGACTTCGCGCGCCGAGATGATCAGTACATCTTCCACGGGAACATCATCGTGACCGCGGCGCCGGCCGGTCTTCACCCCGGCAATCTGGTCGATCACATCCATGCCGTCCACGACCTTGGCGAATACGGCGTAGCCATAGGAGCCGGGCTTGTGATCCAGGAAGTCATTGTCCTTCAGATTGATGAAGAACTGCGAGGTCGCGCTGTTGATGTCGTTGGTACGGGCCATCGACAGGAAGCCGCGCTCGTTCTTCACCCCGTTGGTCGCCTCGTTCTTGATCGGGGCGTGGTTGTCCTTCTGGCTCATATCCGGCGTCAGACCGCCGCCCTGGATGACGAAGCCGGGGATGACGCGGTGGAAAATGAGACCGTCAAAGAATTCCTCGCGCACATAGCGCTCGAAATTCTCGACCGTGACCGGCGCTTCCTTGGGCATGAGCTCGATGGTGAAGTCGCCGAGTGTGGTCTGGAATCGGATCATGAAAAGGTTCCTTTTAACTGCTGATGAGGCGATCTTGAGTCCACTGGCCCTCGGTCACCCGCTCATGGCCGCCCAGATCGCGGTGCGAGCGTACGCTGCCAAAGCCGCGCGCGACAAGTTCATGGGCCACGGCCGGGGCCTGCGTAGCGCCGTGCTCCAGGGCCAGCCAGCCCCAGTCGAGCAGATGCGCCGGGGCGCTGCGGATGATGGCGCGCAGGTCCGCCAGCGCATCATCACCGGGCGTCAGCGCCTGCCGCGGCTCGTACCGGAGCGCCTGCAGCGCCGGGTCCCGGGCATCGACGTAGGGCGGATTGCTGACAATGAGGGCAAAGCGCTGGCCGGCAAGGGCAGAAAACCAGTTACTGGATTCAAAAGTCAGGTTGGTGAGGCCCAGTCGGCGGGCATTGTCCGTGGCGATGGCCAATGCGGCGCGGGAGGCATCGACGGCTACGATCTGCCAGGCCGGCCGTTCCGCCGCCAGCGCCAGCGCAATCGCACCGGAGCCGGTGCCGAGGTCCGCCACGCGCGCGCCCGCCGCGGTGCCCAGCGCCAGGGCGCGCTCGACCAGCAGTTCGGTCTCCGGTCGCGGCACCAGCACCGCGGGGGTCACGCGCAGTTCGAGCGTCCAGAACTCGCGCGTGCCGGTGATATACGCCAATGGCTCGCCTTGGGCACGGCGCTCGAGCAGCGCCAGATAGCGCTCCAGGTCCGCGGGCGTGCGCGGCTGCTCGGGGTGCGATTTCAGGCGCACGCGCGGCACGTCAAGGGCGAATGCCAGCAGGATTCCGGCATCCAGATTCGGCCGTTCCAGCACCGCGCCCAGCAGCGCCGTGCCGCGCGCGAGCAAATCCGAAGTCGTGAGCTGCACGGTCATCCTTTAGTATTGGCGCATGCCACAGAATTTGTACCCCCCGGCACGCGCGCAGACCATGCGCGAAGTGCTGCAGACCGGCGCGAAGATTTTCCGTCTGACACTCCTCGCCACCTTGCCCTATGCGGTGCTCATCGCGATTTGCGGCAATCTGGCCAATCTGCGCAATCTGAGCCTCGATCTGCCGCTGCAGAACATTCTCACCCTCCAGAGCGCCGACAGCTCGGACCCGATCTGGTGGGCCTGGAATGTCGCGGGCAGCATTCTCACACTGCTGTTCGGCAGTGCCCTGCTGCTGCGTCAGAAGGCACTCGCCGCCGGTGAGAGTACCAGCGCCGTGGCCGAAGTGCGCCAGGCCGGCGTGCTGCTGTCACGCTTGATCGTCTGCGTGGCGCTTTCCACCCTTGCGGTCAGCCTGGCGCTGCTGCCCTGCCTTTACGCCCTGCCGATGGCCGGTGTGACGCCGGCCCTGACCAATCCGGCCGCCCTCAACCCCGTCATGCTGTTGCTGCTGATCCCCCTGTCACTGCCGGCGGCGTGGCTGTCGCTGGGATTGTTCTTCGCGCCCGTGGTATTGGTGGTGAAGAAACTGGGGCCGATCGAGGCGATGCGCGCGAGCTTCCGCCTGCTGCGCGGCAACTGGTGGCGCACCTCGGTGCTGTCGGGCGCCCTGGCCGGGGTGCTGATACTGACATTGGTGTTCGCGACCACCGCGGCCGCCGTCGTCGCCATGGGGTTCGGGGTCTCGGACCTGAAGCGCTTGTCGGAGCTGGCCATTCCGCTCGGTATCCTGGCCAGCGCCCTGTTCGTGCCCTGGGCCGGCGCGCAAGTGCTGGCCATGCTGGGCGACCTCACGGTGCGCCAGGTGGAGGCGCCAGGATCCAAGGTGAATCGGCCATGAATCTACTGCTGATCGAGGATGATCTGGAGGCCGCCAAGTTCCTGCAGAAGGGCTTGCAGGAGAGCGGTTACTCGGTGGTGCTCGCCGTCGATGGTCGCGATGGCCTCAGGCAGGCACTGGAGCACAGCTTCGATCTGCTGATCACCGACCGCATGCTGCCGCACCTGGATGGCCTGGCGCTGGTGCGGGCGCTGCGCGAGCGCAACATCCGCACGCCGGTGCTGGTGCTGAGCGCGCTCGGCACGGTCGATGACCGGGTGCTGGGGCTCAAGGCCGGTGGCGATGACTATCTGACCAAGCCGTTCGCGTTCTCCGAACTGGTGGCACGCGTGGAGGCGCTGTTGCGCCGCAGTGCCGCCGAGAAGAATCTGCCGCAGACCCGGATTCGCGTGGCGGATCTGGAAATGGATCTGCTCAGTCGCATCGTCACGCGCGCCGGCAAGGAGATCCAGCTCACCGCCCGCGAGTTCAAGCTGCTGGAATTCCTGATGCGGCATGCCGATCAGGTGGTCACGCGCACCATGCTGCTCGAGGGGGTGTGGGATCTGCAGTTCGATCCGCAGACCAATCTGATCGACGTGCACATGAGCCGCTTGCGCCAGGCGGTGGATAAGGGTTTCGCACGACCGCTGATCCACACCGTGCGCGGCGCGGGCTATGTCATCCGCGATGCAGATCAGCCCATTTAGGACTTCCGCGGCGCGGCTGGCGCTGGGCTACGGCGCCATTTTCACCTTGGGCGTCGGTGCGCTGCTGGGCACGGTGTACTTCCTGACCACCGAGGTCATCAACAACGAGGTCGACGCGGTCATCTCGGCGGAACTGGAGGGCCTGGAGGACGAATATCACCAGCGCGGGCTCCCGGGACTTGCCGATGAACTGAGCTTTCGCTCCGATACCTATAGCCGCACGGGTGCGATGTACCTGCTGGTCGATGCCAACCTGGTCAAGGAGAGCGGCAATCTGAACAACTGGCCCTTCGACGGCATCCCCGATGGGCAATGGACGCAGTTTCCCCTCAAAGCGCGGGCCAGCGATGATTCGACGGTGATGCATCCGGTGCGCGCCAGTGTGTCGCTGCTGCCGGATGGTCATCGGCTGCTGGTGGGCCTGGACGTGACGCCGCAGCGGCGCTTCGCCAGCACCTTTCGCTACGCGACTCTCTGGGGCATCGGACTGACCGCACTGGCCGGCGCGATCGCCGCATACTTCCTGAGCCGCAAGCTCACCCGCCGCGTGCAAAGTGCGGCCGATACCTGCGATGCCATTGTCGGCGGTGATCTCAAACGGCGCCTGCCGGTCGGCGGTGCGCAGGATGAGTTCGACGCGCTGGCGCTGGCGGTCAACAACATGGTCGATCGACTGGCGGAGAACACGCAGCTGTTGCGGGCGACTTTCGACAGCGCGGCGCATGATCTGCGCGGCCCGCTGTATCGGTTGCGCGGCCGGTTGGAAGACGCGGCCCGCATGCCGACGACGGAAGCACCGGTGCGCGCCGGCATCGATGCGGCGCTCACCGAACTGGATCGCGTGCAGCGCACGCTCGCGACGCTGCTGCAGATCGCGCAGGCCGAGTCGGGCATGGCGGCGGCGCACCGCGCGACGGTGGATCTGGCCGAGCTGATCACGGATATCGGTGAACTGTATGAACCGGCGGCGCGCGAGAAGAGCATGACGCTGCAGGTGCGGGCCAGCGCGAACTGCCAGGTCAATGGCAACCGCCAGCTGCTCGCGCAGGCCGTGACCAACCTGGTCGAGAACTCGCTCAAATATATTCGCGCCGGGGGCCATATCGACATCGGCACGCAGCGCGACGCACAGACGGTGTGGCTGTGGGTTGCCGATGATGGCCCGGGAATCGCCGATGAGGACCGCGCCGCGGCCCTCAAACCCTTCGTGCGATTGCCGCAGGCACACTCCAAGGACGGCAGCGGGCTGGGTTTGAGTCTGGTCGCGGCGATCGCCCGGCTGCATCACGCGCAGCTGCTGCTGGAAGACAATCAGCCGGGCCTACGGGTTCGCCTTGGGCTGGCTGCCGGGGCGTGATACCGCACGGCTGCGATGCGGCGTCATGCAGCCCTTGATGAAGGTTTCGCGGGCGGCGGCGCGCAGCTTTTTGGCATCGGCCGAGGTGTTGCAGGCGCGCATGCGCTGCTGAACGTTGTGGGATACCGGTGTCGCCGGCACCACTTGCAGGGGTGGGGTGGCCGTGACCGGGCGCGTGACCGTGTCGGCCCGGACCCCGGGTATGGCCAATGCGATCAATACTGCTGCCCAGCGCCAAATCATGCTCTGACAATATCGAACCGGAGCGCGCGGGCGCCTTGCAGGCGTATTAAGAATGCGTAACGCACCGGCTCACAGCACGGCGGCCAGTTCCTCGGCCTGATGTTCCTGCTGCAGGGCGCCGATGAGCTCATCCAGGTTGCCGTCCATCACATCAGCGAGCTTGTACAGCGTCAGATTGATGCGGTGATCGGTGACGCGCCCCTGCGGAAAATTGTAGGTGCGGATGCGCTCGGAGCGATCACCGCTGCCGACCTGGAGCTTGCGGGCATGCGCCTGCTCGCTGTGCTGCTTTTCCTGCTCGGCGGCGAGCAGGCGTGATTTGAGCAAGGACATCGCCTTGGAACGGTTCTTGTGCTGGGAGCGCTCTTCCTGGCACTCGACCACCAGGCCGCTCGGAATGTGGGTGATGCGGATGGCCGAATCGGTTTTGTTCACATGCTGCCCGCCGGCACCGGAGGAGCGGTAGGTATCGATGCGCAGATCCGCCGGATTGATATCGACCTTCTCCACTTCATCGATTTCGGGAAGGATGGCCACGGTGCACGCGGAGGTGTGAATGCGCCCCTGAGCTTCGGTGGCCGGCACGCGCTGCACGCGGTGGGTGCCGGATTCGAAGCGGAACTGGAAGAATGCATTGTGTCCGGCAATGCGGCAGATCACTTCCTTGTAGCCGCCGTGCTCCCCGCCACTCTCGCTGATGATTTCAGTGGCGAACCCGCGCATCTGCGCATAGCGCATGTACATGCGCAGCAGGTCACCGGCGAAGATCGCCGCCTCATCTCCGCCCGTACCCGCGCGCACTTCCAGGAAGATGTTCTTCTCATCACGTGGATCGCGTGGGATCAGCAGGCTGCGCAGCTGCGCTTCGGTAGCCTCCAGGGCGCCGCCCAGTCGCTGGACTTCCTCCGCGGCCATGTCACGCATGGAGGGATCCGGATCCGTGGCCATCAGCTGGGCGGTCGCCAGGTCCGCTTCCAGTGTGCGGTAGCTCTGAAAGCCCTGTGTAAGCGGCTGGAGCCGCGAGTATTCCTGCGACAGTTCGCGAAACTGCTGCGAACCGCCGTCCGTGGACGGATCAGCCAGCAGGCCGCCGACTTCCTCGAAGCGGTCGACCATTTTCTCCAGGCGTTGGCGTATTGAATCCTTCATGAGGTTACATAGAGTTACAGATCCAGCCCAAAAATGGGGCGCGGCATTCTCAGCGATGCCTGATGGAGGTGACAAGGCGTGTTTGGAGATATAGTGGGGCCATGGGCCCGACACGAATCTGGATGAGCCTGTCGGTTGGCGCGGTGGCCGCGCTGATCCTGGCAGGTTGCCAATCTACCGTACCGCCGGCAGGTGTGAGCGCTGCCGCGGATCCTGCTGAATCACAAGCTGCTGCGCCGGACCCGGCCGCGGACGCACCGACTGCGCCGACGGATCCGGCCCAGGCCAGCGTGGCGGGGGAGCTCGCGCTGCAGCGTGGCGACTGTCGCGGCGCCTCGGAGGACCTGGCCGTGGCCTCGCAGGGCGCGCCGGCCCAAATGGCCAGCCATGCCACCGATGTGGCCTTGGATTGCCAGGACGTCCCGGCGGCCTGGATCGCTGTGCAGAACTGGTTCAAGGCGGCGCCCAAGGATCCTCAGGCCGCGCTCATCTACGCCACCATCGCCTTGAAGCTGTACCGCGTACCGGAAGCGCGCGCCGGTATCAGTGTCGCACTGGCCGCCGATACCAAGGTGGCCGACCGCGACCTGATCGGCTCCATGCAGGTGCTGGCCGACCAGTCCGATGCGACGGCCGCGTTTGCGGCCCTGGATGCGGTGATCGACACCCCGCAACGCTCCGCCGCGGTGCTGACCGCGCTGGGTGCGATGGCCGTGGAGGCGTATGACTTCAAACGCGCCGATCACCTGGTCGAGGAGGCGCTGCAGCGCGACCCGAAGTCCACCGAGGCGCTGCGACTGAAGGCGCGGATTGCCGTGCTGCGCGCCGATGCGACGCTGGCGCTGGCGACGGCGCACGAGGTTGCGCGCCTGGATGTCACCGACGGTGTCTTCGAAGTGGCCGAAGTGCTGCAGGACCTGGGGCGCACGGATGAGGCGACCAAGGAGCTGGAGCGGCTGCGCGCGGGCGGGGATATCGATACCCAGGAGATCGACCGACGGCTGGCGCTGCTCGCCTATGACAATGGCGATCTGCCGCAGGCGCAAAAGCGCTTCACCGCACTGATGAGCAGCGGCGAGGCGGGTGATGGCGCCATATTCTACCTGGCGCAGATTGCCGAAGCGCAGGGCGACAAGGATGCGGCGCTCGCCATCTACCGGCGGCTGATCGATTCGTCGATGGCCGCCCCGGCGCGGGTCGCCGCGGCGGGTCTGCTGCTGGATTCCGGCAAGCGTGCCGAGGCGTTTGCGCTGGTCGATGATCTGGCCAGTCATGACGCGCGCACCACCTTTGAACTCGTCGTGCAGAAGGCGCATCTGCTGGCGGATCACGGCGACGCCGAGGGGGCGCTGGCGCTGCTCTCGGCTGCGGGCCAGGCCTACCCGCACAACCCGACTTTGGAATACGAGCGCGCCACCATGATGGAGCGCGCCGGGCAGACCCGTGAATCGGTGCAGGCCTTCGAGCTGCTGCTGGCCACGCGCCCGGATGACCCGACCATACTGAACGCGCTGGGCTACACGCTGGCGGATCATCACCAGCAGCTGCCGCGCGCCGAGAAGTTGATCCGCCAGGCCCTGCTGGTCACGCCGGACAGTCCGGCGGCGCTGGACAGCCTGGGGTGGGTGCGGCTGCGGCGCGGGGATTCGCGCGATGCGGCGGGCATTCTCGAACACGCCTACACCGTGGGACAGGATCCGGATATTGCGGCCCACTGGGTCGAAGCGCTGTGGAGCAGTGGCTCGCAGGCGCAGGCGCGCAAGGTGCTGAATGATGCACTGAGCCGCCATCCCGAATCCGCGGCGCTCGAGGCCACGCGACAGCGCCTGGTGCCGAGTTCCGGACACCACTGATATGCCGGTGGGCAGCCGGGCCGTGGCCGCGCGCATGCGGCCAGTTCAGCTTGCCGTATTGCTCGCTGCGGCCCTGTGGCTCAGCGCCTGCCAGACCGTCCCCAAACCCATCGCCCCCGCCGTCGCGCCGGAACAGGTGGTCGCCGGCTGGCCCGCGCGTCGCGCGCAGCTGCAGGCGCGCGCGCAGTTCACCGCACAGGGGCGCATCGGGGTCGTCGCCGGATCCGATGGTTTCAATGGTCACGTGCGCTGGATCCAGGATGGAATGCGCAGCACGGTGAGCCTGGATGGTCCGTTGGGTGTCGCCGGGGTGCGCATCGTCAATGATGCGGGCGTGTTGACCGTGACGAATCCATCCGGCGAGGCGTACGACAGTCAGGCCGCGCACGATGCGCTGCTGCGGCGCCTAGGGTTCGAGCCGCCCCTGAACAGCCTGCGTTACTGGATTCAGGGCGTGCCGGATCCGGCCACGACCAGTACCGAAAGCCTGAGCGCACAGGGCTATCTGGGCACCCTGGCGCAGTCCGGCTGGACCGTGACTTTCGGTGACTACATGCAGACTGCGGATGGCGCGCTGCCCCAGAAAATGACGGTGGCGCGGGACCAGGTGCGGGTGAAGCTGGTCATCGAGGCCTGGCATTCGCCATGAGCGCCCCGCTCCTGTGGCCGGCCCCGGCCAAGCTCAATCTGTTTTTGCATGTCACGGCGCGCCGCCCGGATGGCTACCACGACCTGCAGACGCTGTTCCAGCTCATCGACCTGGCCGATGACATCCAAATCCAGGTGCGAGCGGATGGATTGATCGAGCGGCCTGCCGGGCCACCGGGCGTGCCGGCCGAGGCGGACCTGGTGGTGCGGGCGGCCCGGGCCCTCCAGGCAGCCGCGGGCAGCCGGCTGGGCGCCAGCCTCGAGGTCGCCAAGCGCATTCCCATGGGTGGCGGCCTGGGAGGCGGCAGTTCGGATGCCGCGACGGTGCTCGTGGCCCTGAACCAGCTGTGGGAGTGTGGTCTTAAAGAAGACGATCTTGCCGACATCGGCGTCAAACTGGGTGCTGACGTGCCGGTATTCGTCCGGGGGCATTCGGCCTGGGCCGAAGGGCGCGGCGAGCGCCTCACGGCCATGAATCTGCCGCAGCACTGGTTTGCGCTGGTGCATCCGCAGGTCCATGTCCCGACCGCGGCCGTGTTCCAGGCACCTGAATTGACACGAAATTCACCCCCCATCACAATGGGCGGCTTTTTACGGTCGGGCGGGCGGAATGATTTCGAACCGGTGGTGCGCGCACGCTATCCCGAAGTCGCGCGCGCGCTGGACTGGCTGGGGCAGTTCGCACCGGCGCGGCT
>Ga0210388_10000878_pt1 | contig 23840 bp, 19 predicted proteins | sample IncBWC19OmetaG_FD_155485 | JGI IMG/M metagenome (GOLD analysis project Ga0210388, IMG submission 155485) | Forest soil microbial communities from Barre Woods Harvard Forest LTER site, Petersham, Massachusetts, United States - Inc-BW-C-19-O ...
AAACAGAAATACGATTTTGATGTGGCGGTCATCGGTGGCGGCAGCGGTGGTTATGCGGCGGCGCGGACGGCGGCGGCGGCAAAACTTAAAACCGTCGTCATCGAGGGCGGCAAGGAAGTCGGCGGGCTTTGCATCCTGCGCGGGTGCATGCCCACGAAGGCGATGCTCTATGCCGCCGAGGTCAAGCACCTGGCCGAACATGCAGAAACCTGGGGCGTGCGCACCGGCAAGGTTTCCTTTGACTGGCAGAAGGTGATGGCGCGCAAGGCGGAGCAGATCAAGGATTTTGCCGATCATCGCGTCAAACAACTGAATGACGGGCGGTTCAAATTCATCCGGGCGAACGCAAAATTTCTGGACGCCCATACGTTGCAGTTGAGCAACGGCAAGAAACTTACCGCCGCGAATTTTGTCATCGCCACGGGTTCGCATGTTTCGCCGGCTCCGCTGCCGCAATTGGATGCCACCGGCTACATCACCAGCGATGACGCCGTGGCGCTGAAAAAACTGCCGAAGTCGCTCATCATCCTTGGCGGCGGCGCGATTGCGTGCGAGTTCGCGCAATTTTTCGCGCGCTTCGGGGTCAAGGTGACCATCATCCAGCGCAACGATCATCTGCTTAAGGACTTTGATGCCGATGCCGGTGCGGTCATCCAAGCCGTATTCCAGCGCGAGGGTGTGAAAATTTTTACCGGCACCAAGCTGGTGGATGCCAAGCGAAAGGGGAAATTGAAATCCGTTTCGTTCGAGCAAGGCGGAAAGACCCATTCCGTTTCTGCGGAGCAAATTTTGTTTGCGCTTGGCCGTTCGCCGAACACCGCGTCGCTGGGCTTGCTCAATGCTGGCGTGAAGACAGAAGAGAACGGAGGCATCGTCACGAATTCGAAAATGCAGACCAGCGCGCCGCATATTTACGCAGCGGGTGATTGCTGCGGGCCGCATGACATCGTCCACATCGCCATCCAGCAGGGCGAGACGGCGATAAAAAATATCATCGGCCAAGGGAAGGGGAATCACATTGATTATCGTCTGCTCATTTCCGTCGTGTTCACCGATCCGCAGGTGGCAACCGTTGGACTGACGGAGAAAGCGGTGCGTGAAAAGAAGACGCCGTTTCTCGCTGCGAGCTATCCGTTCAATGACCATGGCAAGTCGCTCATCATGGAGGCGAAGGACGGCTTTGTGAAGCTGCTCGCGAATCCCAAGACCGGTGAAATCATCGGCGGCAGTTGCGCGGGACCGCTGGGTGGCGAACTGATCCATGAGATCGTGGCGGCGATGGCGAAGCGCATGACCGTGCGCGAACTGGCCGTGATGCCGCATTATCATCCGACGCTGGCGGAGATCTGGACTTATCCGGCGGAGGAATTGGCGGATCGGATCGGGTAAGAAGGGCTGTCGGCGCAACTTTCAAATGGCGCGGACTAATGTCCGCGGCTACGGGTAATTGCACGGAGCGTTCTCCCTCACCCTGACCCTCTCCCGCTGGGAGAGGGGACAGCCGTTGACTGCATTTTTAAAATTTGTAAACCTTGAAGCAGAAGCCAGTTTTTGAGTGTACCGCCCCCTCATCCTAACCTTCTCCCCCGAGGGGGAGAAGGAACCGCAACAGGACACGCGGGTGCTACATCAAAGTCGATGCAGTCTTGCCAGTTGACTATTGAATCCGCAGCATACGCGCGTGGCCGACAGCCAAAATATACCGCTCGCCGTGGACCTCGACGGCACGCTCATCCGCTCCGACATGATGTGGGAGTCGATCGCGCAGCGGCTGCGAAAGAATCCGTTCGCCATTTTTGCCATACTGATATGGTGGACACGAGGCAGGGCGTTTCTGAAAAAGAAGCTCGGGAAAAAAGTCCGGGTCAATCCGGCGGAACTGGAGTGCAACGAAAAGTTTCTGGCGTGGTTGCGCGAAGAAAAAAAACAGGGCAGGAAAATCATTCTGGCGACGGCGTCGGACCTGAAAATGGCGCAGCCGATCGCGGATTTCACCGGGGTCTTCGACGAATTGCTGGCGAGCGACGGCAAAACCAATCTTCGCAGCGAAAACAAACTGCGCGCGCTGACGGAGAAATTCGGCGAACGGGGATTCGATTACGCCGGTAATTCCACCGCTGATTACGCCGTGTGGCGCGGCGTGCGCGAGGCGGTGGTGGTCAACGCCAGTCCGGCGGTCCTAGCCGAGGCGCGGAAGATTTCCAAGGTCGGCGCGGTGTTTGGCGAAAACTATTCGCGGTTCACCATCGCCAAAAGCGTTGCTACGGAATTGTTTCTACGCAGCGGCTATCTGGTCGCGATTTTGGGCGGATTGCTGCTGTCGCTGGCGTTTCCGAAGATCAGCGTGGCCGGTTTCGCGTGGGTGGCGCCCGCAATCCTGTTTCTGGCGGCGCTGAATAAAAACGGGGCCGATGCGTTTCGCGCGGGTTACGCCGGCGGGTTTGCCTTCTGGCTGGCATCGCTTTACTGGTTGCTGCTGATTCCGTATGCGTTTTTTCCGATCCTTGGCTGGCTGGCGCTGGCGGCGTTTCTGGCTTTATTTACCGGGGCTTGGACGTGGTTGATTTCAAGTTTCCGGTTTCAAACCTCCAGTTGGATCGGTCGCTTTATCTGGTCGCTGGGCGCGGCGGCGGTGTGGGTTGCATTGGAAATGCTGCGGGCGCGGATATTTGGCGGGTTTCCGTGGAGCTTTCTCGGGGTGTCGCAGTATCAACTGGTGCCGTTGATCCAGATCGCCTCGGTCACGGGTGTGTATGGGGTTTCATTTCTGGTGGTGTGGTTTTCATTGGCGCTGTTTTGCGCGGGCCGGATGATCTGGAAAAATCCGTCGCAACGGTTCGTCTGGCAGGCGGAGATCGCCTTGCCGCTCGTGGTCGTGATCACGTGTTTCACCGACGGGATTTTTTTGACCGCCCGGGGCGTGGCGGCGAAGAATATTTTGCACGTCACAATGATCCAGCCGGCCATTCCCCAGACAGTCATCTGGAATCCGGCCTCGGACGAAAACCTGTTCCAAAAATTTCTGGCGCAAAATGAGGCCGCGCTGACGAACACCACCGATGTGGTCATCTGGCCGGAATCGGCGGTGCCGGAGATGGACGAGGAAAATGTCCATGCGATCAGTGCCTTCGCCCGCGCGCATCACATCTGGCTGATCTTGAACGGCGAGGACCTGGCCGAAACGACGGCGGCCACGAACTATTACAACGCCGCGTTTCTGGTGAACCCGGACGGTTTTCTCACCGCGACGTACCACAAGCAAAAGCTGGTGATCTTTGGCGAATATATCCCTCTGGAAAAATGGGTCGGGTTCATCATGAAATGGTTCACACCGATCGACGGCAGCTGGACGCCGGGGGAAAAACCGGTGACTTTTGCTATCGATGGATTTGGTCACACGAACAAGGTGATCATGCTCGGCGATAATTCGTCCGTACGCCATTCCGCAAAGACCGCGGCGTTGATCTGTTTTGAGGACACATTTGCGACCGTGACGCGCGAGGCGGCGCAGGATGACCTGGATTTTCTCATCAACCTCACGAATGACGGCTGGTTCGGCAACGGCGCCGAACAATGGCAGCACATGGCCAACTCCGTCTTTCGCTGCGTCGAGAACGGCCTGCCGCTGTTGCGTTGTTGCAACAACGGCGTGACGTGTTTTATTGATGCGCACGGCCGCGTGCAAACGATTTTTCGCGATGCCAAAAACAGCGAGTATGGACCCGGCGCGTTGAATGTGGAAGTGCCGCTGCTGGCACCGGAGGATAAATCGGGCGCGACGTTTTACAACCGGCATGGGGACTGGTTTGGGTGGGGTTGCGTGGGGGTGGCGTTGGTGTGGGGCATACGCCGGGTGGTTGGTCGGAGGTCATGACTTTAACCACCTTTGGCTTTTAAATGGCGCGGACTAACGTCCGCGGCTACGGGTGATTGGATGTAGCGTTCTCCCTCACCCTGACCCTCTCCCGCTGGGAGTGGGGACAGCCGTTGGCTGATTCCATAAAACTCATGAGCTGCCAAGCAGCGGCTATTTTCAGGTTCGCGATGAAAAGCGGTAGAGGGCTACCGCAGTCCAAGACGCTTGCGCGTTGGTGATGACTTCTGAATTTCGCCTTTGCTTTTTAGATGGCGCGGACTGATCTCTGCGGCTACGGGTGATTCACGGTGCGTAGGCGGGGGGGGCGCGCGCCAGGTGGTCATCAGGGAGTCATAGATTTTGAACTGGAGGTGAGACGAGATGGTGATTACGGTTTGAGCGTGAAAATGAACTGGAACCGGGCTTTGTCCGGTCTCGTTTTTCTGGTCTATTTTATATTGGCCTACGCAAAGGCCGGTAATGAAGCGGGCTTCATGGTTTTGTTGTTCTGCCTGGTTCCGCTGGCCTGCATCTGGTTCGGCGAGGCGATGCGCGGTTACTTGGGGACGGCCGGGATGTCTGGGATCACGGAACCGACGCCGGGAATCATCGTGTGTATTCTCGGCTGGCTGGTTTTGCTGCTGCCGGTGATCGCGCCAATGATCGGTTGGATTTTTAGTTGAGGAGAAATAATTTTAACTGCGGATGGATCATGGATTACCGCCTCGGAAAATATGTCGCCCCTGCCGGGGGTCCGAGCCGGCCGGGCTATCGATGGAAATCAAGCCGGAGAGCTTCGTTGATTGGATGTGAAGCGGAAAAGTAAAACTTTTCCGGCCTGAATGCTTTTTACCGTTGACCGTTCGGGCTTATAAGGGGTTAGGCGTTCTGCTCGTCGGCTAAAAACTTATTGAATTCTCTGGCCGCGTAGTAGTCCATCGGCAGGTATTTTCCCTCGACAACTCGATAAAGGAAAGAATCAAACGTGCGGGCGATCGGTTGGAAAAACTGCCGTGGATCTTGTGGTTCATCACTCCAAGGACTCCACTCTTCGTGAGTAATGAAGCCTGGATTGCAAGCTTCGGTCGAAAAGTCTATGACAAACATATCGCCATTGGGTGCGCGTCCCACATTCAAGAACTTGTGCTTGAGGAGACAGGCAGTCGCTTCGTCGGCGTGAAACGAGGCAGAAGACATGATAGAAATGTGGGCAATCTGACACTCCGCCTGTGGCCAATCCCATTGCATAAAACGTAGAAGGTCTGTCGGCAAAGCAATCTTCTCTAACCATGCCGCGATCTTCTTTGGCGCGTTGCCGGATTTCAAGTTTCCGTCTCGATCAAGATGCGAAATAAATTCGCGGCAGAGGCTGTGATTCATACGGTGGGTGGAGGAACGCCTAACAGTTATTGTGCTGAACTTTTGCGGCCTAGCAAGGGCGGATTGCGGTTGGGTTAATTTGTCGGGGGCACATCGAGCATCCCGCATAAGGTATCGCTGCAATCCCAGGAAAACAGGCCTTCGGGCGGGGTGGGAGCGTTCCAATTGTTCCATGAGATGGCGGTCACGTTCCGTTCCGCCCACGCTTGCGAAACATTGGTTTGTGCCCAAGGCAAATAGCTGCCGGGCATGAGGCCTTTCTGATAGGCGGCATTAAACCAGCGGAAGACGATGTCATTGAACCCGCCGGCATCCCCGCCACCCTGGCCGTAGTTGGGAAGGATGTCATAGCCGCCGACGCTTCCGCTGCGGTAGGCCGAGTTCGTCATCAGGAAATTTGCCGCATTTTGCACCAAGGTACGGTCGCCGCTGGCCAGCGCGGCACCCACGGCGATGCCATAATTATAGGTGTATGACTTATGAGCGACCCGATTTTTTCTAAGGCCATCGTAGACCTCGCCGGCGGGGGTGCTCAAATGGTTGGTACACCAGTTGTAGATGGTTTGGGCATGGCTGAGATAAGGGCCGTTCCCGCCGTTGCAATCATTGATAAGATGGCCGGCTATCACAAAAGTCCAGTTGGCCGGCGAGTTTTTATACCCGGAATGCTCATCTTCCTTATCAGATCGCCACCAGAGCCCGCCACCCCAGGTCATGTCAAATCCCCGGCGCCACACGGTGTTGAAATTCGTTTCCGCATCGTTTAACCACCGTTTGTTTCCGGTGATGGAATAAGCCCTGATAAAGGCGATGGTGGCCCAATTGAGGTCGTCATCAAAAACATTCGAAGACCAATCATCGCCATGCAAGGCCACAAACCCGTGGCATAAGCCTTGAACCTCGGCGCGATTATTCGTGGTGTGGTTTTCCGCATAGGCATCCTCGGCCATTTCAATCAATTCCGCCTCCTCCCAGAAATTCTGCTGATGGGCGGGCCCGTCGCTCATTGCGTTCGTGCTGAAATCATACCGGTCGACTGCGCCGTTGGTATATTGAAATGTTTTTTGAAAGGCGGACCAGGCGATCCGGGCATCCAGGGCACTCCATCCGGCCGCGGCCGGGCGCGCCCCGGCCAGGACCAGTACGAGGGTTGTGACCGCGCACAGTGCGCGCCGCATCCGAGGTAATATTTTTTTGCAGAACAATTTCACCCGGGGAGGATGACACGAATTGCATGAATTTTCACGGATTCAAAAAGGGTGCTTGCGTACGGCCGCCAAATATGGATGGAGCGGTTTAAGATAAGTGGTCGCCGTTGGTTTTCGATAATTTTCTCCCTCACCCGCCATAGCCGCTGTCGCTGCTCCCGCTGGGAGAGGAAAAAACGCTCCCAGCGTTTTGGCGGATTGCAGGCGGTCAGCGGCTCGAAAAAATACCGCAGAAGAGAAAATGTCCAACTGCTGTTCCCTCTCCCAGCGGGAGAGGGTTAGGGTGAGGGAGATCGTGCGGACACAACTTATATTTCGCCGCGAGGGGGGCAGAGCCTGACGGGCTACCACTGAAAATCAAGCCGGAGAGCTTCGTTGATTGGATGTAAAACGGAAAAGGAAAATTTTCTGCGAGGAATTCTTTTACCTGTTGGCCGTTCGGACTTAATGGGGGTTAGGCAGCAATTTCACAGTCCTCTATCAGACAACATCAATCCGCAATGAGTGCAAGCATGAATCTTATATTGCCGCGTCTTGCCTCGGCGCAAACTCTTGCCACAGGAATAACAGTGCGGAACCCGAAACCAACCTCCTGGCTTGAGATTGGCGGCTCCGCACTCAGGGCAATAACTACCTAACTCACTCGAAACAAGGTTGCCGTGACAAGCCGGACACTCCAATGACGACTGTATGATCGCTACAAAGAAAATAACTAGCCAGCAAATGGAAAATGCTCCAAAAATCCAACCAGTGTAGGAATTCAGCAGCAAGCCTGAAAAAATGATGACGAATCCAATTCCAAGAACCACAAAAGCTAACCGTGACCTAGAGCGATACTTTTGTGCGGTGGGAGCAAAAATCTCTCGGAGTCGTTTCTGCTCTTCCTCGCTAAAGCGTGGATTGATCGAATTTGAAACAGGCGTGCTCATGCTGCCTAACAGTTATTGTGCTGAACTTTTGCGGGCCTATCAAGGGCGGATTGATGTTGAGGTTTAGCGGCGGGAATGTGATTTGTCCAGCTTATGAATACCTTTTTTGCCGTCGGTTCAAGGGCTGAACCGCCTTTACCGCATCAAAAGCTGGAGAAGAAAAAGAGGGTGCTGTGATTGGGGAACAAAGGCCGGAAATTTTAACCGCGAAATACGCCAAATACGCGAAAATGGATGATGGGAACTGGTTCGCATGTTTTACGTGGTTCGCGGTCAACAACTTCGCTGATTCCGTTGGCTTCACTTCCACAGAACATATGTCGTCCCTTAAACGGGGGGTTAAACCGAGCTTGGTCTCTTTTGCCCGCCGCCTTCCGGCGGTCGGCGGGCAAAAGAGAGGAGGCTTGAAACCCAGGGTAGTGCCTGCGGCACAACCCTGGGCTGATTGACTGAATCCCGTTGGGATTCTCAGATGGCGCGGCTACAAATGTTTCGCGCCGACGGGGGTTGTATGTGGCGTTCTCCTTCCCAATGAACCAGATAATGGTTGGACGCTCGCCCTCATCCCGGCGTGGACTTACTCGCTCCCGCTCGTTCGGCCCGTTGGGCCTTCGGTCTCCGACCGAATTCCTTTCGCCGTTTCCCAAACGGCTCAAGTCTCCCCCAGGAGAAGGAGAAACGCTCGCAGCGTCTTGGCGAATTGGGGGCGGTCGGTAGTGCGAACGATATTTTCGGCGGGACGCCGAAAATCACCCGCGGGACGCGGGTGCTACATCCAGGAAAAGGGAGATTTCCGGCTCGCCGTAACGGTGGGGCACTGGAACGCGTGAATCGTCGAGCAGCGGCCATTTTCCGGTTCGCAATGAAAAGCGGTAGAGGGCTACCGTCCAAGACGCTCACGCGTTGGCGATGACTTCCGGATTCCGCGAAAACAGGTGTATTTTGATGGCAGGCGCGTGAGTAAACATGGGATTTTTAAATGTTGACAAAGATTACACTGTCGGCTATGGTGGTCGGGGAAGTTGATGGTTGATAGGCGGTCGATCCGCCTTCGCCAAGCTACGGCGCGACAAGACGGGTTCCGGTTTTCGGAGTTCGGGGGCGGACAAATTCGAATGACGAAAGCGGATTTGCAGGGTTCCTCCTCCGCCAAGGCTATGGAGGACAGGTGTTCTTTGACATAGCCGGCGAAGCCGGTCTTAACGGAAAAGGGTCACGGCGTGGGCTGGGGGTCCGAGCTGGACGGACCAGCAAATTGCGGACTTCGGAGTGCGGAGTGCGGAGTGAAATCGTCTTGAATCGGGGCAGGCCGTGTCGAATCGGATTTTATCCGAGTTAATCCGAGTTAATCCGACCTTTCAATTTCGGATTTCGGGTAAAGTGCCTCCAATCGAATCAACTGGGAGTGGGGCTGCATTAATGGGGCAAAGCGGCATTCCGCATGCGGGACTTGACCGTTTTTGAGGATTGGCAGCCCGGTCCTTCCGGCCGGGCACTATGCGAAGTCTCACTTCTCGACGGCGGCGGCTTCGTTGTCGTCCTTGGGGGCGGTGCCGTTGTATTCGTGGAGCTTGTTGCGAAGGGTGCGGATGCTCATGTCGAGCAGTTTGGCGGCCTGGGTGCGGTTGCCTTTGCAATTGGCGATGACGGCGAGGATATGGCGGCGTTCGAGTTCGGCCAGCGAGAGGAATTCGCCCTGGCGGTCCGTGCCCGAAAGGTAATCGGCGGTGTCGTTGCCGCTGGCATTGCCAGTTTTTACCGTGGAGCCGAGGCCGAAATGTTCGGGCTCGAGCATGCCGTTTTCGCCGCACATGATGACGGCGCGTTCGACGAGGTTCTGGAGTTCGCGCACGTTGCCAGGCCAATCGTGGGCGAGGAGGGCGCGCAAGGCGGCATCGGTAAAGCCCTTGACGTGCACGCCGTGTTTGCGCGCGGAACGGCGCATGAATTCGCCGGCGAGTTCGGGGATGTCCTCGCGGCGTTCGCGCAGCGCGGGCATGATGATGGGCACAACGTTCAAACGGAAATAGAGGTCCTGGCGAAATTCCTTTTTCTCGACGCTTTGTTCGAGGTCGCGGTTGGTGGTGGCGATGACGCGCACATCCACCTTGATGGTGCGGTTGCCGCCGACGCGTTCGAGTTCGCGCTCCTGCAGGACGCGGAGGAGCTTGGCCTGGACGCCGGGGGAGATTTCGCTGATTTCATCGAGCAAGATCGTGCCGTTGTGGGCGAGTTCAAAGCGGCCTTCGCGCTTGGTCAAGGCGCCGGTGAAGGAGCCTTTTTCGTGGCCGAAGAATTCGCTTTCGATGAGGTTTTCGGGGACGGCGGCGCAATTGACCTTGATGAAGGCCATCTGGGCGCGCGGGCTTTCACGGTAGAGGGCGCGGGCGACCAGTTCCTTGCCGGTGCCGCTTTCGCCCTGGATCAAAACGGTGGCCTGCGTGCGGGCAACCTTGCGGATGAGCGCACGCAGGTTTTCCATCGCCGGACTGCGGCCGATAAGCTCGCGGTCGTCATCGGCCGATTCCTGCGTGAGAAAATGGTTCACCTTGACGAGCTGGGAAAATTCCTCGGCCTTGCGCAGGGTGACCTCGATCTGCTCGGTGGAAAACGGCTTGATGAGGTAATCAAACGCGCCGTTTTTCATGCATTCGACGGCGGATTCGACGGAGCCGAAGCCGGTCATGACGACGGAGAGGGGACGTTGCGGGCGCGCATGAAGCTGCTTGAGCAAATCGAGGCTTTCGCCGTCCGGCAACCGCATGTCCATGAAGATGACGTCGAAATTGTCGCGCGCGAGCAAATCCCGGGCGGCGGCGATGGTGGCGGCGGAGGTGACCTCCAGCTTCAACCGGCGGAGAAAAGTCTCCAGGTTGTTGCGGACGATCGGGTCGTCTTCGAGAACGATGACTCTTTCAATGGCCATTATTTCAAGCGGCGTGGCGGCGGTACAGATTGTTCACAAAGTTCGGCTGCTGTTGCTGCACGGGCGGCAGGTGCGCGGGGGGCAAGACGCCGCGGCGCAACATCTCCTGCTGGTTTTCGCGGTCGAGCATCAGTATCCGTGGAAGCAGATTTTGCAACTCTTGAAACAAATTGTTAATTTCCCCGCAGCGTTCGCGTTCCGCCTGCGAAAACTTCTGCCAGGAATCACGAGCTTCGCGTAATTTGATTAAGACGGATTCCAAGCGCGGGAGCAAGCGCATTCTTTGCTCGTGCAGCGCCATCGGCTGCCAGGCGGGCGAACTGCGCAGCATCCGGTTTTCCACCGTGAAGAGCGCGAGGCATTCGTGGCAAATCGCGAGGTGCTCGCGGAGGCCGGCGGCGAGGGTGACAAAAAAGTGCGGCGTCGGGGTTTTCATCTTTTGGAAAGTGTATCGGGCAGGTTGGTGGAATCGATCTGCGGGCGTTGGTTGAAATCCTCCGCGCGCTCCTGCCATTGCAGGTAATCGAGCCGCCATTGCGCCATTTCGGCGACGGACTTGAGGCTGTCGGTGGTGTTGGTGCCCAGCGACACGGCGGAATTGGTGATGCTGCGATAGGCGACGATGGCGTTCGACGGCTGCAGAAGTTTTTCGTAGGTGATGCCGATCTGGTAATTCACGGGCAACTGCCAGGCAGGCGCGGCATCCAGTTGCGAGAGCGTCACATACACCTGCAGGGCGTGGATAAAATCGCCTTCCTGGTAAAGGGCGTTGCCGATCTCATTGCCGACGCGTTGCTGCCAGTAGGTCCAGACTTCGGGATGATCCTTGGTCTGCGCGCGTTCTTCCTTCAAGAAGATCAGGACCTGCTGCATGGCATCGGCATTGCGGCCAAGGCCTTTCAACGCCTGCGCCAGGTGATAGCGCATCTCGGGTTCCTCGGGCGAATCGGCATAGTGCGTGAGAAAATCCTGGGCCTGTGACGCCGCGTCATCGAATTTATCAATGGCCACGAGCGAGCGCACAAGGCGGAACTGGATTTGCGCGCGGTCGAGCGCGGGATCCTGCTCGTTCAACAGGCGGGAATAGTATTCGGCCGCGTCCGCGAATTTGCCGATGAGGTAATGTGTTTCCGCTATCTCCACCTGCGCCTGCAGCACGAGCCGTTTGTAATACGGCAACTGATCGCTCTTCAAGGCGAGGGCGGTGGTCATTACCGCGTAAAATTTTGCGAGGGCAAGCTGGTTCATGCCCATCGAACGGAAAAGCTGGCCTTGATGCAGGCAGATTTCCGGGGACCGGGCATCGTTCGGCCAGCGTTGCTGGTATTGTGCAAAAATGGACTGGGCGCGGCTCAAATCATCCGCGGCCTGCACGGTTTCACCCATTTCAAACAATGCGGTTTTTTGCAGGTCATCCGGCACATCCTCGGCCAGCAGCAGCAGGAAATATTTTTCCGCCGCCTGGAAGTCGCGGGTTTCCACATCCAACCGCGCGGTGGAAAGGGCGAAATTGAGGCGTTCCATTTTTTTGGCGGCGGCGGCGGCGTTGGTATCAACGTTTGAAACTTCCGGCAGCAATGCCGGTCCGTTGGATTCCTGTGCGAGGGCGGTGGCGGCGGTGAGCACAAGAAATGCGACGGCGGAAAATAATTTTCCGCAGCCGCGCGAAAGGTGGCTGTAAAAGCGCATCATTTAACGTTGTATTCGCTGTGGCTTGAGGGTGCCGCGAGCGGCGGCACGAAGCCGACGCGGAACGGAACCGGCACGACGAGGGCGTTGGTGCCGGTGGCGTTGGGCCGGAAATAGGTCGCGAGCATCGCGGGCGTGATGCCCATCAAATCCGGGGTATCGAGCTGCATCATGGCGGGCCCGTTTGCCGGGCCAGGGCCGGGCATTTGCATGGCGTTATCCGCGCCCAGCACGATGGGCGGCAATTTTGATTCGTCGTCCGAAGGTTTGCTGGAGATGACAATGGGATTGGTATCGGCGATGCAATTTTCGACCGCGGCGGGTGAATTGGTGTCATGGGCGGGAATCACGGCCACGAGCGCGATTTTCGGTTCCGGCGGCCGGGCCGGGCTTTTAACGATGGCGACGCGCATCGGAGGGGGGCCGGTATGCGGCAGATACGACAGGCCGGCGCGGGCGACGGTCGCGATGCCTGCCGCCAGGACAAAAGCCTTGATCAATGTAATTTCCGTTCGAATGCTTGATCTTTTCATGGTCAGGCGTGCCACGACGCCAACCAGTCATCGGAAGTTTATTCCAAGGCTTGAGGAAAATTTTTCCGGGATGGGAAATTTTTCTCTTACAGTTCAAGTCACCCCTTTTTTGACCGATACGTAGCCAGTTTTGAACAATATCATTGCACCTGTGACGACTTCCGTTACCAATCGCGCCAACCGGCTGGAAGCTGTTGAGATCCAGAAGCAGCTTGCCCGATGCCCGTCGTTGCCGTCGTTGGGCAGCATCAACAAGGCGCTGCAAGGGTTGTTGCTCAATGAACAGCGTTATACCGCGCAGATCGCGGAGATCATCCGCCGCGATCCGAGCCTGACTTCACGCCTGCTGCGGCTGGTGAACTCGGTTTATTATGGCCTGGATGCGCCGGTCAACAGCATCGAAGAGGCGGTTTTTTACCTTGGCGTCCGGCAGATCCGCCAGCTGGCGATGGTCACCCCGGTGATCGAAGATTTTCAGCGGCTGACGCGGCAATGCGCGTTTCCGTGGCGGGAATTCTGGCAGCACTGCATCGGTACGGCCATCATGACGCGGGAAGTCACCGCGAACGTGCCCGGTCCGACGGAGGATTCCGATTATGTCGCCGGACTGGTCCATGATGTGGGTAAAATTGTGATGGCCTGGACGTTTCCCGACCATTTCAGCGAAATCAACCGCCGCGCACAGGCGGGAACCCGGCCGATATCCGAGCTTGAAGAGGAGATCCTGGGCGTGAACCATTCCGAACTTGGTGCGTTGTATCTCGAACGCCACCGCCTGCCGGAATTGATGATCCATGCCGCGCGCTACCATCACTGCCCGGAAAAGGCGCCGGAAAACCGTCACGTCATCGCCGCGGTGCAGGTGGCCGATCTACTATTGCGAAGCGAGGGTATCGGCCTCAGCGGCGACTATGTGCCGGTGACCCGCGAGCAATGCTTTGCGGCTCCGGTCTGGGACGTTTTGCTGGCCGGGGTGCCGGAAAATGAACGTCCGCTGGTGAAAGCCGCCGTGTCGCGCACGCTCGAACAGATTCCGGTCATGCTCGAAGGCATGGTGTGAGAAAATTCAACGGCCTGCCGATGCCGTGATCCGGGGAAAGGGCGGGCGAATCCGCAAGGTCAATGGTCCTCGACGTAACTTTTTCCGCAACCGCGACAGGCGTAGCGCTTCCAAAAACGGGTGCCTTCGACTTTTTGCACGGCATGCTTGCCGCAAACGGGGCAGCGGAGATAACGCGCGGCAACGAGGCTGATGCAATAAATTGCAGCCGCGATCAGGATTGAATACTCCAAAATTGTGCGCATCCGACCCAAGAATATTAGCATTTTGGGTACGGCTGTCCATGCTGCAAATTATCAGGATGCGGACAGGTTTTGACGCCCCGATGGTTGGCCGCAGACACGACGCTACACCATTTCCGTCTCGCAATCTTCTTTTCCGCAGCCGCAACCGGAGTCTTCCTGGTCGCTGAAATGGCTGTCCCAACTTGGATCGAGGCCGAGGTCCTTGAGCATTTGCAGGTCTTTTTCCACCGGCTGGTTCAACGTGGTGAGGTAGTTGCCCACCATCAGCGCGCTGGCGCCGGCCATGAAAATCATGCTTTGGGCGTCGCGCAGGTTCACCGTGCGACCGCCGGCGATCATGATTTCCTGCCGGGGCAGGATGAACCGGAAGCAGGCGATGGTCTTCAAAATCTCCATCACCGGCAGCGGCTCGTTCTTGGCGAACGGCGTGCCGGGAATCGGGTTCAAAATATTCACCGGCACCACATTTGCGCCGATGGCCTTGAGTTCAAACGCGAGGTCGCAACGGTCTTCGCGGGTTTCGCCCATGCCGATGATGCCGCCGGAACAGATTTTGATGCCCGCTTTTTTCAGATAGCCAATCGTTTCGAGCCGGTCGTCGAACGTGTGGGTGGTGCAGGTCTGCGGAAAAAAGCGGCGGGAACTTTCAAGGTTATGCCCGTAACATTCGAGGCCGGCTTCCTTCAGCCGGTTGGCGACTTCCTGTTTCTTGATGATGCCGAGCGAGGCATCGGGGCGCGTCTTGCCCCCGGCTTTCAAATCGCGGATGCGGTCGCAAACTTCGTCGAGCATCGGACCTTCGTTGAGGCCTTTCCAGGCGGCGACGAGGCCGACGGCAGTGACGCCGTTCTTGTTCGCCTCATCAGCCGCCTCGGCGACGGGTTCCGGGTCAACGAAGCCGTATTTGGGCGAACCGGTCTGGTAATGCGACGACTGCGCGCAAAAACTGCAATTCTCCGAACACGCGCCAGCCTTGGCGTTGACAATGGAACACAGGTGGATCTTGTTGCCCTTGAACTTTTCACGAATGCGATTGGCCCAGGCAAGCAAATCCAAAATATCGGCGGAGGTTTCGAGGTTGAACAGGAACAACGCCTCGGCGCGCGAAATTTTTCCGCCGTTCAGAACGGCTTCGCCCAGTGCGGAAATTTTACGGTGATTGTTTGCGTCAACCAAGTCAGTCGTCATGATTGACAGGATAGCGTGCGGGGGATTTTTGCGCAAGTCACTTGGCCGGGGCGTTGGTCACGGAGGGATGGAGCGTAGTGAGAAATTGCGCCAGCGAGGCGATCTGCAAATCGTCCAGCGGGCCGCCCTGGGACTTGGCGAACGCGGGCATCACCGAACCGGGCTTGCCATAAGTGATCCACGTGCGCCAGAAATCTTCATTGGTCGGCACGGTGAGTTTGCCCAGGTCGGGGACGATGGTCGCGCGGTTTTCGGCTTCGTGACAGATGGCGCAGGCATTTTTGAAAAGCTCCTGACCATAACGACCCTGGATATTTTTGGTGTGGCACGTGGCGCAGTCGCCCCTGAAGACCGCCTGCCGGTCGGTTTTCGAGGCGGCGATGCCGGCGGCTTTTTGTTCATCGGTCATCTTGATCACGACCGGCGGCAGGAAATCGATCCGCATCATCACGGACTTCATTCCCTTGTCGGTGGTGACGGTGATGGTTTTGAAGAGCGTGCCCATGTGGCCGGTGACGTTGAGGTCCACGCGCGCCTTGAACGAACCGTTGCCACCGGGCGGAATCGTCCACGGAGTCGGCGGCACGTCGGCGGTGGTGCAATGACATTGGGGATGGACGCTGAAGACGGTCAGCGGGGTCGTCATGAGATTGGTGAAGTTGAACGTGAAATCGGCGGCATCCTGGTCGGTGGCGGCGTTCGTGGTTTTCAACGCGGCGTCCCAGGTGATGATGCCGTCGGGGAGGGGCTCGTTCTGGTGCGTGGTGTCCGGCACGTAAACCGGCGTGGTGGCGACCATGTTGGAATTTTGCGCGGCGGCGGAGAAAATTCCGGCGGCGACGGACAGACAGGCAATGAAGAAAAATCGTGAGCAACAATTCATTGAATCTGGAATGTAACAGTTGACGCAAATTTGACGAGCAGGAATTACAGCCGTTCAAATGTTCTCAATGAGCGACGACGACGGGCTTGTCGGTTTCATACGCAAAGCCCGAGAAAATCTGGATGAAATCGGCCAGCGGCACGGCAAAAAGCCCGCGTTGCGTGGGATAGCCGTTGACGAGTCCGGGCGGCTCGGGTGGTTTAAAGTGGTTGCCCCAGGGATTGAACACCAGGACTTCACGAGTCTCCGGGTTGTAGCCCAGCACCCCGTAGCAGTGCCCGTGGGCGATGCCCTTGGGCAACGGCTTGCCGCTGCCGGTGCAAACCGCCATCAATTTGTGTTCGCCCGCCAGTTTGGACAGCAGGTCGCCGGCTTTTTGCAAGCCACCCTGTGGGTCCTGTTTCACCCAGCGGGCCAGGGACGCACCGGAAACTTTGTGGCCGGTCAACAGCGCGATTACCGGGGCGTAGGTGCCGCCATGGCCGATGAAATCCGTCACCACGGCGTCATCGGCTTCGATATTCTCCCCGGTCTTGTGTTCCTTGGATTGTTCCAGAACCAGCGCATAGGCTTTTTCCAAAGTTGAAAGCCAGATGCCATGGTCCCGGCCTTCGCTCGCGCCCATGATCAATTCCGCATCGGTCAGGGGCGAGATCGCCACGGTTTTGCCGTTGCCGAATTTGACTTTGAAACTTCCGTCCGACTGCGGCGTGATCATCTCGTGTACGGTTTGCGGATGCTGGTAAACAAAAGTGCCGATGACCGCCAGCAGGTAACAATCGCCGATGCCGCCTTGATGAAAGGTTTCCAGGTTCGGGTCGCCGGGTGCGAACAACGAATGGTCAATCGCCTCGATGTGCCAGGCCTTGCCGGAGATATTTTTCTGGATGGCCGGGTTATCGGCCAGGGCCATGGCATCGGCCATCGTCAAGCCGTTGGTTTTTTCATCGTCATCTGTTTGCAGGCGCCGATGAAAATAAACGGCGACGGCCGCCTCAGTGCCTTGGATTTGCGGGTTCTGGACTACGAGGTTCATTTCCTTGAGGTCTAGCTTGCCGTCCTGATTCAGGTCCCACGCGGTGAACAGCTGCGAGAACAGATCACGGAAGCCGGCGGCTTTTTGCGCCTGATCCACCTGCGGCTTGGGCTTTTTGCCGGCATGGGCGTCCACGGCCAGGCCGAGAATCAATGCCGCCAATCCGATGGAAATCAGAAGCGCGCGCATGCTAGAGCGGTATAAGATAAGTTGTAGGCATTGGTTTCCGATAATTTTCTCCCTCACCCCGGCCCTCTCCCGCTGGGCATTGGTATCTACACAAGTCAGAAATGGGCCGTTTTCGGGTACTTTTTGCGGAACACTTGATTTTGCAAATGCCCGTTTTTTGGCTAAAAACCGTGCAGTCGTCGAATACCCCGCGACTTGTGTAGATACCAATGCCCGCTGGGAGAGGGAGAAACGCTCTCAGCTTCAGAAAAAACCCAGCGGCTGGATTGGAGCCTGTCGTGTTCGATAAAAGAAAGGCAATCATAGCTGTTCCCTCTCCTAGCGGGAGAGGGCCGGGGTGAGGGAGAAAGTGCCGATACATCTTACTTTAAAATACTTTAAGTCATAAACGATTGAGCGCGCTTAACACCGCCTTGATGGAGGCCAGCTCGATATTCGTGTCCACGCCCGCGCCCCAACGTGATTTTCCATCGGCGGCCTTGATCTGGATATAGGCGATCGCCGCCGCGCCTTCGCCGCTGCTCAAGGCGTGCTCGGCGTAATTGGAAATCTCAAATTTGGGAACGCCGATCTGCGAGAAGCCGTGAACGAGCGCGGCGAGCGGGCCGTTGCCTTCGCCCTTGAACGCAACTTCCTTGCCCTCGCGCAACAATGTGGCATCGCACTTCACGACGCCGTTTTTGCTTTCGGTCTCAAACGACTTGAGCGACCACGGCATGGCGCGTTCGACGTATTCCTTCCAGAACATCGCCTTCAATTCCGTGCCGGACACTTCGCGACCGAGCTTGTCCACCTCGTCATTGGCGATGGGGCCAAACTCGCGTTGAAAATCCTTCGGCAACGCGATGCCGAATTCGCTTTCGAGCAGGTAGGCGACGCCGCCCTTGCCGGATTGCGAATTCACGCGGATGACCTCGTGGTATTCGCGGCCGATGTCGGCCGGATCAATCGTGAGGTACGGCACGTCCCAGTGATCGTGCTTTTTGTTTTCCCATTCCGACAGACCTTTCTTGATGGCGTCCTGATGCGAGCCGCTGAAGGCGGTAAATACCAATTCGCCGGCGTAAGGCTGGCGCGGCGGAATGGTCATGCCGGTGCAACGTTCGTAAACGTCGATGACGGAATTCAAATTGGAGAAATCCAATTTAGGATCGATGCCGTGCATGTAGAGGTTCAAGGCCACGGTGACGATGTCCAGGTTGCCGGTGCGCTCGCCGTTGCCGAACAAGGTGCCTTCCACTCGGTCGGCACCGGCCAAAATGCCCAATTCCGTCGCGGCGACGCCGGTACTGCGGTCGTTGTGCGTGTGCAAGCTGACAATGATCGAATCGCGGTTCTTGAGGTTGCGGCACATCCATTCGATCTGGTCGGCGTAGATATTCGGCATGGCGACCTCGACGGTGTCCGGCAGGTTCAAGATCATCTTGTGCTGCGGCGTCGGCTGCCAGACGTCCATGACGGCCTCGGAAATTTCCTTCGCAAATTCCATTTCCGTGGCCGAAAAACTTTCCGGCGAGTATTGCAACATCACCTGCGTGCCCTGGTCCGTGAGGCGATGCAAGCGGTCCTTGATCATCTTCGCGCCATTGACGGCGATGGCCTTGATTTCGTCCTTCGATTTGCCGAACACCACGCGGCGCTGGGCCGGCGAGGTGGAATTGTACATGTGAATGATGACCTTCTTCGCGCCGACGAGCGATTCGACGGTGCGTTCGATCAAGTCCTCGCGCGCCTGGACGAGCACCTGCAACCAGACGTCGTCCGGGGCGTGGCCTTTTTCGATGAGCAGGCGGTTGAAGGCAAATTCCGTGTTGGAGGCGGAGGGAAAGCCGACTTCGATCTCCTTGAAGCCAATCTTCACGAGCCGCTGGAACAATTCCAATTTTTGCGAGACGTTCATCGGCACGGCCAGAGCCTGGTTGCCATCGCGCAAATCCACGCTACACCAGCGCGGGGCGTGGGTGATGACACGGTCGGGCCATTGCCGGTCCGCAAGCTTCGGCGCGTGCGGGAACGGCTGGTATTTCTTTGACGGATGATTTTGCATGGTCTGGCTTTCGTATTATTGCCGTCCGGCGGTGGAGTTAAAACAAAAAACCCACCGCCGTTTGGCAGTGGGTTTTGGTTGAAATTTAGTTCACGAATCAAAACCCGTCTGCCGCGCAGCTAAGCAGCAGCGCGTTGGCAAGCAACAGGTTCAGATTGCGATTCATGTCAGGTAGAGTATACGTCGGCGATTTCCGGCGTCAAGTTTAGGGCGAGGGTGGTGGTGCCTTAAATTGATGGGGCGAGCGTCCTCGCGAGCCGTCGTGAGCCTTGGGTTTAAGCGGCTCGCGGGGACGCTCGCCCCACCGGTTTTTTTAATTAGAACACCAGCGTGTCGGCTCAGTTTTTCGCGGGGACGAGGTGGAGCAGTTCCGAGACGCGCTTTTCGAGGCGGTCGAGGTCGAGTGGTTTGGTGAAAAAATCCTCGGCGTGCATGGCGGCGGTGCGCTTGGTGACGTCGCCGGAGAGCGCGCTCATGAAGATGACGGGGATCTTTTTGGTGGCCGGCTGGCGATGCAGGATTTCGCAGACGGAAAGGCCGTCGAGATCCGGCAGCAGGATGTCCAAGAGGATGAGGTCGGGCTTGTATTGCCGCGCCTGGCTCAGGGCATGGACGCCGTCGCTGGCCGTGAGAAATTCACACGCCAGATTGCCCAGGCGGAATTTCACCAACTCGATGAAATCGCCCTCGTCGTCCACTATGAGGATGCGTGGTAGCACAACGGGAACATAACGTAGAAATGCGGTTTCGCAATGGCGGGAAGGTGAAAGGAAGGTTACAAAACGGCAACGGAAAGGGGAATGAGTGTGTTATGGGTTACGGCAATATCTCAAGTGATAATGCATAATCCGTATAACCCACCGAGCGCCAAAAAGCGACGCCGCTCTGATTGGCAACCAAAACTTCCACCGTCAATCTTTTGTCTTTCGGCCAAATCTGCGAGCGTAAAATTTCAACCGCCTGACGGCCAAGTCCCTGACGCCGACGCTGCCGGACGACAAAAAGCTGCCGCAAATAAATCAGGTCCGGCTTCTCCCGATAAAGGCCATATGCCACGACCTCACCGGAGTCCTCAAAAATCACCGCTCGATACCCGCCGGAAAGCCATTCGCGCATCCGATGCTCCAGCTCCGGCGCGGTCATCTTATTCCGGTGGCCCTCGTCTTGAATCAATTGGTGATTCAGTTTAGCGAGCAGCGGACAATCATCCGGGGTGGCGGGTTGGAATGTCATAAGGCGGATTGCGCCACACAAAAAGGTTCCATGGCCGCTGGTTCAGCAGAGATTGGATTTGGCATTTCGTCAGGCCGCAGGTCTGTTTGCACTGATGGCATAATACTCAACTGCATAGTAAATGAGAAAATGACTCAAACTGGCTGCATACTCTTGCCGGCAATCAGTCTCATGTTCCCACATAAATACTGCTGTCCCTACGCCACCGTTCCGAAATACCGGAAAAGCAAAGTCGTCACCATTTCCGGTATCGCCAAAAAATAATAGATGGTCGAATGGCATTCTATCAGCCAGGTACTCAGCAGAACGAATCTTTTGATTCATGGAGACAATCTGATCAATCGAGCATACTGGAGAGCTGTATAAACCGTCTATGCCATTTGTCTCAAGCAACAAATCCCGTAAATCATCCGGAAACCGAACTCCAAGCTTTTTTTCTGCTGAAGTAATGTCTGTATGTTTTGCAGGCTTGCTGAGTTTCGCCTGCGGCATACAAATACGGATGCGATCGCACCAGCGGAGCGGGTGGGGCGCATCTGAAATTTTACCGCGCAACACCGTATATGCCTGGGACAAATTGTCAGGGATTAAGCGCATGGTGTTTTAATCAAAAATCCCGCGACTGCGGGATCGACGTTGGTTGGCTTCAGCCTCCGCGTGGCTTCGGCTTGATTGGCCGAAGATTTATCAGGCGGCAAAATCATGGTGCATTGTAAATAAACAAGTCATGGACATCCGCCCGGGTGAGAACTCGAAGCTGCCACAGCTGAAAAAGCAGGGCACACACCATAAGCAGAATAATATTCTGTGCGGAAAGCTCTCCGGTTGATCTGTGCCTTACAGTCTGTAATTGAGGTGCCAACAATACACAGCCCTCAAAGATGATGCCCAATATCCCAATCCAGGTGAAAATCAGCGCGCAGATGCGCCAGCCACGCGAGAGACGGCGCAAACCTCTGGAAGCACCCACCAGTGTAAGCCCGATAACCAGGTGCGTTGCCCCCAAAATGGTGCTGTTACTGGTCAGGTCGAGCCCTTTCGTAGAGATATCCAAACCAACAAAGAACGCACCAAGGGCCAGAATCCCCATGCCGATCAGGAAATACAAATACGAAAGTACGGATAGCGCCGGTGGAATCTTTTGCTTTTGCATGTAGTCATCGCCATTCATGTGACGTGTGAACGTGCCATACCTGTGAAAACGAATACGCCTGACCTGACCCGAAGGCAAGAATGAAACTGGCAATCGCAGGACAGGCTTCCAGCGTGTTTCCATCCTATGCCGCCCCTGGACGGGGCTGGTTTTTAGATGGCGCGGACTCAACGTCCACGGCTACGGGGATTAATTCGCGGCTTGCTTCCGGCGGGGGCTTTGCTAAAAAAGCGGTGATGCGGTTAGCAAAAGGATGGCCCACTCTGCCCGGCAAGGCGTTCGTCGCCTTGCTGCTGATTGCCAACATCCTGCTTCTGGACGCGATGGCCGCCTGCCCCGCGCTGCATGAACTGATCCATCACGACGCCGGCAAGCCCGACCACGAATGCGCGGTCACGATGTTCGCGCACGGCCAGGTTGATTCGACCAGCATCGAGGTTCCGGTCACCACGCCGCAGGTTCTTGTTTTCGCCCTGCCACAAGTTGAGATTTCCGTTTTCAGTCCGGCCATCGAGAATCTTCCCGCGGGCCGCGGGCCGCCCTTCCTGCCGTCCGTTTCCTAATTCAAGATTTCAAACAGCGCGACCCGCTCGTTTGAGGTTTTCCATGATTGATATCGCGATTCGCCGTTTGCGTTTCGCGAGTGCGGATTTATAAAAATCCGCGAAATGTTTTATAAAAAATTTAACCCCTTTTTAGATCATGAAATCTTTTGAAGAACCAAAAAAAATAAATAGCAGTTTTTATTGGACGGTTATTTCGCTCGTCGCACTGTCGTGCGGCGCGGCGCGGGCACAGACGAATTCCGTGATGGATGCAGGCGGCGCGACGAATTTGGTGGTGGCGGCAGGGAGTTCGACGAATGTAACGGACCTCGGCAACGTGAAGGTGGTCGGCCGGTTGGACCAGGCGCGCAGCAGCATCCTGCCCGACCTCGGGGCGACGGCCTATACACACACGGCAGAGCAGATTGAGTCGCAGTCGCAGGGTGACGATGCGCCGATCAACCAGGTGATCCTGCGTTCGCCGGGTGTGGCCGGGGACAACGAGGCGAGCGACGGCCTGCATGTGCGCGGCGAGCATGCGAACCTGCAGTACCGCATCAACGACGTGCTGTTGCCAGAAGGTATCGCGGGTTTCGGGTCCGAGCTCGACCCGCGTTTCATCGACTCGATGCAGCTCATCACCGGTTCGCTGCCGGCGCAATACGGTTTCCGCACGGCGGGCATCGTCAACATCCAGACCAAAAGCGGCGTGTTTGATAACGGCGGCACGGCGGAAGTTTATGGCGGCAGTTTTGAGACCATCCGTCCGAGCTTTGATTACAGCGGCTCATCGGGGAAATGGAATTATTTCTTTGACGGCAGCTATGACCAGAATGCGCTCGGCATCGAGAATCCGACCGACAGCCACGACGCCATCCATGACACCACACGGCAGGGGAAGGGCTTCGGCTATCTGTCGTATGTGATTGATGACACCAGTCGCCTGACGTTCATGGGCAGCGCGTCTTACAGCACATTTCAAATACCGAACACGCCGGGATTGGCGGCGGGAACTTCGCCCAACGGTACCCAGTGGGTTCCCGGAATCTTCAATTCCGCCTCGCTGGATGAAGGCCAGCGCGAGCAGAATTATTATGGCGTCATCGCGTATCAAAAATCCGTCGGGGATTTCAACAGCCAGGTTTCGCTATTTGGCCGGGGCAGCGACGTGCATTTCACGCCCGACACGATCGGTGACCTGTATTTCGACGGCGTGGCTAGTGACGTTGCGCGCTGGCTTTACGGGGGCGGCCTGCAGGCAGATGCCAGCTACGCGCTGGGCAACCATCATACGCTTCGCGGCGGAGCAATGTTCCTCGCCGAATTTGCGAAGTCAGATTCAACTACGACAGTATTCCCCGTGGATGGCGGCGGCAACCCCACCGGCCCGGCGTTTCCCATCACGGACAGCAGCCAGCTCCATGGCCTGTTCACCGGCCTGTATTTGCAGGATGAATGGAAGATGTTCGACAAGCTTACGCTTAACTACGGTGCGCGCTACGACAACTTCAGCTCGTCGTTCGACAACGAATGGCAGATCAGCCCGCGCATCAACCTCATCTGGCAGCCGACGGATTCGACGACGCTGCACGCGGGTTATTCGCGGTACTTCACGCCGCCGCCGGTGGAGGATGTTTCAGGGAACACCGTGGCGGAGTACAACGGCACATCCAACGAGTCGGCCACGACCCTTGATGATTCGGTCAAAAGTGAGCGGGCGGATTATTACGACGTCGGCAT
>Ga0210388_10000879_pt1 | contig 23834 bp, 21 predicted proteins | sample IncBWC19OmetaG_FD_155485 | JGI IMG/M metagenome (GOLD analysis project Ga0210388, IMG submission 155485) | Forest soil microbial communities from Barre Woods Harvard Forest LTER site, Petersham, Massachusetts, United States - Inc-BW-C-19-O ...
GACGGCGACTTGGAGGCCGAAAAATCGGTGTTCGTGAAAGAAACGGCAAAGGTTTGCGGCAACATTTTTGCTCCCACGGTCAGCATCATCGAAGGCGCCAATTTCAGCGGCAGCATCGATATGAACGGGAAAAAGGCCGCTCAGCAGTCTGGTACGGCGGCAAGGCTGCACGATTCCAACCGGCCGCCCAAGGCCTCCGGCGGCGCCGCCTGACAATGTCGTGGTTTATTAAAAAACCTCTCGAGGGAGATGATCTCATGATGAATTCCAACTCTAGCCGCCCCGGCGCACCCGAACCCTCAGTAACGCGCCCGGAACCGCGCGAGCCGCGCCTCGAGCCGCGATCGCCGGCGCCGCGTGCGGCGGAGCCGCCGCGTTCACCCGAAGTCAGGCAGCCGGAAGGGGCACCGCGAGTGTCCGTGTTGGGCCCGACCTTGAAATTCCGCGGCGAATTGTCGGCGCAGGAGGACTTGATCGTTCAGGGCAGCGTGGAAGGGTCCATCACCCATACGCAGAGCCTCACGGTCGGCACCGACGGCACCATGAAGGGCGATATTCGCGCCCGCGTCATCGTCATCGACGGCAAGGTGGAGGGCGACCTTTACGCCACAGAGTCGGTCAATATCCGGGCCACTGCCAAGGTCAAGGGCAATGTGTTTGCGCCGCGCGTCGGCATCAGTGAAGGCGCGTTTTTCCAGGGTCAGATCGAGATGCAGCCCTCGGGTGCGGCGGTCCAGGAGCACAGCGCGCGCTTGCGCCAGGCCGCAATGGCAGCGCCAGCGCCCATGGAGCCGGTCGCAGTTGATCATATGCTGGGCGGGACTTAACGCCTGACGCCAAGATCAAGGCACGAATAATTCCGGATCGACCCAGGTGTGGTTGAGACTAAGGCCCCAATGCAAGTGGGGCCCGGTCGCGCGCCCCGTCATACCCACGGCACCGATGGTCGTTCCCGCGGCGATGTGCTGTCCGGGCTTCACGTCGATGGCGCTCAAGTGGCAATACATGCTGATCAGCCCGCGACCGTGGTCGACAAACACGGTATTGCCGTTGAAGTAATACTCGCCGGCATCGACGACGGTTCCGGCGATCGGCACCCGTACCGGAGTACCTGCTGGCGCGGCGATGTCCATCCCGCTGTGGGGCTTGCGCGATTCACCGTTGAATACGCGCCGCAGTCCGAATGAACTGCTGCGAACTCCCGGCACCGGCTGCGCCAATCGCAGCGACTCCGGCTGCTCGTCGGTCCAGTGGCGCAGCGCATGGTCGATGATCACGATCTCGCGATTGATGCGTTCCAGATCCGCGGGCGAAGGGTTCACCTGTGCCGGCGGCACTTGGAGCGACTGCGTGGCATAGCGTTTGTCACGCACCATGAAATCGATTTCCTGCCTGCCGCCGCTGCCGTGAACGACCACATGGCGGATTGCCAGCGGCGCCGACAGCGGTATGCCGATGACCGCCACCCAGCTCGCGCCGTCCTGAATGACCATGGCCCGCTGCCCGTCGACATCGACGACGGGCATGGCGCTGCCCTGATCTTCAAGGCGGATGAGTTTGACTCCGCCCGGCACGGTTGCCTCGCGCGGCAGCGCATACGATAAGGCCAGGGCAGGACTCAAGGTGAGCAAAACCGCGGCAGCTCGAATCAAGAAGACCCCTCCACTTTGGCGCGAATTCTTCCCTGGCTCAAGCGCGCCTCGATGATGGTTCCCGCCGTCGCGTCCTTGGCGTCGCGCAATATAGCGCCGCCTTCGAGGCTGACAATGGCATAGCCTCGGTCCAAGGTGGCGAGCGGGCTCACGGCATTCAACGTGCGCACCAGCGGCGCGAGCCGTTCGCGCGCGCGATTCAATTGCTGGAGGCCGGCCGCACGCAACCTGGCAAACAAGGCGGCATGCCGGGCGGCGGTGCCCTGCAGCCGCGCGGCAGGACTCAATTGCCACAGCCGGCTGACGGAAAGCCCAAGCGCCGAGCGGCGATCGGCGAGTATCTGGCGCAAGGCCCTTGATGCGCGCTGTTCCAATTCATCCAGACGTTGCCCTTGCTGCGCGAGCCTCGCCTCGGGGTTGACCAATTCCGCGCGTCCGATGAGCCATCGCAGACGCTCGCGATGTGTATCGATTCCCTGGCGCAGCGCGCGCTGCAAGCGTTCGCGCAAGCGGCGCAAAGATGCGGCCCACTCTTCGGCGTCGGGCGCCACGATTTCCGCCGCGGCGGAAGGCGTTGCGGCACGCACGTCGGCGGCGAAATCGGCGATGGTGAAGTCGATCTCATGACCGATGCCGCTGACCACCGGAATGGGACAGGCGCCGATCGCACGGGCCAGCGCCTCGTCGTTGAAGGCCCACAAATCCTCGAGCGAGCCGCCGCCGCGCGCCAAAATAAGAACATCGCATTCCGTCCGTCGGCCCGCCAGCTTCAAGGCGGCGACGATCTCGGCAGCGGCCGCGGCGCCCTGAACGGCGACCGGGTAGAGCAATACGGGGATGGCGGCAAAGCGCCGCGCCAGCACATGCAGGATGTCGTGAATCGCGGCGCCGTTCGGCGATGTGATCACGCCGATTCGCTTCGGCAGCGCCGGCAACGGCCGTTTGCGCTCCGGCGCGAACAACCCCTCCGCCGCGAGCTTCGCCGCCAATTCGTCGAATTGGCGCTTCAAAGCGCCGAGCCCGGCATCCTCCATATGATCGATGACCAGCTGGTATTCACCGCGCGGCTCGTACAGCCCGATGCGCGCCCGCACCAATACCTTCTGTCCATCCCGCGGCGCAAAGCCTAATAGCATATTCCGCTGCCGGAACATGCAGCAGCGCACCTGCGCGCCAGCGTCTTTCAGGGAGAAATACCAGTGTCCGGAGCTGGGCCTGGCGAAATTGGAGATTTCCGCCTCCAGCCACAGGCTGCCAAAACCGCGTTCCAACAGCACTCGAACCTCGCGATTGAGGCGCGAAACACTATAAATATCGCGATTCGGACGCACACCGGGGGAGCTGCTGCCGACTATTTCCATGGCCGCATGATACTGCGGTTTACCGCGCAGCACGCGCAAGGTACAATGCGCCGCCTCTTATATAAACCTGTGAACGCAACCCTTATGCGTATTCTTGAAGAGGCACTCACTTTCGATGATGTGTTGCTGGTGCCGGCATATTCCGAAGTTTTGCCGCGCGATGTGTCATTGGCGAGTCAACTAACCCGTGAAATTCGCGTCAATCTGCCGGTGGTGTCCGCCGCCATGGATACCGTGACCGAGGCGCGTCTGGCGATCACCATCGCCCAAGAGGGCGGCATCGGCATCATTCACAAGAATATGTCCATCGACAATCAGGCGCGCCAGGTCGATCGCGTCAAGAAGTTCGAAAGCGGCGTGATCAGCGATCCGATCACCGTGAATCCGGACATGACGATTCGCCAGGTGATCGAACTGACGCGCGCCAAGAACATTTCCGGAGTACCGGTGGTGCTCGGCACCAAGGTGGTTGGCATCGTCACCCACCGCGACCTGCGTTTCGAAACAAAGTTGGATGCGCCGGTATCCTCGGTGATGACTCCCGAAGACCGTTTAATCACCGTGCGTGAAAACGCTCCCAAGGAACAAGTCCTGGCCTTGTTGCACAAGCATCGAATCGAAAAGGTATTGGTGGTTGCCGGCGATCATGAACTGAAGGGCATGATCACGGTCAAGGACTTTCAAAAGGCCACGGAATTTCCCAACGCCTGCAAGGACAGCGTCGGCAGTCTGCGGGTCGGCGCCGCGGTGGGTACTTCACCGGATACGCTGGATCGGGTCGGCGCACTGCGCGATGCGGGTGTCGACGTCGTGGTCGTCGATACCTCGCACGGCCATTCGCGCGGCGTGCTGGAGATGGTGTCGAAGATAAAAGCGAAATATCCGGACATTCAAGTGATCGGCGGCAATATCGTCACGGCCGAAGCGGCCCTCGATCTGGTCAAGCACGGTGCAGATGCGGTCAAGGTGGGCATCGGTCCCGGCTCGATCTGCACCACGCGCGTCATCGCCGGCGTCGGCGTGCCGCAAATCAGCGCGATTTCCCGAGTGGCCATCGCGCTCGAGGGGACGGGTGTTCCGGTGATCGGCGACGGCGGCATTCGCTACTCCGGCGACATCGCCAAGGCGCTGGCGGCCGGCGCGCACTGCGTGATGATCGGCGGGCTGTTCGCCGGCACCGAAGAGTCGCCCGGAGATGTGGAACTCTATCAAGGCGGCTCCTACAAGGCGTACCGCGGCATGGGCTCGCTGGGGGCGATGGCCCAGGCACACGGTTCCAGCGACCGCTACTTCCAGGACACCACCTCGGAACTCGAAAAACTGGTGCCCGAGGGCATCGAAGGCCGGGTCGCGTACAAGGGCAGTTTGGTCGCGATTCTCCATCAGCTCTCGGGTGGGCTGCGCGCCGCGATGGGCTACACCGGCAGCAGCAGTATTGAAGACATGCGTACCCGGCCGCAGTTCGTGCGCATCACGAACGCCGGCGTTCGCGAGAGTCACGTTCACGATGTGACCATCACCAAAGAAGCGCCCAACTATCGGATTGGTTGATGCCCGACATTCATGCCGACAAAGTTCTGATTCTCGATTTTGGTGCCCAATACACGCAGTTGATAGCCCGCCGCATCCGCGAGCTCGGCGTCTATTCCGAAATCTACGCTTGCGATGCGCCGATTGGCGACATCAAGAAATTTGCGCCAAAAGCCATTGTGTTATCTGGCGGCCCCGAATCCGTCTATGACTCGAACGGCCTCGAAGCGCCTCGAGAGATCTATTCGCTGGGCGTGCCGGTGCTTGGAATATGCTACGGCATGCAGACCATGGCCGCGCAACTGGGCGGCAAAGTCGAGGGCTCATCGCACCGGGAATTCGGCGCCGCGCAGGTCAGGCCGACGAATGGCTCGCCGCTGCTCGACGGCCTCGAGGACAATCGCGACGCTCAAGGGCGGCGATTGCTGGATGTCTGGATGAGTCATGGCGATCGCGTAACCGCGGTGCCGCCCGGCTTCAACGTCATCGCGGCCAGCGACAATGCGCCGCTCGCCGCCATGGCAGACGAATCGCGTCACCTGTACGGGCTGCAATTTCACCCCGAAGTCACGCATAGCTTGCAAGGCGTCGAGATCCTAAGGCGCTTCGTGCGCGAGATCGCCGGTTGCGGCGCGAGCTGGGCGACCCGCAATATCATCGAGGACAGCGTCGCGCGAATTTGTGCGCAGGTCGGCAGCGACCGCGTGCTGCTGGGGCTGTCGGGAGGCGTGGATTCCTCCGTACTCGCCGCGCTATTGCATCGGGCCATCGGTGCGCAGCTCACCTGCGTATTCGTCGATCATGGCTTGCTGCGCCTGGGCGAGGGCGATCAGGTCATGGCGACGTTCGCGGAACACATGGGTGTGCATGTCATTCGGGTCGATGCCGAGCAACGATTCTTGGCGGCATTGGCCGGCGAAGCGGATCCTGAGAAAAAGCGCAAGATCATCGGGCGGGTGTTTGTCGAAGTGTTCGATGAAGAGGCGGGCAAACTCAAGGACGTGAAGTGGCTGGCGCAGGGAACGATTTATCCGGACGTAATTGAATCGGCGGGTGCGAAGACCGGCAAGGCGCATGTGATCAAGTCACACCACAATGTCGGCGGCCTGCCGCAGCACATGAAGTTGAAATTGCTCGAGCCCTTGCGCGAGCTGTTCAAGGACGAAGTCAGAAAACTCGGCGTCGAATTGGGGCTGCCGAAAGAGATGGTGCACCGGCATCCGTTCCCGGGCCCTGGCCTGGGCGTGCGAATTTTGGGCGAGATTCACAAATCGCACGCAGATCTATTGCGCCGTGCGGACGCGATTTTCATTGAAGAGCTGCGCACGCATGATCTCTACGACAAGGTCAGCCAGGCCTTTGCCGTGTTTTTGCCGGTGCGATCGGTCGGCGTCATGGGCGACGGCCGGCGCTATGACTATGTCATTGCCCTGCGAGCGGTGGAAACGATTGATTTCATGACCGCGCGCTGGGCGCGCCTGCCCTATGATTTCCTCGATCGCGTCGCGCACCGGGTGATCAACGAAGTGCCTGGTATATCCCGTGTGGTGTACGACATATCTGGCAAGCCGCCGGCGACGATTGAGTGGGAATAGAAATCGGCCGCTCAGGGGATGTCGATGAAGGCCGGTCCGGAGTCTTGGGCTTTGCCAAACGGGGAGGACTTCATTTGCCATAGGTTGAACCGTTCCCGGGCAAGCCGGTCCCTGAGTCGGTAAAGAAATCGCATTGCGACGCGGCTCGCATTTGTCTCCAGGGCGAGTTCACGCTCCGCCTGACCGATGCCCGAAACGCCATAGCGCTCCAGCACTGGATAGGGCGAAATGCAGTAGTTGGTAACGCCATAGGACCAATAGCGCGACATTTCATGGTCGATTGGCCGCGCGACTTGCGTTGCGGCATTCAACAAGGCTTCGGCGCCGCGGCGCGTCACAATGTAGGCCTGCGTGCCCAGAATGAGCCCCCGCGCCCTGACCAGGTGGGCGTGCGGTGACAAGAAGCGGTAGGCGCAGAAATCGAACGGAAAGGGATGGGTGGAAAAGAGCCTCAGGATATGGATGTCATGCCTGGCCAGATCCTCTCTTGCTAGCCTTTCAACGGCTTTCCAGTCCGCTATGACATCTTCTTCCATGACGACAAGCTGCTGGCTGGGCGAGCGGAGAAAATCTTCCCAAAGCTTGAAATGGCTTGTGTAGCAACCGATTTCGCCGGGCGTCAGCGGTCGCCCGATATAGCGGATGGCATCTTCCGGCGAATAGCGCAGAGGCTGCGCGATCTGCACATATCCGTCGAAGAATTCCCATGGGAGACTGGCGTCCGCCGCGGCATGCGAGAATTCCTCGCGGCGCCTGGAGTTTGCGAGCGATATGACTTTCACCGTCGTAGAAACCGTCATGTCAGGAATGCAGCAGCTCCGATGGGTCCAATGCGAAAGGCCATGTTCGGACGGAGCACGACGCTGCACTCAAATCGCACCCGCGCAAAGGCCACGCTCTTGCGGTCGCCGACAGCGAGGGTGAGTTTCCCTTGCTTCCTTATGTTTGCTGCGGCCCGGTCCCCTGCATTCCGGTCGCTGCCCACCCGGATCGTGAGGTCACCCACGTTGGGATGATGGGGAAAGTCGAGCAGCGCGCACTTCTTCCCGGGAACAAGTGGCGTCAGGACCTCATCGATCTCGCGCCGCAGGCGGGATATGGCCTGGCGACTGGTTTCCAAGGACCTTTCCACCATCAGTGCATCATTGGTTCGGCGTCGGCACCGACACGGGCGGCTGTGAAGCAAATTCATCTATATACAGTACCATGTGAACCATGGCAGCAATGCCACAGCCTCCTTCTGTTTGACCGGGGGATACAGCGCTCTAGCATAGTCAAAACTCGGAACGTGGCAATAATTGGAAATGGGCAAGTGACGCGATGAAAAACGTCCGCTCGCGCCTTTGAAAGGCGAGGGTCGTGACGGGCACGATGGTGCTGCTATAACCAAAATTGCGGGGCTGTCTCTTTGGCAACAAATACGGCCGAACATGCGCGCGGTTGCGAGCGTGTTGCTGATGGCGGCCGTGCTGACGCCCATGCACGCCTAGCCGTTCGCCGAATCGGCGGAAAACGCTCCGGGCGCTGTGTGCGCTCCGCGGCTGGCGCGGCTGTCCGAGCCCAAGACAACGCTTAAATCATTGCGCGCGCTGATCGTGATTGATGAGGTGCAGCGCCATCCCGGACTTTCAATTGATTACGAGTGCCGAAAACAATTGACTCGGAATGACCTTTTCGTAGGACAAATCCGACATCAAGCCCGCGCGTCCCACCAATCCCGCCGCCGCTTGCAATGATCCAAGATGGCTCACGTAAGCGCCCTACAACTTCAATTGTGGTGCGCGAATCCTTTTCATTTTTGCGCAACTGTTAAATGCGCCGATTCAGATCAACCGTGTTGCGGTGCCCAAGTTGCGCGAATTTGTGAAAGCCACCTGTTCAGTTAATTTGGTTGGTTTTAAAGGGTTACAAGCATGCTGCTGAGAGTTGAGGATGATGTACGGAATGCCACAATCGACCAAATCCGACACTAAATTGCGTACTGCGATGTCGGTTTTAAGCGACGCTAATTGTTGGGTGGCATGGCGCTTGCTACTATCGTTTTATCGCAATGACGCGTCGCGGATAACTCACATCTTCAGGGAAGTTTGCTAGGGGTTATCAAACATGAAAAGATTTCATTTTTTGTTGGTTTGTCTGTTCGTTACCGTACACACGAATGCAAGCGCGCGCACGAGTGCAATTAGTTCCGATGCGCAGACCCAACAAGCAGTTGGATCAAGTGCAAACGATCCGACAACTTTGACCATGGCGGACTTTTCCGCACAAACCGCGCCGCTGCCCAGCAAGATTCAACAGAAGCCAGTAGCGCATGCTCGCCTCTCCAAAATCAAGCGTGGCGTAGTCAAGGAAATAAAGGCCACTACTGCTTTTGTGCAACAGCAAGCCGTCAAAACTGAAACCTCTGATGGTCGGTTGATCGCGCTGGTGCTTATTGGCTTGGTCGTTCTGCAGTTGCGGCGTAAGCACAAGTCATTGCCGCAAAGACGGATTGTTCCTTATGGCTAATCCTCGAGGGTTACTAATAGCCAAGCATTTTGCGAATTGATTCTAGTCAAGTTCTCGTGCGGTCCGCCTCGAAATAAGCTGGCGACCGTGATCTTTATGTAATGGTGAATTGATGCTCTTTGACACGCTACCCACCGGCATCGTTCGCACACGATCGAAACCTCAATCGCAGGATGTAACCTCATTTGATTCCAGCGCAGTGTTTCTGGTCAAGGCGCTATTTTATCCGGTGACCGCGGTCGCGTTCCTCGGGTTGTGCTTGTGGTTGGGAAAGCGTCCGTTTACCGGTTCTTACTTCCTGATTGCGGTGCTTACTTTTGCCGGGGCGGCAGAATTGCTCGGCGACTCGCGCGTGGATCATGACGCGGCGGGGTTTCTGCAGGAGTTGCGCTGGTTGTTGGACATTGTCGTGCGCTGGTGTGCTGTTGGTGTTTGTGTGGCGCTGGTGTTGTACCTTTCCGGCCTGCGCGTGTCGCCCACAGACGACGTTTTGGTTGTTTGGTTTGTCTTCACGCCGATCTTATTGTGGAGCGGCACCATCGGCATGCGGCAGATTCTGCTGTATGTGGGCATCAAGCAGGAGCCGCGTCGCGCAATAATCATTGGTGCCAATCAACAAGGTCTTCTGTTGGCGAAGAGAATCCTGGAACAACCCCTGATGCGTATCAAGCTGCTGGGGTTCTTTGAAGATCGCCCCGCAGGCATTCTGCCGCAGCGCGGGCAGTCCTGGCTGGGCCGGCTGGATGACGCCCCGTATTTCGTGAACAAGTACGGTGTGAACGTGGTCTACGTCACCCTGCCAATTTCACAGCGTCCCGGCCTGTCCAAATTGATGCAGGGGCTGCGGGACACTGTCGCGTCGGTCTACTTTGTTCCGGACCTGCACTCGCTGAACAACATCCAGGCGCGCGTCGATGTGCTGTACGGCATGCCCATGTTTGCGGTTTATGAGTCACCGTTCTTTGGCGTGCGATCGGTGACCAAGCGCGCCTGCGACATCGCATTGTCGCTCCTGATCCTGTTTTTTGTGTGGCCGGTTCTGGTGGCGGTCGCCATAGGGGTCAAGCGCACCTCTAAGGGCCCCGCAATATTCAAACAACTTCGTTACGGTCTGGATGGCCGCGAGATCTTGGTTTACAAGTTCAGATCCATGACCGTTACCGAGGACGGTGCTTCCAGCTACACGCAGGTATCGCGTAACGATAGTCGTGTGACACCGTTCGGCGCGCTCATTCGGCGGACCTCCTTGGATGAGCTGCCGCAGCTGATCAATGTACTCCTAGGGAGTATGAGTCTGGTCGGCCCGCGCCCGCATGCCATTGCGGTGAACGAGCATTATCGCAGCCTGATTCCCAGCTATATGTTCCGGCACAAGGTCAAACCCGGCATTACCGGTTGGGCCCAGGTCAACGGCTATCGCGGCGGGGATGATCTGCACACAATGAAAAAACGAATAGAGTTTGACCTTGAGTACCTAGAGAATTGGTCTATGTGGTTCGATCTAAAAATCCTGCTTCGTACATTCTCGCTGCTGTGGAGCAATCACGATGCGTTCTAGCCCTTGGCCAAATTGGCAAGCAGGACGGGTTGCCCAGGCAGTCATCGTAATTGTCGCAACGGGCCTGATGTGCCTGACGCGAGCCGAAGCAAAATACGAGGATTATAGACTCGGCGCCGGTGATTTAATCAGGATCAAGGTGTTCGACCACGACGAGTTAAGCGTCGATGTGCGCATTAGCCAGACCGGCAACATCACCTTTCCTCTGATCGGACAATTGCGCATAGCCGGATTGTCAACCCGCGACACCGAATTGCTTTTGGCGCGATCTTTGACTGATGGCGGCTTTGTGAAGCAGCCGCACATCTCAGTGCTCGTTTCCGAATATCAGAGCCAGAAGGTGGCCGTCATGGGCCAAGTAGCGAGGCCAGGGGAATACCCGCTCGATACCGCTAAGAGAATTATGGACATGCTGGCAATCGCCGGCGGAGTGCTCAACGACACCGCCGCGGAAGATGTCACATTGGTGCGCGCCGACAGCAGCCGCGTCGTCATTGAACTGAAGAAGCTCTTTGACGGCGATCCGGCGCTGAACCTCGCTGTGCAAGATGGTGACACCGTGTTCGTGGCACACGCGCCGCAGTTCTACATCTATGGGCAGGTTCAGCATCCGGGCCAATACCGTCTTCTGCGCCATACCACGCTCTCGCAGGCCATTTCCATCGGCGGCGGCCTAACGCAGCGCGGCACGCAGCGCGGCGCGATCGTCAAACGTGTGGACGCACATGGCAAGGAACATAAGTATTCGGTAAAGGATGAGGATGTATTGCAGCCAGATGATGTGCTCCTGATCAAGGCCAGTTTGTTCTGAAACCCACGCGAGCCAATTTATGCGCTTATCACAATTGCTGCGGATTTTTTGGGTACACAGGAGCATGGCGCTGTCCATCATGGTGCTAATGCTGGCGATTGCGGTCGCGGCAAGCTTGCTCTTGCCGAAAAAATATACCGGCGAGTCCGCTGTTGTGGTCGATGCGCGGAGCATCGATCCATTGGCGCAACAAGGGACCATGACGACGCAGCTGGCGTCAACCTACGTTTCGACCCAAGTCGACGTGATCGCAAGCCACAACGTCGCGCTAAAGGTGGTCGATCGAATGAAACTGACGACCGATCCCGCAATTATGGAAAGATTTCAAGACAAGACCGGAGGGGTGGGCTCCATACGCGACTGGGCGGCCGAGGAAATCCTCAAATCCCTCACCGTAAAGCCGTCGCACGATAGCAATGTTATTTTCATTGCGTTCACTAGCAAGTCGCCGCAGGCGGCGGCTGACTTCGCGAACGCGTTTGCCGAAGACTATATACAGGCCAGTCTTGAGCTCACGGTCGACCCGGCACGCCGGCAATCGGGCTGGTTTGAGCAGCAGGTGAACGATCTTCGCGTGGCGCTGGAAACTGCGCAACGCAAGCTATCCGCTTACCAGGGCGTACATGGGGTGATCGGCGCTGATCCCGATGCCAATAAGCTGGACGTTGAGAACGCCCGCTTGACCGAACTCTCCAATCGTTTCGTCAGTGCGCAGGCCGCCATGTACGACGCCGAGACGCGGCAGCGGCAAATGGAGGAGGCGTCCGCAAAAGGCCTTTCCGACGAATCGGTGACCGTGCTGCAAAATCCGCTGCTGCAGAATCTCAAGACCGAACTTGCGCGCGCCTCGGCGAAGTTTGCCGATACGTCGCAGCGCTACGACCACAATCATCCTCAATATATCAGCGCGCAGGCGGAGCTTGAATCGCTGCGCAGCAAGGTAGCCTCCGAAGTGAACAACGCCATAGGATCGGTGGCGAGGGAAGCGAGAATTGCCAGGCAAAACATGTCGGATTTGCAACGCGCCATGGAACAACAGCGCAAGCGCATTCTCGACCTGCAGCACAACCAAGACGAGTATACGGTCCTCAAGCGCGACGAAGAGAGCGCCCGTACCGCATACGACTCCGCCATGCAGCGGGGTAGCCAGACTCGACTGGAAAGCAGGCTCAATAACACCAACACGGCAATACTGAATGTTGCATTCCCGCCGATGAAACCCTCATCGCCGCGCCTGCTTCTCAATCTTGCTTTGGCGGTCGTCCTGGGTGTCATGCTCGCCGTTGGCGCAAGCTTGGCCAAGGAGCGATTTGATCAGCGCATCCACTCGCGCGACGACTTGCTTGAAGGAGCGGATATCGACGTACTCGCCGAACTGCCGCGCGCGCGCGTGTCAATGCGGCGACACCGGCGTCCGCGCCGCTCAAAGACCAATCAAAAGACACCGCGGATAGAGCCCGCATAGGGGAGATATCTAGTGACGCCAACAAAAATTGCGAAACAGCGTACGCCGACCTCACCTAGTGAGGTTGACCGGCGGATAGGCGAGCTGTTGCGCGAGGACGGCACGCTCACCGAGCAGGACATCAAGGAAATATTGGCAGTACAGCGGGACTGCGGTGAGCGCTTTGGCGAGGTGGCATCACGACTGGGTCTGGTGCGAGAGCAGGATGTCAGGCGCGCGCTTGCCCGGCAAGCAATCTTTCCGTTGGTGGTTCCGGGCGAATCGGATCTGAGTCCCCTCTTAGTCGCTGCCTATCAGCCGAACAGCAAGCGTGCCGAGGAACTGCGGACCGTGCGTAGCAAACTTGTGCTGCGTTGGTTGGACCGCGGCAAAAAAACGCTGGCGGTCATCGAGGCCAATCCGAACAACGGCTGCAACGTGCTGGCAGCAAATCTGGCCGTGACATTTGCGCAGCTCGGCGAGCGTACCCTGCTGATCGATGCCAACCTGCGCGCGCCCGTACAGCACGCGCTCTTCGGGCTCCAACCCCGGTTTGGGTTGGTTGATTTTATTCGCGGCCGGGAAAACCTCGAGAACTCAATTACGCACGTGCCGAATTTCAGTTGTCTGTCGGTAATGTGCGCCGGCGCGACGCCGCCAAATCCGCAGGAAATGCTTGGGCGCGTGTCATTCGGCTATCTGATGGAGAGTGCACCCACTAAATACGACGTCGTCATCGTCGATACACCGCCGTTTCTCCAGTGCGCCGATGCGCACCTCGTCGCGGCGCGCGCGCGCGGCGCCATTCTTGCGACTAAACGTCACGATGCCAGGCTGGCCGACATATTGCGCGTGAAGGCGCAACTGGAGTCGGACGAAGTCGTGTTGCTGGGCGCCGTGATCGATGGCTAATGCATTCGTGGCGCCGACGGTGGCAATCGGCGCTTCGACCGGCGGCGCAAAGTCGACGGCGAGCGCGGCGCGTTTCGCTTTGTTGGCGACGCCGCTCGTCAGCGTCACATTTCTGTCGAAGTTTGGGTTCCCGCCTTTTGGCGCACAGGGACTCGGCGTCTCTCTTTTCGTGATGCTAGCAGCGCTGCTGATAGGCTCAATCGCCGGCCACGTCAGTATCGAACCGCGGCGCTTGACGCTTTACTTCTTGATGATCGGAAGTCTGGGACTGATGCAGATACTTCAGCCGAATAGTTTTTCTCCCACGTCGTTACTACTGCTCGTCGCTGTGCATCTGCCTTACGTTTTTACCGTGCCGCAAAGCGACGACGGTGAGCGCATCATCAAGTTCTTTATTCAAATTGCCACTGTTTTCGCGTTGTTGGGAATTGTCCAATTCGGCCTGATGCGCGTGGTCGATGTGCGTTATCTATTCCCGATCGAGAATTTTGTCCCCAATACCTTGATTGTGCAGCATTTCAATCATCAGGCAGTAACCGAGTACGGATCACACGACTACCGGGCCAACGGAGTCTTTTTATTGGAGCCGTCATTTTTCAGCCAGCTGCTCGCGGTTGCCATCGTTGCGGAACTAGGCACTCTGGCTAGACTAGCCAGGCTTGCGCTCTTTGGGCTTGCATTGTTAGTTTCGTACTCGGGTACCGGAATTATAGTCCTGGCAATATGCCTGCCGCTGGGAATTGTCGCGCAGCGCCGCTGGGGGCTGCTGCTGGTCGGTCTATGCGCATTGGTTGTATTGATTCCGTTGCAAGAATATCTGCATGTCGACCGGCTACTTTCGAGAGTCGGTGAGTTCGGGTCGAGTCGATCGAGCGGCTACTACCGCTTCGTCGGCGGGTTTTATCTCTTCGACCATTTCCTATGGGATGATCTGTGGCGCACCTTGTTCGGCTATGGCGCCGGTTCCTTCACTACCTACGCGAGTCACGACGCAGCTGGCGAAATGGCCCTGTTCAAGATCGTGTTTGAATTCGGTATTCTCGGCGCTGTGGCATATTTTGGATTTCTGTTTGCCTGCTTGCTTTATTCTCCGGCGCCGCGGCTCTTGACGCTTGCAGTGGGCATTACCTATCTCCTGAGCGGCATATACATTCCGTTTGCTCATGGCCTGGTGCTGAGCTTGTTGCTATGGAATTCGACGAATGCTCAAGGAGGCGGCGCGGAGTGGCTGGGTGGGTGGAATCGCAAACAGCCACTTGGGAATTCCCTGGCACTGGTACCGAGGGTAGGGAGCTGAGCGTGCCGACGGCGCTGCTCATTCTTGGATTTCTGTGCTTGCTGGTGGCCTGCCATCCGTTCGTTACCTATCCATGGTCCTTGCTCGTCCTGCAGGCACTGCACCCCGCAAAGCGGGCTCGCGCTGCCGACACTGCCGAAGTTCCGTTGAATTGCGCAATTTGCGTTTGCGCGTATAACGAGGAGCGCGTCATTGCGCGCAAAGTCGAGAATCTGCTGGCGCTGCGCGCGCGCGAACCAGATCTCGAGATACTCGTCTATGTGGATGGTTCTGACGATCGCACCGCTGAAATCTTGCAAACGTACGAATCTCAAATCGACGTGCATATCGGTTTGGAACGTCGGGGCAAGACTTATGGCATGAACCTTCTGGCGTCCAAGGCGCAGGCGCCGATACTAATATTCACCGACGCGAACGTATTATTGGATTTGGGTTGCGTTGGCGCTTTCCGACGCCATTTTGCAGACCCCGAAATCGGTTGCGTTTGCGGCAACCTCGTTTATACCAATGACGGCGCATCGGCAACCGCCGCATCGGGATCGGTTTACTGGCGATTCGAGGAAGCCATCAAGAGGCTGGAGATGGAAAGTGGCTCCATGATGGGAGCAGACGGATCGCTGTTCGCAATCCGACGCACGCTGCACAAGCCGCCGCCGGAACATATCATCGACGATATGTATGTCTCGCTGATGATTTTGTGCAGTGGCTACCGGGTTATTCAGGCCAGCGACGCATTGGCCTATGAGGAATCGGTAGTGTCGGCGCGCGAAGAGTTCAATCGCAAGACACGCATAGCGTGTCAGGCATTCAACGTACACCGTTTGCTTTGGCCGCAGTTGCGCAAGCTCGATGTAATCACGCTCTACAAATACGTGTCGCACAAATTGATCCGCTGGTTCACGATCTATTTGTTGACATTGGCCGCGATTTCGTTCATGGCCGCATTGATCATTGCGGGACACGCTCGAATTGCCGTGGTGCTGATAGTTTGTACAGCGGCGGCGCTGCTGCTTGGTTTTATCTCGTCGATGAAACCCTTTGCGCAGCTGACCGGGGTGATTACCGCGTTTACGGGCACCGGGTTGGGTGTTTGGCGATCGTTGCGCGGAGAACGCTATCAGACATGGACTCCTGCCGCGTCGATCCGAAAATGATTCCGCAGCCTCCCTCCAATCCGGCCAATCGAATGCGATGCCTTTGGATCGCGCGCTATATTCCTTATCCATCGGACGAGGGCGCAAAGGTTTATTCGGCGAATCTCGCGCAATCCCTCGCGGACTCGGGTGTCGCTGTTCGTTTCATAGGCTTCGGCGATGCCGGCGCGGTGCCAGTTGCGGCGGCGAACGTCGAATGGCTGGCGGTGCCGGGAGAAAGGCGCAGCAAAGCGATCGCCTCGCTCAGCGCTTGGCCGATAGCGGCGGCCGTTGATGCGAGCAAAGCGTATCGCGCGCTGCTCGAGACGCAATTGCGCGAGCCGTGGGACGCGATTGTGTTCGATAGCTACGCAACAGGGTGGGCGCTGGATCGATGTCTCGCGTATCGCAATGAATGGCATGCCCACCAGCCGGTTCTGGTGCATGTATCCCACAATCACGAAAAGCTTTTGTGGGGTTCGATGGCCCGCGAAGCCCGTGGATCGGCGCTCAAGCGCCTGGCGCTCCGGCGTAACGCCCACAAGGTGAGCGCGCTGGAGCGCCGGATCGTAGGCAATGCAGATTTGCTGACAACGATTACCAACGAAGACCTACAGTCTTTGGGCGAGGGTTTGCAACACAATCGCTCATTGGTTCTGACGCCAGGCTACTTGGGGTGGGTCGCTGACGAGCGACACATTAGCGCGGCAACGCCGCGGCGCGTGATCATCATGGGTTCGTTCAAGTGGGTGGTGAAGCAAGAAAACCTCGCCCGTTTTGTCGAGACCGCCGATCCGATTTTCAAGCAACATGGAATTGAACTGGATATTGTAGGGGAAGTTCCGCAACCGCTACTCGGTACACTGCGGGCCCGCTGTCGGGCAACACATTTTCACGGATTTGTGTCCGATGTCGAGCCGTACTTGACGAACGCACGCATCGCAGTCGTTCCCGAATCGATTGGAGGTGGCTTCAAGCTCAAATTCCTGGACTACATTTTCGGCCGTGTTCCCGTGGCTACCGTGTCGCAGGCCGTCGCCGGTCTGCCGGCTGAGCTGCAGAGCGTGATGCTGTCGAACGACGAACCGACCGAATTGATCCGGAAAATAGTTTCCCATATTGATCGGATCGACGAGTTGAATCGGATGCAGGAGCGCGCCTTCACGATCGCCAAATCGCATTTCAAATGGAGCACTCGAGGCAAACGGCTTCGACTCGCCATCGACAATGTGCGTCAAGCAAACGCCGGCGCAAATGCAGCTTCTCACGCCCCAGCGCCCGCCAACGTACGAGCAATCGACCTCGCCGTGAGCCGAAGACCATGAAGAACGGCTTGCGCGTAGTGGTAGTTGGCATCTTGATGGGGATTAGGTCGTGGGCGGTCGCAGCTGTGGATTTGCCTTCGAGGACGGATTTACCCAGCCCGGGTTCGCCCGTTACGACGGATTCCCCGATAACTCGGGACTCCCCAAGTAATTACGATGTTTACATTGCCGATCAATTTACCTATAACGACAACCTGTACGGACTGCCGTCCAATACCGATGTTACGGCGGTGGCCGGACCGCTGGCGACTCGCGCGGATAGCTTCAATTCCATTTCCTTGGGTGGTGATGGCCGCTGGTTCTCCGACAACCAGGTTTTTGGCCTCAATTTCCGCGCCGATGAAAATCGCTTCACGCATAACGACACCCTGAACAACATCTCAGGCAAGGGCAATTTGGAATGGGATTGGCGGCTGCAAACAAATTGGTCGGGCCAGGTCGGCGTTAGTTATTACCGTGGTCTGGCCAATTTCGCAAGCACGGGCTATTACGCACGCGATGTCGTGCAAAGGGAAGATTATTTCGGCACGCTTCGGTATCAGGTGGGACCGCATTGGGTCATATACGGCGGATTCATCGGCGCGGATACGGGACAGACAGCGGTCGCCGAGCAATTGTACGACTTCCACAGCAACGCCGGAAACGCGGGAATCGAGTTCGCGACCTCGTCCGATAACACCATCGCTTTGGACTATCGCTATACGGACGCAACTTTCCCGCAAGACTTCGTTTTCAATGGTGCGCTGTACAACACGGACTATAGAGAGGATACGGCGCGCATAGTGGTCAAATACGTAATCAGCGCGGCGACAGAGCTCGACGCCAGTGGCGGCTATCTGAAACGGGACTATCCCGTGGCAAATTTTGCAACTTTCTCGGGTGACATCTGGCAGGTGGCGTTGAAATGGACGCCAACAGATAATTTGCAATGGGTTGTGACGGGTTGGCGCCAACTCACGGCGTACGTGGAGGCGCAGTCGGATTATTATGTGTCCACTGGCGGCAGCATCGCCGCCGTGTGGGCGGCGTCGGACATTTTGGCATTGTCCGTAGGGGTAACGCGAGAGAATCACGACTACATTGCTTCGAGCCCCAGCGCCATCACATTTGCGTCCCGCTACGACAGGTTGAGTACGGAACAGGCGCGGTTGGTATACAGCCCGACGCATTATCTCTCGTTCAAGTTGGCGTATCGCTACGGACAGAGCGAATCCAATCAATCGCAATTTCTGTACAACGCGGGGGTCGCGACTGCGAGTGTGACCTACATGATTAGGCCGTGAAGGTTCATCTTCTCGCGCAGGTTCATGGAAAACTTTGGCGATGAACTGAATCGGTGGCTATGGCGCGGGTTGCTTGCAGACGTATGGAGCAAGGCGGACGATGATGTCCTATTCGTGGGAATCGGGTCTCGGCGTCGACTTGAAAGGGCAGGTCGTTTCTGGTCGCGGCCTGGCGGCCGCTGAGCTTTTGACTTTAAGGGAGCAGGTGCAGACCATAGTCCAGGTACCACTCTGCCCTGGTTCTCTGAATATCATATTGAATCGCCCTGTGCGCCTGCTTGACGCGGCTGGATTAGCGTTTGATCGCGATTACAGGACTTTGTGGCGAGCTTCGCTCGGCGGCATAAACGTTTGGGTGTACAGGTGGCGCGAGTCCCCGCTACACATTGTAGAAATTCTTTCCTCCGTCCAATTGCGAGAGCGCCTCAATTTAAAGAACGGCGACACCGTTACGCTGCGGATAAGTAAACGATATATCGGGAAGATCCATTTTCTGGAGCGGTTCATCTGGGCAGCGTTGTGGACTGGAAGGCGCCACTGGTTTTATTCGCACAGGTCATACTCAAACCATACAGTCCGGTTCGGCAAGGAGTTGGGTGCAACCCAGGAGCAGCCGGTCGTCAGGAGAACGATCGCGAAAATTCTTTATACTATGAAGCAAATTGTTGCGGTGCAGCGAACGTCGCTTTCAAAGAGTTCGCCCAAAACTGGTTTGCTGCATCGAAAGGAATAGCAGGCTCCCGCAATGCTGGTCAGTGTTTATCTGCCGACGAAGAATCGCGAAGCGTTGCTGCGACGGGCGGTCGAGTCGGTGCTGACGCAATCCTATAAAACACTCGAACTGGTCGTCGTGGATGATGGTTCAACCGACGGCACACCTAGCTATCTCGACACAGTCCTAACCGCAGACAGCCGCGTCCGGGTCATCCGCAACGAGACATCGCTCGGTGCACCACTCTCGCGCAACCTGGCCATCCGCGATGCACGGGGTGAATTCATTACCGGACTTGACGACGATGATTACTTTCATCCGCAGCGCATCACGGCCTTCGTCGCCCAGTGGCAGCTTCACGAGCAGATCGGTGAACGGTTTTCCTGTCTGTTCTCTCAGGAAGTGGCGGAGCGCGGCAGCGAGCGCTTCGCGAGTGCCCGCCCCGGTTCCGTCCGCTGGGAGGATCTGTTCTTCAGCAATGTCATTGGCAATCAGATCTTCACGCGCCGCGAGACACTGATTGCGGCTGGACTATTCGATCAGGAGATGCCTGCTTGGCAGGATCTCGACCTATTTATCCGCGTTCTGAAGCACTCGGGCCCTGCGAAGCTGGTCGATGCCGCACTCTACCACATGAACTTGGATCCGCGTCTTGACAGGATCTCCGTTGGATCAAACGCTAGGATTCTTCGCGCCTATCGCACGCTTGCTGCGAAATGGCACGACTGTCCGCGACTCATGCGACAAGCACTGTATCTGCAGACTTTCAGATTTTACGGCATCAAGCCGGGTCCTCTCGACCTCCTGGCGTTCGTCCGCATGGGGCTGCATCTGCGGACTCTCAAGACGTTGGCCGGCATCTATCTGAAAAAAACTTGACCACCATGTCAACGCGGCCATACACGGCGATCAAAGTCATCAGTCTGTCGGCAGCGCTGGAACGGCGTCTGGCGTTCGCGCACTCTGCTGTGGCGGCGGCCTGCGACTGGGAGTTCTTCGACGCTCACACAACGCCCGTGTAAGGACTCAGCTATGACGAGAAACGGGTCACCTGGATTTACGGTCGCAAGCTGCACCCGGGTGGACTCGGCTACGGCGCCTCGAGGGTAATCGATTGTTTCCGAGAGTCAAGATGCTAAATGTTGGGCATGTAGGAGGTGGCATGGGTTTCAACGACAAGGGCAAGCTGTTGATCAAAAAAATGCTTGGACCAAATTATGCGGCTCGGCGGCTTCTTGCCTATGAGTTGGCCCACGGAGAGCCAGAAATCGCATTGATACCTATTCTTTGCACACGTGATGCCGACTTTCTTGACGTTGGCGCAAATATCGGCGTTTATTCATTCTATGCGAAATCGCACGCACGGCATGTGTACGCCATGGAGCCCAATCCAGCACTGACTCGCCACCTCCGCGCCATCTTGGGGAAGAAAGGCACCGTGCTAGCTATAGGAGCATCCGACCATGATGCGACTGCTCCATTCTGTATTCCAGTTCGCAATGGCAATGATGTGGACACCCGTTCCTCGCTACAGGAGGACGCTAATCCGGACTTTGAATCACGGAAAATAAATATTGCGATAGCGACAATCGACGGTCTCGGTCTGGATCACGTGGGAGTAGTGAAGATCGACGTAGAGGGGCACGAGTTCGCCGCTCTGAACGGTGCGCGGCGAACGCTTGAGGAATGCCGCCCGGTTGCGATTGTCGAGTGCGAGGATCGGCACAATCGGGGCGGCGTGGAGCGCGCTTTCCGGTTCTTTGAGGGCTTCGGCTATCTGCCTTATTTCATTCATCGGGGCCAAGTTCGGCTGGGTGAGGAATTCGATGTTGCCCGGTTTCAGGCAGCGCACGACGCAAAACCAGTCGAGGGCCTGCGCTCACCTGATTACATAAATAATTTCATTTTCATTCATCGGGATAATTCCATGGCGCTATCACGTATCCGCCAATTCAACTTTGAGACGCCCGTTTGAGCGAGTCACTTATAAGCGAAAGCCGCATAAGATTATCCTCGCCATTGGCTTTGAGTCCGTTGTAATGATGCCAGCGCGCGTAGGACATCCGATGCCTCAACAAGGACGGAACACTGCCCGGTGGACGATCGCGTATATTCCGGCTGAGGATTTTACGAACACGTATACGATCCGCATGCGCGAACTTCTTTCCGACTTCGGACACGTGGAAAAGTTTTATTTCAAGGCGCGGTTGTTAAGGTTGTTGAAGGGTGACTTCCGTCGCATCGACGTTGCTTTCGTCAATTGGCTAGAAAATGAATTGATCAACATAGATACAGGACGTGTGTCGTGGCGAGGCACAATCAAGTTACTAATTAAAACTCTTTTACTCAAGCTAACCACCAGGCAGATCGTTTTTGTCCGTCACAATCTTTATCCACACGCGGCCTCCAACGAAAGTGCTCGCGCAGCTCGGTGGATTGTCGACCGCTACGAGAGATTATTCGACATGGTTTTCATTCATTCCGGCGCGAACATCACAGCGGCTGAAAACAATCGACATCGCTATTATTTGCCTCATCCTCTCTACAGTCTCGTTGCGCGCCAAGTTCGACCGCGCAATTTACCGGAACGGTACTTTCTGGTGTTCGGTCGCATCGTCTCTTACAAAAGAATTGAAAGATTAATCGAGCATTTCCCTGCCAATCAAACTTTGATGGTTTGCGGCGCCGTCGAAGATGCCGGATACGCTGCGAAGCTGGCGAATATTCATCGCCCAAATGTAGTATTTTCACCGGGATACATACCGGAAGATGTCGCACAGACGCTTGTGGCTGGAGCTCAAGCTGTCGTTATCAGCCATGCGGAATCCAATGCGATTGCAAGTGGCACGTTCTTTTACGCATTGTCACTGCAACGCCGCGTGTTTGCGGTTCGAACTCCATTCTTGCAATGGATTTCTACGCGGCTTCCCGCCGACGCGTTGGTTCTCGGAGAAGACATTCCCCATCTGTGCCGGTTGATTAGCGAGGTCCAGGATATGCCGATGTCAGCTGCTACCCGATATCTTGTCGAGACGGAGTTTGGCGATGCTGCGGTTCAATCCGCACTTTCGATTGCGTTCAAACTGCATTAATGGAGTAACAACCATCGCATCCGCGGCCTCGAACGTTCGTTGGATTCTACTGTCGCAGAGCATAAGGGTGCTGGCGCAACTGATCGGCGTGACGGTACTGGCGCGCCTGTTGCCACCCAGGTCATACGGGATAATGGCGCTGGCAACTATCGTAACCAATCTTGCCCTTTTGTTCCGTGACATGGGCAGCTCCGCAGCCATCATCCAGGCAAAAGTGCTGACTCCAACGTTGAGCGCCACCGTCCATTGGGCCAACGTAGCGTTGGGGCTGAGCATCGGCGTAGCGGTGGCAATCAGCGGGCCCTTAATGTCCGCTGCGTTTCACGAGCCGGCGGTGGCGAAGATCCTCTATCTATTGGCCTTTGTGTTTCCTATCGGCAGCTTCAGCATTGTGCACCAAGCTTTGCTTGAGCGCGAATCACGCTTCCGTCTTGTCGTCACGGCTGAAATCATAGCCGCCCTCGCGGGACTGATTGTTGCCGTTTTGGCCGCGTTGTTGGGGGCCGGCGTGTATAGCCTTGTCCTTCAGGTATTCACAACGATGCTCATTTCGACAATTGGCATCGTTTTACTCTCTGATTTTCGGCCATCTTGGAATTGGAGCCGTCGAGATTTCAACAGCATAGTGGCATTCGGCGGAAATCTATCGGTATTTAACTTCTTGGCTTATCTAGCTAGAAATTCGGACAGCATCGTGATTGGAAGATTTCTGGGTGCGACAGCTTTGGGTGTCTATTCGATTGCTTACCGCATCATGCTTCTTCCGGTTCAGAATTTGACCTGGGTCGCGACACGCGCTCTGTTTCCCATCATGAGCCGTCAGGGAGATCAATTGTCCGAGATAGCAGCACTTTATTTAAAGGCTGTTGGGCTCATTGCGTTTCTCTCAGCCCCCATGATGGCTGGCCTCTTTGCATTGCGCGAACTTTTCGTAGATGTAGTATTGGGCGAAAAATGGCATTCCGCCGCCGCGCTTCTTGCCTGGCTGGCACCCGTCGGTGTCATCCAATCATTGGTCAGCTCAACTGGGTCCGTTTCGATGGCGAGAGGTCGGACCGATTTGTTGCTGCGCCTTGGGGTACTGGGCTCTGTTCTGCAGATATCCGGCTTTTTGATCGGATCGACCTGGGGCATCGAAGGAGTCGCCGCCGGTTATTTGTGCGCGAGCGTCCTCAACGCTGTGCCGGCCCTGCATTTCAGTGGACGTCTTATCGGCGTGACCGTGGGGATGCTGGTGCGCCGCGTTGCGCCGGCGATGACGCTTGCGCTAGTGATGGCTGGGCTCTTGTCGCTCGCCCTTCGCTCGACCTCCATATACATATTCGACAAACGCGTGCAACTGTTGCTCCTTACCATTCTGGGAGCGGGCTTCTATGGCGCAATGGCCCTGTGGCTAATTCGCGCGCAACTGCTGAGTTTCCGAACCTTTTTTAAAATTCCAGAATTTAAGCGTGAAGCTTTCGACGATGGCTTGGGAGTCGGGATCGCGTTAAGGGAGACTGAGGAACAGCGCAAAACGAGGAAATGAAATGCTCAGGGACTTGCCGGTGGCAAATGACCTCGAGCGTGGAGCATTCGCTTAGGGCAATTCGAGTTTCTTCGCAGTACCCTCGAATGCGCT
>Ga0210388_10000880_pt1 | contig 23829 bp, 23 predicted proteins | sample IncBWC19OmetaG_FD_155485 | JGI IMG/M metagenome (GOLD analysis project Ga0210388, IMG submission 155485) | Forest soil microbial communities from Barre Woods Harvard Forest LTER site, Petersham, Massachusetts, United States - Inc-BW-C-19-O ...
CTCTCCGCCGAGGTTCGGCAACAGCATTGAAAGCGTCAGAAGTGGTGGAAGCTCGGGCCATGACCGCCACAATACATTCCGGCATAGGAATATGTCAAGCCTTCATTTCCCTCCTGAAAGGGCAGTCGGCCAATCTTACTTGCTATTCTTTAGCTGTGAGATCCCGCAAATATTCTCCGAGTCGCCGTAGGGTTTGTTTACCCCCTTCGATGGCGCCGTGTTCCTTAGCGACAAACCCGCGTGCTTCTGCCGAATCGAAGACCATCCGGATCGTGACCCTTGTCTGGTCGCCTTCGGCTTCAAAGGTCCACGTAGATTTGAAATTCACTACGCGCCCACCCTCTTTGCCTCCGCTGTGCGTGAGAACAATACGCTCGGGTTTTACGACTTCCGAAAAAACGCTCTTACCTGGATAGTCGGCGCCATCCGGACCGTGCATGGTGTGTCGCCACGCGCCGCCGGGCCGCACATCCATTTCGTGAATCGTCGTGGTGAAGCCTTGCGGCCCCCACCACTGCACAACTTGTTTCGGGTCCGTCCACGCGTCCCAGACAACATCGCGAGGCGCGTCGAAAACGCGCGAAATTACGATCTCGCGCTCCGACAGGGCGGCTGACAGAGAATGCTCAAGTTCATCCGCAAGACGATAGAGACTTTCGCTCCACCCCTGCTCCATGCCGGCCAGTGCTGCGGCCACTTGAGCAGTCAGCTGGAAGTCCTTGGTGACTAGGCGAGCGTGCAACGTGAGCTTCGTAATTCCGTGGAAGTCTTCAAAGGTGACAGTATTCAGTATTTCGAACAGCGGTTTACCATCCTCGTCTTCGAGGGCGGTGCTGGTGAAAACGAGGCGCTCGGGCTCGACGATCTCGTGGAACACTCCCTTCATTGGATAGACGGTGCCATTGGGTCCACGCATGTCGATTCGGATGATCCCACCGGGGCGCGCGTCCCATTCACATACCGGGTTCGTGAAGCCACGTGGCCCCCACCACCGCGCCACGTGTTTGACATCGGTCCATGTTTTGAAAACTAAGCTCCGCGGCGCACCCAAAATGCGGGTGAGCGTCAGTTCCTGTCGGGCAGTGCTAGCGGCGGAGCTACTTTTTGTTTCGGCCACGTTTCTTCTCCTTGGCTTGTACCTCGGCTAGGTAGTCGTGCAGGCGGTCGAGACGCTGCTCCCACGCCATACGGTATTCCTCAACCCAATCGGCGACCTGTTTTAGAGGAGCTGCCTGAATGCGGCAGGGACGCCACTGCGCCGCGCGACCACGGGAGATAAGCCCTGCGGTTTCAAGCACTTTGAGGTGCCTCGAGATGGCGGGCATACTCATTTCAAAAGGTTCGGCAAGCTCTGTGACGGACGCCTCGCCAGACATCAAGTGCGCAAGGATAGCGCGGCGAGTGGGATCGGCAAGGGCAGCGAAGGTGGAAGTGAGTTGATCTGCTGACATTTTGTATTTAACCAATCTGTTAAATACAACGAACCGAAAATTCTGTCAAGAGCTTTTTGAATAGCTGGCCGAACCGTGGGTGAGGTCATGCGGAAATGAAGTAATCCACTGAAAATAAACCAGTTAAGGAACTGTGTGTATGAGACTAACGGAAAAGAAGAAGGCCAGCCGCTCTCTCAGGACGGCTGGCTTCTTTCTTCTTTTAGTGTCCACAGAGGGCTTGTTCATCCTGAAGGAGGCAGGATGAACAGCTCTCTGTGTGTGCTTGCTCTGGCAAAAAACTGCAAACTTGTTGGCGGCTTAGCGTGCCGCGGCTGAACCCGGGCGGCGCAATGGGCGGCGCGCCAGGTCTTCAACGGCGTAAACACCACGCCGTGCCATAGTGATCACAGGGTTCTGGCTGTCCGCAACGCGCTGAACGCCGGTTTCCCAAACCTTCTGAAGCATGTACAGGCTCATCACTACAAAGGCTATGGCTGCGAATCCCAGCGCAAACAGCGCAAAAGCGGCTACGAGTTCGCGCACAAAATACAGTTGCAGCGCGATTACCACCGCTAAGAACCACCACATCCATTTGCGGTTGCTGTCTTTGGTCTTCATGGTTCCTTTGTTGTTGATCGCCGCTTGTCCGAACATTTACTTCCCCCTAGCTTCTTGTTGCTCTCGTCTTGGCCTGGCCTTTAGATGCGTGAGCCCTGTCTTTTGGTCCAGTCCCTTGCACCTGACCTATTTGACAGCAAGTGGGGCCTGAAGGCGATAGTACAGAAGGTACAATTTGGGGTGCAAACCATCGGTTCAGTACTCTTATGACCCACCTTGAAACACATTAAGCCATTTAGAATCAGTGTATTATACGCGACTAATCTTTCGCCCGTGTTTTCGCCTGTTTTTCCCTGTACTCGACATCTGCCACCTGTCCCTCCGTACAGGAGTACAGGTGCGGATTTGCTCGCTAAGTTGTGAGGAAAGAGGCCATTCCGTATCAGATCTAGGGGGGCACTGAGCCGCAGAATTAGACGTCGAAATGGAGTTTTGAACCGGGTCTGGGAGCGGTTATGGAAGAAAAATCGCGCTGCCCGAGGAGTTTGCCTCCGGCAGCGCGATTTGGTTCCTTTGGATTGCGTCCGATTGCGTCGGGAAAGGAGGCGTTAGGCTCTCTTCAGGATGCGGGTAATCCCGACGAGGATGACAGCGCCAATAAAGGCAACGATGATCGAGCCGATCATTCCCCCGGAACCCCCGGCAGGCAAAATTCCCAATCGGCCGAACAGCCAGCCGCCAAGCCAGCCACCGACAATGCCGAGAAGGATGTCCACGATAATGCCGTAGCCACCGCCCTTCATAACAAGCCCGGCGAGCCAGCCAGCGATAAGACCAACGATGAGCCAATAGATCATGTGGTGCCTCCTCTGCTTAGATGCGGACCGGAAGGGTAAGTACGCGAGCCATTTAGAACACAGGCTTGCCGAATGTCAAGCGGACCCCGGAGGAAAGAAGCAGGTCATTGGTCTTGAATCCGGGGAGAGGATCGCTGTTGTAGCGATCGCTGTAGGTAACTTGCCAGCTGAGCCAGTTCTTCAACTTGGTGGCGATCGTGATGTCGAACTGGAAGCGGTAGTTGCCAGTGTCCGAGATGTTCGGGTAGATGCTGAACTGTTCTGTAACTGAGGTGCGGCTGTTGAGCTTGGAATTAAATGTTTCGCCGGCAACGATTTCCCCAGTCTTTTGTGTAACGGAGGGCATGGCAGGCTCGGTGGCGGTAGCCGCGAGGGCTCCATAGAACGTCTGGTTGTAGGTGCCTCCGCCAAAGACATCAAATACCGTGGTCTTGTTATTGATGACGTGATAGCCCAAGCCACCGCCTAAGACATTACGTAGATCGAGGTCCTGAAATTGATCGTACTCAAAATCGGTAAACCCGAAGACGAAGAGGTGATCGCTGACGTTTAGGTCACCGCGGATTCCGCCTCGAATGGCATGGGCGGTTGTGGAGTTGACGCCGTTGACGGTGCTATCGCTGAAAATGGCGGTGGAATAGACGGAGATTTTGTCTCGGTCTGTAACGCGTGCGGCTTTGCCATTAAGCGTATAAGTGAGCGACTCCGAATTGCCTCTGGTGAGGCTAAGACCGGTGTCCAAGAGTCCGCTCCAGAAATCGGTGAGGTGCGGATGGCGCAGGCGGTCGATTTGATCATCGTAAGCTTTTTGCTCGGCATCGTTACGGACGCCAACAACGATGTCTTTGGAAGCGGTGACAGAGCCAGCATCTTTGGTGGCCACTTCGAATTTGCCATCGCTAGTGGTGACGACGCCGACTATGGTCTGGCCATCCTTAAGAGCGAGATGGAGCGCTTCCGCGGAAACGATAGAGGTAACCGCGTCCCATTGAAGGGTGACGTCGCCTGCGAATTCAGACTTGAGCAGAAGGGTTTTCTCGTCTGACTTGACGATGGTTCCGCTCAGCCGGTCGCCATTTTTCAGTGTGACTTGATCGGCTAGCGCAGCGGTGACGCATAGAGACAACAACACACCGACAATTAAGCTTCGAAGCACGGTCGTTCTCCTCTTTGTTGAGTTCCTGGTTTAATTCACGTACGCAATGCGGCTGGGCCTTCACTGGGCGCGGTAGGCTGCTTGGTCTTGCGTAACTTCTCTTACGAAGCCTCGATATTGTAAAGGAGGCGCGGGATAAACCCAATGAGATTATCAGGCGGGAAGGAGCTCAGTCTCGCAGGCGAAAGCGGGGGGCATTAATTTCAGGCATCCTATATACTGCGTCGCATTCGGGGGGATGGGCTAATTGCTATGGCCTTGACGCGGCGATGTAGGTTGATACGTCCAGTGCTTGCGTTCTGATTTCCGAAAATGAAAGACCGGCAAGGCTCTCACGAAATTAATAACAATTCATTCGACTTGGGAGACTCGATGGGTTTACGCGTTCGATTTTTTGCGGCTCTAACTTTGGCTATGGCTGTTTTTTGCGGGGCTTGCGGCAAGACGCCAGCAGAGACGGCAGGAGCGAGGCAAGCCGTGGCGGCAGCGCGGCCGATAATTGTGTTTATGACCGACTTTGGGACGGCTAATGATGCCGTAGCAGTGTGCAAAGCCGTGATAGTAGGGATCGCTCCGGATGCGCGGTTGATGGACATCACTCATCAAGTGACGCCGTTCCAGATCGACGAGGCAGCACGATTCCTGGCGGGAGTCACGCCCTACTATCCTCCGGGGACGATTTTTCTTGTGGTCGTGGATCCAGGCGTGGGCACTTCACGAAAAGCCGTGATCGTGAAAACGAAGAAGGGGCAGTATTTTGTGTTGCCCGACAATGGAGTGATCACGCCGGTGATCGAGCGGGATGGATTGGACTCTGCGCGCGAGATTACGAACACAGGTTGGATGCTGCAACCGCAAGTTTCTTCCACGTTTCATGGACGTGACATATTTTCACCCACGGCCGCACATCTCGCGGAGGGGTGGGACTTTGCGATGGCTGGGCCGGTGGTCCCGCAGCTGGTACAACTGACCCCGAAAGTTTCCAGCACGTCGGACAAGGGCATCGAGGGCGACATTATTGGACTGGACGATCCCTATGGATCGCTCATCAGCAACATACCGGGCGAGGAATTCAAGAAGCTGGGCTATGGGATTGGAGACAAGATCGTGGTGCAGGTGGATAAGAAGCCGTTTACCGTGCCGTATGCAAAGACATTTATGGATGTGCAGGTGGGAGAACCTCTGCTGTATATCGATTCGCGCGGGAGAATAGGATTGGCTTTGAATCAGCGAAATTTTTCGCAGGTAAACAAGATTACCCCACCAGGGAAGATTTTCATTCCGCGCAAGGGCGCTGCGATAAAGAAGTGATGTGGATGTGCTGCTGCTTAGTTCAGATGACTAAGGCGCAGGGCGCAGGCAGGAGTGCCTGCGCTTCTTGTTTGAGGCGGCTCGCTGGTAGCCTGCGATGAAAAGACCAGCGGAAATGCACACTCAGTCATGCTTTTTTACGTTTGCCGCCTGAAGCCCCTTTGGACCTTGCACGATTTCAAATTCGACCGGATCTCCTTCAGCCAGGCTCCGATATCCATCGCCTAGAATTGCGGAGTAATGAACGAAAACGTCCGGACCGTCCTCCCTCCCAAGGAAACCATATCCCTTCGAATTGTTAAACCATTTCACTATTCCAATCATTACGCTCCGCTCCTTAAAATTGTCCCGGGGGCCTTACAGGGGAAAACAAATTTCGGGAAAGCCACTGAAGCCCTAGGCAGTCATTGCATCACGCACAAGCCGACTCAAGTCCGATAGGTGTTCGAAGAGCCGACCTTCAACACTAGTATCGCGGGCGGCGCGAGGTCGTTGCTCCAGAGCAATTACGGATCGACCGCAAGGAAATCCGAATAAGAATATTGGGGTAGGTCGCCGCATCCCAATCCGTTGATTAACTAGAGCGCGAAAGCCTCATTCATGGTTGTTGACTTTGCTAGACGGCACGTCACAATCAGAGCCGCTTCCGAAATCGTTTCAATGGCAGCCACGGCCCTCTCCCGTCGACAGCCAGATACCACCAGCACTCAAAGGAGAGGGCATGCCAATAAAAGTTCTCTTGGTCGAAGATAATCCCGGTGATGTCCGGCTGACGCGTGAGGTTTTGCTTGCTACCAATCGTTCTATTCATTTGCTCGTAGCTAGGGATGGCGAGGAAGCTGTGGCCATGCTGAAGCGAGATGGAGCAAAAGCTCTTGCTCCACGTCCCGATCTCATTCTGCTTGACCTAAATCTCCCCAAAATGGATGGCCGCGAGGTTCTTGCTCGTATCAAGGCGGATGCGGACTTGAAGACTATTCCTACTGTTGTTTTAACGACTTCGGACGCTGAACTGGACGTTGTGAAGAGCTATCAGCTTCAGGCGAATTGCTACCTCACCAAGCCTGTCCAGTTGGCCGCCTTTGAAAGCACGGTGAGGAGCATCAATAATTTTTGGCTGACACGAGTCAAGTTGCCAGGGCAGCAGCGGTCTGCGTGAACGGCTCGAACCGCGGACCTTTGGGCTTTTTCTGTTTCATGGCGTCCGCTGCGCAAAGGCGCCGGTCTACGTGAGGGGAAGAGCGCATGCCACCTGAAACAAGTATGCAGCGCCTTCCAACAGCCACGCCGCACGTGGGACAAGGGACAGAAGACAATTGTTTTGGCGTCATTTCTCTAATTTTCATCCGACTAGGATGCGATAAGAGGCTTTAATCGTCTGTTCACAATTGCACACCCACTGCAGTCACATCTCGCATCGACGAGACATTTTCGCGGCGAGCTACTTTAGTCTCCGCTAGCGAATTCCTCGCCGTTTGCAGCTGAACACCAAAAATACCTTCCGTCCCAAAGTAGAGGACGGAAGTAAACAGCACACTCCTCCAGTTTGCTTTTTCTCAGACTGCGGCCAACAATAACGATTGCGGTGCTATTCGACCGTTCGCCAAGGAGTTGGCCATGCCTGAAGCTGTGATCGTTTCTTCGGTTCGAACACCTGTAGGAAAAGCATTCAAAGGATCTTTGCGAGCGACGCGTCCTGACGATTTGGCGGCGCTGGCTATTAAAGAGGCGCTAGCCCGTGTGCCTGGATTGGACGCCAAGGAAATCGACGACGTCATTCTCGGCTGCGCCATGCCTGAAGGGGAACAGGGGATGAACGTGGCGCGGATCGCAGCGCTGCGCGCGGGGCTGCCAACCGAAACTTCGGCCATGACTATAAATCGCTTTTGTTCTTCAGGATTACAAGCGATTGCGATTGCCGCGGACCGGATTCGCGCGGGATCGGCGCAGGTGATTGTGGCGGGTGGAACGGAATCGATGACGATGGTGCCGATGGGTGGCAATAAGGTTTCGCCGAATCCGTGGCTTGTGGATCACAATCCGGATGCGTACCTGAATATGGGGCTTGGGACAGAGAATATTGCACGGAAATTCGGGATCACGCGGGAGCAGGCAGACCAGTTTTCTGTAGACTCGCACAAAAAAGCGCTTGCAGCGATTGCTGCGGGGCATTTCAAGGACGAGACGTTTCCGCTGGAAGTAAAGATCACCGCGGTGCCGAATGGTAATGGGAGTGTTCCCGGAAGCGCAAAGGGAAAGGCTGCGGCAAAAGCAACAACGCAAACTTTTACGTTTGAAACGGATGAAGGGCCACGGGCGGACACATCGCTTGAGGCACTCGCGAAGCTTAAGCCGGCATTTCATGTTAAAGGAACTGTGACCGCCGGGAATAGTTCACAGATGAGCGACGGAGCGGCGGCCGCCGTGGTGATGAGCGAAGAACGCGCGAAAACGCTAGGACTGAAACCGCTGGCGCGTTTTGTGGCGTATGCCACGGCTGGCGTGCTACCAGAAGAGTTCGGGATTGGGCCGGTCGCGGCTATTCCTAAAGCGTTGAAGCTGGCGGGACTAACACTGAATGACATCGCGGTATTTGAATTGAACGAAGCGTTCGCGGCGCAATCGCTGGCGGTTATCCAACAGGCTGGGCTTGATCCTACGCGGGTCAATCCAAATGGAGGCGCAATCGCGCTTGGCCATCCGCTGGGATGCACCGGTGCGAAACTTACGGCGACGATTCTGCGCGAATTGCAGCGGCGCAATGCGCGCTACGGCATGGTGACTATGTGCATCGGCGGCGGTATGGGAGCCGCTGGAATTTTGGAACGCCTCTAAAATATAAAACGCGGTTTGAGACGAAACCTCGACTCACTGCGCCTATTTTATTTCATGCACTAGCTTTGCCTTCGGCCAATGCGCGACTTGCGCGTCTTACCGCTACTAAATTCGCCGCTTTAACGCTGTTTACCTGCTCCTATTCGGAGGAGTAAAATGGGTTGTTCCGCAAGATTTCATGCATTATCCAGTGGGTGTTTGAAACGCTCCTAAGGGCGGGTGACTCAGATGCCGTGCCGACAGGCGAGCACAAGCAGCACAACAAGGAGACCATGATGGCCACCGCAACGATCAGCAAACCAGCCGCTAAGGGCGGCAGTTTTCTCCTCGAAACACCGCTTCCGCAGGACGTCTTTACACCTGCGGACCTTACGGATGACCAGAAGCTGATCGGCCAGACTGCGGAAGAATTTGTCGTCAAGGAAGTCCTCCCCCTTGTAAAGGAACTGGAGAACAAGAAGCCCGGGCTAATGCCGGAACTGGTGAAAAAGGCGGGCGAAGTTGGCTTGCTGGGCGGCGGAATTCCGGAGGAATATGGAGGAGCCGGCCTCGACAAGATCGCTACCACCGTGCTCACGGAGAAGCTTTCCATTTATGGCGGATTCGCTGTCACGCACGGGGCGCATTCAGGCATCGGAACGCTTCCGATAGTATATTTTGGAAACGAAGAGCAAAAGAAAAAGTATCTACCCAAGTTGGCCACCGGCGAATGGATCGGTGCCTACTGTCTTTCCTAGCCGCAGGCTGGATCTGACTCGCAGAACTCTCTCACTCGCGCTGAATTGAACGCCGAAGGCACACACTACATTTTGAATGGCCAGAAAATGTGGATTACCAACGGCGGATTCGCGGATATTTACATAGTCTTCGCCAAGATTAACGGAGAGAAGTTCACCGCGTTCATCGTGGAGCGTACCTTTCCTGGATTCAAGCCTGGCAACGAAGAGCACAAAATGGGCATTCACGGCAGTTCTACCACGCCTATCTTTCTGGAGAACTGCAAGGTCCCCAAGGAGAACGTGCTGCACGAAATCGGCCGCGGCCACATCGTGGCGTTCAACATTTTGAACGCCGGCCGCTTCACGCTTGGGGCGTCCGCTGTTGGCGGCTCAAAACGCGTACTGCAGGATTCATCGAAATATGCGAAAGAAAGAAAGGCATTTGGCAAGTCCATCGGCGACTTCGGCTTGATGAAGGAAAAGCTGGCGGAAATGGCCATTCAGATTTTCGGCGTGGAGTCGATGGTCTTTCGCTCAGCTGGGAATATCGAAGCAGCAATGGTGGCGGCTTCGGGCTCGGGAGACAAAATCCAGAACACCATGAAGGTCCTCGAGGAGTACGCGATCGAAAGTTCTATCGCGAAAGTGTATGGGAGCGAGATGCTGGACTTTGTCGTCGACGAAGGTGTGCAAATTTTCGGCGGCTACGGCTTTCACGAGGACTATCCGGTGTGCCGCGCTTATCGCGATTCACGCATCAACCGAATTTTTGAAGGCACCAACGAAATCAACCGCATGTTGATTATCAGCATGCTGATGAAGCGCGCCATGGGCGGCCAGCTTGCGCTGATCCCCGCAGCGATGAAACTCGCGGATGAAATTCTCGCGGGGCCCTCGTTCGAAGAAGCCCCGGAAGGCGTGCTTGCAGATGAAGCTCGCGTTGTGGCGAACGCCAAGAAAATGTTTCTGCAGGCCGCGGGCGGCGCGGTCCAGAAATTCCGCGAAAAACTCGCCGAAGAGCAGGAATTGATCGGCGCGCTTTCGAATATCGTGATGGAAGTCTACGCGATGGAGTCTGCCCTGCTTCGCGCGCAAAAGGCAGCCGCAGCGAAAGGCGAAGCGGCCACACAGACCATGATCGACGCAGCGCGCGTGCTGATCTCGGACGCGGCGGAACGTGTCGAACACGAAGCCAAGCGGGCCATCGCCGCAGTTCATGAAGGGGATATGCTCACCACGCAAATGGCGGTGTTGAAGCGCTTCGGCAAACGCGCTCCGGTGGATACGATTGCGCTGCGGCGCCGCGTGGCTGCCGCGGTCCAATCGCAAGACCGCTATCCGTTCGAAAACCGCTAAGAAGGCGGCGCGGCTGCGTTCGCGCAGGCACCTTCTTCTATCTGGAAGGATTCATAGTTCTGTCCTGCCTCTTTGTGTACAAATCCCAAATCTCGCCGTTTGCGGCCCGCGCATTCTTGCTAGCGTTGATTAAGCTCAATGTAGTTTTGCCAAATTAATCCAATTTCCGTCAGTAAAAAGGCTTAAGTCATGAAACGACTCGCGCTCGCAACGTTTGCCGTAGTGCTCTTTTCCAGCGCACCATTCGCCCAGGAAAAAACTGTGAGTGTGGACGAAATTCGAATCAAGCAACTCGAGCGCGCCTGGAATCAAGCGGAGGCCAAGCAGGAAGTCAAAGAAGTCTCTTCGCTGCTCGCAGACACCCTCGTTTACACCGATTATGATGGCTCGTTCATGAACAAATCGGAATACATGAAATGGGTCGCTGCGCCACAGCAAAAGGCGGATCACCTTTATGACGAAGGCCTGAGCGTTCAGCTCTACGGTGACGCGGCCATAGCCACCGGTATTTATCGGGAGACAGGCACCAACAAGGGCAAGCCCTACACGATCCGCTCGCGCTTCACCGACACCTGGATCAAACGCAATGATGCCTGGCTCTGCGTGGCTAGCCACAGCACGCTTATCCCGTCCAAGTGATCTGGCGAAGCCAGTCTAATTTGCGAACCGCCGAACGCTGAAGGAAATTGGTAGCCCAATCACAATCATGTGGACAACCAGCCCTAGAATCAGGTCATGAAGTTTGTAAGGTCCCCTGGAATGAAGCGCGGAAACGGGCAAGACGACAAGATTCATCACTTCTTGTACCGCGCCACCAAAGAACAAACCGCACACCAGTGGGTGCTCCGTCATAAAAGCCAGCCTGCGGCTCGCCCCGTAATACACAGCCGCTGCCGAGCACGCGATAAAGAAGTGTAGGAGGACCCCAAGAATGTAAGTGCCGGCGCCTCCCTGGAAGGCTTGCCGCCCCAGCAAGCCGCCGGCAATGACGAGTGGAATGTCCCATCCAAACAGTATGCAAGCTTGTAAAAGGTCCAAAGTCCCGGCAATCCCGCCGCCTACCCCGATCGCCCATAGAGCGCTTCTTTTCCCTGACGAAGGTCCAAGATCTCGATTCATCTGATATTCCCTCTTTTGCTTCTGAATTGTTTGCAATCCGCAACGCCACGATACCAGGGGAAACGCGAGAAGTCCTGAACGCTGTCTGAAACACCCTGAATACTTCTGAAATGAACTGCACCTGCCGTGGCGCGCCCGAGGTAGCGCCGCTAGTAGAAGCCTGGCCCGAACGTCGCCCCGCGTTCTTCGCGGTGTTGGTATACTCGGCGTGCGCCGCTGTCTACAGGCTGGGCACGTTGTATCGGTTCACTACGTTTTCGGCGCAGAGGGTAATAGGTCCTGCATGGGACATCCGCCCGCAAGAACGCTTCGTATCGGAGACTGGTGCGTCAGTCCGTCGTCTGGCCAGATTTCACGAAACGGAGAAACCTCTCGGGTAGAGGTGCGGACGATGCGACTGCTCGTGTGTCTCGCCGACCATGCTGGCGAGGTCGTCAGCATCGATGACTTGCTCGACCAAGTCTGGTCTGACGTCACCGTCGCGCCAGACTCCGTCTATCAGGCTGTGACGTCGCTACGCCGCCAGCTCGGCGACGACCCAAAGCAGCCTACTTACATCGAGACCGTGCCGCGGTTAGGCTATCGAATGGTGGCGACGGTCAGTCCCTGGACGGATCAGCCCGTCACGCAGACCGGCGCTGAAACGAACGTACAGGCACGCGCTCCGCAAACGTCGGTCCGTGAACAAACAGCTCCGACGACCACTGGACCCGATGAGTCGAAAAAACCCACCCCGCGCCTTCAGACTGGCTTGACGCTGGCCGCCGGCGCAGCGCTTTGCCTCTTGCTCGTCGTCGCCCTCATCGTCTACGGCAAATTCGCGAAGAACAATAGCTCAGCCTCATCCACCAATGACACAGTCGGGGCCCTTGCCTCGCAGCCACAGAAATCCATCGCCGTACTCCCGTTTCTCGACCTCACCGACGCTATGAACGAAGAGCCATTCGCTGATGGCATGACCGAGGAACTGATCGACAAACTCACCAAAATCCCCGGCCTTCGCGTACCGTCCGCCACGTCCTCGTTCTATTTCAAGAGCAAACTATGGCCGCGTTCGCATGGGACTCCGCAAATGACCGTGGCCGACATCGCGAAGGCACTGGGTGTCGCTTACGTTCTCGATGGAAGCGTGCGCAAATCAGGAGCGAGGCTGCGGGTTGACGCACGGTTGATTCGTGCCGACAACGGCTTCGTTATCTGGTCGGAATCCTACGACCGGCCCTTCGATGACATTCTGATGGTCCAGGACGATATCGCCGGTGCAGTAGCGAAGGCGTTGCGCGCATCCATCGGGACCAAGCCGGATTAAGTTAGGTCGCAATCTGTACGAGTTCGGGCTTTTTGCCAGAGCGAGGACCGTTCGAGTCCCAGCGCGAAGGCCCTTTTTCGCGACGTCGCAAACGGTTGACGAACGAACCGACACCAACCGAACTGCCCACAAAATGTCCGACGCGGAGTGGGCCAGCAACCTTGACCGTGCGAATCCAATGCAGGCCACTACTGGCGGCACATCCACATTCCGCGCAGTTGGGAGTGCCACCGAAAACGCAAGGCTCGACGCGCGTCTCCAGATCCGCGGAGTAGTTGGCTGACATTTTCGCAAAAAGACAGTCGGCGGGACTCTCCGGAGGATGGAGGAACGCTCGCGCGATGCCATCGTTCATTAAAAACTTGGGATATTTCCGCGCCAGAGGCGGCAATACTCGAGCTATCTCTCGCCGATTTTCCGGCGTCAGCTTTTCCGCGCTATCTTCACCGATCTGAGGCGTGTACAGACTCACCCAAATACGATCAACTTCAGGGCGGGCATTCCAAAAGGAGACGTAGTCTTCCAAATAGCCGGGACGCTCGAGCATGGGGCGAGTGATCACCCAGTGGATGTTCACTTTGCGGCCATCGATATTTTTTAGGATGCGCTCATAGGTAGCAGGCTTCCGCCGGATGTCGTGATGCTCTGGCAAACCGTCGACAGAAATAGTCACGCGAACGCGCTGCAGATCCATCCATTCCATCGGAATAGGGATTACGCCGCTGGTGACGACCAGCGAAAAGATATTCATGGCGCTTAGCGCTGGCAGGATGGCGCTCAACTCCCGATGGCGAACCATCGGCTCTCCGCCCACCAAGGACACGTGCATCGGCCGGTTTTTTCGAACCAAATCGAGGACGCCATTGACGAGCGCATCGCCGCGGAAATCGTTCAGCTCGGTAAGGAGTTTGCCATCGCCAAGGTGCGTATCGCCGTAAGCGTAGCAGCCCGGACAACTGAGAGGGCATTCGCGCGTGATCTCGATGGAAAGCATCGGCGCTTTGCCGCTAAGGATTTTTCCCCAAGCGCTCATTATCTCTCGCGGGGTAATACTTGGATTTGGTTGAGCCGTGGGCATGTGAGTTGGATGCTTGGGGATGGCTCTTGGCTGCATGTTTGATGACGAACGAAATTATTGCTTTGCATTCAAACGATTCAAAATGTAGCGCCACGCGAAACGTGGAAAACTTTCGGCAGAATGCGCCATGTCCCCAATGCAGACGCGGTTGGAGGAACAATTGCTGGGGCCGGTTAGGACCGTGCATGCCAAGACACGTACCCGGAATCGACGCGGTAGCCGTCAACTAATTCGGTTAAACTGGGCCCTTAGCATTATTCATCTATAAAACTGAAAGAGAACGAGCAGGAATGCCCCGAAAGCTCCTCATTCTTGCAGTCACCCTTGTCGGCGCCCATCTTGCGCAAGCATTGTTTCTCGGGGTGTCTCCCGCGGGCACTCTAATCGCAAATCTGCTCGAGGTTTCGGCCAGCGCTCTAGCAGCCATCATGTGTTTTGGAGCGTCGCGGCGCGCGCGCGGGATGGCTCGCCCGTTTTGGACCCTGGTGGGATGCGGAATGGCGGCCTGGGGTGTCGCGAACCTGGGCTGGATGTATCACGAGCTTGTTCTTCATACTAAGCCAGCGCCGGGTTCCGCCGTGCAATTCCTCTTCAGCGTGGACGGAATTTTCCTTGCGATGGTGATGTTCCTCGACCAAGAAAAAGATTCCGAGCGATTTGAACCTGAGTTTCTACTGGATTTCACGCAGATCGCGATCGTCTTCTTTTTCATATTCCTTGGCCTTTACTATGTGCCATCGCCACAGCTCCAGCAACAAGGGGCCATATCGCGTGGGATTTGGATGGAGTTTGGCGAAGAGTTCACCATTCTGGCGCTCGCCTGCTTTCAGATTGTCAGGGCGCGCGCGCTTCCCATTCGAAATTTGTATGTGGGCTTTGCTCTCTATTTCTCCTTCTTCATGGCGAGCTCGGCCTTTGCTGATTACCGCCAGTCCATTCACAGGACGCCAACTGGCTCGCTGCTCGATCTCTGCTGGACGCTGCCGTTTGTTTGGTGTGCAATCTGGGCCGCGCGCTGGCAGCCGTCGGTGGTCTCCGAAGCTACGCGACCGGTGGGGCGGAAGACCTTTAGCGGTGTAGTTCTGACGAATGCCATCTTTGTGCTGGCCCCGCTGATTGTTCTGGTGCAGGTGGCGCAATTCCCTTCCGAGTGGCGCGTTCTTCGGTTTTCGCTGCTGGGCGTTTCCATTCTGTGTTTTGCTGCGCGAATCGGCTTCAGTGGATACCGGGAAGCAAAAACCGCGGAGACGGTACGGCGGCAGGCGCTGGCCATGGATGCCGCAGCCGACGGAATCTCCATCCTCGGCGAAGACGGAAAACACATTTACGTTAATACAGCGTTCGCGCGGATGATGGGGCACGAAACTCCCGAGACCATGCTGGGCCTCACCTGGCGGCAAATTTATGATCCGCGCGACATCACACAATTTGAGCAGCAGGTTCGGAAATCCCTTGGGCCGGAAGGCAAGTGGTCCGGACAAATCAACCTGCGGCGGCGTGATGGAACCATTATTCCCGTAGAGATGGCGATCACTTCGCTCGCCAATGGCGTTACCGCATGTATCGGCCACGATATCAGCGCACGAAAGGAAGCCGAGAAGGCGCGAGCAGACGCCGAAAATAAATACCGCACCCTGGTGGAACAGGTCGCGGCGATCAGCTATATCGCGGAACTCGGCATCCATGGCCAGTGGCATTACATTAGCCCACAAGTCGAAGCGATAACGGGCTACTCGCAGGACGAATGGCTCACTAACTCTCGCGATTGGACCCGTCACATCCCGCAGGAAGATCACGGCGTGATTCAAGCGGCCGAAGATGCTAGCCTGCGCGGCGAGCGCTTCCAGGCGGAATATCGGATCGTCCGCAAAGATGGGGCGGTTATCTGGGTAAGCGACACGGCAGTCGTGGTTTCGGGGAGTAATAGCCATCCAGTGATGGAAGGAATCATCGTCGACATCACGGAGCGAAAGCTGCTGGAGAATCAGCTGCAGCAATCGCGAAGGATGGAAGCGGTGGGGCGTCTTGCAGGCGGCATCGCGCATGACTTCAATAATCTTTTAACCATCATAAAAGGATATGCGGAGCTGGCGGAGCAACGCACGGCGATGCAGCCTGAGCTTCGTGCGGATATTCAACAAATTGAGAATGCGGCGGAGCGTGCATCCACGCTGATTCGCCAATTGCTGGCTTTCAGCCGAAAACAAGTTTTGCAGCCGAAAATTATTGATCTGAACGCCATCGTGCTGGGACTAGATAAACTCCTCGGCCGACTGATGGGTGAACACATCGAGATGGTGACGCGGTGCGGCGCCAATGTGGGACATGTAAAAGCCGATCCGGCTCAAGTCGAGCAAGTGATCATGAATCTGGTCGTGAACGCGCGCGACGCCATGCCGAAGGGCGGGCGGTTGACGGTCGAAACGGTCAATGTGGAGTTGGACTCGACGTATGCGCGCGATCACGTTTCCGTCAAGCCCGGCTCTTACGTGATGCTGGCGGTCTCCGATAGCGGGATTGGCATGAGCCCCGAGACCGTGGCGCATATTTTCGAGCCGTTCTACACGACAAAGGGGAGTGGCCAGGGAACGGGGCTCGGGCTGTCCACGGTTTATGGCATCGTGAAGCAGAGCGGCGGGTACATCTGGGTGTACAGCGAGCCCGGCAAAGGAACGACCTTCAAGGTGTATCTACCGCGCGTCGAAGCACAAGTGGAGGCCAAGCCGGAGGTTGTGGAAGTTGGCTCGGCGGGCAAAGGTAGTGAGACGATCTTGCTGGTGGAAGACGAAGAAGCTGTGCGCGAGCTGGCCAGCAGGATTCTTTCCGCCAAGGGATATTCGGTGGTGGCCGCGAAGAGCACGAAGGAAGCGGAGCAGTTCGCCGAGAAACACGGCGCGAAAATTCATCTCTTGTTGACGGACATTATTATGCCGGGAACGAGCGGGCGGGAATTGGCCAAGAGAATCACGGCGCGGCATCCGAGAACGCGCGTGCTTTATATGTCCGGCTATACGGATAACGTTCTGGCGCAAGGTGGAGTGCTGGAGGCGGGATTGTCCTTTTTGCAGAAGCCCTTTACGCCGGGTGCCCTGGTTCAAAAAGTGCGCGACGTTCTCGACAGTCCTGTTCACGCCAAGTAGATAGACCGCGCCTAGCGCGAAGCGGGCACGATGAATCGTGCCCCTACAAAGACGACTAGTCATTTGGGTCCTTGAAGTTGAACGGTCTTGCCAGTGGCGGCGGATTGGCGCGCGGCGTCCAAAATCTCCGTGACGATCATGTTTGTTTCGAGCGAGGAAAGTCCTCGCGGTGGCATTCCATCCAGAACCACTGCCCGCAGATAGTTCACTGAATCGCTCTCGCGAGGATCGAGCGGCTTGGCGTCCACGAGCTTTTCGTCCTGCTTCGCCAGGCGGACGCGGACGGCATCGCGCTTTACGGTAATGGCGTAGCCAGTCTGACCGTAGACTTCCATGTCCTTGCGGTCGAAAGGCCAGTTCCAGGAAGCTTGGAGAATTGCTTGGGCCTTTGGATAGGTCAGGATGATTGTGGCCTCGTCATCGACACGCGAATAAATCTCGGGCTTGATGCGCTGCGTGACGGCAGTGACCGTGTCTGGACGGCGATTGTCCATGAGCCAAGTCATGAGATCGGCGCCATAGCAGCCGAAATCGAAGAGCACGCCTGCGCCGTTTAGTTTCGGATCGGTGAGCCAATTGAGGAACCAGGGTTCGACATTGATTTCTTTCGGGCCGGAATGGCCGTCGTGGACGACTACTTTTCGGATTTCGCCGATGGCATTTTCGTGGACGAGGTCGTAGGCTGCGCGATTGCTGCGATACCAGGTTGTTTCGTAGTTTACGAGGACTTGGATTTTTCCGCGCTGAGCGGCCACTTGCATGGCGAGCGCATCGTCGAGGCTGACGGCGAGAGGCTTCTCCATCATCACGGGAACACCATGGCGGGCGCAGGCTTCGACTGCGGCGCGATGATCGAATGTGTTTGTGTAAACGAGGACGGCTTGCGGCTTAGTCTTCTCGATCATCTCGTCGACGGTGGCGAAGAAGATGTTGTGCGGGAGCGAGAACTTCGATTCATAGAACGAGGCGAGCTTTGTGTCTGCTTCGGCGACTCCGACGATTTGGATGTCCGGGCGGTGCTGATTTTGTTGGAGAAAACCGCCGACATGTCCGTGGACAAGGCCAGCGATGCCGACACGGAGTGGGGATGAGGAAGGTGCGGTTTGGGCGGAGATGCCGGAGGCGGCGAAAGACGCGAGAACGATGGCGCGGAAATAGATGGAAAGGAATTTCTTAGGCATTGGATGGCTCCTAGATGGGGAGGAATGATAACAGAAGGAAGTTGACAGTCGACAGGCAGGAAGTTCCGGAGCAAAGATGAGACTTGCGCCAGGAAGGCGTACCCCGAGTATCCAGAGAACCGTGAAGTATGCGGCTGAAAAGAAAAAGAGTTACGGGGGTTGCCGCGCGCCGGATGCTTACTAGCTGTGGGAAAATGAGGAACTGCTTGGGTGCGTTTGATGTTTCGGATTCCCCACCCCTCCCCCCGTTTTTTAGAAAGATATGATTCCATGGGGCTTAGTGGGTAGGGGTCTGCAAAAGATGTGATTCTTTGGGACTTACAAGCGAATGGAAGGAAAGAGGAGGTGGCCGAAGTAAAGGATACGAGGCGAGACGGTTCGGATGGCGGTGGGCTGAACCGACTTTGCGGGGCGAGCATATTGGAGTATACCGCAGAATTGAATTACTTCAAGGTATAGTACTTAATTTATAAGATTCGAATTGAGACAAAATAAGTGGAATGGAAGGAGGGGGTTGCGGGGAAATTGGGAGTCTGGCGAGACGGGTGGGAGAGAGTGAGTAGTGGATGGTAAGTAGTGGGCAGAAGAAAAAACAGAGTCTCGAAGGGACGGATTGCCGGCGGCTGAGAAGAGTCAAATACCGCACCATGGAAACGTCTGCGCAGCCCGCCGTTAAGGCGGCGCCACTCGCCTTGCAGATGCACTTCTACGATGGGCAAAGATCATTTCTTCTCCGGGGCCGGTGCATCCTTGTCAGGCCAGACCACCGTCAATATCAACGCTACCCCAATCCCAATGGACACTTCCGCGAATCGATGAAACGCGATCGCCCATGCAGGAGCCGGCCGCGAGATCAACAACACAACCGCAAGCGTGATTCCCCCGAAACGATATGCGCTCCTATCTACACGCAAGATGGCGCAAACCAATCCCAGTAGGAACACACTGATGCCGAACACAACCATGTTTGGTCCAAAAAGAATTGCCGCTATCGCGCCGACAATTGCTCCAAGCGCCGTTCCAACAAATCGCTGGCCGGAAACGACCAGCGCAGCACCTAGGGATGACTGGGTGATCACCATGGTTGTGATTGGAGCCCAGTAAGCCTCAGGAAGCCGGAAAAATCGCGCCGCCAGTAGCGAAACAACGGCCGCTACGGCCGTTCGCACAGAATGGATCAAAACCTCCCATCCTGGCCAAGCCGCCCGTTTCTCTCCATCCGTCGGCATTTGCTCCCTCCGTTTCCACGATGCCCCACGCAGGATACCCATATGGGTAGCTATTTGGTGGTCCGGATTGCCGCTTTCCAGGCTGCAAGAAATCGGGGCCGCTCCGTTCCAACTGTGAAGCAACAGGAGGCATTGTCATGGAAGACCGTGCGCGATCCATCGTTATTCGAATCCGTGAAGCTTTTTCGGCCCGTCCTCGATTGCTGTTGGCGGCTTGCGTCGCGGCAGGAGTGTTTCTCCTATTCTTGTCCGTACCAAAGCAGAATGTTGCACCCGCACACCAGAGTAGTACTACTTTCTCGCCAGCTAGCCCGATTACAAACGGCCAATTCCCTCCGGTAGACGGAATGCGATCGCTGATTGACAACACTAAACAATTCAACGCAGCGATGCCAGTTGGAGTGCCATCCAAACTCTCCTCGCCTGCACCCGTAGATTTCGCGGGCGCGTACCGCGAGCCGCAGGTCGCCTATTCTGCGGAGTTAACTGTGGCGACGCGGGAGTTCGCGCATTCGCGCGCCAGCCTGGAAGAAATTCTTGAGCGCCACCATGGCTACGTGGCCAAATTGCGCATGGTGGGGGAGCCGGCGGGGAGCATTCTTTCCGCGACGGTGCGCGTCCCTTCGTCTGAATATCGTTCCGCTCTCGCTGAACTGAAAGGGGTCGGCGTGGTGGAACATGAGGAAGAAGCTGCCGACGAAATCACCCAGCAGCACGGCGAACTCGAAGCGCGCCTGGTGAACGCGCAGAACGAAGAACAGCGCATCCAGCGAATTCTGAAGGATCGCGACGACAAATTCACCGATTTTGGTTCTCTCGAACGCCAGGTGGGCACACTGCGCAGCGAAATTTAGCGCATCGAAGGGGAGCGCTCCGCATCTCGAAGCCAAGTTTCTTTCGCCAACGTTTTCTCGTCCTTGCGGGAGGAACGCACGTCGGCTGCCGAGACGATAGGAGCGAAACTTCGCAGTGCGGCGACCGGCGGTTTGAACGATGCTCTCGACAGCCTCTCTTCCATCCTATTGTTCATGGCAGGCCACGGACCGCTCCTCGTTTTGTGGGCGCTGCTGATTTATTTCCCGGCGCGCTACTTCTGGCGCCGCCATTCGCAGTTGGCTTTCAGCGGGGCTCAAGCCCCCAAGAATTCCTAGGGCCCACCCGCCCTAGGTGCCGCCACCTCCGGAAAAAACAATGTCAGAACCACCTCGGCGTGTTTAGACGCCGACGCCCGCCCGCAAAGACAGCTGTCAGATGCCAGCGTACCAAGCGTAGCCGAATTCGGGGGCGGCGGCGCCGAGGCCTTTACCGAATTTTTTCAGGTCGTCGGTAACGGTAAGGTGGGTGATGAATTTGACATTTTTGTAGCCGAGTTGGCGGGGGAGGCGCATGCGCAGGGGCCCGCCGTGGCCCACGGGAAGCTCGTGGCCATTCATGCCATAGGTCAGAAAAGTCTGGGGGTGCAATGCGTCGGCCATATCGATGCTGTCCCAGGTGTCGGGTTCCATCGAGAAATACACCACGTATCTGGCCTGTGGGAGGACTCCCACGACATCTAGAACGCGGGACAAAGGTACACCCACCCATTCGGCGATATAGGACCATCCCTCTTCACACTGCAGCATAGTGATCTGGGTGTGAGACGGGTAGCTCTTAAGCTGTTCGAGCGAAAACAAAGCGGGCCGGGCGACCATGCCGTTGACCGAGAGCCGCCAGTCAGCGAACCCTCCGGCCTGAAGGCGCTTGAACTCGTCAGTCAGAGGCTCGATTTGGTTGGCGAAGGGAGGCTTCGAAATCTGGCTGCTAGAGAATTCACGCGCCAAAGAGTGGCGGGTCAGCAAGCGCTGAGAAGCATACGTGAGCGTTTCGCCGAGGCCGTAGATGCCGCGGTGATCGGGCGGGACGAGGCCATACTTTTGCGCGAGGTGCGCGGCCACACCCAGGCCCGCGGCGCCGGCAGTTGCGGCGAGCCCAGTTCTGATCAATTTTCGGCGTGATAGTTTGCGGCTTGAAAGATCGCTCATGTGCGCTCCGTGGGTGTGCCGGGCCGGCCGGTGATCATCGCTCGCATGCGGTTGGTGAATCCGGCAAGAAAAACCATAGCGACGTGGACGAGAAGGAAAAGCAAAAGAGCCAGGGAAACAAAGAAGTGCAGCGTGCGCGCGGATTGCTGGCCGCCCAGCGAAGTGACGGTTAAGGGAAACGCGGAAACAAAGGCAGGGGACATGGCCAAGCCGGTCCAGATGACTAAGGGGAAAAGAACAAAGATCACGAAGAGGTAGGCGAGCCGCTGAAGCAGGTTATACGACCAAGCTTCTGCTGCGTTCGGTCGCTTGAAGCGCAAATGGTCCGCGATCGAGGACGAGAACGCGCGCCACGAAAGATCAGCCTTACGCGGGAACAAGTTTTTCCGCAAGTGCCCTGAAAAGAACAGGGAGATTACGTACAGTAAGCCGGTCAAAATGACTATCCAGGCAGATTGAAAGTGGAGGTAGCGGCTCCAGCCGTTCTGGTCCGGGAGGACATAGCTGTAGCCGGAGGGGACCATGGAGCGCGAGGAGGGGATGTTGAGTTTGAACAGCGGCGTGGTCAAGTCGTTGCCGGTCTCGCCCCAGTAGAAGCGCGGGTGCGAGATGACGAGTTCAGCGCCGGTGACGAGCAGAGCGAGGAAGCAGAGCGTGGTGATCCAGTGAGTGACGCGGACGAAGAGAGCATGGCGCGGAGTAACCACGGTTGCCGGGACGGAAGAGGCAGAAGCTGGGGCAGAAGTTACCAGCGGCGCGCCAATGGATTCCAATTCCGCCATGTTTAGTCCCCTGCCGAGGCCACAACTTACCTTCCAAGTTAGACGTCATACTACCACCCACGGTAGCTAGTCGTTGGGTTTTTCGGTTGCGGGATCGGTGGCGGGCTTGGGTTGGTTGATGGTGGAGAGGGTTTGGACGTTGAAGCGTTTGTAGTCGGAGTAACGCGTCACGGCGTTGACGTTGAAGCCTTTCATTAGGAGGACGCGGACGCCAACGTGGGCTTCTTCGTAGGTGGGGAGCCAGACTTCGTTGTTGAAGTAGGATTGCTCGAAGACGAAGCTGGTGCCTTTTTGGAGATTGGCGAGAAGGCCGCCGGCGACGCGGAAGTCGCCGACGAAATAGGCTTCGAGGCGGGCGACTTCGTGAGCCTGCTCGTCGATCCAGATGACGCCGGCGAGTTCGTGGACGATTTTCTCGACCATTTTGTGGGGCTGGAATTCAGGATTGGGCTCGAAGTCGAAGACGAGGACGTCCTGTCCGCGGAAGCGTTCGCGACGGGGGTTGACGAACTGGGCGGCGCGAAGGAAGGTTTCGATGCCAACGTCATCGTCGTCCTTGTCTTTCTTTCCTTCTTCTTTTGCTTTTTCGTCCTTGGTCTCTTTTTTGGCTTCGCGTTTTTGGATTTCGGCGATTTCTTTCTGGGTTTTTTCGTTTTCTTTCTTTTGTTCTTCGTCGCTAAGGGGCTTGTTGTCTTTTTTGACGAGGGTGGAGATCTCGTCGCCATTTAGATAGAAGAAGGTGTATTCGTTCACTTCGGTCTTTTTTACTTTGCCGTCTTTCTCGAACTCGGTTTGTTCTTCGACGCGTGTGCCCGCGTAATTTTCCCTGATTTTGTCAGCAGCTTTCTGATTTTCGTCGATTTCCTTAAAGAGGGCTTTGAGGTCGGGCAGCTTTACTTGAGATTTTATGGGGAAGTCGAAGGTGCGTTCGCCGATGGTTTCGTTGATCACGGCGCGGGTGATGTCGATGGAATAGGTGTCGGGGCCGCGGTGTAGCTCGATTTTGTAGGGAAGCTTGATGCCGTCGACGGTCCGGTAGTCGTCGTAGAAAATTTCCTGTTCGAAGCCGGCAACCGGAGCGGATTCTTTGACGAGGAGATGGGATTGCGGATCGAAGAAAAGTTCGCGGCGGATATTGGAGGTGGTGGTGAGCTCAAGTTGGAGAGCGTCTTTGCCGCGGACCTGGGCATGGCCGATGAAGGCGATGGCGAGCTTGTGTTTTTTCAGATCGAGTAGGCGGGAGTTGTAGTAGAGCGAGGCAGCTTCGAGTTGCTGGCCTTGCTGGCCGAGAAGGGTGGAGAGTTCGCCGTTGGGAGCTTGGTGCCAGGCGGATTTACCGTTGTAGGCTTCGATGAGAGGTTTATCGCCGAGGACGAATTCGGAGTAGTAGCGGTTGGGGAGTTTGAGGCTGAAAGTATAGGTGGAGGGCTTGCCGTCAGCGGGATTGCTGAAGGCACCTTCAAGGGTTTCGGTCTGGATCTTGGAGAGGGATTTGCTGCCGCCGGAGGCTTTGACGTAGTCGGAGACGATCTTGGCGGGATCCTGGGCTTGCGCGTAAAGAAGCGGGCAGGCGAGCGAGAGCGCCAGCAGGATGGATTTTGTCGGGCCGCGCATAGGGACCTCTCTTACTTGTAGACGTGGTTGGATGCGGAAAATTACGACCGCGGGCGAAAATTTACATGGGGGCGCAGCGCTTCGAAGCTCAGGGTAAACATGCTGCGCCACTACAAGTGTCGGGTACACAA
>Ga0210388_10000882_pt1 | contig 23807 bp, 25 predicted proteins | sample IncBWC19OmetaG_FD_155485 | JGI IMG/M metagenome (GOLD analysis project Ga0210388, IMG submission 155485) | Forest soil microbial communities from Barre Woods Harvard Forest LTER site, Petersham, Massachusetts, United States - Inc-BW-C-19-O ...
TCTGGTACACCTTTAAGCAGTGTACTAGGACCATCGGCGAGGGAAATAGTACCAATGGGCTATAGGCGCGTACCGTTACAGCACACGCGGATTCGGCGCGCAGAGCCTGTAGTTTAACGGTGGCTTCGTTCCGCACTTTCGCCCTCGGCAGGTCCTGGGTGTTGATGGCATCTCCTTGTTCAACCGGTCGGAAAGCGTGGCCCCCGGGGCGGGTAGAGCCCGCCAGCCAGCAGGCCAGGTCAAATCGCTTGGTAATTCACCCGCCTTTCCCACAACCTAAATTTTCGCGGTGCAACCCAACGGGTCCTCATCGTCTCTGAGTTCAACCGCCATGCGTTTGTTCTGTAAGCCCTCGAGCATGTCAATCGCCCCGGCAAGGTTGCGATTCACGGACGCTTGATAACGCACCAAACTGGTTGCGGAACGCTCCTCGAACGGACTGCTCCATGCCAAAACTCTCTGCTCGTGTTCGAGGAGTCTTGCGTAGCGGAGCGATTCCAACGCGATTCGTTCAACCCAGAGGTTTTCCATGTAGCCGACGGGTTCGTAGTGACTCTGAATGCCCGTAAGAAGAGCCTCGTACGGACCCTTGTCTTTGTCTAGTTGCGCTTGGGTGACAAAGGCACGATTCGCAAAGAATCCGTGCTTATAGCTGTTCTCAGCCGCTTTCGCTTTTCCGGCCTCGCTTGTTGGTCCAGTCGAACGCTTCGCATTGCTTCGGTTCGCAGCTATTTTCTGGGGCGAGAGTGGGCGCTTCGCTTCTTCAGAACTCACGCCGTCGACGGGACGAGATTCCGTAATACTGTCGGGGACACCATCAATCGGTGGTTGATTGGCTGGCGTGCATTCGGTTTCCAGAAGTGCGCTCACACTATCGGCTAGGACCATTGGAACAGGTTGACCTACTACTGCTTTGCTTTCGTCTTTCATATGCTCTTCCTTTTGTGAGGTGTTCCGTTCTCGAGTGCTCGTAGTAGAGGCCTCGAAGGGGAACACGCTGTATTTGTCACGTCGAATTCCAATGCCCTCACGGATTCAGCGACCCGTGTAAGGTTTGGAAATGACTCGACACCTAGAGGCTGGAAGTCGGAAACTTCTAAACAAATGAACGGTATCCGACATCCCTCGGACCATCGTTCGGCACGAGTTCGGTTCCTAGCAGGGGGGGCACGGTGTCAAGGTGGGAGGCACAAAATGGGGAACGTATTCGTCCTGGCCGCAGCCGACGTTCCCCAGAGTGCGTAGATTTTGCATTGAAGAACTAATTTGCCGTTGTTTTGGGATATGCCACTCGAAGGACACAATCATTTACCTTGTTAGCGACCGCCGCTTCTATTACATCTTCCAGCGGGGTGAATCCAAGACCATCCACACACTGCCAATAGCCTGTGACAGTGTAACCGTCCCGGACCATCTTCTCGATTTCGTCACAAGAGGACGGTGAAAGACTCGAGAGGTAACCTCCATTCGTCGACCATAGAAATCCCTTGGCGAAACTGTACGCCAACTCGATTGATGGCCGCTCTTGTCGCTGCAATTGACGCACGACCTCGGCAAAGCTCTTGCAATAGATGACGAGGATTGTGTCAGTTGAATTTAGAGGTGCAGTGCCTAGTTTCGCCGCTGCTGCGCTGATGATTCGATTCATGTCCATAGTATTCTATCCTTTTCTACTCGGGGTATCGCCGCATTGGTGAATGCATTTAGTGTCGGTCGTACCTGCCTGAGTAATAATACGAAGAGATTTGGATTTTCCTGGATAAGAGTGAGCTTTCTGAGCCCCGCAACCTTTTTTTTCTTTGAGATCGTTAGGTTGAGGGTTGCCTACGGAGCGTTAGTCCACTAGGGGTCCAGGTCCGCGACGCCTAGGCCGCGCTTCCAATAAGCGCACCTTCCAGCCCGTACGGGAGTCGACCAAGACGTATTTTGACTCCGGACTCTCAATAAATCCTCGTTGGCGGAGGTAGGTTCGGGCCCCTAGCAAACGGCTTGTGGCTAGGGTGACGTGTCCGGCGCAGTGGCCGCGAGCGTCGAGCCCGCCGACAATTTGGTATCGAATTCGGCCCTCAGCCAGGGCGCCCCGAAAACGGTCAACGTGACTTGCGTCTCCGTCGACCGGGATACGCTCGAACCGAACGTAGACTTTATTTTGGGGTTCTAGAAGCGGTGTGAGAGGTTCGCGGGTCCGGTCGCCGAAATCCGAATCGGTGAATGAAATTGGTATTTCTTGGTTGAGGGCATAACTCAGTTGCAGCAGGGAGATGGGGCGCCATAGAATGTTGTCCTGCTGGCCGTGGGCGGTTTCGAGCAAGAATTCTCCATGCAGCGCGAAAAGGCCGAGATGGCGATCTCGGATAACAATTTCGTCCTTTGTGGAATCCTCAGCGCGCAGCCGCAAAGCCACTTCACGGAATTCAATGCCGTTCACGCACAACCGAAAATCGAACCATTTAAGCACCGAATTATCCATCACGCTCCACCGTCAGTCCTATATCGTTCGGTTCAGGAGACGCGGCGTTGCCGAGCCTTCGCCGCTACCCGAAAATCCAACCGCCGCCTTGTGTTCGAGGACGACACCCATTCCGCTGCGCAGGGCGCAAATTGCACGGTGCAACTCGTTACCAGTCACTTCGCTATCGCGTTCATAGGCATGTTGCCCGGCCAGAATGTAGGCCTCCCGCAGTTGGGCGAACGAAAATCCGTCCGAATCGTTTACGGACCGCTGCAACTCCTCGGTTAGGAGATTGGGCAGAAACTTCCGCAGGAACGTTGCACGCAACTCGTGGTCAGGCCCAGGGAATTCGACGACCCGGTCAAAACGGCCCGGGCGTCGCAGGATGGCTGGGTCGAGAGCGGTCGGATCATTCGCGGTGGCCACGACGATGATTCCTTCCTGCGTTCCCAGACCGTCCAGGCAATTTAACAGATGCGATAGACTGACCTTCGTGGCAGCAACCTGCGATGAGTCCTGAGGAAAAGCACGGTCAATATCTTCGAGCACTACCAAAGATGGAGCACTGCTCGCAGCGAGCTGGAACATTCGGTCGAGGTAATAATCATCGGTCTTCTCGGAAGACAACGCAATCGAATGCCCGTCGAGCTTGCCACTATTCAGCATCGCGCGGATGACGCTGGTTTTACCGTTGCCCGGAGGTCCATGGAAGAAATAGCCTCGTCGAAATGGCAAACGACGCGTTTTGAACCACGATTCGCGGTCAAAAAAAGTTTCAAAGTCATCGCGGATGAAACTTGAAACCGAACTGCTTAGTACCAAATCGTCCCATCCAAGTCGGCCCACGCGCTGATGGCCGCTGCCGAATACGTGCAAGTAGGAGCATTCGCGTTGAGCAGCCATTCTCCGGATGATTTGGAGAAAGGAGACCGTGCAATTCCGACCGACGAGCACGCAGTTGTAATTTCTTTGGTTATTTCGACCGGCTTGGATGTAGGGGATGCTCACTGCAACAATTTTTTTCGGTAGGCCTCGCAATTGCAGTGCTACCGGAAGATCCTGCCACTCGGCCTCAAGTCTCATAGTCCGGTTCGCCATCGGGCCGCGTGCCTCGCGTTTGAGGCGCATATCGAACGTGGGGTAAAGGCCTGGCGGAACGTCGACGGATTCGACCAGCTCACCGAGCTTGCGAATTGTTCCCGAATCATTACTGCGCAAACGAACGCCCGGGAGCAAATGGCTCGCTGCCGCCTGCACAATTGGGAAATCGACCTCGAGTTGAACCACATCTTCGGCCTGGCATCCGAGCGTCGCGCGAATCCAGGGACTATATTCATTCAGGAAATGGCGTACCGCGGTCTCGACCGTAGCGAACTCTGTGAGCGTTGTCTCTCTCATCGGTGGCCTCGTTTGATCCGGGGAGTTTCTGAATTGCGTAAATGAATCTTGCTGTGGCATGCGTCGCACAGCGTAATGAGATTTTCTTCGACGTCGTTTCCTAGCGAGCTGCGTGACTGGATATGGTGGACCTCCAAGTGTTCGGATGTTCCGCATTGCTGACACTTCCAGGCGTCGCGTGCGAGTACCAGATCGCGCAGTTGCCGATAGGCATCGGGGTCTAGTCGGCACGCAGCCCCGTTCGATTTGAATAAATTCATGACGCCTTCGGAATTCTCGTCAAAAACTCGCGCTGCTGAGAGCTCGAAAGAAGCAGATAAGTTCGAATAAGAGCTAAAAGCAGCGCATCCGAACGGCCGGCCTGATCAAGCGCTGCCCCGGCTAGAAAATCCGCACAGATCATCTCAAAACAGTAGCCACGCCCCTTGTCTCCGCCAAGCATCAACGACGCGATTTCGAGCGCTTGCTCAATGACAGCCAGCTGACTCTTGTAGAACTTAAAATAGAGAATCTCCCACGGCTCCGAATCCTTTCCCGTCAAATGCCGTTCGACCTCGCGCTTGAATTCCTCGCGTGGCATTTGTTTCGCTCTGCGCACCCAGGGTGCACAGTCGAAGTTGTGACTTTCTGCCCGCGCAATTCTTACCAGTTCTTTGGCCTTAGTCCACCCAACTGCCTTTAAATCCCGATGAACCCTACGAGGCAGTTGCTCGTGGATCGCCATTAGGTAGTAAGCCTTCCTCCGAGACTCGGGAAATCTTTTTTCAAGGAACTCGTCAAAAGACCTCAGGTTTTCGATTCGCCAATACTGTCCCGTACGCACCTCGCACAGGTAGCAGCCGAGTTCAATAAAGCGCACGTCGCGCTCCTGATCAACTGCCCGGTCCTGCGCCAAAATCTCGTCGATCTTTCCTAGAATCAGGACAGCCCGCCGGTTTTTAGGCTTTGGACCTGTCGACGACCGTCCGCTACTCTTCAAGCTGGTCAAGCCAATCAAGGTCGGTTGCTCCCGGGCGGCGCGTAAGCTTCGCTTCGATCATTTCCGGATTAGCCAGGCAAAGACCCAGGTGCGAGCAGGTCGTGCACCCATTCATAGGAAAGCGGATTCCGCTATGCTTCGAGAATTGGCCCGATTCGATTTGGCCGACCGTCGTTTCGAGTAAGTCCCTGAAATCCTGGCACTGGGTTTCGCTGATCGAGGCCTTCAAATATTGGATCTCTGGATTGTGTTTCCGGACAAAAACGACTAGAGCTACGTCGCGGATCCCACTAATCCAGGAGTAGCAGATCAGCTGCGGATCGAGCGACAGCAGACCTGCAGGTTCCACCGGATACCGCGTCGTGGTCGTTTTCCAATCGATCAAGAAACGTTGACCATCGATTTCTCCGATGGCATCGACGTACGCTACAAAGTCACGACCGCCAGGGAGGGCCTGGGTGATCTTTACCTGCAAATTTTCGGTCGGGCACGGAACTTCGACTCGAGCATCCCGTGCGAACTGCTCTAACAAATGAATTCCTTGGTGTAAAACTCGATCCCAGGATTCACCTTTTCTATATTCAAACGGTGCGTCGCGGAACATACCCCATTCCTTGTGGAGCGCGGCAGAGCAATCCCGTTGCGCGAAATACTCGGCAAGCGCTTTTTCAAAACAACGGCCAAAGACCAGAGCCGCCCGCGCGTCTTTTTCAGACCAGCCGTCGAGGTAACGCAACCGATAGCTACGGGGACAACGCAGGTATTGGCTGATTTGGGTATAGCTATAGGCCACTATCAACCTCCCCATTTCGTTCGTTTGGGACTGCGACTGCACTCTGCTCGTCTGCCGGTGCGAACGCCTCAAGATTCTGAAACACGCGACCAACTCGTACCGCACGGAGATGCGAACAACGCCGCGCAACCCAAGCGTTCCTTCTCATATACTTCATCGCTGATGCGTAGATCGTTGTCATATCCAAAATCTCGCAGGAACCAATTTAGTTTCCACAACGCCTTCGGCGAACGGTAAAGGGGACCCGTGATCGGTTGGTGGCCCATCTTTTTTGGCTCCAGCCCCGAAAACTGCGATTCGAAAAAGTGGTTTCTCCGCATGCCATCGGTAGCAACAACGATCCGTGCGAACCGGGAATGACGTCACCATTTTTCGATTCTAAATGCAGGCTCGGCAAGCGGCGTTTCACGAGTGCATCTGCTCGGTTTCGGCATAGGAATTGAGCTTCGAAAGAAGGCCGTCGCGATCCTTGGCTGCCCAATCAGCCAGATGGTTGATATACCGCTCGACCAACTTCCGGCTAGCTTCGCGGAGCTCATTTGTCCCGCAAAAGTCCGTGGCGTACCGTTTAACCAAACCCGCATCGAGGCCATGCTGGCGGATTAAGTGCGAAAGTCGGTCACGAAGCCGAGGCTGGCGATGGTCCGCGCCATTCCCATTCGATCTGGGCGGTACAACTTCTTCCTGCGTGGCCGCGCGAGCGAGTGGGGAGAGGTACCCGAGTTCTTCAACCGAAGAAAGTCCAATCCCATACGCTTTCCGCAGAGCCCGATTGACAGCACGAGTTTCGGCGACCCGCATTTCGGCTCCTCGAACCAACGTGGACACATTCGAAGGATTAGCGTCGCCATAGCCGCCAAAACTCCTGGGCCCTGAGACTTTGTACACGGTCGCTTTGAACACCCATCGGGCCGCGCTGGGATCACAAAATTGTTGGACCGGCCGGACATCGATGCCAGCACAACGACGACGCTCTGCGAGTCTTAGAAGTCCGGCATGAGTGACGTACCACTTACCATCAATTAGCGAGACGTCTCCTTCAGCCACCGAAACGCCGTATCGGTGCGTTAGTTGGAGGAGAGCTTGTTTGGCTGTTTTGGAGAGCGTGCCCCAGAGGCGCCGTGCGGTCCTGCAGTTCAAGGAAGATCGTGCGAGTCGCTTACTCATTTCGTAGTCACCCAGGGCGTCCTCTCCGGGACTCGCTATCGGACCAGATTTACAGACAGGGTCGCCGTCGCTATTAGATAATGTTCCAAGCGTAGTATACCACCGCGATTAACGAGGGAATTAGACGCTGTAAATAGCTAAGAAATAGGGACTTGCGCCTTCAGTCGTAATTAGCTATTAGAAGCCATTGTATGCAGTACTTGCCTCAAGCTAGGGGGGCGTCGTGATACCGGTTTGGCCTCTCCGCTGCGAGTCAGTTTGAAAGGCAAATTGGAAACGGAAAGCCGACATTTCGATTTGCGGGGAGCCACTTTTTACGTGCTAGCGGTCCGATCGCGAGGCCTCAAGTTCGAAGATTTCGAGCGAAATCTTCTGGGCGGGATGCACTGGCTTAACATTTGTTCCGCAGGCGGGAGGGCCGAAAAAAAACAGATTACGAAGAGCCTCCAAAGGCTTCTGCAACAATTTCTCATGTAACATCTGCCCAGCCTTCCACCGGTTCCAGACGTCGGTTTTCTGCGCAGGAGAAGGTCTCGATCGTTTTCCTTGGGTCATAGACCGTAAAAAAAATCAGCTCCTATTGCATCGACCTATCGAATGCACCGCGTTCATCGGGACTTACTCTTTCCATTTCATTTCTGGGAAACTTCGCCGAACCAATACGCCTTGAGTACTGGTCTGTTCAATGTTTACTTAGGTTGTATGCAATTGGCCGCCGCCCGCTATACCTAGCTCGGTCGCGGCGGCGATGGTCACAACCACCCGTGGTAAATCCTGCTCCCAGAACAGTTTTAGAATTCTCCCGCCTCCCGGTTTGGAGGGTCTAAAACCTGTGTTCTTCGGGCCCAAGGTCTGATATAAGCAACAAAAGTCCGCCATGCCAGACGCATCCCCTACCGTGCCGGTCCAGATCGAATACGATCCGAATAAACGAAGAATTTCGCTCAACCGCATTTTCCAGATTCCGCAAATGTTTCGCCCTGCGTTCTCTTCTTTTTATGGAGCTACCATCGGTCGTGTGAATCTCGAACGTCCCGCCATCGGCTTGACCGCAATCGCGGGATGGTTAGAGTTTGCACGTTGGCGTCGCCTCCATCCCGTGGCGCGGCCGGCCGAGGGAAGGCGCAGCGATCGCCGCTGGCTGTACCAAATCGTGATCGACAAAGAAGCGCTGGACTCCGCGCCAATGGATTATTGGGAATTTGGTGTTTTCCGCGGGGAGTCATTGTTCTGGTGGACCGAAAGTATCCACCACGCCGACTCCCGTTTCGTAGGATTCGATACCTTCACCGGCCTCCCGGAACGGTGGCGTGCGACCGAACCGAAAGGCGCATTCAACGTGTACGGAAGGCTTCCCGACACGAAGGATTCGCGCTGCAGTTTCCAGGTTGGGCTGTTCCAAGACACACTACTGCCCTTTGCCACTAGTCACGATTTTTCTCGGCGCCTGGTCATTCATTTGGATGCGGACCTTTTCACCTCTACACTTTTCGTTCTTACTACTTTGGCGAGGAATCTGAAAAGCGGTGACATCATATTCTTCGACAATTTCATTTGCTCGCTGGACGAATTTCGGGCCTTTCAGAGCTACGTCGCATCCTATCGGGTGAAGTATGAAGTGCTGGGTGCGGTGCAGGAGTACCTTCGCGTGTGCGTAAAAGTCCTCTGAGGCTCCCGCCAAAGTTTAAGTCAAGTCCAATCAGTCGCCAGGCCTCCACGCCGCTGCCGCCCGAACGCTATCAATCTCACTGACGCCCGATAAGTCGGCTGATCGGACAACATTTGGTGGTTTCCGATAAGCGCGTTATCAAGAGTTATGAGATCAGTTCGGGCTGGCCGACCAAACGCCCAGAAGGCGCCGGGCATAAATCGCCCTGGTCTTGGAGCTCGGAGACTTAGCGCAATGACTACATGTAGAATCGGCAATGTGAGGGGATGGCAGATCTGGCGGAGATCAATACTCGCTTTGCTGACGCTCGGCACCGTGGCGCTCACATTGTTTTCAGTACTCAATGTCGGCGGCTGGCGAGCACTCATTATTGCCAGAGTGCTGCGGACCAATAACGAGCCCGTAGTAGTTCCACTGCCAACAAGCTTCCAACCGCAACTACCCTTTGGATTCAAAGTATCCGTGTTGGCCAGGAGGTTTGAAGGGCCCCGGTGGTTGGCCGTGGCCGCAAACGGCGACGTGTTCGTAGCTGATTCCGCCGCCGGGCAGGTCGTGGTGTTGCACCCTCCGTTTTCGCCGGATGGATCCGCATCCCGCGAAATCTTTGCGGATCACTTGAACTTGCCCTTTGGAATTGCCTTTCATGAGGACTTTGTTTACGTCGCCCAGACCAACTGCGTGGTGCGTTTTCACTACGATCCTAAAACCTCAAAGAGAGTGGGCTCTGGCGAGCGAATTCTGGACTTGCCGGGCTTGGGATATCACCAGCATTGGACTCGATCTCTAGCTTTTAGTCCTGACGGCAAGAGACTGTTTGTTTCCGTCGGATCACAATCGAACGTTGCGATTGAATCGGACCCGCGTCGCGCCGCAATTCTGGTCGCGGACTTCGATGGGAAACACTCGCGAGTTTATGCAAACGGATTGCGCAATGCCGTGGGAATTGCCGTCAATGAACAGTCCGGTGATTTATGGGCTACGGTAAATGAGCGCGATGACCTGGCTGACGATGTGCCGCCCGACTTTTTCACCCACGTGGTCGATGGCGGCTTCTATGGCTGGCCGTACGCCTACGTGGGCCGAAATGTGGATAACCGTGTGTCGCCGAGGCCGGACCTGGTGGCAAAGACTCTGACGCCGGACGTGCTCCTAGGCGCGCACGTCGCGCCGTTGCAATTTGCCTTTTACGAGAAAAAGCAGTTCCCGCCTGCCTACTGGCACGGGGCTTTTATCGCTGAGCATGGCTCGTGGAATCGGCGTATCCGGAGTGGATACCAAGTGGTCTTTCTGCCGTTCCGCAACGGCCTTCCCGAGGGACAACCACGACCCTTCCTTTCGGGATTTGTCTCAAACCCCGCAGGCAAGGAGGTCTATGGACGCATGGTCGGAGTTGCAATTGCGGCGGACGGCTCTCTGCTGATCTCTGATGATGGGCAAAAGCTCATTTGGCGAGTGACCTACGATCCCTAATTATCGGCGACACTGTAGAGCGAATTGCCACAACCCAACTAAGCATTGATTTCATTGAAGGGACTGATTCCCGACCCTGACTATGACGCTAGCTGGACGCCAGTGGACGGCAAGAAATTCATTTTTGCCGTATCGTTTTAAGCAGGGACTCCCGAACTACAGAGGACGCCGCTCGATCCTGGGGATTTCCAAGCGCTATCCTCACGACTCGTAGGAATCGAGATGAACGCCTGATTTAACTCTATCGAACGAAATCGACGCAAGACGGGTTTCTACCGATTCCCCGGGGCTTGGGGGTGAGGAATTATGGCTGAAGAAGTGGGAGAGGGTAGGAAAGGACGCTATCTCGGTATCGAGCATATCGTCAACTGCCGGAGAAAGAAGCGCTAGGACTTATTGGCAAGTCAAAACAAGCTAACAATTTCCGTGGTTCCTAGCCTCTGGCCGGAGCTCGGCGTACCATCGTTACCTGATTTACAGTTACCGGGCTCCGAGCGATATTCGTCGATGCGGCAGAAGGCGTGGAACCTCCCCAAGAGGGGCGTGCCTTGCCCCTAAGCCGCGCCCGCCCGCTTCCTGCCGCGCCCCGCCACAAAGTTTGGTCGTCGCTGACAACGAAGCCAGATAGAGCATTCTTTGCGCTATGTTCGCCGCTCACAAACGACTCGAGATCGTTGCATCCGATGTTCAAGTTCTCGATATAACGAAACTTAGTTTGCCGGATATGCGAGTCAGTAAACCATACCTTGGGAGAGACTTTAGGTGCTGGCTCCATTAACGCAGCTTACGCACTTCAAATACAGCATTCTACCGATTCCCACGTTTCGGACGTGGCCTTAGAATTCGCGTCGAAAGATGGCCAAACCTATTCCAGCTAAAGCGATCGTCTGTGACCACCAACAACAATGGCTGAAGAAGTGTGAGGAGTGCGGGAAAGAACACCACCTGGGTATCGAGCATATCTTCTGTGACAACTGCCGCAAAAAGAAGCGCTAGGTTTTTAGCAGAATTTGTTGGAATCCCTGCAGCAAGTATAACACCCGAAGCGACGCGCTTTGGATTAGCTGAGTGGGCCCTGCAGCGCGCCGCAAACCTAGTAAACCGAAAACGCTCTGGGAATTTTACAGAAATTTGACAAACTTTTAGCGAGCATCCGCGTCTCATTCGCAGCGTTACGTATAGCGGCAAAAAGGTCAGCCTCCGTCCGGCCCCGGTAGACTCGCTAGGCCTAGCTGCTTCAAAAAGGAGAATTCGATATGCAATTTCGCAGGATTTCTACGGGTGTGTCTCTAGCCGTGGCGTTGTTGCTTGGCGCCAGCGCCGCCAATGCGCAGTATCGAGTCAGCAATCTGGTCTCGAACCAGAAAGAAACTGCAAGATTCGTCGATCCTTTGGTGGTGAATGCCTGGGGGCTTGCTTTTGCTACAGGCTCACCCTTTTGGGTCAATGACAACGGCACCGGCTTTTCCACGCTTTACGACGCCAATGGAACTAAGGTGCCGCTCAACGTCTCGATTCCCACGGCGGGTGGCAAAGGCCCCGGTCAGCCTACAGGCATCGTCGCTAACGGGTCGACAGGCTTTAAGGTCAAGGGTTCGCCAGCGATCTTCATCTTCGCCACTCTGGACGGCACCATCAGCGGTTGGAATCCGGCGGTGAATCCCAACACGGCGATCGTCGAAGTCACCACTCCGGGCGCATCCTTTACCGGGTTGGCTATCTCTGCGAATGCTACCGAGAATTTCTTGTTCGCTGCGGACAACGCAAACAATAAAGTCGACATCTATGACCAAAATTTTAAGTTCGTAAAATCGTTCACCGACCCCACCATACCCACTGGCTTTGCTCCTTACGGTATTCAGGACTTCGGCGGCCTGGTCTACGTTACCTTCGCTGGCCCCGGTAACACTGTCGGTGGTGTCGTCGATATCTTTGGCGAAGACGGAACTTTTCTGAAGCAACTCACCACCGCCAAAGAATTGAATCAGCCTTGGGGCCTGGCTATTGCGCCAAGCAATTTCGGACCTCTCAGCAATACGCTGCTCGTAGGCAACAACGTCGCCGCCGGCGTCATTAACGCCTTCAACGCTGTAACCGGCCAATTTGTCGGGACATTGACGGATGTGAATGGCGAAGATATCCGCATCAACCAACTTTGGGGAATTGAGTTCGGTGGCGGAGCCTCCGCGAATGGGGCCACCAACCAGCTCTTCTTCACTGCCGGCCCTGACAATTATGCTAACGGGCTTTTCGGCGTAATTAACAAACAGTAACGAAAAACTCGCCCGTAAACCGAATCTCGCTCGACGAGCGAAGGTCATGCGCAAAGGTCGGCCTTCGCCTCCGAGCCCAAAACCGTAAGGCAAGATCCTCGGAAATTCCTTCGTACACTCCGACGCCGACACCAGCAGCGCTTGGGACAATGCCCGAGCTAGCACGTTTATTAGGGCTTACCCGCTGGACCCTTGCGTCGATGAACCTGAAGATTTTTGCGCAAATCGAGGCGACACACAGTGCGAGCAGGAGATTCTGGACGAAGCTTGTGATAAGGATTAATCCAAAATGCCTGCTGCGCAGCAAATAGAAGTTGGCAATTGCGTGCACCGCGTGACTCTCAATCATTGCCGCAGTGAAGCACACACCCAGGATCGCCAGCCATAACCCAGGAAGGTTGAAAGAAGTTGAAGAGCCAAATGAGCGGGCATTCTGGTTCCCAAAAACGATTGTCGAAGCAATGGAAGTCGTGATCAGAAAAGCTGCGAATTCATCTTTGTGCTTTCAATCGTTAGCCTGAATCTAATTATGCTCTTTTTTGCATTGCCGCTTCGTAGTTCTTGTCATACTCCAATCTCTCAGGCTTGCGCTTGCGCAACCGAGGAGGTGCAGGTGCGAACAAAGAGTCATCGCATCACGTGTTTTTCACAAGTCCCGTACATTTGGCGTATCGGAAGTTAGCGCTTTCGTGGCCGAGCTGCGAACTGAAGCTTCAGGGTTTGCAAAGCGCACAGTTTGGGAAGTCGAACGCGAGAAGCAACAATCCAGTGGAATCATTGTTCGCGAAATGTTACGCCGCGAGTCGGACCTCGACCCCTTGGCCCTCAACGCCGGGACGGATTCTGCGGATAAGTTCGCTAGCCCAAAGCTTTTGGCTCAAGATGACCAGCGACCCATCGTCAAATGCACACACCGCACAAAAGAAGTAGTTCTGAAAAACCTTGTGGTAGGCATCGACGCCGCGACGCGCTAGTTCGCCTTCCAATTCCGGGTCGCCTTTCGGCAGCAGCTCACCTGCGCGGGCGCCAAACGTTTCCTTCTGGAAACGGTCGATCAGCGGCTCCAGTTTTTCGGACCCTGGTGCCGGAATTACGATCGAGCGCTTACTCGCCTCTCGAAAACTGATTTGATGCCGCTCGCAATAATCCCGCAGTGGATCGAGGTGACTGAAAAAATCGAGTGACCATTGCTCATCTCCGGCCACCGCACGCAACACTCGTGACCAGATGCGGGCGGCGTCGGTGCCGCGAATCGGCTCGCGGTTTTCGTCCGTCTCGGTTAGCTCCAAACCCAAGGCGCGTACGTCTTCACCGAGATTCAGTGGCTCAATTTCCAGCAAATACACGAATCGGTCCTTTAGCGGAGCTTTATGTGTCGGGCCCCGGCTCGGGAAACCGTTTTACAAAATCGGGCGACTGCTTGCGAACTTCCAGCCAGTCGAAAAAAGCGTCGGGCGTTTCCAGCCAAATCCCGAACCAGTGCGCGATTTCTTCTTTTTCTGCTCGTTTTTTTGGTTCCACTTTATGATTTCGCGAAATCATTTCCGCCCGGCGCCGGCCCAACCGCGCGACCTCGCGCACGCGCTCCGCACCGGCTCGTTCCTTGTCGTGCTGAAATTTTCGGAACAATTCGTCGAGTCGCACGATACACATTTCCGCTTCTTCGAGTGTGGAGAAATGCAACAAATCCGCGAATTCTTCTTCGTAGCGGCCTTCGGTATCGGACCTCGTGGACCACACCACTTTCATCCCTGCTGCTTCGAGAACACTGACGATGTAATCCGCAGAAGTTTTTCCCTGCGCGCCCAGCTGAGCGATTAGCTTTCTACGGATCTGCTCGATTTCCGCGGGAGTAAAACGCGGTTTTCCAAGCTCCTCCGCCGCCTCGAGGATCACCGCTTTCTTGGTGGGCGATCCGCTTTCTTCGTGCGTTGGATGTCCGGCCTTCACGAACGCCCTTGTCGTCCTCCGTATTTTGCTGCCTCGCAACTGCGTTCGGCGAGAGTTATACGGAGAATTCTCCGCCTGCAAGTGACGCACCACAAACTCGCCCGTCCATGCTGCACGAACGAGACCTGCGTTTCTTCACAGTTCACTATAATTTCCGAACAATGCAGGGCCCGACCTCGGCGATGGCTTCGGTCACGCCATCGATTTCCCAAAGTATGATTGCTATCGTACCAGTTCTGATTGACGATTCGCGGTTTTCCATCATTAACATTTTGTTTACATAGCACCGATAAAGATTGCGCTTGGCATCGATTCGAAGATCGTACCAAGCCCCCAGAGCCATCGGGAAAGGCATGCGTGCATGCACTCTCCACCGGCCGCGTATCTTCGAATCAAAAAACAGTAGATCGTCTTCGAAACGATACCTGTATCGATTATCGAAATCGAGATATCGAAAATTGAACGCGTATTCCTGAAACGCAGTCAGCCTACGAAACCTGGTTTGCCACGAATAGTTTGTCCATTCATAGTGTTTGGGATCGAGATAGACATATGCCCACTCATCGTTCGTATTTGGTTTGACGGAGAACCTTAGGATGTCGTGGTCGAACGTGAGTTCGGATGGGTCCTGGTATTCGCAATGATGCGTCCATTGCTCGGCCGAACGCTCCGAATCGGTTTGAAAAAGAATCTCGGCCTCGTCCCAAGTGCGACGGTCGCTCGCGTGAAGATTGAAGGGTAAGCGCCTCACCGGTCGCAGTTTGCGCAGAACTTTACGAAGCAGCATTATGCGGCGCTCCGGTGCGCACAGCTAGCCGCCTTTTTGACACATGGTATAGTCAATGGTAGCGCGATTTCGATGTTCCGTTCGAGGAAGGGGTTCATTGTATGCGGATTCTAATCGATCCGAGCTCTGGGCACTGCCTGAATTTGGGTGACGTCGCCATGTTGCAGGTCACTTTCAGGCGACTTCGTGAATTTTGGCCCGACGCCGAAATCTATGTGTTCAACGATAGTCCGGAACTGCTCGAGAAGTATTGCCCCTCGGGAATATCAGTACCTTTTATTGGACGCCAATCGTACTACACAACCGCTGCGGTCCTGACGCGTCTCGGCCGCAAGTGGTCTACCTCTTCGCTGGCGGAACTCGATGTGCGCTGGCGGCAGCGCTGGCCAAAAGCCGCAACCCAGCTCGTCGATTCTCGGAACCAGCCCGGAGTTACGGCTGCGGTGAGACAGTATCTTGCGCTCCTGCGCAGTTGCGATCTGGTTGTGGCCAGCGGTGCGGGTCAGATTACCACCAGCTTTGGGGCCCATTCGACGCTCATTTTGAATACGCTTGAAGAAGCCCAAAAGCGGGGCATTCCAACGGTGCTTTTTGGCCAAGGTATCGGCCCGATCGATGACGCCTGTTTGCGCGCCAGAGCTGAGAAGGTGCTGAGAAGGGTGAATCTGATTTGCCTTCGGGAAACACTCACCGGGCCAAGATTATTAGATGCGCTTGGCGTCTCGCAAGAGAAAGTGGTAGTGACCGGCGATGACGCGATTGACTCTGCCTACTGCCGGCGTCGCCGTCAACTTGGCACTGCCATCGGAGTCAATCTGCGCGTCTCCTGGTATTCGGATATCTCGAACGATCTACTGGCAAAAGTTCGCCGGCCGCTGCAGCAAGCTGCCCGAGCCGTAGGTGCGCCACTTCTGTCGGTGCCGATTTCGCGCCATCCCGATGAAGATGATTTAGCTGTGTCACGGTTCTTGCTCGATGGTTACGAGGCGACCGAAGAACCAGCCTACGACTTAACGCAAGTCGAGGGTATTGTCGACGAAATTGGTCGATGCCGGGTCGTTATCACCACCAGTTATCACGGCGGCGTGCTCGCTCTGGCACAAGGAATACCGGTTGTGGCGTGGATCAAATCGAAATACTTCGCAGCTAAGCTGTACGGTCTGGCAAATCAATTCGGGGTGGGATGTGAGGTCGTCGCCCTCGACCAGGAAGACGCGGAGGAACGCTTGAAATCGAGTATTCTGTTGGCCTGGAACTCGGCCCAAAACGTTCGCCCGCTCTTGCTGGACGCCGCGGCAGCGCAACTTGCCGCGAGCCGCGCAGCCTATGAGCGAATGCGCCGGGAGGTGGGTCCGCCTGTCCCCGTCGAAAGTTTGGCCACTTAATCATCTCTTCGACGAGAGACGACTGACGTAAGAACAAGTCGTGATCGACTAAGCGTAGTCCGGCAGGGTTGATTACTGTGCAGCAAAATTTTGCCGTCGCTATCTACAAGTTTTTTGGATTCGAGAGTCCGAATGCGACGGCCTCGCACGCTCAGACGCTCATGCTCCGAGGGCAACCGGCGATCTCCCAGTGCTCGGAGGACAAACGACGCATTCAAAACCTGCCTTCGCCGCCGAACCCTATGTTCTGCAAAAATAGCGGCCCAGCACGTCCCGTATTTCCTGCAAACAACACTCCCCAAGCTTAGATTTCTGCCTTGTAAAGATCACGGTCCCAAGTCCGTCCTCAGGACAGGTGCGGGTATCGAAATATGCCTGTTCGGATTCTAGCCGTCCGAACAGGCGACTCGCAGGACTCGGGAGATCGACAATAGCGTCCATGACGCGCTCCGGGGAGTTTCATGTTCACACTTGAATTTAAGCGGTCGAATAACATGTTTGCCAGAATAATTGAACTCAAGCTATTCTCGAAACTGAGTTCGGCGGAGCCATCCTACCCAAAGACATCCCGGGGCTCCCGAACTAAGGCAGACGGTAGCGACGTTGTTCGCCAGAAGTCGACTCTTCGCTGCTGGGCCAAGGCTACTTCGATGATCGTGATGTCATTTGGCTTGGCGTGTCTCATGAGCTGTGCCCTCACGCCGCCTGCCCTAACTGAGCCGCACGGTGCCGATGGCCTGCAGATCACCTCAAACTCGCTACCCGTGGGAGCGTTACACCAGAGCTATGCAGCGTCGGTTTCGATCGCTGGTGGATTTCCGCCGTATACTTGGACTCTTCTCAACGGAGAACTGCCTCCCGGACTGTCGCTGAATGCATCGTCGGGCGCGATCGGGGGCGATCCGTCCGAGGCGGGATCGTTCTCTTTTCGGACGCAGATCACTGACGCTCATGCCGACTCGGTTACGGGGGGGCTCTCGATAAACATTTCAACCGAGCTACTCCCCGCAATTTCCACAATTTCGCCGAGCTCGGGTACGAGCCAAGGTGGTACACGCGTTACAATTCACGGCAGCAACTTCCAGACAGGCGCAAGCGTTCGATTCGGAGCTTTGCCGGCAACAGTACTGTCGATCGGCAGCGGGGAGGAGATCCAAGTCACGACTCCGGCCGCACCGGCGGGCAGCGTCAGCGTAGCGGTACAAAATCCTGACGGTGGGGTTGGGAACGATGCGAATTCTTTTGTGTTTGACGCCGCCGTGAAATCGAGTGGACCCGGGCTCCCGGCAGCGCCGCAGACCTTTATCGATACGTCTTACCCCGACACCACCGGTTACACGGTCACCAGTGTCGCGCCGGGGTCACTGCAAACCGCACTGCAGAACGCTTCGTGCAGTCCGAATGGCACAATTCTCGAGCTCCCGGCAGGCTCAGTCGATAATCAATCGATCACCCTCCCTAACAAGACCTGCGCGTCGGGACAATGGATCATCGTTACCACGGCGGGGGTGACCCTGCCGCCGCAAGGTACGCGCTTGGACCCCTCCGCGTTTGCCGGGCAAATCGCCCGGATCACCGATTCCGTCTCCGGCGGGTCAACCATCCAAACCCAACCCAACAGCGGGGTGAATCATTATCGGTTGGTTGGTCTGGAGATTGAACAGACCGCGCCGATTGTTTACATGGTCGTCGATATTGGCGCGAACGCCTCTTCCGCAGACCAACTGCCGAGCAACATTATCATTGACCGCTGTTATGTTCATGGAAAAGCATCGAACAATGTGCAGCGGGACATCCTGCTCAACGGGAGCAATTTGGCCGTCGTCGACAGCTACATATCGGAAGGCCATTGGGTCGGTGCGGACGCTCAGGCCGTGGGCTCCTGGAACGGATCTGGGCCGCTTAAAATCACTAATAATTTTCTGGAAGGCTCAGGGGAAAACATCTTGATCGGAGGGGCGGTAGCTCTGTCTAACCTGATCCCCTCCGACATCGAGGTCCGTTCGAATTATTTCTACAAGCCAGTGGCTTGGAGAACGACCGATCCGAGCTACGCCGGAATACCCTGGACGGTCAAGAATCTGTTTGAACTTAAGAACGCGCAGCGCGTCATCGTGGACGGTAACGTCATGGAATACAACTGGACGATGGCCCAAACCGGGACGGCCATTTTGTTCACGCCACGGGCCGAATACGGCAACATGCCGTGGGATGTCGTGCAAGATGTCACTTTCACCCACAATATCGTGCGGCACGCGGCCGGAGCTTTCAATATGCTGGGTATCGACAACAACGACAAGACGACCATCAACGTTGTTCGCTTGCACCGCGTTTTGGTTCGGGACAACCTATTGCTCGATATCAGTAAGGCCAACTGGGTGGGATTCGGTGCACTATTTCAATTTTCGTCCGCTCCCGACAGCATCACCATTGATCACAACACTGGATTTTCAGACGACTTTATTGGAGCCGCGAGCGGGAATCCGCTTATAAACTTCTTTTTTACCAATAACATCGTACAACACGGACAGGTCGGGTTTATCGGTTCCGGTACAGCAGAGGGAAACGGGACACTCGCTCGGTATGCTCCTTCGGCTGTGTTTTTGAGCAATGCCATGGTCGGCGCGAATCCTAAGTTGTACCCCCCAGGTAACGTGTTTCCGGCATCGATTCCGGCCGTGCAGTTTGTGAACTTCGGCGGCATGAATGCGAGCGACTACGCACTTTGCACCGGCAAGCTCGTTCCCGCACCCTCTTGTGCTTCGGCAGGTCCGGTTTCTGCAGGGCAGGCTTCAGCCTGTCAGAACAACACCAACTGCGGCGCGGACATCTCAGGTCTGGGCGCGGCGACCGCCGGCGTCGCGGTTTTGCCCGCGAGTGTCGTGTCGATAAATTCGCTGTCCCCCAACGCGATGGTCTGCAATGGAATCAATAGCTTAGTTATCGACGGCTCAAATTTGAGCCTGCAGGGCGTCGAAGTCATGGTCAACGGCAAGCTGGTTTCACCCTCCATGGTCTCGGCCCAATCTCTTACGATCACCCCTCCCGCCGCTGTGGGTATTACAGTCCCGGTGGTGGTAGACGATTTTGGCCTGCCGGTCACCAAGTCTCTGGTCTGCCAGTAACGCCGCGCTCACAGGTTGCAGATGCCGTCGCCGTCGGCGCGATTGACATGCACCCTCCCGCGGTCGCGCTGGATTGGAATCGCCGCGGCCAGCGCGGGAGACAAGCCCAGAAGATAGTTCGATGGACCTCGGAAAAACCCGCAGCTTTCAAACGCCTTCTGCCAGGTTTCTTGCATTTCGTTGGTGATCGTGAGATCAACCCCGTGTTCGGCAAGAACAGCTAGGGCGGAGGCGACCACGGAGGCTTCTTTTCCCGGGCAGGACAAGGCACTGACGATCGTGCCGACCCGCATATCGCCAAAGTGATGGTGCAAACGATAGTTTGAAATCATTAAAATCCCCCAACCGATCACCAGCCCTTCCGATGCCACGCGGATGCGAAACATACGTTCGACGGTGGCGGGAAGCAGGGCGTTCAGTGTCTCCGATGTACTCTCGATCGAGAACGACAGGCCGCTCTTTGCCTTTTCCCAAACTCCGTCGACCCCGCGGTCGAAACGGGCCACTTGATCGTAGCTTGCTCCAGGCCTCAGTCGTTTGCGTTTGATCGCTTGGCTGGCATGAATCAACAGCGGGCCGATTCCCGTATAGGCCAGGAGGTCGGCAAGGACGCTCGACAGAAAATGGCCTCGAAGAAACTGCAGATTGTGCAGGAATCTCGACGCTCGTCGCACGCGAAAGAAAAAGGGGACCGCGGAGATATCCCAGCGGAGTGCCTTTAACAGCCGAGGAAAGGGCCTGCTTTCGCTGCCCATTCCAACCGCATAGATCAAACAGTTACGCTTGAGCAGTTCCTTAATCATGAAAACGGCTACCGGGGCGTAGCTTGGATTCACGATGCCTTCCGAAAGGAAGGACTGAACATTCCATACGGGCTGAACTGTTCCGCCTACCCATACCGGCTGGCCTTGCAGATAGGCGCTGGCACGAACCTCCTCGCCCTCGAGTACGAGATAGTAGCGCTTTGTAACCAGCGAAAAATTGGCGCCATCGTCGACTGTGATCTTTTCCGGAAGGAAAAAATCGACTTCGGCATTGGCTTGGCGCAAACGGGTGTTGAACCGGCGCGCGGCTAACTCATGTTGTGCTGTGCGAATCTCCATACGCAATTGCATGAACTCTCAACTCCCGCCATAGCGGAGCTTATGCAGGAGCCATCGGCGCTCAAGAGCTGTCCGTTCCGAATCGGTAATAACATGATTTCCGTTACGTTCGCGCAAGAAATCAAGAACACGGGAAACCGGCGCGAACCACGCGTTTTTTTTTGCCAGGCGTTCCATCAATTCACGGAACCGTCGATTCAGCTGGGTGCCTTCCCAGAAGTTGTGCCCGAAATGGACGTACATGAGGCAGAGTCCGCCATCCTGTTCCAAGCGATCCTGATTGGCCTCGCCCAGGGTCTTCACGAACGATTTGGCGGTGGCGCCTTCCGTAGAGCAGTACCAATAATTTACAAATGGCCGTGCCGGATCGTGGTAAGGGAAAAATGAGCAAGCCCGCAGTGTATTGATTTCGCTGAACACGAAGTTACGCACGTAGCGAATCCGTTCTCGGCATAGGTCGCCCCAAAACAACGGATCGTCTTCCCGATGGCCGCGGAAGCGCCCTTGGTTCTGGAACCGAGTCACCAGGTTGTAGGCCAGCCGCACCGCCCCGCTGACCCGGCGGTCGCCCCAATACACCGCCTCTTCGGAGAAATAGTGCTGGGCCAAGGTTATCGGTGAAGCTCCAAACTGCTTCACAAATTCGTCAATCCCGCTGCGTGTTTCTTGGCGCACCGACGTGTGCGAGGTCACATCGTGCAATCCGATCTCGAAGCCCGAATGCTGTAACTCCTTACACCATGCTAGGTAGTGCGCATCACCGCAGGTGACACCGTGGTCCGACGGTTTTCGCACCGGAGCCAGGGGCCAAACGCCTTTGGTCGTGCGCAGGCCAAGGTCTCGCAAGAAACTGTACACTTCCTGGGAAGCCTTCAAGGTCTGAGAATCAGGATCGTCGAAGATCGTAAAAGCGAAGCGTTTCCCTTCCGGCCAGGGCACATTCGTCGCGCTCCACATGGCGTCCTCAAGTCTCCCTGGTCGCGGCCAGATACTGGTGGAATTTTTCGAACGATTCGAGATTGGGAATCTGTTCGAGAGCGATCGAGCAGGCAAATTCTTCTTCCACCAAACTGATCAGCGTCACTAGGGCGATCGAATCCCATCCCTTGACGGTTCGAATACTCGCCGCTTCGATCTTGTCTCCCGGCAGGTTGGGAAAAACAGCCGCGAAGCAACGAGTGAGCCGCGTTCGAATGTCATTCATCGTTCACTTCTCAAGGGCCGCAAACAGCTTCGGTGATTTTTTTCCAAATATTTCTAGCGACAGTGTTTCGAGCCGGCCGTCCGGCGAATCAAGGTAGTATCTCAGAAAATCCTGCAGGGGGCCGTTGCGCTCCGTAGCCAAAAATTCAAAGCGGATGGCCTGGACGGCGAGTTTGTCGAATACATATTTCAAACACGAGTGTTCAATTTTGCGACTAAAGGCCCGGCAGCTCATTACCCAGATATCCACAATGAATAAGCTCTCTTGCTTCCTTCCGCAGAGCACCGCGATCTTTCCGAGGGGGCCAAACTTGTCAGTGTAGGACACAAGAAAATAGTCCGTATCGGATCGCGAGATGTAACGTTTCCACTCCGCGTCCTCCCACCGGCGCCCGTTCAGATTGAACTGATTGGTTTTGTTGACCAGTTCAAGAGCTCGCGGATCGTAGGGCCGCTTGGCCCGCGTCACGCTGATAACGCCTTCGGCGCCTTCTAAAAACGCGTCGTTGGAAAGGGCCTCGGACTCTTCTGCACGGAGCAGCCGCTCGCCCGCGTGCCGAATGCTTTCCGCGCGCAGGGAGTCTTCGTCGGAAATATGGGATTTCCCAAACAGGTTGCGTAACTCGTAGAGACTGGCCTGAACTGCGGAAGGATCGGCGGCCGCGAATTGCATACAATGAATTTGAGGAAGCGCGCGCTTGACTTCCGCAAGCTCCATGGGACTGTCATCGACGAAGACGACTGCGTCAGCCGCAATGTTCCAGACCTCCAGGATCCTGCGGATCGACTGAGACTTGGCTCCCCAGTTCGCTTCCACCGGAAATATTTGCCCTGGGTCGATCAGCAAGTCGGGCCTCGCGAGAGCCTGGCCGACCAGTTCAGGATCGTTCTTGGAAGCTATGCTGATCAGAACTCCGGCGTCTCCGAGCGAGCGCAATAATTGTTGATAGAGTCCATGAACTTGAGAACTATGGTCCAAATCCCAAGTGATGCCAGCGACGCCCACCTCTCCCAGAATTCCGCTCCAGAGGGTCTCATCCAAGTCCGTGATCAAGCCTTTCTTTGGTGCAGGAGGAGCAAGCGCCCAGGCCGACAATTCGGCGAGAATATCGGCGTACGCCATCTGATAGGGAAAGCCGCTGAAGATTTCGGCCTTGATGTCGCGGCGTGACTGGGGAGCGGATCGCCGATCCACCTCACCGGGGCTCAAGATTTGAACGCCGCTGGCAGCAACGGCAAGCGCAAACCGGGTGATATCCTCGCGAAGTCTCAGTTCTGCCTCGCTTGCTTGCCACAAGGGTGTATGCGCAAAAGGAGGCCAGGGCAGCGTCGGCAACGAGCAAACCACGCGGCACCGCTCGGCAATTGCCGAAAGCGCCTTGGAAAGCATGTCGAGAAAGTTTCTGGCACGACTGGCAATCTCCTGCTCGCTCGCGATGCTCCAGACTCCGAGCTGACGCACGCCCAACCGCGCGTCAAGGTCCGGCCATTCGAGGTGGATGAGGACGGCCTGGAAGTCGGAAGGGTCGATCCGCTCGAGACTACCCAGGATGTCGCCGAACAATCCCGCCACAATCGAGATACGCCGTTCTGGCAAACGCAACCTCAGGTGCGCCGCGAGGAACGTCATCAAATGGACAGGCTGAAACCCGCAGACCAGAGCCACTCGAAAGTCCGCAGCGTTCGCAGTCACGGGCTGCCTGCTGAGATGGAGCGCTTCCAGCAGCTTCATAACACTCTCTCACTCGGGCGTATGATCATTCGATTCTTGGGGAGGTCCGGTGCCGATACGGTCAACTACGGCCCCTTCCCTTGGCTTGATTCGTTGCAGATCGAGACACATGCGGCGAGGATCCATCGACGGCCTTTTTCAATTCGCGCCCTAAAGCCCAAGCCAAAGAGGTGTCGGGAATTCGATACAGCAATGCGCGTTTTCCCAGACCGTCGAGATAATTGGCTAAAGGTAGGAGAGATCCTTTACCGCCATAGTCATGCCAAAACACCATTCCTTGGTCGGTGATCATGTTCGCCATTTTGATGGTGTCATTGCGCA
>Ga0210388_10000883_pt1 | contig 23795 bp, 20 predicted proteins | sample IncBWC19OmetaG_FD_155485 | JGI IMG/M metagenome (GOLD analysis project Ga0210388, IMG submission 155485) | Forest soil microbial communities from Barre Woods Harvard Forest LTER site, Petersham, Massachusetts, United States - Inc-BW-C-19-O ...
CAGGCGCAAACTGGCGTCATCCATTGGGACCCGAGAGCAACATTGTAGGCAAGAGTAATTACCCGGTAGTCCACATTGCCTACGAAGATGCTCTGGCATATGCGCAGTGGGCCGGGAAGCGGCTTCCAACGGAGGCAGAGTGGGAGTTCGCAGCACGCGGCGGCCTCGCCGGCAAGCCGTACGTATGGGGCGACGAATTCCGTCCACGCGGCATCTGGATGGCCAATATTCACGAAGGCCACTTCCCGGATAAAGACACCGGTGAAGATGGTTTCGCCGGGATTGCGCCCGTCGCAAAGTTTCCTCCGAACGGATACGGTCTCTATGACATGGCTGGCAACGTCTGGCAGTGGACCAGCGATTGGTATCGCCCTGACTATTATCAGCAACTCGTTGCGACGGGTGTTGCGCGGAATCCTCAGGGCCCGGACTCGGCCTACGATCCGTCGGAACCGGGCCACAAAAAGAAGGCGCAACGCGGCGGGTCGTTTCTCTGTACGGATCAATACTGTTCTCGTTACATGGTTGGCACACGTGGCAAAGGCGACGTCGATACCGGAACCAATCACCTCGGTTTCCGTTGCGTGGAGACCCTTCAGCCGAGGGAGGTTGCACGCACCCAACCGGGTACTCGTGTGCCCAATAGTCAATAGCCGCGCACAGTGGCAAATGTCAAACATTCGATCGACTTCCAGCAGAGGAGCCAGCATGCAAATCGCACTGACGGGGCTCCTCCTGGACGGTAGATCTGTGGCGAAGAAATCCTTCGGTCTTCCTGTTGGTCTTCTGTATCTTTGCAGTGGGATCAAATGCTGTAACCGCCTAAGGAGTTCGAAATTATGTTCCCTGCTGATAAACCCCGCGTCCCGATGACTGCGTGTCGCGTCGGGCCCTCACAAGGCCGGCCGAAAACTGGCAGCATCGACCTCTCCCTCTGACCCCAATAGGCACAGAGCTACGAACGGCTCGCTCAAAGTGCGAATAGAAACACGGTGGAGAACAGCGACGCGGCACAATCGCAACAACCAACAGCAAAGGCAAAACGCTATGAACGAAAAAACAAAACCACTTGGCCCCGGTGACCTGCGCATAGAAACGCTACTTTTCAGGCAGCGTGCGATATCACTTCCGATTTGCCGCTGTCTGCATCTGTGGTTTTCCTGGTTCCGTCCATCAGGCTGTCTCCAGGCAAGTAGACACGCAAGACGCAATAGAACGGACCGTCAGGTGCAGGGAGCCAGTTGGGCTGCTTTGCGGCACCGGGGTGTTCGTGCGAGACGTGCAACGTTAGAGAACCATCCGCGCCGTATTTATAAGATTTCAGCGTAGTCGAGTTCAGAAGGTATCGCTTCAGCGGATTTTCTACAAGCAGCTGCGTTTTCCGTCATACATGGTCAGCGATAGGAATGCGCCTTGTGCTGCCTGTTTTTCGTCGCGGTCATCCTACGTGTAGAGGTTCATGGTCGTGCGGATATTGCTTCGGATACACCCAAAGAAATATTTCCTCTTCCAATGCCAATCGAAGTTCTTCCAGCTTCTGCTTACGCAAGCTCGGGATCTCGCGCAAGGACCTGATCGAGAGCGATGCCTCGCAATATCGCGAAACCTGCGCGTGGGCCTTAGCCTTACACGATCAATACCCAAACGCTGAAGGTCTCACCTGGACTTCTCGACAGGCCGACTCTGCTCGGGCCATGATGCTGTTTGAAGACCGTCGCACTGGCTCAGCGTTGACCCCGATTGGCACGCCGACTGTACTCCTGCTGCCTGATGGAAGCGCGATTCTCGAAGTCCTTATGCTCGCGCAGCGGTTAGGCGTCCTCTTGACGCCATAATCGACCGCGTCTTATTCAGCTTCGAGGAAGTATTGCGACGACGAAGTCCGCTGCTCTGCTGCCGGGATTCTGTCTGCGCATCGACGCTGATTGAGCCGGCAGTAAGGCACGGTCTTGTTACTTCGATGGACAGAATTGTCCACGGGCTGAAATAGTGGGCAGATGGTTAAAAACGTTGCTCTGGTTCTCGGTGGCGGCGGGTCCGCCGGACATGCCTGGACGATCGGTGTCATCGCAGGACTGGCCGAAGCCGGTGTCGATGTGACAGAGGCCGCTGATTTGGTGATCGGCACCTCGTCCGGCGCAACCGCGGCGGCATACCACCAGCCGAACTGTTGGCTTCGATTCTGTCAGAGCCGGTTCCACCGGTCGGACAGAACCGGCAAGGGCCGCCGTCTCCGCCGATGTCCGCAGTCTACGAGCGATGAGGGCCATCGGAGCCGCAGCCACCTCGGCTCTCGAACTATGCCGTGCGATGGGCGCGTTCGGGTTGGAGAGCGACGCCACACTCGGACCCGCGGCGGCGGAACAGCGGCGCGCATTGGTCGCCGCCAGGTTGCCGCGCCCAGAATGGCCGAACAAGCCAATGATCGTGGCGGCAGTCAACGCGCATACCGGTGAGCTGGCTGCGTTCGATCGCGATTCCGGCGTTGACCTGGTGGACGCGGTTACCGCGGGCACCGCGTTGCCCGGTACGGTCCCCACGTATGCGGTGGTACAGCGGAAGCTGGGGTCACTACACCAAACATCAGAATAATGCGTTAAGGCATTCGGGTGCGTCTTCTAACCAAAGGAGCGCAAGACGATTAAGCCAGCAACCTCGTGGCAACGGTCCTATTTGGACGTATTTCCATTTGGATGCTGAATACACTCAATTCCGCCATTCCGGACAACATGATGCCGCCAGATTCGGAAAAAAGGACTGAGGCAGCATCATCGGCGCCGGAGGCGCGTCGCGCTGTTTTCCAACCAGTAATTGACGGGTGGGCATTGACGGGTGGCCGGTCACACGACAAAGCTGTCGGCGGATGCTCTTACAACGGCTTGGCTGGAAATGAGTAGACCGCATCCAGCGGTGTTCTCATTCCGAATACTTGATTTGCACCTGTAGAGGAAACATCGCAGTAGCTTTCCGTGTGACATTCGATAAACCATGCAGGCTTATCTCGCGAAGTTTCGGCAGGCCCGCCAGGTACGCTAAGCCTGTGTCCGTGAGACCGGCACATTGCCAAAGTTCGATGTGTTCCAGTGAAACCATGCGCCCTAGAGTTTCAAGGCTCCGATCCGTGATGTCGGTCTTACCGGCGTAATACGTCTTGAGTTGCGACAGACCGGCTAGGTGCTCTGTAGCAACATCGCCCGTGTCCCGGCAATACATACACCATACTGCTTCGAGGTTTGGACAACGGCCAATGTGGCGGAACCCTGCGTCGGGCACGTCCATTGGCATGAACTCCCGAAGGGCCGGAAACTCTACCAGTCTGGCTAGTGAAGCATCACCTACGTTCTTGCAGCTAACGGCAACGCCGCGCAGTGCGGGCATCGATGCTAACGCGGAGAAGCCGCGACCTGTAAGGTTGGGACACTCACGTCCCCAAATGTATTCGATGGTTTGCGAACGACTGAGGGCTTCGAACCCTGCGTCGCTTGCAACAGCACTCTGCCCCATCAAAATCCGCAGCCGGGGAAAGTCAGCAATGTAGCGCATAGCCTCATCGTCGCAGTGGCTGCTTTGACATCCGAGGAAGCCCAGATTCAAGAGTTGTTGGAGAGGCAGCAAACCTTCAGAGGTGAACGCTGGGCAATGCCAGAAAAAACTCAGTGCGAACAACCCCTCAAGCCCGCGAAGACTGGCGAGCCCTGCATCGGTGAATGGGCCGTCGATAAGAAGGTGATTGGGTTTCGTGTCGGCACTCATTAGTCCATAGCCGATATCACCACCGTGCCATGTCCTGAAGATCGGGAAGTGCTGGAACAAAGCCAGGCCAGCGTCGGTGACACGTTGACCGCTCCGAAAATAGCGGAGATGGCTTTTGCCCATGAGTGCCCGGATGGTGCCATCTCCCGTCTGTGTACCGAGCACGTTTACGTCCTCCAGTTGATCGCAGTGGGACAGTCCAGCAAGGCCTGCGTCCGGAATGGCGGGAGTCCAACATGCCTGAAATCGCCGCAGATTAGTTAGCTGACGCAGCGAGTCCAACCCTTGATCGCTGATCGTGCTATTCTGCCCGCCCAATTCGAGATCCTGTAGCTGAGGCATGCGGACTAAGTGTTTGACCCCTTGGTCCGTCACACCGGAGGAGCCCGCGATACGCAGGTGGATGACATGATTCAAATCAGCGAGCCGTTCCAGAACGCTGTCGCTCATGCTGCTGGCGCGCAGCTTGCTGATCCTGCGCTCGGTCATGACGCCGAGGACCGCATCCCAGCTCTTTTCAGACTGGGGTCCTTGGACGGAGACTTCATTGTTCACCCAGTTGATTGTGTAGAAGGGCACCGTTGAACTCAGAAACAGGGGTCGCGTCGACCGCATCATGCTGACTTGGCCCCGGAGTCTCGCCCAACTTTCAAACCCGCATTCACGGGCGAGAACGAATTGTGCATCGGCAAGAGTTGGCTGTGAATCGGCGGTGCGCATGTTGACGACAAGGAATCTATCGAGCGCGGCTTTTTCGCCGGCACGATGTTGCTTAAGCAGTTCTTTGGCCTGTTTCTGAAGTTGTTCAAGCGACGGACGCGCAGGGAGGCGGGACGAGGAAGACGAGGAATCAGACATAAAGATCTCCTTTCAAACTGCCCGCGTCCGCACGTCGGGCTGAAAGAAGATCGAAACTTGTATTCACTGCTATGCTCGGTGGGCTCGGCCCTTTCCCGCGGACTGGAAGCGCCCTTTACGCTTATAGATAAGTCGACCAACTGCGCCTCCAACGCTTCGGCGTCAGTAAGATGCTCGATGCGGACGGGGACGGTGGCGACTTCGGCCATTCGCGCGCCGCGGTAACGCCGTGCGCCGAAGACGATCTCGAAGCCCTGTTCGGTGAGATGCCGTACCAGCAAGGGCGAGAGAACGCCCTGGCTGAGGATGCTCTCGGCCAGTTCTTTCAGGGCATCGTCCTCGAAGGTGCGGCGGGGGTTGGTAGTGGATGAGGCCGTCAAGCTGATTGGCCGGAACGTGACCGGCGTGCGCGGTGACGCGGCAAATCTCGACGACCTCGACCGCCTGTTCGATACAGTCAAGCGGGAAAAGGGCTAGATCGACATCCTGTTCGCGAGCGCCGGCAGGGGCGAGGCCGTACCACTGGGCGAGATTACCGAGCAGCACTTCGATGCGGCCTTCGGCCTGAATACGCGCAGAACGCTGTTTACTGTCCAGAAAGCGTTGCCGCTGTTCAATAATGGCGGATCGATCATCATGACCGGGTCAGTTGCTTCGGTGAAAGGTTTTCCTGCTTTCGGCGTGTATGCGGCGACCAAGGCGGCATTGCGCTCCTTCGCACGCACGTGGCTCAACGAACTGAAGGACAGGAAGATCCGGGAGAACGTGCTGGGCCCGGGGCCGATCGCCACTCGATGCAGGAAGAAGTTTTCACCAAGGAGGCGAAGGAGATGTTCGAATCCCTGATCCCGCGAGGAAAGATGGGTCAACCTGAGGAAATCGCAAGGGTCGCGCTGTTTCTTGCTTCAGACGATTCGAGCTTCGTGAATGGGGTGGAGTTGGCTGTCGACGGCGGCTTGTCGGCCATCTGAAATCGACGGATCTCGGTGAGTGCATGATCGCCGAGTCACTCACCGAGCCGCTCCTCCTTCGTCCAATGAGGAAGCATGCTTCCATGGCATGCTCATCTGCGTTGGACTCGTGCGGTGCCGCCATGCACATTGCAACCCAGTTCGCGCTGACCCTCCTCGCCAGCAACCTGGCGGCCGAGGGTCAGCATTTTCGTCAGGTCACGATTCCCACTGGGGCCAGCCCGCGATGGATCGCCATCGCTGACGGCAATCATGAGCGCAATCCAGACATCGTCGTCGCCAACGCCGGTTCAGACAATACCGACTCCGGCACCATCACCGTGTTGCTCGGCGATGGTCGCGGAGGCTTTCACCGTGCGGCCGGTTCACCTTTTCCCGCCGGTCATCTACCCAACGACATCGGCATCGGTGATATGAACAACGACGGAAATCTCGATCTCATCGTCGCCGACCACCAGTCGCCCTACTTGCACGTCTTTCTCGGCGATGGGCATGGAGGTTTTCATCTCGCACCCGGGCCGCCTGTCGACGTCCACTCTGACCCGCATCCCCATGGTGTTGTCGTTGCTGACTTCAACTCCGATCAAAAACTCGACGCCGCCACAGACAGTTGGGGGAATAATCAGATCGAAATTATCCCCGGTGACGGTATGGGACGCCTTGTTACGCCGGGCAAATACTTCCCCACAGGCCGGCGCCCCTACGAACGCCTCCGAACTGCGGACTTCAACCACGACGGTAACCCGGACATCGTCACTACCAATCTTGAGGATGGTACCATCTCTATCCTGCTTGGCGATGGCCATGGAGGCCTGCATAGCGCCGCTGGTTCACCGTTCCCTGCGGGCTCCAAACCATGGCAGGTTGCCATCGATGACATCAACGGCGACGGAAACCCTGATCTCGTCGTGATCCCTTATCAGCGCGATATTACCGATCCGGCTGAAAATGCCGTCTCCATCCTGCTCGGTGACGGCCACGGTGGCTTCCACCCCATGTCTGGTTCTCCGCTCACTCTGGCGGGGTGTCGCGGGCCTAACAGCGTTGCCGCCGGAGACATTACAGGCAACCGAACTCGGTCGATCGTAGTCGCCTGCGCGGAGAGCCAAACGATGCTCATTTACCACCGGGGAGTGACTGGAAGGTTTACCTCGACAACCTTGCCTATCGCCGGGGGCTGGGGATCCGTTGCTATCGCACGCCTCACGGCCGATCCGCGAAACGCAATCCTCAAAGCAAATGCCGATGCCGGTTCCATCACGATCTACTTTCCAGACTAGCGAACACATAATTTGCCGCGACTGGCAAGGATTGAACCTTGGAATTTTCACCATCGATCTTCTCCCGGGCGAATGTCGGACCGACCTCATGAGTGAATGATCGCCGATGCAGTTTCCAAAGGAGTTCGTGTGGGTGAGCGCATTTGCCTGTTGGCAACAGTTGACATGCAGGGTGAGAGAAATCCTTCTGTATCAAGCTGACTTATCCTCAGAGGCTTTGCACTACGCGCTCATCGGCTCCGTAGGAACAGCCGCTTTTCTCCAGATGAAAGCAGCAGTCAGGCGCCGTCTTAGTTGAGGTAGCGGTCGGTAAAGACACACACATGGTGAAGGTGCGGAGAGTCGTAGGCACCTACGAGATCGGAACACTGCTCAATCAGAAGACCGGGCTCAATCAGCTGATGGGCGGCATTGTCTGGGGTATTTCCTTCGCGTTGTATGAAGAGGCGCACATCGACCCTGTCTATGGTCGAGTAGTAAATGAATCTCTGGCCGAGTATCACGTCCCCGTAAATGCGGACATCGGCACGATCGACGTGACCGTTCTGAATATTCCGGACGTAAAGTTCAACCCTCTCGGCTCACGCGGCATCGGAGAAATTGGAATTACCGGAGCCGCGGCGGCCGTGGCGAACGCCATTTACAACGCGACAGGTAAGAGGGTGAGGGAATATCCGATAACCCCTGAGAAGATCATGATGGCCGCGGCCAGCTTCAACGTGCATCCCTCTTCTAAAACCTTCTTCGCAAGCTGCTCTCGACTGAACACCGTCAATCGGGCATGCTGGTGGTAGTCCATCGGCTCTTCTGGAAACTCTGAGTCTTCGCATACCGAGCTTCCCAGTTTTCTATCCGATGGACAACCTATTGAAACCTCACACCTAGTGCACTTTGGGCCGGGATGCGGGCGCGCGGAGATAGATTGCCTTCGAGTCGTCGAAATGCTTGCTCACCCATCCTTGTATCTGCCACTACGGACGAGATGCTCGCCTGGGTCGGTGAGGACCTGCGCGCTGGCGCCTTAGCATTTCCGGACAAAAACGACCCAAACATATGGCCTCAGTACTCCTCGTCCGAGGTTTAGAGCCAACCCTGTCTGAGGAGGGGATCACATCTCTTTACAGCTTGAAACGGCATAGCTTGCTGGCATATACTTATGTATATGCCAGCGTTACGGAGAATCAAATGCAGCGTACAGCCAAAATTTTCATGAATAACCGCAGCCAGGCGGTCAGGTTGCCGAAGGAATTCCAGTTCACCACCTCTGAAGTGTTCATCCGAAAACAGGGCGATGAGGTAATCCTCTCCGTCCGCCCAAAGGACTGGTCTGCCTATCTCTCATCCGGACCTGTGGCCTCATCCGAGTTCATGGAGGATGTGGAGGATCTGCCCGTACAGGAGCGCAAGCTCTGATGCCGCTCTACATGCTAGATACGGATATCTCCTCTTACATCATGAAGCGCTCCAATGACGCTGTTCTGGCCAGATTACAGGACGTCTCAGTAACGGATGTCTGTATTTCAGTGATTACCAAGAGTGAACTCCTGTACGGGGTCGAGGTCTCACTGCGCAAGCAGAAGGATCAACAAGCTCTGGATGCATATCTTCGTTACGTCGAAGTCCTGGAGTATCCCGACGAGGCGGCTCTCCACTATGCGCAGATTCGTGCATCTCTCAAGGCAGCGGGGAGCATGATCGGCGCGAACGATCTGTTCATTGCTGCCCACGCGCGTAGTCTTAGCCTCACGCTTGTCACCAACAACACGCGTGAATTTGGACGTATCCAGAATCTCCGGCTCGGAAATTGGACTTCGCGCAGTTCTTGATATCTTCAAACCCAGCCATCGTTCTAATTCCAGATCTGACGATCTAAGCGCAGGCACGCGCTGAGACTTTTTTCCCCGCAAGGGGACGTTCTTCGGAGTGCCCTTTTCTCTTGTGTGCCGCGCACCCCACATGCCACTTCAGCCTTCGCGATGCCAGTCGCGCTGATGTTGGAGGGCAAATTCTCAGGAGAAGGCCTGCAATCGCTCGATACCGACGAAGACCTCTTGAGCTCCAGGGCTCACGAGCTTGTCGAGAGGGCAGGTGCGGGTCAGTCAGCCAATGCGGTATCGTGAGATCTTGATCGCGAACGTGAACGCACGCAGCCTCGCGCCACAGCAAAGGAAACCGTTGAAATCCCGCACGATGAGACTCCAGTAAGAGCGATGGAGCAACTGCCCCTAGCAATCCCTTCGCAGATTCCTGTCACATTCGGGACTCACCGTATAGAATCAACCTCCGCAGTCACGAAGCGCAAGAAGCCATCCTCCGAACCGACAGCCGGCGAACCCAGAGAACAGTTCAGCCTCTCTGGCTGAAGCTGATTCCGGCCCTCTTCACTTATTCGCTGGCCAGAGCAACGATAGCCGTCGTCTTCGCGCTCTTTCGGTCGATAGCGTTGCGTGCCCCGGGACTGCCCGCCAGAGAACAAGCTCGTCGTTCACTGATCCCATGTTTGCTGCACGCATGCTCGACCGCACAACCCGCTGCTCAGGCGTAGAAGTTCCCCCGGGCGACGTCTCCCAACAGAAGCTTGTCCAGACTCGGGTTCGCAACCAACGCTTCAACTTCACGTTGACTGCGTTATGCTGCCCATTGTGGGGCGGTGTTCGCATGATCCGCCGAACCTGCGATCCTGTCTCCTCAACTTTCGACCGGCATGGATGAAAGTTCTCGAAAGGACAGCTCTAGTTCTTCAGACAAACAAAATCTACCTGGCTGATGCCCCCTGTCATTGAGGAAATCAGCATCGGGATTCTGTTAGATTCTACCCGCGGGTGTTCCTTGCACACCGGGAAGTTGGAAGGCAGACTTGCTTCAAGGAGCTAAAGCGTACCGCTGCTCGTAGGTAAATTCTCGAGGACGCGTCTGTGCTCGTCGAGAGCAACGATGCCATTTGCGATTAAGTCGTTTGCGTCCTATGAGGCCGATGCGGCATCCCAATACAGGCCGGTAAGATTTGTCCGTGCTTTTGTGCTGTTATCTCGAGTTATGTCGCTCTTACAAAGATTTTTTAAGGAACTGTACCGGTATTTTTCCTTCTTTGCGATCGCCCCGGCTCCTATGTTGAGACCCTTTGAGGAGAATATCTGGTGGTATACAGAGCGGTCCCCCGCAGTGAGATTCTTGACGCCTTGGCTCATATCTATGATTTGCATCGACGGATCAAACCATCAAACGAGCCTGAGCGCCGGGCCTATGAGCGCAGTGAAGCGGCAACGAGAGATCTTTTGTCGAATCTGCCGCGCACCAACGAACACCCTACCCTCAAGACGCTCTTGGAGGTCGCGGAAATATGCAGCTTGACCCTGGAGGGAGCGCACAAGCTGTTCGGTTACAACCTTGGAGGGATTCGCGAATACGACCTAAGACTGAATGGTAGCCGCACTCACATTGAAGGTTGTCATCAGCGTTTGCGCCCCGGAAAAGTCCATCGTTCCCTGGGCATGAGCAACGGCTGCGAAGGTGAGCGTGAGAAGGGATGGAGCCAGAATGCGCAGGATTCGCATCCATCGATGGGTTGGAAAGTGGGAACGCAATCGCCTGGCGGTTGGAGTCGCCTTAGCGGGAACAGCAGAAACGTTTTGATGAATCATCAGAACCTCCGTCGACTGAAACCAGTCGCGATATGCCCTGATGATTAGGTCATTCGATCGCCTCGTCCAATACGTCTTATTTATCGGGTGATAGCTCGCAGTTATCGCCCGGCATTATCTTGCGAGGAATCAGCGAATTTCGTTATAGAAGGATAATTGGACGGGACTTTCTTCTATGGACTGTGGAGGCCGTTTGCCAACCCCGTTTGCAGTCCGGATCAGGACAGAGGCGTTGTCCCTGGTTACTTCTTTCTGGATGTTTCGTTTGAGTTTTCTCAGCAGGATGGGAACCGTCTTGGGTTGGCGTTGTTTGTGGTAGATCACGGCTGTGTCGACTGTCCAATCCGCGCCGAGAATTGGACGTGTTGTCAACTCTTCCTCCAGCGAAGTTCCTTCCCGTATCAAAGCGAAACCGTATCCTTCCTTGACGAGAGTTCGCATCTCCGTTGGATGCGATGCTCGCGAGTATTCTCTTACCGAGACTCCGACATCACTGAGCAATTCCAGAAGCCGGGCATGAGCGTCAGGATGGCGTTGCGGGTGATAGAGGATTGCGAGATTGTCTTGCAAATCCGACGGCTGAATCGCAGCTTTTGCCGTGAGCGGGTTGTCCTTGCGAAGACAGACGACAAGTCTGTCGCGTCGCAATTCTTCGACATGAAGATCGGGATGCGTGAGCGGCAGAGTGATGATCGCGGCATCGACAATGCCGGCGAGCACTTCCTCGGCGAGGTGCGCCGCATCGCCATGAGTAGGACGAACGGTACATCTGGGAAGCAGTTCTTTGTGGAGAGCGCAGAAGCTGCGAAATAGCTTTTCATCGACGAGGGGTGTAGAGCCGAAACGAATAAGATTGACTTCTCCACGCTCGATTGCGATCAAAGCCTCGATCGCCTCGTCACGAACTTCGAGCAGTAAACGTGCTAGGACGATGAAGGCAATCCCGGTTTCGGTGGGGCGAATCTGCCCACTCTTCAGTTTGCGGAAGAGTCGCACGGATGCGAGGTCCTGAAACTGTCTGGCCTGCACTGTCAAATTGGGCTGCGACGTATAGAGTTCTTCCGCTGCGGCTCGGAATCCTCCTTTTTCGAGGATTTTGAGCAAATAGCGAAAGTGACGGAATTGGCCCATTCGTACATACTCCTCCTGCCAGCAAAGAAACAGCATTGCGATCGGATGTATGGGAAGGGCATACGCCCTCGCCTGTGGAAATCTTGTCAGCCAGCTCTCCCGCGGGCAACAGAGTTATGCAATTTGGCCAAAATTGCTTACGCAGGGTCAGTGGCTTCTGAGTCGGTCAGTCAGTAGATTGCCGACGCCCGAACCGGCCTCAAATCGCATGTTTTCAGTGTGTTTTGGAGCAACCGGCCGAGTAACCCGATAACTCCGATTTATCACCCGATAAGTAAAACGTATTGGACACGGTCAACGGTCCAAGTCACGCTTACGTGCACAGGGCAATCTAACGAAGCCCAATTCATTACGAATGCTGATCGACGGGAAAATGAGTGCGTTCGAACGCCATTATCGAATCAAGGAACTGAGTGAGCTATGGGGAGTCGGTCGGGAGACGCTTCGCAAGCTAGTTCAGGATGAACCCGGTGTGGTTCGCATCAAGCTGGGCAAGAAAAAATGTCATGTAACGTATTCCGTTCCTGAAAGCATTGTCGAACGCATCCACCGTCGGCTGTCCGCATAAAGAAAAAGAGGCCATAATCATGAACGGTCCATCTTGAGGACTAATGGCCGATTCATCGAAAAAACCACGCAGCGCTGCCACCATTCATTTTTCCCCGCACGCGCTTCGCCACACTACACAGGCGTGGAATAACACGCGAAATCCTTTCCATGGCGATCATCTGCCGTCGGCCCCACCCCACGTGACGTGGAGGCAATAAATATAGGTAAACCATATCCCTAATAGTTTTTAAGATATGGTTTACCTAATTATGTGCTATTTCAGGCAGCTTGAAGGAGTTTAGGCTTCCTTCCTCGTTTGACCTTGTATCGGGCAGGACCATCAATCAGGGGAGAGAATCCATCCAGAACCTGAAACTCATCAGCCAATTGCCTCCTGACATATTTGGAAGTTCTCTTGATGAACCCTGCGTGAATCGCACGATCCCGCCATTTTGAGACTTCCTTAAAAGACACGCCCATTAAAGCTCCGATCTGCCGGACAGGTAGAAGCACAGAGCCAGCTTGCCGATCAGCCAACTCCTCGACTAGGAGCAGAAAGCGATACCATCGAGAGTCGCCTGATTCAATCCCGACCTTCTCCACCGCTCGCCATGCCGATACCAGAGTGCTACGACCAATCTGACCAGCATCGAACCGCAGAACGTTCCCGACGACCTTCTCAACTTCGAACTTGTTGAGCGGGCCTGGAATCCTTGCATTGGTCCGGTATGCCTCGGAGCGGATGCAATCCTCTGCTCTACCCGCACTCCTCAACCTGCAGAGATAGGAAAAGAGGGCAGCATTTCGAGTTCCCTCAGCGACGTTCCAAGGTTCCATAGCAATCTTCAAACTGGCTGGTGATCGGCCATCGGGGACCGTGGCACCATTGATGCGACGCTCCCAACCTCTCCTGGCGATATCCATCTCGAATGGGGTGAGATCCCCCCACGGCATCTTTAACCGCTTCGGCTGCTTCTTTGGTGGCAGAGTTGACTTGCTTGTCAGTAGCTCAAGAACCCACGAAGGGGCAGGAGCGATTGGAGCCAGTATGTCCTCGAACTCATACCCAACAGATGGCGGAACGACTACATAGCCACCAGCGGTCCGAACATCAACCTTCTCGATAATGCCCACCCTATTCCGAATCTTCAGTTCTTCGGGGACTTGAAGCCAGATGTGTATCCCTCTCGGGGTTAACGTTGTGAGTGTCTCCGGTACCTTACCCATACCGTTGAAGGTGGAGAAGGCATCAGCGGAGTCGCAATCGACCACCGCTGTATCAGAACTGAGCGCCGCCCCCACCCGCAACCTGGGAACTGTTCCTGCCATTCTGCCACGCGGTCGAGGTTGATCTTCTCCGCGTCCTGCCACCCCTTCAGAAGAGGCTTTTTATACCTGACGGGAAAGATACGCATCGCGTGGAGGGCCGGGTTGGATACCTGCACCTCCTGAAGAATAGGGGCAGCACTCATGCGGCACTGCCCGCCAGCCGCTCTCGAATCGGTTCCAGCATGAGAATCGCTCCGTCAACGGACTCGAACGAAGCCAAGTCAATGTATATTGGTGTCCGCGCTGGCTCTGGTTCAAACAGCTCATTAACACGCCGACCCCGGCCCATCTTGTTCTTGATAGCCTTTTGTTGTGCCTGGTACCTCAGTAGGTCGATTCCGCGAATGTCCTTATACACACGCTCGCGAATGATGTTGCTGACGGTTATATAGTGAACGCCGTACTTCACGGCCAATTGACGCTGGTCCGCACTCGTATGAACGTAGTCGTATAGAAGGTCGTGAACTTGATCGTTCGTGAGCTTGCGTTGCGCTCTGCGAGTATTGATCTTAGGCATTAGCCACCCTCGCTCCAACCGTGGGGGTGTACAGAGGAGCAGAGGCAAGCTGATCTTGGAACCAGCCCTCAACCTCGTCAAGATTCCACACGGCGAGTTTGTATGAGAGCCGCCTGGAGGCGGGAAACTCACCAGCACGCATCTTTGCGCGGATAGTGCTGGGGGCCATTTTCACGATTGCGGCCACATCGTTAATCTTGCCCACTCGAATGGGCTGTGGGTTGTTGTGCATAGACGAAAGGGTCCTCTAATCTGCATTCAGTGCAGACTTCTGCTAATGCTCTTGAGGAGCATGGTTGGTTATTACGCTGTCATGGATCGGTGATCTGATAGCCGCAAAAAACGAAGGGCGCTAATCATTGCGATCAGCGCCCTTTAGGTTTGGTCGTATTCCGACCAGCAAATTCATTATACTACACGGATTCCTCGCTGTCAAGCTGGCGCTGAAAGAAAGAGGACGCAGAAGATGAACCTTTGGGTTTTCAGCATGACGTGGATGTTCGTTCGCTTCGCCATGTGGTGGTCCTCCTTCACGCGATCAGAAAGGGTGGCTCTTCTCGCAGCATTCTGGGTTTTGCTCGGAGTGATCGGAGAAGAAATTGCTGAATTAAAGTTCTTTGAACCAGAGGAACGATCTCGAATTAAGAGCGCTGTTAAACGATTTGCCATCGCAATCTTACTGTTGGGACTTGCGGGAGACGTAGTGAGCATAGTCACGGGACAGGCCGAAATGGCGGCACTGACGAAAGAAGCTGGAGATGCGAAGAATTCCGCTGAAAGCGCACACGCGGCGGCGGGAAGCGCAGAGGTTGATGCAGAGAAAGCTAACCTTGCTCTTCGCATGGCCCAGAGCAAGTTGGATGCCGTTAGCCAGCAAGCCGAAGTATTGGCATATATTCTCTCGGCAAGGCGCGTGCAGGATGTAGATGGCCTAAAAGCCGATTTGGAGAAGGGGTTCAAGGAGACGCGCATTGCCTTTGATTCGTATGTCGGAGATACAGAGTCGTTCTGGCTATGCTCCCAGTTGGTGGATGTTGCGAAAGGCGTGGTCATGGAATCCAAGGATGAATGCGCAACAAGACCAATGGAGCGCGTGCCAATAACGGATTTATATGTAAGTGCACCTAGCATTGACGAGGCGATGCGACTCTCAAGGATCCTGAAGAAACCAAGAAGAGTGCCGGGAATCTTTATTGGCCTTAAAGTGGCTCCAGAAGTGATCGTTACAGTCGGACTTAAAGCAAGCATGCCGCTGTTTCCAGAGACGAAGCAGGCAAGCAAGGCAGCGACCAGCAATACAAAAGCCAAACCGTAACGCCGTGGAAGTCGATGGCACCACTACCCTGAAATGCTGATTTCGGTGGTCGTGGTTGAACCGCTCGATATGGATGGACTCAGCCCCGATAGCACTTAACGCAAGCACCAAGACCCGAGTCAGAACGCTATCGAGTTAGGGCATCACCCTTATTGCGTTTCATTCACCTTGAGCCAGAGCGTCCAGACGGTCAGCGTACCACTGCAACATCTCTCTCCGTCCATCCAAGTACAACGCCTTGTTGTAGTCGGCACGCACTCCCTGCGGTACATGTGCTAGCGCCAGTTCGATCCAGTCACGGTTGTATCCCTTCTCGTTGAGGATGGTGCTTCCGACTCCCCGCCAACCATGCCCCGTCATCTTCTTGCCGTAACCCATGCGCTTGAACATTAGGAGCATAGTCATATTTGACATGGTGGCAGCACCTTGCGAACCCGGGAAGACATACTGCCCACGGTAGCCGATCTGCTCCCGGTACTGGCGGAGTTGATTCAGGATCAGCACAGCTTGCCTGGAAAGCGGCACAACGTGGTCACGCCCCGCCTTCATCCGCTCGCCCGGCATGGTGATCTTCGGAGCATCAGAATCACCGCAGTCAATGCAGACATCTGACCATTGCAGAGCAATTAGCTCACCCGTCCTCAGCAGGGTGTAAGCCATGAGTCTCATACCTAGCCGTGCAAGCGGTCCGCCTGTGTAGCGGTCTATCGCTTGTAACAGACCGGGCAGTTCTCCTTCTGTGAGACGGGCGAAGTTAACCACGCGTGCAGGCTTCAGGATTTCCGATGGCTTCAGACCTGCATGTGGGTTGTTAGCAGCTTTGCCATTCGACACAGCCCACCGCAGGATTTGCCCGACTACCATCAGGCAGCGATCCGCCATCTCGCGACCACAATTCGATTCAACCGTCTTTGCAAACTCCACCAGCATACGACTGGTGATCTCGTTAACCGATTCAGAGCCTATCGTGGGAAGTATCACGCGCTGCAGCCTGGACTCCGTCTCGGATACATGCCGCTCACTCCTGCCATGCCGGAACCACTCAATCCACTCCTCGGCAACCGATGTGAAGCTCACAGCCATGGAAGCTAGTTCCTCGGCCTGACGTGCCTTGCGGCGCATGGTGGGATTGATTCCCTGAGCCACCAGAGCCTGAGCATCCCTGTGGGCAGAACGCGCTTCAGACAATCCCATCAAGGGATACCGGCCAAACGATGCGATGTTCTGTTTCCCATTCAGGCGGAACTGGAATCTCCAGAGCTTCGATCCAGTCTCAGTGACGTGGAGATACAGGCCGCCTTGGTCAAACATCTTGTACGACTTCGCCTGTTCATCCTCAACCCTAATCCTTGCCCGCTTCACTTCTGCATCCGTCAGCATAACCACCTCCTGTAATAAAAACTGAATACAGTAAAATCTACCGTCAGTCAAACAGGATACCGTCAGCGATTTCCGAGAGTACCGTCAATCGTACCGTCGATTGTTTTGGATGAATTGAGAGGAATGAACAACAATGAGGCGCGGTTCTCATTGAAAATAAAAGCTTTGATGCTTATCTAGGAGGGATTAGGTAACCATTGAAAGGTATGGATTTGAATACGTGGCGGAGAGGGAGGGATTCGAACCCCCGGTAGCCTTTCGACTACGCCTGATTTCGAGTCAGGTGCATTCAACCGGGCTCTGCCACCTCTCCGCTAGGCGAGTTAGATTGCATCCTTCGCCTGCGGCATGATTCTGACCTGCCGCACCCCTTATTCGCACCGGCGTGCATTTGGATGTCCCATTCGATTTCAGGGGAAATCAAACGATTCAACGCGCAGACCTGATGCCTTTGAGCCAGATGGGAGTGTCACGTCACCATCTGAAGCGTCCGATGGTCCAGAAGTCTCACGAGGATTCGCAAAGCTCCCTAACCATCATCAGTTTACCGGCAAAAGTGTGTCCGTTGCAATGCCAGCGGTCGTGCGGTGAGAGGTTCCGTTTTATGCTGGGTACGATTCGAAATGACTGATCCCGGCAAAATTACTCGTCGTGACTTTTTGAACGGAACGCTTCTGGCTTCCGGGGCCGCCTTGGTTTCCGCTGCTTGTCCCTTTCAGCTTATGGCAGCTGAGGATTGGAACGGCGCTTCCGGCATCGGCGATTATGCCGACGCCAACGGCAATACGCACCAGGTGATGGCCGATGGCCATACGATTCGCGATCATGTCTTCGACAGAACGCCGGCGGCGATCCAGGACACGGGCGAGACCTACGATTGCGCGATCGTGGGCGGGGGCATCAGTGGTCTTTCGGCAGCGCTTTTCTATCAGCGGATGACAGCTGGGAAGAAATCCTGCCTCGTATTGGACAACCATCCGATCTTTGGCGGAGAGGCCAAACGCAACGAGTTCAGCGTCGATGGGCAACACCTGATCGCGAGCCAGGGTTCGGCAATGTGGTTCCAGCCTCTGCCCGGGAGCTTTCTTCAACAGTTCTACGATTCGGTCGGCATCGATGCGCGACAGTTTCAATATCAGCAGAACGCAAGCCGCGTTGCGACGGGTGTGACGCCTTATGCGGGCGACGGCAGCAATTTTGGATTCTATTTCGGTGCGGGTAACGGGCACGGGGAAGGCACCTGGCTGATCGATCCGTGGGCCAAGAAGCTGGAAGGCGCGCCGATTCCCGTTGAGACAAAACGCGAACTGCTCGCGATGCAGGATACGCCGGACCATCATCCAAAGCCGCGGCGACACGGCGACGCGGTAGCGCGGCGGCTCGACTCGGTCACGTTGGAAGACGATCTGATGATGCGCCACGGACTGAGCCGGGATACTATTCGACGCTATCTGTCTCCGGTGAGCGGCGGTGGTTCAGGAATCGGCGCGGATGCGCTTTCGGCTTACTCCGACTATGCTCCTGATCTGCTCTTTCCCTGGGAGCAGCAGCACGGTCCTCAGATGTTTCCGGGCGGCAATACCGGCGTGGCGCGGCATATCGTGAAGGCGCTTCTGCCGAATGCGATCTCCGGACCGGCGACTATGGCAGATATCTGCCAGTCACGCGTGAACTTTGCCGTCCTAGATCAGCCGCACCAGGCAACGCGGATTCGCCTGCGCTCTACGGTGATTTCCATTCAGCATGAGGGCGATGCGGCACGTTCGCCGCAAGTGAATCTGGTCTACCTCCGGGAAGGCCGCCTTTTTCATGTGCGTGCACGATCCGTTGTTCTCGCCAACGGCAATTGGACGATTAACTCCATTGTTCGGGACCTTCCGGCCGCTTACCGACATGCGTATGCACAGTTTTTTCGCGCTCCCTGCGTCATGGCCAACGTGGCGGTGCGTAACTGGCGCTTTCTCGCCAGGATGGGCATCAGTCAATGCCAGTGGTTCGGCACCGGCATTGGCAACTATCTTGCTGTGCGTCGGGTTGCAACCTTTGGTGGAGGAGCAGCCGTCCTTTCGCCTGACAGTCCTACAGTGTTGACGTTGAAGATACTGTTTGCGAACCCGGGCCGTCCGCTGGTGGAACAGGTGAATGCCGGGCGGTACCAGATGATGACGACTGCGTTCAGTGTTTATGAGAAGCAGCTCCGCGAGCAGTTTGCCGAGATGTTCAGCAAACAGGGATTCGATGGACACCGCGACATTGCGGGAATCATTCTCAACCGGTGGGGCCATGCCTATCTTGCGCCGCAGCCCGGTTTCTTCTTCGGCAGCGAGGGAAAGCCAGCGCCAGCCGAGTTGATGCGCCATCATCCCTTCGGGCGCATTGCGTTTGCAAACTCGGATCTGTCGGGGATCATGGACCACCGTGCATCGATTACCGAGGTAAAGCGAGCGATTCGGCAAGTAGTTTCGCTGGGATGAGATCGATTGCAGTGCATGGGCGGCGATTTCTTCGTTCCATAAAGTCCATCCGATCAATCAATTGCGGTATCGGTGATGTATCGCTGCGTGGTGAGCATTCCGGTCGGGGTTCGTTCCGGAAGGCCTGAGCCGGAGATGCTTTCGGATGAAAATTTGCCGCTCTCTCCGCGGGTTGAGGGGGTACTGCTTCGGTACGTGGTGAAAAAGTAGAAACGTTTTTGACGCCCTTCCGTCAGTAAGTTGCATCTCAGGCAACGGTGTAAGACTTTTGGGGGCACTATGCGCAGACGATCCTTCCCGGCCGGAGGGGCCCTTCTCGTCCCTTCAGCCGCGTCGTTGCTGTTCCTCTCCTTCTACTCGGCGCTCGCCGAGTTCAATGCACAACTTACGGGCATCGACTCTTCGGGTGCGATGGTGAGCGGCCTGCGGTCAGGCTGACGAGCAATCTGAGTCGTGAGGGCTTCTTCAATGGGCCTTCCCGAATCTTTCCTGTCGCGGTTCCGGCGGATGGCTTCAAGTCGAGCGTGAGTGGCGATGACAACTACCTCCTCGATGGCGTAAGACTAAGCAGCCTTACGCATGCGCCGGATGGGCGGTCGTAACTCTGGCCAACGAGTAACGAAGCAACATCTTCTGGAGGCAGTATGAACAAGAGACTTTCCAATGTCCTCGGCATCTGCGCGATGGCAATTATTTGTCTGTGCGTAAACACCTCTGCGTTCGGGCAGTATCGTACGTCGATCCAGGGGGCCGTCTCGGATGCGACGGGAGCGGTGATTCCCGGGGCAACCCTTACGCTCACGGACCTGGCGACCAACCAGATTGTCACCCGAACGAGCGATGCTGCGGGCGTCTTCAATTTCAACGCGCTTCCCGCCGATCATTTTTCCCTGGTAATCGAAGCTCAGGGCTTTCAGAAAAAGGTGCTCGCCAATCTGCAGTTGATCCCGGAGCAGGCGAACGCGGTTAATGTGCAGATGGATCCTGGCGGGGAGTCAACAACCATCACTGTTGATGCTTCCCAAAGGCCAGCCCTGGACACCGAAACAGCAAATATCGGGGGCACGATTACCAGCGAACAAATTCAACATATGCCATCGTTCAATCGTGACGTATTCCAGCTCACGCAACTCACGCCTGGTGTTATCAGCGACGGATCGCAGGGAGCTGGTGGCGGAACTTATACCACTCCGGGCAACCAGGGACCGGGCGGCTCAGGCGCTACCCAGGTTCCTACCGAGAATGGGGTTCAGGCAAACGCGAACGGCGGTCAGTACGAGACGAACAGCGTTTCTATCGACGGTATCAGCACGGTCAGCGCGGTATGGGGCGGATCGACCATTATTACTCCATCCGAGGATTCCATCGGCAATGTACGCATTGTCAGCAACGACTATGACGCTGAGAACGGCCGCTTCAGCGGCGCGCAAACCCTGGTCACCTCGAAGAGCGGCAGCAATGATGTCCATGGCAGCCTCTTCATCGCGATCCATCGCCCTGGACTGAACGCGTATCAGCGCTATAACGGGCCTGGCTCCCTGGGGCCGGGTACACCTCAGGCGAGAGGCCTGTTGAGGGACACTCAGGACTTCAACCAATATGGCGGCAGCGTCGGAGGACCTTTCTGGAAGAACAAACTCTTTGGCTTCTTTGCATATGAGGCGCTCCGGAATAGTTCAACTGCTACCAGCACGGGCTGGTATGACACGTCTTCTTTCGACTCACTGGCGCCTACAGGGAGTGTTGCAGCGACCTATCTTGGATTTCCCGGATCGGGAGTAAGCTCGTCGGCTCTGATTAATCAAACCTGCGCAAATATCGGCTTAACCGAAGGTGTGACGTGCAACACGATTCAGGGTAAGGGCTTGAATGTCGGTTCGCCGCTGACGACAGGTTTGGGAAAGCAAGATCTGACTTATGTAAGCAACAGTGCTCCGGGAGTGGGGAGCGGCTTGTCGAATGTTCCGGACATCGCGGATTTCTCCACGGCGAGTCCCTCTACCTATTCGTATACCCAGTGGAACGGACGCTTTGACGCGCAGGCTACCCAGAACGATCATGTGAGCTTCACGATTTATTGGGTGCCGATATCTTCGACATCATTCAACGGCACCTCGCGCGCTTATAACTTCTTCCATCACGAGCAGATTAACGACGCATTTGCTGTGATCTGGAACCACACCTTTTCGCCTAGCTTCCTCAACGAAGCCCGGGCAAATGCCGCGGGCTGGCGATGGGATGAACTGGCCGACAATCCTCAGCAGCCAATTGGACTGCCTCAGGACAACATAACTACGACTGTGGGAAGCGCCCAGGTGAGCAATTTCGGCGCAGCTGTAGGCAGCGATTTGAATCAGTGGACTTACACTTATAAAGATGTAGCCACCAAGATTCTTTCCAACCACACGCTCAAATTCGGCGGCGAAGTTACAAGGCTGTATTACCTGAATGCTCCGACAGGAATTCCTACTTATAATTTCTTCAATATCTGGGACTTCCTTAACGATGCTCCTTATCAGGAGTATGGCACCTTCAATTCCGTGACCGGCGTTCCCGGAGGTATCCGGCAGGACGACCGTGAAAACCTATTCGGATTCTTCGTCCAGGATGGCTGGAAGGCCACGCCGACACTCACCCTTAACGCGGGATTGCGTTACTCCTACTTCGGACCACTTTCGGCCAAGCAGGACAATCTGAATTCGGTTCAGTTCGGTTCAGGGTCAAGCCTCCTGACCGGAATCAATGTCCGCCAAGGCGGCAACCTGTGGAAGCCTCAGAAAGCCAACTTCGGACCGCAGGTTTCATTTGCATGGGTGCCCGGCATCTTCAATGGCAAGCTTGTCCTGCGTGGAGGCTATGGCCTCAGCTTCAACCAGGAAGAGATCGCTCTCACTTCGAATGCCGGCGGTAATCCCAAGACGTCCAATTTCTATAACTTCACCAGTAACAATCCAACCAGCATCAATCCCAAGATCTTCTATGCAGTCTCGAGCAATGTCCACTCGATCAACGGCTTCCCACCGAACACAAACGCTGTCACAACCTTCAACGCGCAAAGCCTCCCTGTTGGCGGGAGCGCGTCCGTCTTTGCCTTCGGCAATACTTCCGGCGTGCTTCCCACGGCGTATGCTCATCACTTCTCCCTGGATACTCAGTACGACCTGGGCCATCACTACGTAGCTTCGCTGGGATATCAGGGAAGCCTGGGACGCCATCTCTCGACGCAGAACGAGGAAAATGCGGCCGCCGCGGCCAATGGAATTCCGCTGAATCCGCTGATCACGAACGTGGACTACTACTTCAACAGCGCAGGCTCCAATAACAATGAAATGCTGGCCGAGTTGAAGCATGACTTCTCGCATCAGTTCTCGGTGGACGCACAGTTTGCCTGGGCGAAGAGCATGGACAATGCGTCCGGCCCCTATGAGGAAGATCCTTATCCATACAATCCAAGCTTTGCGTATGGGCGTTCCGACTTCAACATCGGCAAGTCATTCAAGGTCTTTGGCCTGTGGCAACCAGTTATTTTCCATGGGACCCATGGCTGGCTTGAAAAGGTAGTGGGCGGCTGGTCGCTGAGCGGAATTCTGACTCTTCACAACGGTTACGGATGGACGCCTATTTACAATACCGGCCAGGGCCTTTACTGCAATGGATGCGGCTATTCCAATCTGCGGCCTGACTATCTGGGCGGCGCGCACCACTCGACAAGCAACGATGCGTACAAGTCCGGTCCGGGCGTAGGGAACGGGGTCAACCAGAACTTCCCGGAGCAAGTGAATGTAGTACCTCCTGCCGGCGGTGCGACCTCTTATTCGGGCAGCCCTTACTTTGCGGTGCCGGAGTATGGCCAGGCGATCTCCGGTCCTACATTCCCAGGGGCAGCGGCCGGTCTTCCTCCGCTGCCGGGGCTCTCGCGTAATTCGTTCACGGGTCCGGGCTACAAAGACGTGGATGGCACTCTGGGTAAGGCGTTCGGTCTGCCTAAGGCGCCGGTTCTGGGTGAGAACGCGAAGCTCGAAATTCGCGCGGACTTCTTCAATCTCTTCAACAACCTCAACTTCGATCCGGCCCAGATTTCCAATAACGTCACGTTGCAGAACTTTGGACAGGATCAGAAAGCGCTTGGCTCCCGCACCATCAGCTTCACGGCGCGGTTCAGCTTCTAAAGAACGCGTTGGGTTGCACGGACTCTTTCGGCGAGGGGACCCCCTCCCCCTGCCTTGCCCGGGAAGTGTTTCATTCTGTGGGAGTTATTTTTTACTACCAGTAACTGTTTGATTCTATTGAAATCTTTGGTATCTGTTTGATTCTCTTGGCTTGTCGTCCTGAATGGGAAAGGGGCACGGATGAGTCCGCGCCCCTTTTTGATTTTTCCCGCTATTTCCATTCTATCGATTTCTGCGTAATTCTCTGCCAGGAAGAGACTGTGATTCCGGGAATTGTCTGGGACTACAGGATTTGTCCGGAACTAATGGAAGCTGGGACTAATGGAAGGCGGTCACGCCCCTGGGTAATCTTTTCTCAAAAGCGTCGAGATGCGACCGCAGGAGCTGGGCTGAGTTAGGCGTCCGTGCGTAGAAGCTGACCGTTTTGT
>Ga0210388_10000884_pt1 | contig 23765 bp, 19 predicted proteins | sample IncBWC19OmetaG_FD_155485 | JGI IMG/M metagenome (GOLD analysis project Ga0210388, IMG submission 155485) | Forest soil microbial communities from Barre Woods Harvard Forest LTER site, Petersham, Massachusetts, United States - Inc-BW-C-19-O ...
TTGATATTTCCCCCAAGTCTGCGCGCATGGAGCAGTCTTACTCGCCGGACGGCGGCAAGACCTGGGAGGTCAACTGGATTTGCGAGCTTTCGCGATAAGAGACCTGCATCGAACAACGCATGATCGTTCTTCCCCGCCTATATCCGATCCTCGATGCCGGTTGTTTTCCCAACACTCTAGGTTTGATTACTGCGGCGGAGGAACTTGTGTCTGCCGGTGCGACCCTGATTCAATACCGCAATAAATCAGGTGACGCGCGAGCGATGCTGGAGCAGGCTCGCGAATTGCGCCGGCAGTTGCGGGCGCAGGCGCCCGCACCACACGTGCGGCTCATCATGAATGATCGGGCGGATTTGTGCATCCTCGCGGACTTCGACGGGGTGCATGTTGGCCAGGATGACCTTTCGCCGGAATCGGTTCGCCGCATTATCGGCCCCGACCGCTGGCTTGGGGTTTCGACGCACAATCCAGAGCAGTTGTTGGAAGCGGATCAGACCTCCGCGGACTATCTTGCCATCGGACCCGTGTTTTCGACTTTCAGCAAAGACCGGCCTGATCCCGTGGTGGGGCTCGAAGGGATGCGCCGTACGCGGCAGTTGACCCGAAAGCCCCTGGTGGCCATTGGGGGGATTACGCGTGCCAATGCAGCTTCTGTGATTGAGGCTGGGGCGGATTCGGTGGCGGTGATATCTGATCTGTTACGGGATCCCGGGAAATCAGCAGAGGAATTTTTCCGCATATTGAGGTAAAGTCATTTGACCTGGGATTGGCGTCTGCGGCGAGGGCGGGAAGCCCTCGCGACAGCCGGTGGGACGCCGGCGCTACAAGACTCTACGGAGGAATCCTGAACACACCGACAACGGCTGCGGGCAGCGATTGGGAAATTCATAGCTCTCAAGATAAGGAACTGGTCAAGGGTCTGGGCCTGACCAGCGCCACCATGCTTGTCATGGGGTCGATGATCGGCTCCGGCATCTTTATTGTTTCCGCGGAGATTGCCCGCGAGGTGGATTCTCCGGCGTTGCTGATTGGCGCGTGGGCGGTCGCGGGGTTCATGACCATCGTTGCCGCGCTCAGCTATGGCGAACTGGCCGCGATGATGCCGCGGGCCGGCGGGCAGTACGTTTATCTTCGCGAAGCCCTGGGGCCGTTGTGGGGTTTTCTCTATGGCTGGACACTTTTTCTAGTGATTCAGACCGGGACGATTGCGGCCGTAGGCGTGGCTTTTGGCAAGTTCCTCGGAGTTTTCTTTCCTGCGATTTCTTCCTCCCACTGGATTCTGCATATCTGGAAAGTTCCGCCGATTCATGTGGGGCCCATGGTTCTGGGCAACATGGATGTGGGAATCAACACGCAGAACCTGGTCGCGATCCTGCTTGTGGTTTTTCTTTCGGTGGTGAATATCTTTGGATTGAAGACGGGAGCGCTGATCCAGAATGTGTTCACCGTAGCTAAGGTCTCGGCTCTGCTGGGACTGGCGTTGTTCGGTCTGGCATTGGGCCGGAACGCGCAAGCGCTGGCCATGAACTTCGGCGGACATTTCTGGCGGAATGCGGGCCTGGGCGCTCAGCACGCAGTACAAGTGGGAGTGGGCGGGCCAATTGTGATGGTCGGCACGTTGACGATACTGGCTGTGGCGCAGGTGGGTTCGCTGTTTTCGGCGGACGCCTGGAATAACGTGACGTTCACCGCGGGCGAAGTAAAGAATCCCAGCCGCAACCTGCCTTTGTCTTTGGCGATAGGCACGGGGGTGGTGATCGCGCTCTACATTGCGTGCAACTTTATTTATCTGATGGCGCTGCCGCTCGACGGAACGCCCGGTGCAGCAACGATTCTGGAGCGGGGAATTAAATACGCTGCGGAGGACCGGGTCGGAACCGCTGTCATGACTCAGATGTTTGGGGCCGCCGGCGGATTGCTGATGGCGGCGGCCATTCTGATTTCGAGTTTCGGCTGTAACAATGGGCTGATTCTTTCCGGGGCGCGTGTCTACTACGCGATGGCCAAGGACGGGCTCTTTTTCCGCAGCGTCGCCAAACTGCATCCGACATACAAGACGCCGGCGGTTTCGCTGATGGTGCAGATGGTGTGGGCGTGCCTGCTCTGCGTTTCAGGAAGCTACGGGCAGCTTCTCGACTACATTATCTTCGCGGTGCTTGTCTTCTACATTTTGACGATTGTGGGATTATTTGTGCTGCGGCGAACGCGTCCGGACGCTCCGCGACCTTACCGGGCGGTAGGGTATCCCGTGTTGCCGGCGATCTATATTGTGATGGCTTTGTTTGTCGATGTCGTGCTATTGCTTTACAAACCGCAATTCACGTGGCCGGGTCTGATTGTGGTGCTGCTGGGCATCCCGGTATATTACGCGTGGTCGAGGAGCGCGGACGCGAAGCGCGCATCGGCGCAGCCTTAAGGAGAAACCAAACGAATGGCCAATCTGTTCGCAACCAAGCCGCTGAACCTGCTGATGGAGGAAGCTCGCGAGACGGGCGAACACAGCCTGAAACGAACGCTGGGAGTCTTCCAGCTCACCGCTCTGGGCGTGGGGGCGATCATCGGAGCGGGCATCTTCGTGATGGTAGGGCTGGGAGCGCAGTATGCCGGTCCGGGGCTCACCTTGTCATTCGTTCTTTCCGGATTGGGATGCGCGTTTGCTGGATTGTGCTATGCGGAGTTCGCGGCCATGATCCCGCTAGCGGGCAGCGCCTACACCTATGCTTATGCCACGCTGGGCGAGCTGTTGGCCTGGATCATCGGCTGGGACCTAACGCTCGAATATGCGATGGGTGCGAGCACTGTGTCTTCGGGCTGGTCGAACCATTTCATCGAACTGCTGAATATCTTTCACATCAAAATGCCGCTATGGCTGGCCTACGATCACTGGACGGCCTTGAAGACCGCCGAAAAGGTCGTTGCCCGGCAGATGGCACAGGCTGCGGATCCGACGCTGGGAACAACCACGCAAATGTTCCTCGATAAAGTGACTGCGATCATCAGTAGTCAATCTCCCGAATTGTTGCAGCGAGCGCACGAACTCCTGGGAGCGCCACATCTGTTCGGAGCTGAGATCGGTTTCAACCTTCCGGCTTTCCTGATTGCGCTCGTGATCACAGCGATTCTCGTCGTCGGCATCAAGGAGAGCGCGCGGTTTAACGCTGGAATCGTCGTGATCAAGGTGTCGGTCGTACTCTTCGTGATCGGGTTGGGCGCTCACTACATCAACCGCGCCAATTGGGGAATGGACTGGCACGCCTATGCGCCGCACGGCATGAACGGGATCTGGCAGGGCGCGGCCTACATATTCTTCGCCTACATTGGTTTCGATGCGGTTTCGACCACCGCGCAGGAGGCGAAGAATCCTCAGCGCGACTTGCCGATTGGCATGATCGCCTCGCTAGCGATCTGTACCGTCTTGTACATCGCCGTTGCGGGCGTGCTGACGGGAATGGTGCACTGGCAACAGATCAATATCGAAGCGCCGGTCGCAGTTGCATTCCTGGACCGGGGCCTGCCCATCGCCGCGAACATCATAACGCTGGGGGCGCTGGCTGGGCTGACGAGCGTTATGTTGGTGATGCTTCTGGGGCAAACGCGCGTGCTTTATTCAATGGCGAATGATGGACTGTTGCCTAAGAAGTTCTTCGCTGACATTCATCCCAGGTTTCGAACGCCCTGGAAAAATACGATCCTCGTGGGCTTGCTGGCCGCGGTCGTAGGCAGTATCACGCCAATCGACGAGATCGGGAAGATGGTGAACATCGGAACGCTGCTGGCCTTTGTGATTGTGTCGATTTCGGTGATGGTGTTGCGCTACACCAATCCCACTCAGCCGCGGCCGTTTCGTACGCCGTGGGTGCCTTTGGTGCCGATCCTGGGGGTGCTGGCGAATGGATACATGATGCTGAACCTCGGGAAGTGGAACTGGATCCGGTTGGTGGCTTGGCTTGGCATCGGCTTGATCGTTTACTTCACTTACAGCGTGAAGCACAGCCGGGTGCAGGCGTTGCAGAAGGGCAGTGGTCAGTGATCAGTTGTCAGTGGCCAGTACCCAGTAAGTTCAACTGACAGGTTTGACTCGGTAAGTTTAACTGGCTCTCCGCGGCGCGCGGGGAGCCGTTTTGTTTTATAGTCGGGGAGCGAGTGGTCAGTGGCCAGCGAAACGTTAAGTCACGCTTGTTTTACTGGCCACTGGGCACTGAACACTGGCCACTGCTTTTATGAAAATTGTTTCCACCGAAGAGATGCGAGGCATTGACCGCGCCACGAGCGAGCGCTTTGGCGTGCCTTCGCTCACGCTGATGGAGAACGCGGGTGTGGCCGTGGCTCATTATGTGCTCTCGCACTACGCAGCTGCGCGGCGTGTCGTGGTTTTTTGTGGGAAGGGGAATAACGGCGGCGATGGCTTCGTGGCGGCGCGTAGGCTGCAGGAGAGCGGGAAGAAAGTTCAGGTGATTTTGTTGGCCGACCCCGCCGATCTGCGAGGCGAAGCGGTTGCAATGTTTGGCAAGCTTCCGTCTGCGGCAACTGTGGTTCAATCCAGCTCGGAGTTAAAAAGTGAGCATGTGCGGCTGGCAGTGCAGGCCGATCTTTATCTCGATGCGGTGCTGGGCACCGGCTTCAAGCCTCCGGTGAGTGGACTCTACGCGGGCGCGATTGCAATCATGAATGCAAGCCAGGTTCCTGTAGTTGCGGTGGATATTCCTTCCGGCGCGGATGCCGACGCGATGGGCCAACAAGGCGGGACGATTGCCCGGGCGGATGCCGTTGTTACATTTACTGCACCACGTCCGGCACATGTGTTCAGCATTTTGACCGGGGGGCCGACGGTTGTGGCTGACATTGGTTCGCCGGAAGAGGCGATTATTTCCGCGCTACAACTGAATGTGATCACGGCGCGCGATCTTGCGCCGCTAGTCGGGCCGCGTCCGGCAGAGTCTAACAAAGGCAACTACGGGCATGTGCTGGTGGTGGGGGGATCGCTCGGGAAAGCTGGAGCGGCGGCGATGGCGGGGATGGCTGTGCTTCGCACTGGGGGCGGGCTTTCAACCGTAGCAACAGCGAAGTCCGTGCTGGGAACCGTAGCTGGATTTCATCCCGAGTTGATGACCGAGCCTTTGCCCGAGACGGATGCGGGTGCGATCTCGACCAGGGCGCAGGATCGAATCGAAGTGTTGTCGAAAAGCATGACAGTGCTCGCGATCGGGCCCGGGATTTCGCGGGATTCCGAAACTGCGGAACTGGTGCGGGCGCTGGTGGCAAAACTCCAACCCCCGATGGTCGTCGATGCCGACGGCCTGAATGCGTTTGAGGGCCGCGCGGCGAAATTGAGTGGCGAGGGTCGGACGCTGGTGATCACTCCACATCCGGGAGAAATGGCGCGGCTGGCGGGATGCACCATCGCCGATGTGCAGAAAGATCGATTGGGAACGGCGCGGAAGTTTGCGCGGGAACATGAACTGATCGTCGTGCTCAAGGGGCATCGCACGCTGGTGGTGCGGCCCGACGGCGAAGCCTGGGTGAATATGACGGGCAACGCGGGCATGGCTACCGGGGGCACGGGAGACATCTTGACGGGCATGGTCGCGGGAATGATCGCACAGCATCCGACGGATGCCTTTGCGGCAGTGCTGGCGGCTGTGCATCTGCATGGGCTTGCCGGTGACGTGATGCGTGAGCGGGTCGGGGAGCACTCACTGGTCGCAACTGACCTTCTGCAGGGACTTCCCGAGGCGTTTCGACGCACGCAGAACGCTGCGCTGGAGAAGCTCGCAAGCTGGTGAGCTCTCGCGAAAATGCACTGTCCTTCGGGACATTAACTCTTTATTAACTACCCTGCATCTTCATGACAGTGCGCGTGTTGCACCTTGGAACTCCCCGTGCAGCGCGGGAATCCGGCCACTCTGCTTCCGTAACCTGTTACCCGTCCTGGGAGCGTGCCATAGTGCATATATCTTATGACCCACTTCCCCCAACCGCACCCTTCGCGGCGCGCGGCCCGGGTCCAGCTCGGGGCTTCGGTCCTGGCTGCGATTCGTTTCGAAGACGGCCGGCACGCAAACGCTAAACTTCAAACTATTTCGGCGACAGGCGGATTGCTGCGACTGCCGCGTCCGTTTGCAGAGGGCGATTTCGTCGAAGTTGCGTTTCAAACGCAATCCGGCCCGGTGCGCGCCATGGCCGAGATACTCAGTCCCATGGGGAAAACGAAGGATGGAGTGCTGCAGCCGTTCCGTTTTGTCGCGCTCGAAGATGACGATAACCGCCGGCTGCGCACGTCTCTCGATCACGTGACGGACCGGAGCCTGCTCGGCCTGAAGTCGTCGGCTTTCAATGGGCCGAGGACGATCTAGAAGGCGCTGTACGTGTTGTGTGACGCAAGCACGCGGCCACAGGGGCTGAAGCCCGCGTCATTTATGGCCTTGACGCGGCGCTGAAGCGCCGCTCTTCCACGTTACTGCATGCTTTGGTGAGTTTTTCCGCCGGGTGTCAGGTTCCGCAGAGCTCTCGCTATACTGTTCACGATGACGAGAGAGATAACCACACACTCAGCCGAGGAAACGATTGCCTTCGGACGGACCCTGACGGAACTGCTGACTCCGCCCAAGCTGGTTCTGCTGCGCGGTGATCTTGGAGCGGGCAAAACCACGCTGGTCAAGGGAATTGCCGCTGGCTTCGGAGCGGCGGAAGAAGAGGACGTCACCAGTCCTACTTTCACGCTGGTGCATGAGTATCGCGGGCCGCAGGCCAACCTTTATCACATTGATCTTTATCGCGTGGATACTCCTCGTGAACTGGAGACGCTTGGGCTGGATGATCTGCGCACCGAGGGAAGCGTTTTGCTGATTGAGTGGGGAGAGAAGTTTGCGCGGCTGGTGGGGGAGCGGAATTTCGAAATTTCATTGGAGCGGGATGGAGAGAACGGGCGGCGGATTCGGGTAATAAAGTAGCCTGACGTGCAGGAACAGAAAGGCTGCCACGATCAGAGCCTGTCGGGATAGAGGCCATACCTTTCCCCAAATTCAGCCCTAAGAGTGTGGACGTACCATTCGTCAAGGGAAGGAAAAGAATCCTCGACTACGTGATTGCTTGTCAGAGTCACAAACTCCTGATCGTGCAGGCGGACGGCGGAAAGGAATGCGCCATCCGTGAATATATAGAGTCCATAAGGATTGCCCGCCGCGGCGTGCCGGGCGTTCAGCGATTCGATGTCATCGCAGACGAAGCCGCGCTTGGCGCTGAAGGAACTGTCGGTCGATAAATCGTTTCCTCGAAAACATCCCCACCGCCTGTTATTTCCCACAATTCGATGAGGTCGGCGGGCAACACAAGCCGCTCCCGTTGCAACCAGTCATCGAGTTCGGGCCTTGGAATCGCGCCAAACCATTGGAACGGCTTAGGACACCGCGCCGCATCTTGGAGAAGAATAAGCATCTAGCATCTCGTACATCGGAGGAAAGCAGATAGTCTAGGCCCCCTTTGAAGGCAAAACCTTGAACACAGGGAACACTGAGGCTCACAGGGTAGAACACTCTGGTTTCAAAATCCCATGATGTTGTAGCCGCAATCGACGTAAATCACTTCGCCAGTGATGCCGCTGCTGGCGTTGGAGGCGAGGAAGACTCCGGTCGAGCCGACTTCGGCAATATCGACGTTGCGGCCGAGCGGGGCGTGTTCGGCGTGGGCCTTGAGCATGTCGCCGAAGCCTGAGATGCCGCGCGCGGCCAGGGTTTTCACCGGTCCGGCGGAGATGGCGTTTACTCGGATTTTCTTCTTCCCCAGATCGTAGGCGAGATAGCGCACCGAACATTCCAGACCCGCCTTGGCGACAGCCATGACGTTATAGCGGGGCACGACTTTCTCGGAGGCGTAGTAGGTCATCGTGATGATGGAGCCGCCGTCTTCCATGAGCGGCGCGGCGGCGCGTGCAACCGCGATCAGCGAATACACGCTGACATCGAGTGCAATGCGGAAGCCTTCGCGCGTGGTATTTACAAACTCTCCCTTAAGTTCGTCCGCGGGAGCGTAGGCGACCGAATGCACCAGCGTGTGCAGCTTGCCGTAACGCTCTTTGAGTGTGGCGAAGAGGCGATCGATTTCTTCGTCTTTGCTGACGTCGCACATGTACGCTTCTGCTCCAGGCAAAGAGAGAATCAGGTCTTTTGCTTCCTGCTCCAGGCGCTCGTTCTGGTAGGTGATAGCGAGCTTCATGCCGGCGGCGTGCAGGCCCTGGGCGATGGACCAGGCGATCGAGCGCTTGTTGGCAACTCCGAAGACGACGCCGTTACGGCCTTGCAGGTCAGCGGACATGAGTGCTCCTTGGAATGGGAAAGAATAACAGCGGAAGGCTTGGATTTACCACAGGGCGGCCGTTCAGCGTCGCGTCCCTGGCTGACGCTCCACGATCGTGCCGGCGGAGATCCCTCCGCGCGCGAAGCGGGACGCGCGCTGTCGGGATGACATCGCGATGGTGCATCTGCATCGTGGGGTGATTTGACTCTATTTCGTTAGTCCGACTTCCTCGACAGCGGCGGTTGTACCCACGGGCCAACTTGCCGCCACAAACGCCAGCCCATAAACGCAGGCCAGGATGGCGAAGGCCGCAACCAGGCTTACCTTGTGCGCGACTGCGCCTACGGCGACGGCAAGCACCAACTGCAGGAACGTCCCGAAAAAGTAGAAAGCGTTTTGCACGCGTCCCATCAGATGTTGCGGGACCATCTCCATCAAGCTGGTGTTCATGGCGATGCCGCCGATGCCGCGGGCCGATCCCATCACTGCATACAGCAGAATGGCGGCGACCAGACAGTGCGAGACGGGAGCGCAAACCACGCAGGCAGCGATGATCGCCATGGAAAACGCCACCGATCGGCGACCGCCGAGACTTGCGATGATGGCCGGCGCATATAAGGCGCTCAGAAATGCGCCTGTACCCCATCCGGCGTTCAGCCACCCGTAGCCGACGGCGCCGGCGTGGAAAACGCGCTCGCTCAGCGAGGGAGTGACGACCACTCCAGTGATCATGGCACCGAGAAATAATGCCCAACTGATGCCGAGCAGCACGACGGCACGATGATCGCGGAGAAAGTGCAGGCCTTCGCGCATCTCGCGCCAGAACCGCTGGAACTGGCTTTCGGCGGCGAGAATGTCGGCGCGCAACTCCTCGGGGCGCAACACAACGTGGCGTCCCTTGCGCACGCCGAGATAGCAGAGGAACGAGACCACATAAGTGGAAACGTCGATCAGCAGCACGCCGCCGAGGCCGATGTGGTTGTACATGAAGCCGACGATGGAGCCGGCGATGAGCCATCCGCCCTGGATCCCAGCCAAGAGAAAAGTATTTGACTGGACGAATTGGCCTTCGGGCGTGAGTTCCTGGATCAGGGCCGTGATGGTTGGCCAGAACATCCAGAAGCCAGCAGCGACCAGGGTGTTCATCAAATAGAGTTGCCAGAGTTGCACACGATGCCGAAACGCGAGAATCGCCACGGTTACGATGATCACGGCACGCAGGGCATCGAGCCACATGACCAGGCGGCGGCGATCTTCGCGGTCGATGAGGACTCCGGTGAAGGGAAGCATGAGCATGGCGGGGACGGTCTGCAGCACAGCGAAGGTGCCGAGCGCCATTTCCGAATGCGTAGCTTCGAGGATGTACCAGGCCACGGCGGCGGAATTCATCCCGCTGCCCAACATGGAGATCACGTTGGCGGCAAAAACAAAACGCAGCGGACGCTGGTCGAAGATCGAGCGCATTCCTTTAATTTAACTCAGAGGCAGTGGTCAGTGACCAGGGGCCAGTGGCCAGCAAATTCTTTTCTGGCACGACACCCTCTTAATTGACCACTGACCACTGGACACTGGCCACTGTTCTTTCTTGCTTCCGCACGCGTTCGGCGCTAGGATTCGCCTGCTGTTTTGAATGGAGATCGGTTCTCGCTCACGCTGAGGTGGCCTATGAAACGCTACGCCGGGTCTCTGGTGGCAGTCGTTACCTTCTGCTTTTTCTTTGTGCTGGCGCGCGCCAACGCGCAGGCTGACAGGATCGTGATTCCCGCCGGCACCCCGGAGGACCACGATCTGCAGTCCATTACGAATGAGCAGGATGCCGCGAAGAAGCTCGCCATGTACCAGGACTTCGTGCAGAAGTACTCATCGAATCCAGCAGCGTTGGCTTATGGGGACTGGCAGATATCGCAGGCTTACCAGGCCACCGGCGATTTGAATAAGGCGCTTGACTATGGGGACAAGGCGCTGACTGGCGCTCCCCGGAATCTCGACATCCTGGTCTCGCAGGCCAACATCGCGCAGCAGGCGAAAGACGGTACAAAGTTAGTCGACTATGCCGCAAGGGGCGGGACGGTGTGCAACGCCATCGGCAAGCAGCCCAAGCCGGATGGCATGAGCGACGACGATTTCAGCAGGCAGGTGGCGGAAGAGAAGAGCGCGGCCAAGAACAACTGCGATTTTCTTGAATCGGCAGGTTTCAATGCGATTGCCAGCGAGAATGACGCGAAAGCCCGGATGGCTGACATCGAAAAGTACTCCGCTGCGTTTCCCGATTCGAAGTTTCAAGATCAAGTTTCGAACTACGCGATGTATACGCTGGGACCGGGACAGTTAAACGATCAGGCGCGGTTGGTCGCGTACGGAGAAAAAACGCTGGCGGCGAATCCAAACTCGCTGCCTGCTTTGTTGCTATTGGCCGGGTCTTACGTCGACGACCCCAGGCCTGGCAGCGTTGCCAAGGCTGTGACCTACTCGCAGAAGGCGATTGCAGTTGCCAAGGGAGATGATCCGGATGCCGATAAGTCGCGCAAACTATCGGCGGGGGTTGCTCATTCGGTTCTGGGATACGCCTATATCAAGCAGGACAAGACGACAGCGGCCATCCCCGAACTGAAGTCAGCCGCAGGACTGCTCAAAGGAACGGACGATCAGCAATACTCCATCGCGCTCTATCGCCTGGGTTTTGCCTACGCGAAGCTGAACCGCGTGAGCGAGGCTCGCGATGTCCTGATGGAGGCGGTGAAGATTTCCGGTCCGGTGCAGGCCATGTCACAGGATTTGCTGAACAAGGTGAATGCGGCGCGGGCGAAAGGGAAGTGAGGGGAATTTTCGCCAGCTGTCGATAGGAAGGCGACCTGAGGGAAGCGTCGAGGTTTTCTTAGCAGGCTACGGAATCCGCTGTATTGCCCAAAACAATTGCATCGCCTAGCATACCGATTAGAAAATTGGATTGGCGGTCATGGGTTAGCGTCAGTTAGACATTCGGACCCTCACGACCGCAGTCTTGGTGCTCGAAACAAACGCGAGTCTACATTCTTTCCATCTTCAGTCATTTAGAGGCGGAGTTCGTTGAAAATGTTAAACTCCCCGGATCAAGTATCTTCTTTCCCCATGAAACTGCGCGACGATTGGGAACCCCGGCGTTATGAGCAACGATTGCAGGCGCTTCGCTGGGAACGGAAGGCCGAGGCGAAGCAGACAGAACGGTTGAGCGCGGTACTCGCGAAGAAAGTACGTTCCATCAAATCCAAGGCAGTGGCCGCCAGGGTCGCTTAATTATTCCTTGCCTCCCAAGTGGATTCGCTGTTTGCGCCTCCGCAGCGTTCGGCGGCGGGCATCCAACTTTTCAACAAGCTGATCTGCGAGCTGGGACAGCCGCCGCGGGTCGGGTTCATCAGCTAGCAACTTGCAGAGCCTTCGCCATTCTTCTTTTTTTTTCTTAATTGTCATGCAAGATCTAAGGCAACCACATTGCCAAATCAAAAAGGGAGAAGCCCGCACCGGACATTGCCTCCAAATCGATCACATGGCAAGACTTATGCTGGCACCCTGAGAGAGCAAGAGTGCAGGCAGTACGAAGATATTGCACGAAAGCATAAAGCATCTGAGAGCTGAAGAGTTATTTCGACGGAACCCCAACCTTTGCGGCGTCTCGATGCCAGGATCGGGGATTTACTGTATCGAACAGCATAATCAACTCCGGCTATAATCTCCCGTGCCTTCTTCAAGCGATTCCCGCATTGAAGAGCTTTGCTCACGGATCAAAGTCCTCTGTCGTGAGCCGTTTTCTCGCTCAAGCGAATTGGAGCTTAGAAGGCTTGCTCGACAACTGCGCGTTGCCATCGGTCAGCACGTGGCCACGGCGAAATCTTCCCTGAGCGCAAAGCAGGCAGCCATCGTCCGGCGCGATCCAGGCAATGAGTAGTCCTTGCTGATGTTTTCCCAGCTCATCTTGGGCAGACGATCGCTATCGCAAACGGCGATTTCAGCAACTGACGGTCGCTGTGGGTCCGTTCAGGGTTTCACCAGCTCGACAGAAAGTAAGTGCGCTTTCACGGCCAGATTGTGGCCGCCCTCCAGGTCTCCGGTGGCGACGGCCGCTTTTGACTGTGCCATGAACTCACGGATCTGGTTCACCATTTCCCGTTGGCTTGAGTTGAGCTGGAGTTCGGCGGCTTTCTTCAGATTCTCTTCGGTTGCGGCCCTGAGCTGGTCGGTCGAGGATTTGTCCGAGGCCTGTTCCGCAGCTGTGCCCCCCGTGAGTTGGACCTTCGGCTCGGTTGAGCCTCCGTTGCGCACGACTTTCTTGGGCGGCGGACAAGGTTTCAAGGCCCCCGCGTTTGCATTTTTTGCATCAGGATCGGATGATCCGGTTGTGGTGGATCCTGTGGTGGCCGATCCAGGTGTGGCCAATCCAGGTGTGGCTGATCCCGCGCCCGTTGAGTTCGCCGGATCGGCGGGGTTTCCGACCGCGGTGTTCAGTGAAGTCGGGGCATTCGAGCAATTGGGCGGAATTGTTTTCTTACGGTGGGGGCGAGCGGGAGTCGGCTTGGCTTGAGCGGGAGAGTTCGCGGGAGGGTTCGGCGCCTGCGCTGGCTGGGCGTTTTGTGATGGCGGCGTCTGCGCTTGGGATGAGGAGTTACTCTGGTTCTGAGATGAGTCCGACGAGGCCGTCGCGGGCGGCTGTGCCGCGGCCTGCGGCACAGATCCGCGCAGCGCTGGCGGTAACCAAGCCGCGTTCCGCAGACATAATCCGAGGATTAAGGCCAGAATCATATTCGATCCGAACTGGTGAAGTGGGCGGCAGTCTCTTGCTCTGGGCGCAGACTCGATGTAGCCAGAGGCAGGCGAAAGCGGAACGTCGTCCCCACACCTTCCGTCGATTCAAATTCCACCGATCCGTAATGCCACTGCAGAATCTGATAAGTCTGGGCCAGGCCGATGCCGTTGCCGTCTTTCTTGGTGGTGAAGTAAAGCTCGAAAATCTTATCCTGGACATCCTGAGCAATGCCCATGCCTCGATCGCAGATTTCGGCGATGGCGGCATGGTCGTCACGACGCGCCGACATCGTGAGCTCGCCCCCGCGAGGCATGGCCTGGATGCCATTCAGCACCACGTTGAGCAGGGCTTGCTTCATAAAGTCGAGGTCGGCCTTGATGGAGAGCGGCTCCCCCGGCATTTCGCGCCGGATGGTGATGCCATGCTGCTCCGCGTCGGGAGTGGCGAGCAGCGCGACCTCTTCGAGGACGCGGCGGAAATCCACCTCCACCAGATGCAGTTCGCGAGCCCGCATGAAGTCGACGAGGGTTTGCACCACGCGGTCGAGGCGGTGAATTTCGCTTCCGATAATATCCATGTGACGGCGGGTATCGGGATCGAGTTGCACCAGCTTGTTCTGCAGCAGTTGCAAATGCAGCACGATGGCATTGATGGGATTCTTCACTTCATGGGCAACGCCGCCGGTCACACGTCCGCTGGCTGAGAGACGGCGGGACATCTCGATCTCGTCTCCGATTCGGCGCACCGATTCGGCGTCGCGCATGATCAGTAGAGCGCCGATCTGCGTGTTCTTCTCCTGAACAAAATCGAGAGACACCTGCACGCGCCGGCCGGCAGGAGCGACAAACTCGCGCTGCGAGAGCACGCCCCTATGTTCGAAAGCGTCGAGTACCATAATTCCGAACGGCGTGTCTCGAGTAAAGACTTCCTTTACCGTTCTACCCAGCAGTTCTCCTCGAGGCCTGCCGAGGAAGCGCTCCACCGGTGCGCTTACCAGCACCACGCGGGAGTCTCGCGCGAACAGCATCAAGCCATCCTGCAACTTCGACATGAGTTGGTCCACGTTGTCTTTGAGGGCAGAAAAAATCTCCCGGCTGTCGCGCATCTGCCGGCCCAGGTTGGCGATCTTCAGGGTGACCAGGCCGAATTCATCGTGTTCCGACTCTTTTCCTGACAGTTCCTCGGTTGCCCCCGAACTGACGCTGTCCAGGTTGCGGCTGATCTCCTTGAGCGGCCCGAGAGCCAGATTCGACAGAAGCGCCGCCAGCAAGAAGGAAACGAAGATAAACGTGATGGAAAAATAGACAGCGCGCAGCAAGCGGGGCTCGATCTCACTTCTGAGAAAGACGGTGGAAACGCCGATGTGGATCGTGCCAAAAGGCATTCCATTCAGTAGTAGAGGAGAACTCACGTCGTAGACCGTCGCCGGACCGTACGCGATGCGGAGTTGGCGGCGGAAGCGAGCCGTCTTGACCCGATTAAAATCCGGACGTCGCAAAGCGGGTTTGCCCACGAGTTGAGGAGTGGTGTGGAGTAGGACCTTGCCGTTCACGTCTACGATAGAAGCATCGAAGACGTAGGGCCAAAGGGCGATATCGGATTGAAGATCGTTCAGAATGTTCGTATCCATCGGCAAGTACTCGGCGAGGGCTCGCCGCACCGCTTCAGGATTGTTGGTATCCACGCGAGTGCTACTCAAATCCGGCACGTCATTGGAGGCCAGATATTGCAGTTGCTTGGTGAGGTGCTCGGCGCCATCGGAGGCGCCGGTAATTTGCTGGCTCAGAGTCTCCGAGACGTAAAGATATGAGAATGCAGTCACCATCACGGTCACCATGAAGGTGATGCCGAGCACGATGATGGTTTTGCGTCGCATGGAAATCAGTGGCCAGTGATCAGTGATCAGTGATCAGTGATCAGTGGCCAGTTAAGTGCGCTTTACGGGCGAAATAGTGGAAGGTTTTCCACTGACCACTGGACACTGACCACTGATCACTGCGTTTCCTCAGAGGCCGCATCCGGGGCGCTGCCGCCGTACTCCTTCAACTTATTATGCAGCGTTTTCAGGCTGATGCCGAGAATTTCCGCAGCCTTCGTCTTGTTATTACTGGTGGATTCCAGGGTCTTAAGGATGAGCATCTTTTCCGCCTCACCGACGGTCGTGCCCACACCCAAACGTACCGCGTCCGGATCATTCGCCGCAGGGCGCAAGGGCGCGTGTCCGAATCCCGGAGGCAGGTGTTTGGTTTCGATCATGCCGCTGTCGCAGACGATTACCGCGCGTTCAATGGTATTGCGCAGTTCGCGGACGTTTCCGGGCCAGGAATAATTGTTGAACTGATTCAGCACCGCCTCGCTCACCGCGGCAACCTTGCGGGAGTGTTTCGCGCCCATTTCCGACAGAAGGAGTTGCACCAGATCAGAAATATCTTCTTTGTGTTCACGCAGGGGAGGCATGTGGATGTTGAAAACGTTGAGCCGGTAATAGAGATCGCTGCGCAGCTCTCCGCTCGCGACGGCCTCGTCCGGAACTTTATTCGTAGCAGCCAGCACTCGCACATCGACCGCTGTTTCTACTTTGCTGCCCAGCCGGCGCAGCTTGTGGTCCTCAAGGACGCGCAGAAGCTTGGCCTGAGTTCCCACGGGCATTTCACCGATTTCGTCGAGCAGGATCGTGCCTCCTTCGGCGAGCTCAAAACAGCCGGTGCGGCGCTCCAGCGCTCCCGTGAAAGCGCCTTTTTCGTGGCCAAAGATCTCGCTTTCGATCAGGGTTTCAGGAATGGCCGCGCAATTAATGGCCACAAAGGGCCGCTCGCGGCGCGGGCTCAGTTGATGGATGGTGCGGGCCACTAATTCCTTGCCGGTGCCGCTGGCCCCCGTAATCAGCACCGATGCGGTGCTGGGCGCAACCAGCTCGATGAGCCGGAAAATCTCCTGCATCTTGCGCGATGCCCCGCGGAGCGTACCCAGCGAGCCGGAGTCCCTCAGCTTGCGGCGGGCGCTCTCCAGTTCCGCGCGCGTGCCCACCAGCACGGACGCGTTTTGCAGCATGGTGCGCAGGCGGTTGGTGTCGATGGGTTTGGTAATGTAGTCATACGCGCCCATCCGCATGGCCTGCACCGCACTATCGATCGTGCCCTGTGCCGTTACCACAATCACCGCCATGGCCTGAGATTGCTCCCCCAGTTGCTCCAGCAGTTCGATGCCGCCCATGCGCGGCATCTTCAGATCTGTGATCACAATGGAAGGCACCCATTGCGCGGCCTTTTCCAGGCCGTCCACGCCGTCGCGGGCAGTTTCGGCCCGATATCCCCAAGAGGAAACTAACTCGGCCAGGCCCGTGCGTTCGTTTTCTTCGTCTTCAACAATCAGTACTTTTTCGTGGCTCATTCCTATGGTTGTGCCCGCTTCTTCAAGGTCGTGCTTTCTCGCGGCCTCATCGGCGGCGAGACTACAACCATACGCGGCTAGCTTCCTGCGGGGCAAGGTCTGGAGGCCGGGTCCGCGGGCCGCTTATGGGCAATCCAACGCTCGGATCAAGATTCCGACAAGGTCATGTCAATTTGAGACCGGGATCCCACCGAGGAGAAAACTACAGCCACGGTTGACTGAAGAAGCAATTCTTGAAAATCGCTCTTTCTCTTTAAGATTGCAGTGCGTTAGAATTACCCGTTTCCCGGCTGAGGTCTTTCAAGCTGTTGATCATGCATTGTCTTTCGGCGCAGCCTGCGTGCCAAAGCGCGTGCAAGCCCGTGCGCAAATCATTGGAGGTTGGAATGTCAGTTTGTACTTGCTTAACCAGGAGCCGCGCCGTCGCGGGCCTGTTCGCGGTTCTTGCGGTGTCACTCATCTCGATTCCTGCGCTCGCACAAAGCGACTCGAATCCGAAATATGACGTGTTTGTGGGATATCAGTGGTTGCATCCAGGTGGGACAGTTCCTGCGAGCAACAGTGATCCCTCAAATCCCACTGGCTTTCAAGTGCCGGATATGGCCAAGGGACTTGGTGGGGCTTTCACTTACAATTTCGATCCGCATTGGGGCGCGGAGGCCGACCTCGGCCACAACTGGGGAAACAGCAACTACGAGACCACGTATTCGATCGGGCCGCGCTTTATATGGCGCACCAATGAAGCCAACTACTTCTTGCATTCTCTGGTAAGTCTGAATCGAGTGAGCATCAGTGGGCTCAACGCCAACAATGGAATCGGAGCCATCCTCGGTGGAGGAATGGACCTGCCTATCAGCAAGAAATTGGCTTTTCGCCTGTTTGAAGCGGATTACGTCTGGGGCCGGCACAATTATTCCGATTTCGCCAACTCGGATTTCTCCGAGCTGCGGCGTCCGTCGTTTGAAGGCGTCCGCCTGCGCACCGGGCTTGTTTTCAGTTGGGGTGGCGCGCCTGCGTTAGCTCCTGCCGCCAGTTGTTCGGTGCAGCCGGGTGAAGTGCTGGTTGGCGAGCCTATTACCGCCACTGTCGCCATCAGTAACTTCAACCCCAAGCATACCGTCACCTATGCCTGGAGCGGCAACGGAGGTCAGGTTACCGGGAAAGATACAACCGCGCAGATCGACACGACCAACGCAGCTCCCGGCAGTTACACGGTGACCGCCCACGTGACCGACGCCAAAGAGAAGAACAACAATGTGGCCAGCTGCTCGGCGAACTTCACGGTGAAGCCGCTGCCGCCGAAGAACCCGCCCTCTATATCCATTTCTGCCACCCCGACCAGCCTGCAGGCTGGTGGAACCGTAAACTTGTCGGCCAACTGCACCAGCCCGGATGGTGTTGCAGTCTCAGTAGCCAGCTGGACCGCCAGCGGCGGAACCGTTTCCGGCAGCGGCAGCTCAGCTACGCTGAACACCACTGGAGCGTCGCCGGGTTCAATCACAGCCGGCGCTACCTGCACGGATACGCGCGGTCTGACGGCTCAAGCCTCAACCGAAGTAATGATCGAGAACCCGCCACCGCCGCCGGTTAATCCAGAGATCGTACGGCTGGAAGCGCGGCTCTCGTTGCACAGCGTTTACTTCGTAACCGATTATCCTAAGATCGCGAATCCCAGGGGCGGTCTGCTACCGAGTCAGCAAAAGACGCTGATCTCGCTGGCGACCGACTTCAAACAATACCTTGGAAGCAAACCGGATGCGCACTTGATTCTCGGAGGCCACGCGGATCATCGCGGCTCCGTTGAATATAACCAGGCGCTCTCCGAGCGTCGAGTTAACCGCGTCAAGAGCTTCCTGGTCGAGCAGGGCGTGCCCGAAGCCAACATCGATATCAAGGCGTATGGCAAGGACGACAACCTGACCACTGAGCAAGTGACGACTGAGGTCAACAATAACCCTGACCTGAGTCCGGAAGAGCGGCAAAGGATTCTCAGGAACATTGTAACGATCAGAATGGCGAGCAATCGCCGCGTTGACGTTACTTTGAGCACGACGGGGCAAACCTCTGTTCGCCAATTCCCCTTCAACACGACGGATGCCTTGACGCTGATTGGCGGCAGAGAATCCGAGGTCAAAAAGAAACCTGTGCCGAAGAAGCGGACCGGGAAGCCGAGCACTCAGAAGCCGTAACGGCGTCTGTTTCAGGCTTTGAAAACCTTCGCGGAGGACGCCAGCGTCCTCCGCGATTTCTTTTGTCTTGGAATCCGAACCGGGCCCGTCGCCTCCGTGAATCTCCGTAGGCGACCGGGCAACTTCTACACGGATGGGCCCGGATCGTCTTCTTATGTGCTTGATTCGATGAACCCTGATCTGGTACTTCATTTGCCACTATTGCAGACCAGAAAGCCGCGCGACCATGGATGGGATGACAAAACTCCGACGGGCTCTCCGGTCCCGCTCTGCCTTGGGGATGTTTTGTCTTGCCCTGAGCCTGAGCCAAGGCTGTGCCAGGTCGGAGCCCTCGAATCCGGCGAACGCCGATTCGGTCGAGGCACAAAGACTTCCATTCCACCCAGATACTGATCCAGTTCCGGTTAGCGACGGCGCAAGACCCGCACCTGCCCCCGTTCCGAAGCTGGGCCTGCCTTTTCGGGCAGGATCGCACTCGCGCATCCTGCCCTCCGGAACCCTTCTAACCGTGCAATTGGAAGACTCGCTTTCGACCCCCAACGTTCATGCCGGTGACGGCTTCATCGCATCCGTCGCCGCTTCCCTTACCGTAGACGGCGACACTCTCATTGAACGTGGCACAACCGTGACGGGACGGGTTGAGTCCGCGCAATCCCAAACCGACCGGCCGGGCCTGGTTCCCGGTTCCGGCTACTTCCGGTTGACTTTAAATGGGATCACGATTGATGGCAGGCAACTTGTGCTTCAGACCTCCAGCCTGTATGCAAGGGGACAATCGCCGAGCAATCGGTCCTCCGGGACCCCTTCGGATCTCCACTCAGACGGTGTGCACGTCCAAAAGGGACGTCGGCTTACGTTTCGCCTGACAGCTCCGCTCACCGTGAACGATCCAAAGTCGATGGCCAGCGATCAATCCCCCAGCGCGCCTCCCGAATAAACTGGTGCAATTCTTTCGTTTGCAGCCTGATTCAAGCGATTTTCAATGCTTATTATTTCCCCTATGTAGCAGAAAACAAGCTTTTTGCCGAGTTTTCCACAGGCTTTTCCTGATTTGAGTGACGTCTGCCCTTCGCAGCGTCAGATTCGTCCTCCTATATTGAGATCGATTAGTGGGACGGTTTGCCACACCGACGTTCCCGATTCGGGAGCACCGAGGTATCAAGGAGCCCATCGTGGGGTTTCTTTCGGGAACCGTCCCGCGCCAAAGTAATTGCATGAACACCGCAACCCCATTTCCGTGGTCGGACCTCGCCGCCGGAGACAACGCCGACAGTCCGAGTGAGGAAACCCACATCCAGGCTCAGAGATGGGAGGCGGTCGGCCGCCTGGCTGGCGGTGTGGTGCATGACTTCAACAACGTGCTCACCGGCGTCATGCTCTACTGCGATCTCCTACTCTCGAGCCTCGATGCGCGCGACCGCCGCCGGCGTTACGCCGAAGAGATTCGCTCCGCCATCGTGCAAGCCACCGGCCTGGTCAAGCAGTTACTGGTTTTTGCCCGGCCGGAAGCCACACTGGTTCGGACGTTGTGCCTTAACGAAATTGCCCGCGGGATGCACGATTTGCTGGCGCGGCTGATCGGTGAAAACATTGCGCTTGACCTGCATCTCGACCCGGGGTTGGGCGCAGTCACCATCGACCAGGCTCAGGCGCAGCAGGTATTGCTGAACCTGGTTCTCAACGCCCGCGATGCTCTGCCCAATGGCGGCCGGATTACGGTCGAGACCAGCAACTGCAAATTCCAGCCTGTCGCCGGGACCATGTCATCGACCGCGCTCCCGGCCTTTCCATGCGTGCTCCTCGTCGTGGGCGACAACGGTCACGGCATGGACGCCGCAACCCGCCAGCGCCTCTTCGAGCCATTCTTCACCACCAAGAACGCCGGCCAAGGCACCGGCTTGGGATTAACTACGGTCCGCAGCATCGTTACCACCAATCGTGGATTGATTCACTTCGAAAGCGAACCCGGCCATGGTACTCGCGTGCTGATCTTGCTCCCCCTCGCATCTCAGCCTGCTGTTTCCGATCTTCTGGACAAGCCCGATCCAGATTCGCAGATCCAGTCATCAACACCAATTCAGCAAATCAAAAAGGAATCACTCTTATGACGTCAGTCGCAGTAACCCACACCCTCGCTACTCCTCAGATCATGGCCGCAAATTTTCTGAACCTCCTCATCGTCGACGACGAACGCTCCATCCGCGACGCTTGCCGCGAGGTTGCACTATCGCTGGGTTTCATCGCCCACGTTGCCGATTCCGCCGAGCATGCCTATCGCCTGCTCCAAGTTCAAAGCATCGACGCCGTTCTGCTCGATTTGCGCCTGCCCGGCGCGGGCGGCCTCGAAGCTCTCCGTCAAATCAAGGCTCACCGCCCTGAGGCTCTCGTAATCGTGGTGACGGGCTATGGCACCGTGCAGTCCGCCGTCCAGGCCATGAAGAACGGCGCTTACGAATACGTGACCAAACCCTTCAGCGTCGACGAACTCAAACTGCTGTTGCAGCGCGTTTCCAACCACCTCAAGCTGAAAACCGAGAACCGTATGCTCCGCGAGAAGCTGAAGTCGAAGCAGGGCTATGGCGGCATCGTCGGCCGCGCCCCCGAGATGGAGAAGCTTTACCGCATCATCGCCAAAGCCGCCAATAGCTCCCACCCTGTGCTGATCCTGGGCGAGAGCGGCACCGGCAAAGAGATGGTCGCGCGCTCCATTCATTATTCCGGACCGTTCCACGACAAGCCGTTCATCCCCGTCGACTGCGGCTCGCTGGTTCCCACGCTGATCGAAAGCGAACTGTTCGGCTATGTCAAAGGCGCATTCACGGGCGCCAATCAAGCCAAGGACGGACTGCTCGCCATCGCCGAAGGTGGCACCGTGTTTCTCGATGAAGTCGGCGAACTTCCTGTCGACCTCCAGGCCAAACTCTTGCGGGCGATTCAGGAGAAGGAGATTCGTCCCGTCGGCAGCACCCGCCGCATGCCCATTAACGTCCGCATCCTCGCTGCTACCAACCGCCTGCTAGAGCAGGCTGTGACCGAAGGCTCTTTCCGCCGCGACCTCTATTTCCGCCTCAACGTGCTCAGCCTGCGAATCCCGCCGCTGCGCGAGCGCCGCGAGGATATCCCGCTGCTCATTGCTCATTTCATGGAGCGCACCTCGCGGGCCTCCGGGCAGGAAAAAATCCTAACCGACGAGGCCGTCAAGGCCATGCTGGCCTATGACTGGCCGGGCAACGTCCGCGAACTGGAAAACTGTCTGGAGCGCACCTGCGCCTTTACCAGCGGACCATTAATCCATGTACCCGACCTGCCTCCGGCCATCGCCGGCGCCCACGTTGCCGTTCGATCCAACGGCAATGGACACAACCAAAATAAGATCGTCCCCATGGCGGAACTGGAGAAGCTGACCATCCTCAACGCCATCGCGGAACTTAACGGCGACAAGCTGCAGGCCGCCCGCTTGCTCGGCATCGGCAAGACAACTCTATACCGCAAGTTAAAGGACTACGCTGCCCAAACCTAAAGGGCAGTTCTCAGTTCCCAGTTTCCATTTCTCAGTCAAGCAGATAAGGTCCTACTGAGAACCGAGAACGGAGAACTGGCAACTGGGATCTGAGAACTCTTTCTTGTTCCGCAACGGGAAACCGCTCATCGACCTCGTAATCTAACCCGCGTGTTTTCAATGTCAGCGACACTGGTGCGCCGCGTGCTATAGAAAGAACATGATTCTACTCATAACCCCCTCGGCACGCGGCCATGAGTGCGCTGCCACGGTAAAAGATGCCACCGGCGAAGAAACCCATTGGGCGGAGGATCTGCCGCAGGCGGTAGCACGGCTGCGCGAACAGACTTACTCAGCCGTCGTGATCGACCAATTCCTTTTAGAGAATGAGCCCGCCGAAAGCGACCAGGTGATCGAGCACTTGGGAACGGCCTTTCCTGTCTACCTCAACTTTGCCGTCAGCGGCATGGAGCGCCTGCTGCGTGAGGTCCGTTCCGCGTTGCATCGCCGCAAGCGTGAGGAAACTCAGGCCCGCCGTTCGGTCGAGCAACAGATTCGCAGTGAAGTATGCGAATCCCTCACCGCCATGCTGCTCTCCTGCGAACTAGCCATGGCCGTGCCCGAGGTCCCTGCCTCGGCCGCGGAGAAGATCCGCCTCATCGATAACCTGGCCCGCGACATGCGCCTCAGGCTGGGTGCGAACTGATTGGCTTAAACCGATTCGTTTCATAAATCTGTGCAAGATTCTGCACCTTCGTTCGACCGCAGAAAACCTTCGACGCCTCACCCCTATTGGCACTAGAATGAACACGCAACCTGTGGGAGCCCGCATCCCGCGAGCTATCCGACGCACCGGAGGCCCTGTGCACGTTCTGGTCACCGCCGATACCATGTCCGGTTCCTGGAGCTACACCCGTGAACTGGTCACAGGACTGGTTACGCGCGGCCTCAGGGTCACACTGGTCAGCTTCGGCGAGATTCCCCTGCCCGAGCAGACTGCGTGGATGGACCTCCTCCACGGCCTTGAATATCGACCCACAGCTTTCCGCCTGGAGTGGATGGACGAGGCTCCGGAGGATCTGCACGAATCCTCGGATTTCCTCGCTAGCCTGGTTCGCGAAGTTCGCCCCGACCTGCTTCACCTCCACCAGTTCTGCCACGGCGATCTACCGGTAAATGTTCCGCGCGTAGTCATGGCCCATGGCGATCTCATCAGTTGGAGTGAGGCGGTGCAAGGTTGTACTCCCCGCGCCACGCGCGCGTTGAAGTGGTATCACGACACCGTGGTCCGCGGCCTCGCCGCCGCCGATGCTGTAATCGCGCCCTCAGCCTGGATGCTCGACACGCTTCGCGTCACCTACACTCGCCCGCGCCGCGGAACCGTCATCTACCCTGGACGCAATCCCATCTTCTTCAATCCCTACGTCAGCAAAGAAGACTCTGTGCTTTCCGTAGGCCGCCTGCTCGATGCCGGCAAGCAGGTTCACCTGCTGACGCAGCACGCGCAGCCATTCCCGGTCTGCATCGTGGGTGCGGAGCAAACCGTGCCCGTGCCACGCATTCCGATTCGCGCTGACGTGAAGGTTTCGACTGAGCAGAATTCCGTTGCCGTTCGTGG